>Ga0116111_1000527_pt1 | contig 30926 bp, 24 predicted proteins | sample June2015DPH_8_10_FD_89720 | JGI IMG/M metagenome (GOLD analysis project Ga0116111, IMG submission 89720) | Peatland microbial communities from SPRUCE experiment site at the Marcell Experimental Forest, Minnesota, USA - June2015DPH_8_100 | ecosystem: Environmental > Terrestrial > Soil > Wetlands... | reverse complement strand
TACGACGTGGCGACCATCACGCCCGAACGCTTTGATGTTTTGAACCTGGGCACGGACACCGCCAACGTCCAGGTCAGCAAGCTGGAGTTCAGCCAGGAGGACGCCGTGCGCGGAAAATACGAGCATTTCATGCTCAAGGAAATTTTCGAGCAGCCGCGCACCGTGGAAAACGCCCTGCGTGGCCGCGTGGATACCGAAGGCGCCACTGCCAGGTTCGGCGGCCTGAATCTGACGTCCGCCGAGTTGCGAGCGATTGACCGCATCGTCATCGCCGCCAGCGGCACGAGCTGGCATGCGGCGCTGGTGGGCGAGTATTTGATTGAGGAACTCGCGCAAATTCCGGTCGAGGTCGAGTTCGCGCACGAATTTTGTTACCGCAACGCGCCGCTGGAAAAGAACACCGTCTTGCTCGTCATCTCGCAGTCCGGTGAGACTGCGGACACGCTCGCTGCATTGCGCGAAGCCAGGCGCCGTGGCCACCGCGCGCTCGCCATTGTCAACGTTGTCGGCAGCACCGTCGCGCGGGAATCCGACGGCGGCATTTACATGCACGCCGGCCCGGAAATCGGCGTTGCCTCGACCAAGGCCTTTGTTTCCACGCTCACGATTCTGGCGCTGCTGGCGGTGCACCTGGGCCGGATGCGAAATCTTTCCGCCCGCCGGGCGCTGGAGATTCTGCATGCGCTGGAGGCCGTGCCCAAACAACTCGAATCCATCCTTGCGCAAAACAACGCGTTCAAGAAGCTCGCGAAGAAATACGCCAAGGCCGACGATTTCTTTTTCCTCAGCCGGGGTTACACGTTCCCGATTGCGCTGGAAGGCGCGCTCAAGCTGAAGGAAATTTCCTACATCCACGCCGAGGGCTATTCGGCGGCGGAGATGAAACACGGTCCGATTGCGTTGATTGACCCGAAGACGCCGACGGTTTTCCTCGTGCCGCAGGATTCGATGTATGACAAGACCATGGCGAACCTGGCGATGATTCGCGCGCGCAAAGGCCCCATCATCGCACTGGCCACCGAAGGCGACAAACAAATCGGGAAGGTGGCCAACGACGTGATTTACCTGCCCAAGGCGCTGGAACCGATTTATCCGATTCTGGCCACCGTGCCGCTGCAGTTGTTCGCCTATCACATCGCCGTCGTGCGCGGCTGCGACGTGGACAAGCCCCGCAACTTGGCCAAGAGCGTGACGGTGGAGTGAAAAAGAAGCCCTTTTGCTGTCTGGTGTAAAAGAACAATAAAGTCGGAAACTCGACAATAAAGTTGGAAACTGGCAAAATTTTTGCCGAGCTTACTTTCGTTTGGTTATTCCTGATTTGCCAGTTGAGATGAGGGTTCGATTCCCTTTACCCGCTCCATATTTGATTATAGTCAATAGAATCAAATGCTTTGTGAGTTTTATGACTTTCAAAAATGTGCTACTGCTAACACTAACTGCTAACAAGTCCACCGATGTTATTGATGTTTGAAGATGCTTTCATTGGGCGAATTTCGCACCGCCCAAGCCCTGCCGGGGGCAACGGTACCACGACGCAGTCGTTGCAAAATTCGGTCAGCATCCCGATCAGCTGGCGGTTCCCAATCGCTGAATGCGTAAATCACCCCAATTGGCGCGGCCAGTTCCAGCATCACGCAAACCACCGGACATAGGCCGGGTTGGCATTATTAGTCCAAAACGCATATTAATTCTCGGCTGGGTGGAAAATCTCGAAAATCCCCCCCTCACATAGGAGGCCCGAATTGGGCAAAGGACGGCGGGGCTTTCAAGGGCTGCTCGTAGGAAAAAAGGCTTCTATGGCGGGTGGGCGGGCCTGAAGACACCTCGCCTTAAACTCCATCCGGGTAATATCCATGCTCGCAGGGTGGCGGGATGATCAAAAGGAATCCCGGCGGACGGGGCCGCCGGGTCTGTACTTGGTTATTATTATTTTAAGGGAAGTTGTATTGATCGTTTGTCGTTTTTGACGTTAGGAACCAGAGACAAAACATCCCCGTGGTCAAATACTGGGACATGATGCGTTTGGCGCATCAAAAAGCATCCTCGTCCAGCGGTCGCTAACCTAGACTGCCCTCTTTCGCGGGGCGATGCTATCCTTCACCGGCCCGGCGTGGTTGAGTTCTGGACGTTAGCCGCTTATGAGCACGGCTTTTACTTGGATATTCTTTTGGGTCATATTTGGTCTGGGAGCATTGGTGTGTCTCATCAACTTTTACACCTCGTTTTTGCGGTATCCACTGCACCGTCTGCGGGGTTTGCCGAGGGAGTCGTTCCGTTGGGTGTCTGGTTTTCCACTGGTCGGCTCGCTCCTTGTCGCATTTGCTTTTATGTGGCTGCACCAGCTACCCGTTATGATTCCGGTTTGTATTATTTTGATTCTGATTGACACTGGAGGTATCCACTGGTTTCTCGGACTCGGAGTGATGACTTATCAGTTATTTCACCAGATTTATGAGTTGCTGGTTCAAAAGAGACGCGGCTAACAAATCGCTGCAGGCAACGCGGGATGGCGTCTCCAGTTCCGCTTCGCGGTTCACGTTGGTTGGTCCCGCGTGCCTGAGCTCTGGACGTTAGGCGACTTATGTTTATCGCAGGTGCGATCATTTTTATGCTGCTGCTGGCTGCGGCGGTGCTCGTCAAGTGGCGTGCCAAACGTTTACTCAGCGACGACCATAAGGAGCTTGTCGGTTCGTCAGAGCAGAATGCTTGGTTGTTTTTGATTCCAGCAGTTGTTCTTGGCGGAGCGCTGGCTCTCGCTCCACATGTGATTGGCAAAAGCCATTGGCTGCTACCATCGCTAATGGTTGGCGTTTTCGCCGCCGCCGTCGGATTTTCGGTATTGGACGTTCGGCGAGCAGCTCGGTCGGGCTTGCCGGTGGATTATATTCGTTATCTTCGCAGCCTGCGTTTGAGCGAGATTTTGGGGTTGGCCGGGCTGTTAGTCTCGCTCGTCACGTGGTTATGGTTTTGGCCATGAACAATCGCCTAACACCGCGCTGGAGCCAACGCCGACTGCCCCTTGAGTTTTCGGTTGAGTTATGAAGATTGAGAGTCCAGATTGCATTCGGAGCTTGGCCGCCCGTGGCCGTGGCTCAGCTTTGGATCGTTAGACCACGAGAGTTTATGGAGCGCCGTCCATTCATCCTAAAACCGCGCACAACACTCAAGAGCTTGGCGCTGGCATTGCCATTTGTCATTGGCTTTTTGATTACGTTGTTTGTCATCGGGCGCGAGACTGGCGGCATGACGACGATTGTTTTGATGCTTTTCTCAGCTATTTTCTTTGGATTATTGCATTTTCGTATGGACCCACGGTTTAAGCCATCGGCATTGCTCATGTCACCTTGCCCCCAGTGTGGCCAGAGTCCCATGAGATTTGATCGCAGCTTGGAGGGAGATTACGTTTTTACCTGCGACAAGTGCCAAATCGAGTGGACATTGGAACGGCGAAGTGAGAAATGATTGCGACGTGGTCTAACAAATCGCTGCAGGCAACGCGGGATGGCCGGTCCTGTTTCCCGACTGCGTCGGGATTCACGTCATTTGGTCCCGCGTGCCTGAGCTCTGGACGTTAGGCGGCATTGCGCGTGAGGATTTGTATGCGACACTGTTAGAGAGAACACACAACAGCAAACAAAAAGGAACACCATGAATATACGCCTTTTCAAATTCAACACTCCAATGCTGGCAGTAGGTTTTAGTGTCTTGGCGGAGGCGTTGTTCGTTGGCATCGTAAAGTTGTTTAGTAATGATGCCGAATTGGGCAGGCTTCGTAACTTGTGGTTGTGGTTTCATTCACCGGCCATCAGGCTTGCCGATTATTGTGGGATGGTGGCTGGTGGTCGCTTTCTTGGGGATATGGTTGGCATCATTGTTTTCTTTTCTGTAGCTTTGGTTGAGTGGTGGATGATTTTTTTCGTGGTCATTTGGTCGGTTCGCCACTTTTCAAAACGCCAGCATGATTCCATTCGAGCCACCTAACAAGTCGCCGGAGCCAACGCCGGTTGGCGCTGTCAGTTCCGCTTCGCGGTTCACGTCATTTGGTCCCGCGTGCCTGAGCTCTGGACGTTAGGCGTCCTCGCGTTATGAAAATATCAGCACGAGATATTCAGGTGTTCGTTGCGGGCGCACTCGCATTGTTGGGCACTCAAGCCTTACTCCAGCTTCCGTCCTATTTTTTTGGGCCAGCGCCTGCCTCTGCTTGGTATGATCTTTTGTTTTATTCGTTATCGGCGGCTTTAGATTTGCTGCTTGGTTTGGCCGTGTTTTTTGGTAAGCGATGGGCGATTTTGCTGACGCAGATTTGGCTTTGGTTGACACTGGCGCTTAGCATTGTCAGCGCCGTTCGTGCTGTTGTCGTTTCAGGGCCAAACAAGGTATTGAGCTACATCCTTCTCTGGACAGTCTGGTCTGGTTTAGTCATTTCTATTGCTCTTTTGTTGCTGATTCATTTGAGCCGTTCACAGAGGTTTCAGGTTGACCGGACGCCTAACAAATCGCTGCAGCCAACAGCCACTGCCCCTTCAGATTTGACCGAGAAATGAAATTTGATTGTCATTGTTCCATTGCTGACCCAGCCGCCGGTGGCTGTGGCTGAGCTCTGGATGTTAGGCGTCGGTAGAGCGCGTATGTGGGTTCTGCTCGTCTTCATATTAGTTGTAGCTGTGGTTTTGAGACTCATAGTGGGTCCATCAGCTAGAAGGCACATCATAGCTATCTCCTTGGGAGTATTGGTGGGGCTTTACCTCGCCTTTTGCGAGCTATGGGTCGGTTCTCCAGCACGTATCTTTGATATTATAGAGTCGCCGGTTTTTGGCTTAGAATGGATGCTGGAGCACGTATTTGGCTTCCCTGTTGAGAAAGCCATGCCTTGTTTTTTTCTTTTTCACTTTGTGTTTTGGGCATTTGTTGGCGGTGGCATATTTCTTGGAGTTGCCGTCTTGTGGGCGAAGATGAGAGGTGATGAAGACGATGCCTAACAATTCACTGGAGCCAGCGCCGATTGGCCCGGTCAGTTCCGCCTTCGTGGTTGACATCACAGTTCAGTATTTTCTCTTGCCTACGTTCTGGCACACACTTATGTTCACGTCACTGGCTGACCTCAGCCCTCACGGAAGTTCAGCAGGGAAAAAGGAACTGATCTATGGCAAAACGAACCGAAACCTTCCGTCTTAACGCGCCGACCGCGCAGAAAGTCACCTTGGTCGGCGATTTTACCGACTGGCAGGAGCGTCCCATCCTCATGAAGAAGGGAAGCGATGGCAACTGGACAACGACCGTCAAATTGCCACAGGGAGAATATAACTACCGGTTCATGGTGGACGGCACATGGTGCGATGACCCGGAGTGCGCCCATCGCGTACCTAATCCCTTTGGTGGATTCAATATGGTGCGTCGGGTTGCCTGGCACATTTGGTAGATTTCTGCAAACCGAGTGTTGTCACCGGTCACTTCAAAATCAGCCAGCCGGGGTCGAATCAAAACCGGCCACTCTGAGGCGGGGATGCGCTAACTGTCGACTTGGTTGTTACATTTGAATTCTTGCCATCGCCACGCAAACCGGGAAATTTGTGGCCGTTCTAATTTGCCGGCGTTGTCCATGAGGAAGAAAACTAAATCAGTCCGTGCCCGTTCGGTGCTACCCCGCTTCCGCATTTTTCGTGGCGGCGACATCGCGCTGGGACCCGGCAAGGCGGAGTTGCTCGCGCTGATCGGGCAAACCGGCTCCATCAACAAGGCGGCCCGGCGGATGGGCATATCCTATATGCGCGCATGGTCACTCGTCCAGACGATGAACCGGTGCTTCAAGAAACCGCTCGTCTTCGTCACGCATGGCGGCAAAGGCGGCGGCGGGGCGGAATTGACGGAAACCGGCGGCAAAGTCGTGGCTCTCTATCAGCAGATGGAACAGGCCAGCCTGCGTGCCTCCTCCGCCTCCTGGAAACAACTGCGGCGGCTTCTGCGTGTTTGACAACCCATGGAAAAGATTCCTCCCGGCTCCTGATTGGGCAATTTCAGGCCAGCGTTATATTTGACAAAATATAACGCCCGGTGTTCCATTCCGTTCAACAAAAAATGTTTTTGGAATTTCCATCGCCTTCGGTCCATGGTTGATCTTTCGCCAATCCAAATCGGCTTATTGCTCGCCGCCGTCTTTGCGGTGGCGTTTTTTTATTCGTCAGTTGGCCACGGCGGCGCAACGGGTTATCTCGCCGCACTGGTTTTGGTCGGCGTCGCGCCCGTCTCCGCGCGCGTGGCTGTGTTAATTACCAACGTTCTGGTCGCCAGCCTTGCCTGGTGGCGGTTCCGGCAAGCGGGGCATTTCGACTGGCGCGTGCTGCTGTCGTACGCGGTAGTATCCGCGCCGTGCGCGTGGCTGGGCAGCCGGGTTCACATCAGCCCGCAGGTTTACAAAATTGTTCTCGGCGCCGTGCTGACGGCGGCGGGACTTGTCCTGCTCCTGCGCGCGCGCTGGCAGACCGACGACGTGGTGCTGCATGAGTTTTTCCTGCCGCTGGCGCTGCTCATCGGCGCAATACTGGGATTCCTGGCAGGACTAACTGGCATTGGCGGCGGCGTTTTTTTAAGTCCGCTGCTGTATCTGTTCCGCTGGGTGAAACCCAAAACGACCGGCGGCATCGCGGCGGGGTTCATCGTGCTCAATTCCATCGCCGGACTCGCCGGCACGGGCTGGCAAAAAATCACGCATGTCGGGCCGTTGCTCTGGCTCACGCTACCGGCCGTCATCGGCGCGCTGCTCGGCACGCACCTCGGCGCGCGCCGGTGGAGCAGCATCACCTTCAGCCGCGTACTGGCGGGCGTGCTGATTTTCGCTGGCGGAAAATTGTTGATTGATGCCGCCACTTGAATTCGTCCGGCCATGCGCGTTCTCTTTTTTGCCCAACTCAAGGATGCCACCGGCTGCAACGCTGTGGAACTCGCGGCCGTGTCGCCGCTGAATACCCCGCAGCTTTGGACCGAACTGTTGCAACGTTTTCCCGCACTGGCCGCCCATCGCCCCAATGTCCGGCTGGCGCGGAATTGGGAATACGCCGCCCCCGACGCCATTTTTGCCGATAACGACGAGGTTGCACTCATTCCGCCCGTTTCCGGCGGCTGAAATATTTGTCACATGGAAATTGAAATCCAACTCACCGACCGGCCCATCGCGGAAAAAATCTTGTCGCCGGGTCAACCTGGCGCGGTCGGCGCGTGGCTTGAATTTCGCGGGGTGGTTCGCGGCGAGGAAAACGGCCAGGCTGTCCGCGCCATTGAATACGAAGCCTATCCCGAAATGGCCGGGCGCGAAATCCGGTGGCTGCTTCAGGATATTTCCGCGCGACATCCCTGCCATGCGGTAAAGGTGATTCATCGCATCGGCGTCATTCCCGTCGATGAAACCGCCATTTATGTCGGCGTTGCGTCGCCGCATCGCGGCGAGGCCATCGCGTTGCTCGCCGAATTCATGGATCGGCTCAAGCAAGACGTGCCGATTTGGAAACGACAGGCGTTGACGGCCGAAGACGAATCGGAAAAAAATCACGCGCCCCTCGCCCCATCCCTCTCCCCGCCAAGCGGGGAGAGGGTGGCCGCAAGGCCGGGAGAGGGGAAATTTGCGGCAAAAACCTCATTGATTTCTCTCGATGAAGCGCGGGCCGGCATCCGTTCCCGCAGCCGGCCGTTGCCCGCCGTTCGCATACCATTGGCGGAGGCGCTTGGGCGCGTCTTGCGCAAAACGATCTGTGCGCCGGAAGATTTGCCGCCGGTTGACCGCTCGACGCGCGACGGCTACGCGGTCCGTGCCGATGATGCGTCGAAAACCTTTGCCGTCGTGGACACGATCCATGCCGCCGACTGGAAACCGCGCCAGCTCAAGTCCGGCGAAGCCGTGCGCGTGGCGACCGGCGCGGCGCTGCCCTGCGGCGGCCTGCGGGTGGTGATGCAGGAACACGCCGAGCGCGACGGCGACAAACTCCAAATCGTGCGGCCGGAAAATTCGATGAACGTCCGGTTGCGCGGCGAGGAGGTGCGACAAGGCCAGCCGCTGGTGTCGGCGGGAACAAAATTGAATGCCGGCGCGCTGGCAATGCTGGCGACAGTGGGAAACGTAAATCCACTTGTCAGCCCGCGATTGCGCATCCTCCATTTTACGACCGGTGATGAAATTGTGCCGCCGGACCAGACGCCTGGGCCGGGCCAGGTTCGCGACAGCAATTCCATCCTGCTCCGCGGCCTGCTCCAAAACTTTTCCTGTGATTTGGAGCAGGGTCATCTGCCGGAACATTTTGAGCTGGCAAAATCGGAAATCAGAAATCGTAAATCGCAAATAGAAAATGCCGCCGTGTTGCTGGTTTCCGGCGGCGCCAGCGTGGGCGAAACAGACTTCACCCGCGCGTTATTGGAGCAGCTAGGCTTTGAAATCGTTTTCAACCAGATTGACCTGCGCCCCGGACGACCGCTGATCTTCGGCGTGAACGGCTCACGCGTGGCCTTCGGGCTGCCGGGTAATCCGCTTTCGCATTTTGTCTGTTTCCATTTTGCCGTCGCCACGGCGCTGGCGGTTTTGACCGGCGGCGAGCCGCCGGAATTTTTGCGCGGGCAGCTCGCCGAAAAATTCGACGACAAACCGTGTCCACGCGAAACGCTCTGGCCGGCCCGATGGGAATGGAATGACGCCACGCCGCGATTACGTCCGCTGGCCTGGGCGAGTTCCGGCGACATCACCTGCCTGACGGCGGCGAACGCGCTGGTCCGCGTGCCGGCAAATTGCGCGAGCTTGGATAGCAGAGCAAAGGTGGATTTTTTGCCGATGACGGCTATGCTTGGTGGCGGTTAAATCAGGCCGCGCGGCAGCGCGGCCCTACCTTTGTTGGTAGGGCGGTGCTGCTGCACCGCCTAAACTGAATGAAAAAATCATTTTCACATCTCGACGCAGCAGGGGGCGCACGTATGGTCAACGTCGGCCACAAGCCGGTGCAACGGCGCCGCGCGGTTGCGGAAGGCAAACTGGTCTGCCAGCCGGCGACCATCCGGGCGTTGAAAAAGCGCGCCCTGTCCAAGGGCGACGTGCTGACCGTGGCGCAAATCGCCGGTATTCAGGCCGCCAAACGGACGGCGGAATTGATTCCGCTTTGTCATCCGTTAGGACTGGACCATGTCGAAGTGAGATTTCGCGTCAGACGCGAAGTGATTGAAATCTTCTGCGCCGCGGAAACCAGTTCGCAGACGGGTGTGGAAATGGAGGCGCTGATGGGCGTGAGCGTGGCCGCGCTGGCGCTTTACGACATGTGCAAAGCGGTGGACAAAACGATGCGCATCGAGGGGATCTGCGTGGTGAAAAAGGTGAAGGAATGAAAATCGGCCGCCTCACCATCAGCGACCGCGCCTCGGCCGGGGGTTATGCCGACCGCAGCGGTCCGGAGATCGAGAACGTGCTGCGCGAATTTCTCGGCGGCGATGTGAACTTTGAATCGCTCATCGTACCGGATGAAGTGGAATTGATTTCGGCGGCGTTGCGAAGGTTTGCCGACGTGCAAAAATGCGACATGGTGGTCACGACCGGCGGCACGGGAATTTCCGCGCGCGATGTGACACCGGAGGCGACCAAAGCCGTGCTGGAAAAAGAGTTGCCGGGTTTCGGCGAAGCGATGCGGATGCAATCGCTGAGGCGGGTAAAGACGGCAATCTTGTCGCGCGCCTTGGCCGGGACGCGCGGCGCGTGTTTGATTGTGAATCTGCCGGGCAGGCCGTCGGCGGTGCACGAGTGCCTGGAAATTCTTGCGCCGGCCATCCGCGAAGGACTGGCGCATTTGCGCGGCGAAGATCCGCACGAGCAAAAATAAAAATGGACCCGTTTGGACGAAAAATTGATTACTTGCGCATCTCGGTCACCGACCGGTGCAACGAGCGTTGTCTCTATTGCATGCCGGAGGGTTACCAAGGCTGGGAAAGCAAACCGGACCATCTGACGGCGGCAGAGATCGTCCGTGTGGTGCGGGTAGCGGCGGGGCTGGGCTTCCGCAAATTCCGGCTGACTGGCGGGGAACCGCTCGTGCGCGGCGACGTGCCGGAAATCGTGCGTGCCATGAAGGCGATTCCCGGCGTGGAATGCATCGGGCTTTCCACCAACGGAATGAAACTGGCCGCGCTCGCGAAAGCCTTGCGCGAAGCCGGTTTGCGCACGGTGAATGTAAGTCTCGACGCATTGGACCCGGCGATTTACCGCCGCATCACCGGCGGTGACGTGGCGCGCGTGCTGGCCGGCATCCGCGCGGCGGTGGACGCGGGTTTTGAGCGCGTGAAACTGAACTGCGTGCTCATGCGCGGCGTGAACGAGGCGGAAATCTGGCCGCTGGTTCTGTTCGCCGCCGAACACAGCCTGCCGCTGCGGCTCATCGAATTGATGCCGCTGACGACGACGGAGGTTTTGACGGAGAAAAATTTCCTTCCCTGCGGCGAGGCGATGCAATTCCTGTCCCGGCATGATGAATTGATTCCGCAGCCGGAGTGCCGTCTCGGCCACGGGCCGGCGAAGTATTTTCTGCTGAAACAAACCGGCGCCATGGTTGGCTTCGTCGGCGCGCTGACAAACGAGCATTTCTGCGACAACTGCAACAAGATGCGGCTGACCGCCGACGGCAAGGTGCGTCCCTGTCTCGGCAACCATGTTGAAGTGGATTTGCGCGCGGCATTGCGGAGCGGCGCCAGCGACGGCGCATTGCGGGAATTGCTGGAAACCGCGCTGCGGGTCAAACCGCTGGAACACCAGTTCCGCAATCAATACCAGCCCTGCCGCCCGATGACCGCCATCGGCGGGTGAAAACGGAAAAAACGCAGCATCGCTTTCAAGGTAGGGCGCGTCACTCCGTGCGCGCCACCTTTGAATTCAATAAGGAACCCATGAAACCATGAACCGGCTTCGCTTCCGTCTTCTTGGTTTCTTGGTTTCCTTATTCAATAAACGAGGACGAGGACGGCGGCATCCTGCGCCGATTTGACCACCTAGTCCCGACACGTCGAGACTCTTCACCGCGTGATTTCCGGCTCCGGGCTTTTTATGTGCCTTTCGTGGAAGCTTGTGCTCGTTGGTAATCCTCCGGCGTGTCCAGGTCCAGTGCCAGACCGGGGTCATCCACGGAACATCGGACGCTGCGGACGGAGGTTTGTTTCAAAAAATCCTTCAACGTTCCGGCTGGGGACGCTTTCAGCTCTTTAAATGCCCGGCGCGGCAGCAATACCGGATGCCGCGCGTGCCCGTCAAATTCGAGCTGGCAGACCGCGTCGGCGTTCACGAAATGAAATTCCAGCAGTTGCCGCAGCGTTTCCGGACGCAAATGCGGCTGGTCGCCCAGCACGATGGCCCAGGTTGCGATTTCATCCTTCCAGCCCGGCCAGCTTGCCGCACATAGAATCGAGCTGAACATGCCGCGCTCCGGTTCCGGGTTTTCGATGCGGTCAGCGCGCGGAAAATCCAGCCGGTCCAATTCGGCGGCCAGCGATGCGTCTGATGGACGCAGTACGATGCCAATTTGCGCCGCGCCGAGTTCGCGCCATTGTTTGAGCAGATGGCCAATAACGGTGGTATTGCGCCAGGGCAACAGCAGCTTGAGCCAGCCCATCCGCGACGACGCGCCCGCGCCGAGGATGACCACGCCCAGCGCCGGGATTTTCCTGGCAGACGTGGCATTCATGAAAAATTCAGCGCTTAACGCCGACAAACTCGGCGCGCTTTTGAATGAACTGTGCCATCACGCTCACGGCGATTTCGTGCGTGCTCACAGAGTGGATTTCCAAGCCCACCGGACAAGCGAGCCGGTCGAACTGTTCGGCGCGGGCGATGTTCTGGCGCAAAAACTCCTCCCGCATGATCCGCGCCTTGCGGCGGCTGCCAATCATGCCGAGAAAAACAAACGGAAGATGAATCCACTCCGACAGCACCAACGCATCATGTTGGTGACCGCGTGTGACGATGAGTCCGAATGCGGGCATTTTCGGCAGCGGCACTTTCAAAAGCTCGTGCCAGGGGCCAACCTGAAGCCGCGCGTCAGGCGGAAAAAACTGATGGTTGGCCAGTTCCGGCCGATCGTCGAAAATGGTCACGGCAAAATCCAGTTGAAACGCCAGCGGCGCGACGGCCTGGGCCACGTGGCCGGAACCGGCAATCCACAAGGCAAACGGCGGGGTGACGGTTTCCTGATAAAACCAGCCACTGGTAGGGCGCGTCACTCCGTGCTCGCCGGCGTTCGTTTGCGCGGCTGCGGCGGGCAGAGGACTGCCCGCCCTACCTTCAACAAGTGTAATAGAGAAGTCCTTTTTGACACCCCAACGGACCGTTTCGGTGCCGGCGTCCAGCTTGCGCCAGAGTTCCGCTGCTTGCGGGGCGTGCGGCAGTATCAGCCCCGTCACACTCCCGCCGCAAATCAAGCCGTCGTCCCAGCCGAAATCGTGGTCGAGCACCATTTCGAACGTCGCCGGCTTGCCCGTCTGCAGTGCCTTTTTGGCGCGGTCATGAACCTCGGCTTCGAGACAGCCGCCACCCAGCGTGCCAACAATTTTACCGTCCGGAAAAAACAGCGCCTTGGCCCCGACGCGTTGCGGACTGGAACCCTTGACGCCGGAAATCAGCGCCAACGCGAACGGCCGGTTTTCCGCCAATGCCGCGACGAGTTGTTCGTAGAAGCGCGCCATAAAGTTTTGCTTGCGGCAAATTTAGACGATTCGGCCTAAAAAATATACACGTAAACCGTCTTGGACGGCGACAAGTCGCCTCCGGTTCCGCTCTTTATTCCCTTCCCATTGATAAAATAGCTTTCAATTTCTTGTGCATCCGCCAACGAGTCCGCAGTCCATTGCGTCCAATGGAAAACATCCTGGTGTTCGGTCTCCTTCCAATATGTTTTACGTTCCCCAAGGTCGTGCGTAAGGCCAATGCGCCATGCGTTAAAATCCGACCTTCCTACCCTTGTGTTGATTGCTTGAATGATGCTGTCTTTTGTCATTTGGTAAGTCAGTTAAGGGATCAGGCGGGTGCCGGTGTGGCCATCCAATGCGGCTGGGAGTGCTTCGGGGCAGGTAATCAGAGCTTCACGACCGCTGTTCGTGACGAATTGGACGCACGCTTCGATTTTGGGGAGCATCGAACCCGGTTTGAAATGGCCTTCGGTTATGTACCGCCTGGCTTCGCCCACGGTCATCGAGTCGAGCGCTCGTTGCCCGGGTGTGCCGAAGTTCAGGCAGACCTTTTCGACAGCGGTGGAAATCACCAGCATGTCGGCACCGATTTCTTTGGCCAGCACAGCGGAAGCAAGGTCTTTATCAATCACGGCCGCAACTCCGCGAAGGATGCCTTTTTCGTCTGCTACCACGGGAATGCCGCCACCGCCTGCCGCGATGACGACATAGCCGTCCTTGACCAGGTGCCTGACGACCTTGGATTCAATGATGCGCACGGGGATTGGCGAAGCGACCACCCGCCGCCAGCCGCGGCCGGCGTCCTCAATCATCGTCCATTTCTCAACCCGCATCCGCTCCTCCGCCTGTTCGCGCGTGTAAAATTCACCGATGGGTTTGGCCGGGCTGGCAAAGGCGTCGTCGTCGCGGTTCACAAGAGTCTGGGTCACCACGGTCGCCACCGATTTCTTCAGGCCGCGGCGGCGGAACTCGTTCTCCAGCGCCTGCTGAATCTGGTAGCCGAGCGCGCCCTGGGTATCGGCGACAATGGAATCGAGGGGCACCTGGTGCAGGATGCCGCGCGAGTGTTCGCTGCGAAGCAGAATGAAACCAACCTGCGGTCCGTTCCCGTGAGTAATGACGATACGATAACGATGTTCCAGCAGGTCGGCGATGTGATGCACGGTTTTGACCACGGCGGCATACTGGTCGGGCACGCTCATGTGTTGCGCATTCGTGATGAGCGAGTTGCCGCCGATGGCGATGACGAGTGTTTTCACGGTGCCGCAAACTTTAACTTATCCAACGTGATCGAGTATACACAAAGGTCATGGCGCCGACACTCGAAACCCTTCCTTATCGAGGCGTTTGCGGATAATGGCGATGTGAGCGGCGTCCCGGGTTTCGACGACGCAATGTACGCTTACCGTGCTGATATCATCGCTGGAGAATGCGCGATCGTGGGAAATTTCCAGAATGCTCGCTCCGGTTTCAGCGAGCAGTCCGGCAAACCGTGCCAGCCCGCCCGGACGATCGCTGATCGTTGCCGTGAAGCGGCAAAGCCGCCCGTCCGAGGCCAGACCCCGTTCCAGGATCCGGCCAAGAATGGGAGTGTCAATATTGCCGCCGCACAACGGCAGCACGACATTCTTTCCTTTCAGTTCCGGCACCAGACCTGCCAGACAGGCAGCAAGCGGAGCGGCGCCGGCTCCTTCGACCACCGCCTTTTCAAGTTCCAAGAGACGCAATATGGCGAGCGCAATCTCGTGCTCGCCGACGAGCAGGGTTTTGTCCACCAGTTTGCGGGCGATGGCGAAGGCGTGTTCGCCGACCTGCGGCACCGCCAATCCGTCCGCGAGCGTGGGTTGAACTTCAACCGGCACCGGCCGGCCGGCAGCCAGAGCCGCGGTGAAGCTGGCGGCGCGTTCGGGTTCCACTCCGATTATCCGCACCCGTGGTTTGAGGGACTTCAAGGCGAGTGCCAGCCCGGCAACCAACCCGGCACCGCCGATGGGAACAATCACCGCCTCGACGTCCGGAACCTGCGAGGCAATTTCCAGGCCAAGGGTTCCCTGCCCGGCAATGATGGCGGGATCGTCGTATCCGTTGATGTACCGGAGGCTTTTTTCGGCAGCGATTTCGTCCGCGCGCAGGCGCGCTTCGGCAAGATCGGAGCCGTGCAGCACGACCGTGGCTCCCAGGCGCCGGCAATTAATCACTTTCATCAGTGGAGCAAAGCGGGGCATCACGACCGTAACCGGGATGCCGAGCAACTGGCCGTGATAAGACAGGCCGAGGGCATGATTCCCCGCGGACGCGGCGATCACGCCGTGTTTTTTCTGTTTCGATGGGAGCGTCAGGAGCGCGTTGCGGGCGCCGCGTTCCTTGAAACTGCCGGTGCGTTGCAGGTATTCAAGCTTGCAATAGACGTTTAATCCCGTGGCTTCGGACAGCGGAATGGAACGCGGGCAGGGCGATTGAATAACGCGGCCGGCGATCCGGTTCGCCGCCTCCTGAATGTCGTGGAAAGTAACCGACATGCCATCCACTAATCATTCGGGAAGCATCCTGTCAATCACAGAGCCGCAACGCGGCAGGCGATTTGCCGGTCGGGAAGACGCAACCGTTCTTGCCGCATCCAGACGCCGGTTGCACGAGCGAGTCAGGTTGAGGCGCAGCAAAGCTGCCGTTGCTGACAAGAAAAGTGAAGCAAAGGGCAATAAGTGTGTGGGTGGGATGTGCTTGCGATGTCACGATAAAATGGTTAATCAGCACCGGGGCTATGAAAACGAATGACGGCTCTCTGACCAACGCCCAGTTACAGGCGGAACTGAATCGGTGCGAGTATTGCGAAGAGAAACCCTGCAAGGAAGCATGCCCGGCAGATTGTTCGCCGGCGGACTTCATCATGGCGGCGAGAGTCGGTGAAAAATCGGATCTTCGCCGCGCCGCAGCCCTCATCATGGGTGCGAACCCGCTCGGCTGGGTTTGCGGCGTGGTCTGTCCGGATTACTTCTGCATGAAAGCGTGCTCGCGGCGGACTTTCGACCGGCCGATTGAGATTCCCGCCGTTCAAGCGACCGTCATCAAAAAGGCCAACGCAGTCGGCATGGCAAAATTCCAGTGCGCTCCGTCGAATGGCAAAACCGTCGGCATCATCGGCGCCGGGCCGGCAGGCTTGGGCGCGGCGGGTGTGCTGGCACAACGCGGCTACAAGGTTTCAATTTACGAACAGCAAAAGCGGCCCGGCGGGGCGATTAATCTGATTCCGGATTTCCGCCTGAACAAGCAGGTGGTTCGCGCGGACGTCGCGTTTCTCAAAAGCCTCGGTGATGTCGAATTCAAGCACGGCAAAGCCGTCGCCAGCCCGGAGGAACTGCTGGCGAAGCATGATGCCGTCATCGTTTGCGCCGGCCAGGCTGAACCAATCAAGCTGTACATTCCCGGCGAGGAACTCGCGCTGTCGTGGCAGGTGTTTCTGGAAAACCAAAAGAAGTACAAATTCAAAGGCAAAAAGGTCGGCGTCCTCGGCGGCGGCGCGGTGGCGGCGGATTGCGCGACCACGGCCAAACGTCTCGGCGCCGCCTCCGTCGAATTGATTTATCGCCGTCGGGAGCAGGATATGCCGCTGACGCAGTATGAGCGTGACATGTTGCTCGAACACGGCGTTGAGATCGCCGGTTGCTCCAGGCCGCTGGCCGTCGTTCACCAGGGCAAACGCGTCACCGGCCTTCGCCTTGCGCGCATGATGCTGCCACCGGGCAAAGAGTCGCGGCCGGAGAATTTCGTCGTCAGCAAAAGGGAATCGCCGGTCTTCCGCGAATTTGACCTTGTGGTTTCCGCCATCGGTAGCATTCCCAAACTGCCAGTAACGAAAGCCAAGGGAATTTTCTACGCCGGCGACATGGTACTCGGCACGGCAACTGTGGTGGAGTCGGTCGCCAGCGGCAAGAATGCCGCTGCGGAGGCCGACGCGTTCATTCGTGGCGAAGCGCGACCCAGATTCAAGAACCGTGCGAAGAGCCGCGTCATCCTGGCCGGCGTGCCGTTGTGTCCGGTGCCGCTCGACACGGATTTCTTTGGCCGCAGGATTCTCTCGCCGTTCCTGCTCTCCGCCGCGCCGCACTCGGACGGTTATGAGCAGATGCGCAAGGCCTACGAGCGCGGCTGGTCCGGCGGCGTGATGAAAACCGCGTTTGATAACGTGCCGATTCATATTCCCGCCGGCTACATGTTCGCGCTCACGCGCTCAACCTACGGTAATTGCGACAACGTTTCCGGCCATCCGCTCGACCGCGTCTGCCGCGAAGTCGAAAAGCTCGTCAAGGAATTCCCCGATCGCCTGACGCTCGCCTCGACCGGCGGCCCGGTCACCGGCAGCGACAAGGCGGACAAGGCGGTCTGGCAATCCAACACGCGCAAACTGCAAAACGCCGGCGCGATGGGCGTCGAATACAGCCTCTCCTGCCCACAGGGTGGCGACGGCACGCATGGCGACGTTGTTTCGCAAAACGCCGCGCTGACCGCGAAGATCATTGATTGGGTCATGGAAGCGAGCGACGGCGACAACCCGAAGCTGTTCAAGCTCACTGCAGCAGTCACCGCGATCCAGCCGATCATCAAAACGATTCAGGAAGTCTTCGCACGTTACCCGAACAAGAAAGCCGGGGTCACGCTCGCCAATAGCTTTCCGTCCCTTGCGTTTCGCAAAGTGAAAAATCGTCACTGGGAGGAAGGCGTGGTTATTGGCATGTCCGGCGAAGGCGTTTTGCCGATCAGCAATCTCACCCTGGCGAAAGTTTCCAGCACGGGCATCACCGTCTCGGGCAACGGCGGCGCGATGACCTACCGGGACGCTGCGAACTTCCTGGCGCTCGGCGCCCGGACCGTCCAGTTCTGCACCGCCGTGATGAAGCATGGCCTCGGCTACGTGGATGAACTTCATTTGGGTCTCAGTTACCTGATGGAGGAGCGCGGCTTCCGCTCGGTCAAGGAACTCATCGGCTCGGCGTTGCCGGATCCGATCACCGACTTTGGCGTGTTGTCGCCGACGAAGAAACTGCCGCAAGTTGTCGCCGTGCTCTGCCAGCATTGCGGTAACTGCACGCGCTGTCCGTACCAGGCCATCGTGCTCGACAGCCTTGGCGTCCCGACGTTTGATCCGAGTCACTGCGTCGGCTGCTCCATCTGCGCGCAAAAATGTTTTGCCGGCGCAATCTCGATGCGCGACCGCACGCCGCAGGAACTGGCCGCGCTGAACGAAGGTTGAACTCATGCCCGATTTCCTGCTCATCGAAAACGGAACGGTGTTGACCTTGGAAAAAACCTCCAAGGTTTTGCGCGGCCATTCGGTTCTCATCGAGAACGGCCTGGTGGCCAAGGTCGCGCCGAAGAAGGTGATCAAAAACTTCCGGGGCAGACGCATCGATGCGACGGGCAAGGTTGTTCTGCCGGGCTTCATCAACGCCCACACCCATTTCTACAGCAGCTTCGCGCGCGGCCTGACCAAGGCCAAGCCCTCCGAGGATTTCAATCAGGTGCTCAAGAACCTCTGGTGGCGGCTGGATTCCGCGCTGACCACGGAAGATTGCTATTACAGCGCGCTGATTGCGTTGCTCGACTCGATCCGCCACGGCACGACGACTCTGATTGATCATCATGCCAGCCCGCACGCGGTGGCCGGCTCGCTGGGCGCGATTGAGCGGGCCGTGCGTGAAACCGGCTTGCGTGCCTGCCTCTGCTACGAGCTGTCCGACCGCGACGGCGCGCGAATCGCGAAGGAGGGGCTGACGGAGAACGCGTCATTCATCCGCCAATGCCGGCGGCAGAATGACTCCCGCGTAAAGGCGCTCTTCGGTTTGCATGCGTCGTTCACGATTTCCGACGCCACGATGGAAAAGGCCGCAACCCTCGGTCACGAGTTGCACACTGGCTTTCACATCCACGTCGCCGAGGCGCAGAGCGACCAGGATTGGGCGCTGCGGCACTGTGGCAAACGTGTGGTCGAACGGCTGAAGAAGTTCGGAATCCTCGGTCCGCGCTCCATCGCTGCGCATTGCATCCACGTCAACCGGCGCGAAATGGATTTGCTGGCGGAGACGAGGACCGCGGTCGTTCACAACCCGCAATCAAACATGAACAACGCCGTCGGCGTTGCGAACGTCATCGAAATGGTGAAACGCAGCGTGCTGGTCGGCCTCGGCACGGACGCGATGACTACGAACATGCTGGAGGAACTGCGCGTCGCGCTGTGGGGCCAGCATTTGCGGGCCGGGAATCCGTCGGTTGGATTTGGCGAAGTGACGAGCGCGTTGCTCGCGAACAATCCCAGGATTGCCGGGCGCATTTTCGGCCTGCGTTTCGGCGAGATTTGCCAAGGCGCTGCCGGAGACATCACGATTTTTGATTACGACCCGCCGACGCCGTTGGAGAGCGAAAATGTTCTCGGCCATCTCGTGTTCGGAATTTCCCAAACGGAAGCAGAGACGACCATCGTTGGCGGCCGCGTGTTGATGGAGAACCGGAAGCTCACATTGAACCTCGACGAGGGGCGCGTGAATGCCCGTGCCCGCGAGCTGGCAAAAAATTTATGGAAACGAATGTAACGATGAAAATGAGAGCCAGGAAGAGTTCACGTAACAGCCAGGCCGTATCCACCGTAGCGCAGACTTCCAAGTCTGCTGTATCGCGGGTTTCCAAACCCGCTGGCCGCGTGACCGCGAACGCCGTGCCGACTTGGAAGTCGGCGACACAGCAGGTTGGGAAACCTGCGCTACAAACCCCGGTCACCTACGACTTGATCCGGAAACGCGCCAAGGCGATGGAGAAAGATACCGTGCGATTTCTCGCCGACCTCGTCCGGACCCAATCTTTCTCCTCCAAGGAAAAGAACGTCATCGCCGTCATCAAAAAGGAGATGCAGAAAATCGGCTTCGACGGAATCCGCATTGACGGTCTCGGCAACATCATCGGCCGCATCGGCACGGGCAAACGCGTGATGGCCTTCGACGGCCACGTGGACACGGTTTATCCCGGCGACCTCTCGCAGTGGAATTTCGATCCATTCAAGCCGTTCGTGAAAGCCGGCAAGATCTGGGGTCGCGGCACGGTGGATCAGAAAGGCGGCGTGGCCACGATGATTCACGCGGGCCGAATCATCAAGGAACTCGGTTTGAACAATCAATTCACGATCTACTTCACCGGCACGGTAATGGAGGAAGATTGCGACGGCCTTTGCTGGCAGTACCTGCTCAATGTCGAGAAGTTGAAACCTGAACTTGTCGTCATCACCGAACCGACGAACATGAACATCTACCGCGGCCATCGCGGGCGCATGGAGATTCGCGTCGAGGTGAAGGGTCGGAGCTGTCACGGTTCTGCGCCGGAACGCGGTGACAACGCGATATACAAAATCGCCCGTATCGCGCTCGAAATCGAAAAGCTCAACCAGCGGCTCAAGGGCGATCGCTTCCTCGGCAAGGGCACGGTGACGATTTCGGAAGTGAAGTCGTCGTCACCGTCGCTGTGCGCGGTGGCCGACGAGGCCGGCATTCATCTCGACCGCCGGCTCACGTATGGCGAGACAAAAGATAGCGCCATCGCCGAGGTGAAGGACGCCGCGAAGCGTGCGGGTTATTCGGATGCGAAGGTTTACGTGCTGAAATACGAAGAGGCGGCTTATACGGGCAAGGTGTATCCGACCGAGAAATACTACCCGACTTGGACGCTGGATGAAAAATCTCCATATCTCAAGAACGCTGTCGCAGCTTACGCTGGCGTGCTCGGCAAAAAGCCGTTCGTGGACAAATGGACGTTCAGCACGAACGGCGTAGCGATTTCCGGCATGAACGGGATTCCTTGTCTTGGCCTCGGTCCGGGCAATGAGGTCTATGCCCACGCGGCCAACGAGGCCTGCCCGGTCGAGCACCTGAGCGGCGCGGTTGCGTTTTATGCGGCACTTGTCGCTAAGCTGAATGGAAAAGTCTAAATGACCGAATTTGTTTACCAGTGCAGCACGTGCGGGAAAAGTTACCGGAGGGATGAGGTGCGATACCTCTGCCCGGCCTGCGCGAAGCAATATCGTCCGGGGATCCCGCTCGTTGGCGTCCTGTCGGCCCGGTTTGATTACGGCGCCATCCGGAAAAAGTTCAAGAAGGCGAATCCGGATTGGGCCCTCTTTTCGGCGGTGGAAAAGAAGCATTACCCGGCTTACCCGGTCGGCGGCACACCCTTCCACCCGGTGGCGGCTCTCGGCCGGGAACTGCGCTGCGAAAATCTTTGGGTAAAAAATGACGGGCTGAATCCCAGCGGGTCATTGAAGGATCGGGCTTCGTTCCTGGTGGTGGCCGAGGCCGCCCGGCTTGACGAAAAATGTGTCGTGACAGCCTCCACCGGAAATGCGGCGAGCGCGTTGGCCGCCGTCTGCGCCGCCGCGGGCCGGCAGGCCATCATCCTGGTCCCTCAAACTGCGCCGAAAGCCAAGCTCGCGCAGATGCTCCTCTACGGGGCGCGGGTCATCTCGATCAAAGGAACCTACGACGACGCTTTTCGCCTCTCGCTCGAATACACCGCCCGGCGCGGGGGATTAAACCGGAACACGGCGTATCATCCCCTGACAATAGAGGGGAAAAAGTCCGTCGGATTGGAAATTTTGCAGCAGAACAAATTCAAAACGCCCGATGTCATCCTGGTGCCCACCGGCGACGGCGTGATTCTCAGCGGAGTTTTTAAAGCGTTTTATGATGCCAAAGCGGCGGGGTTGATCCACAAACTCCCGCGGCTGATTTGTGTGCAGGCCGAAACCTCGGCGGCCATTCACCATTACATCATCAATGGAATTTACCGCAATGCCGACCGGCCGCATACGATCGCGGATTCGATTTCGGTGTCCATTCCTTCCAATGCTCACATGGCCCGCGCGGCTGTTCGCGAAAGCGGCGGGTTTTCTGTGACCGTGACGGATGAGGAGATTTTGGACGGACAACGGCTCCTGGCGGCGAAAGCCGGCGTGTTTGCGGAACCCGCTGCGTCGGCGACCGTCGCGGCGTTGAAAAAACTCCGGAAATCGCGGCTGCTGGGGCGGAAGGAGCAAATTGTTCTTCTGATCACGGGGAACGGCCTGAAGGACGTGGATGCCGCCCTGAAAAATGTCCCGCTGCCGGCTTCGGTGGAGCCAACGATGGAAGGAATCGCCTCACTCATGGCCCGGTCATGAAACTGCTGATTCGCAACGGAAAGGTCTGCTTCGAAAACGCCATCGAAACGGCAGACATTCTCGTCGAAAACGGAAAGGTCGCGGCCTTGGGCACTTTTCCCGACGCCATCCCCTCCGCCAGGATAATCGACGCGAAGGGATTGTTTGTCCTCCCGGGCTTCATTGACATCCACACCCACCTCGATGACCAGATTGGCAGGTTTTATCTCGCCGACACTTATCAGACGGGCACACAGGTTGCCGTGCAAAACGGGGTTACGACGATTTTCACGTTCATTACTCAAAACCAGCAGGAACGGCTGCCGGAAGGCATCGCGAACGCAAAAACAAAAGCCGAAGGCCATTGTTACTGCGATTACATGTGGCATCTCACCCCAACCGTCTTTGACGAGGACGGCCACCGCGAGATTGAAAAGGCCATTCAATCCGGCTTCCGATCCATCAAGCTTTACACGACGTACAAAAAGGCGGGAATTTTCAGCGATTACAAACAGATTGAAGAAGTCGTGAAGAGATATGCCCCGCGCGACGTCCAGTTCCTGGTGCATTGCGAAGATGAGGATGTTCTCAACCGGGTGGACGCCGACCGGCTGGATTTAAGCCAGCCCTTCACGCATTCCCTGATGCGGCGGAAGGAGGCCGAAATAAAAGCCATCGCCGAGGTTTTGAAGATCGCGACGAAATATCAGGCGCGTGTCCATATCGTTCACGTCTCCACCCCGGAAGGGGTGGAATTGGTTCAACGCGCCCGGCGCGAGGACCCGGTCACCTGTGAAACCGCACCGCATTATTTGTGGCTGAATGATTCCTGGTTGCAGAAACCGGACGGGCATCGCTGGCTATGCACGCCGCCGTTACGGAGCGAACCGGACCAGCAGCAATTGCGCGCAATGGCATGCCAGGGCGCCATCGATCTTTTTGCCACCGACCATTGCGCGTTCAGGAAGGCCGACAAGGACGACTGGCATTCGGACATTCGCGATGTGCCCAATGGCATCGCGGGAATCGGCGCCCTGCCGCACCTGGCCTATGCGCTCCTGCAACCGCATGGTGCCAACGCGCTCGTCGAACTGGCGCAACGCATCGCCACCGCCCCGGCGAAGGTCTTCCGGATTTATCCGCAAAAAGGGACCATCAAAGTGGGTTCCGACGCGGACCTGTCGATCGTTGATGTTCAGGGAAAAGCAAGAGCCATCCAATCGAGCCTGGCGGATTCCTACGAAACCTATCCCGGCCAGAGCAGCACGCTGGATTTTAAACATGTGCTTGTTCGCGGCGAGGTGGTAGTCTCCAACAACCAATTGCCCGAGCGCAGCCTGCCCGGCGGAGCGTGCTTATGCCGAAACTAGACAAAAAAGCTGGTAAGGACGGCGACCTGAAGGGCGGGGGCAAAACCAGAATCATTGGCAAGGGAGAGCGCCGGGTCGATGCCATCGGAAAGGTGACCGGACGGGCAAAGTTCGCTGCCGATTACATGGTCGGCCACCAACTCTACGGGAAAGTGCTCCGCTCGAAGCATCCTCATGCGCGTATCATACGGATCAACACCTCGAAAGCCGAACGGTTGGCGGGTGTCGAAGCTGTTCTCACGGCGCGCGATATTCCCGGCGAGAAGGTCTTCGGAATTGTGGTGAAGAATCAGGCAATCCTGGTTGTGGACAAAGTCCGCTATCTCGGAGACGGCGTGGCCCTGGTCGCTGCGCGCACGAAAGAAATCGCCGAGCAGGCGCTCTCGCTCATTAACGTTGACTACCAGCCGCTTCCCATCGTCTCCGACCCCGAAGCAGCGCTGAAGGCGAAGGCGCCGAAAATCCACGGCGCCAAAAACACGTTCGTCCATCACAAGGTGCGCAAAGGAGACATCCGGAAGGGATTTGCCCGGGCCGATTTCCTCATCGAGCGGAAGTTTAAAACGCAGTTTGTCGAGCACTCGTACCTCGAGCCGGAGGCGGTTCTGGCCGAACCGGGCGAGCACGGCGGCGTGATCGTCACCGGCAGCATTCAAAATCTTTTTTCCAGCCGACGCTCCGTTGCGGCCGCGCTCAAGCTCGATCTCAACCAGGTTCAGATTATTCAGAGGACCCTGGGGGGCTCGTTCGGCGGAAAAGATGAAGTCATGACGGCGATGTGTTGCCGCGCCGCGCTGTTGGCCCTCGCGACCGGCCAACCGGTGAAGATGGTCAACTCCCGCGAGGAGTCCATGCTCGAGTCGTACAAACGGCATCCCTATGTGCTCTACTACAAGTGGGGCGCCAAAAAGGACGGCTCGATTACGGCCATGGAAATCAGATGCATCGCGGATGGTGGCGCGTACGCCTCCATGAGTCCGTTCGTCACGTGGCGGTCGGTGGTGCAGGCGACGGGGCCGTACTACTGCGAGAACGTGAAAACCGACGTGTACGCCGTTTACACGAACAACAACTACACCGGTGCCATGCGCGGCTTCGGTTCACCGCAGGTGAATTTTGCCATCGAATCGATGATGGATGAGCTGGCTGAGAAAGTCGGAAAAGATCCGCTGGCGATTCGATTGCAGAACGGTTTCAAGTCGGGGGCGGTGACGGCCACCGGACAACGACTCACGCACAACGTGAGTTTAAGCGAAGTGCTGACGAAAGCCGCGGAGGCAGCGAACTTTCAACCGAATTGGAGGAAATATCGCCGGGCGGCGGACGCTCCCAGGAAGCGCGGCATCGGACTGGCGTGCAGCTACCGCGGCGTGTCGCTGGGCGCGGAAGGGGTGGACGCCGCGGGGACGATTGTTTCGGTGCAGACTGACGGCAGCGTGATTGTTTCCTCAGGCATTACGGATATGGGACAGGGTGCACAAACTCAGATGTCGCAAATCGCCGCCGAAGTGCTCGGCGTTTCCATGGATCGCATTCGCTTCCTGAACACGAACACCAGCCGGGTGCCGGACTCGGGACCGACCGTGGCTTCGCGGGGAACGATTATGGGCGGGTCGGCGGCCAAGAAAGCGGCGGAAATCGTCCGGGCGACCCTGCTCGAAGTTGCATCCAACATGCTGAAAATTGATCGGAAAGAGTGCGAATTTGCTGACAATTACCTCGTCAAGAAAAGCAGCGGGAAACGGCTGGCGTCATTTACCGAGGTCGCCACCGAGTGCTTCCATCGTGGCAAGCCGATGTATGGGTTTGGCTGGCATAAGGCGCCGCCCGCCTCCTGGCGCGAAAAAGAAGGAAAGGGCGAGGCCTACTTCACTTTCGTCTATGGCGCGAACGTGGCGGAAGTGGAAGTGGACACCGAAACCGGCAAGGTCAACGTTGTCAATTTTGTTTCCTGCCACGACGTTGGGAAAGCGATCAACCGGAATGCGGTGCTCGGGCAGTTTTATGGCGGCGCGGCGATGGGACTCGGCTATGGGTTGCTGGAGGAGTTCGATTTTGAGAGCGCCGTTCCCAAGCAGCTCAACTTCGACGAATACCTGATCCCGACCGCGCTGGACGTTCCGAAGATCCGGGGCATTATCGTCGAAAACGAAGACGCCGCGGGGCCATTCGGCGCGAAATCGGTGGGTGAGCCAACCAATGAGATCGCTGCGCCTGCCATCGTGAACGCGATCTACAACGCGACCGGCAAACGCATTTGCGAGATCCCGGCCACACTGGAGCGTGTGCTGCTTGGGCACAAGCTGTCGCGGAAAGGCGGGCGCGGCTTGCTCCAGAAGGAGCCGGTGGCGGGCGACTCGTGCAAGCTCGGACGGGGTGCGCAATGAAGCCTTTTGATTACATCCCGGTTGCGACCATCGCCGAGGCGTGCAGCCTCCTTTCCGAGCATGGTCCCGATGCTTCTGTCCTGGCCGGTGGAACTGATTTGTTGATCAAGTTACGGCGGGCATTAACGAAGCCGCCCAAGGTTCTCCTCGACACCTCCCGCGCGAACGAACTTGGCGGCATCATCGAATCCGATGGCGGCATTCTCATCCGGCCGCACACGACGCACAGCCAGCTGCTGCGTTCGAATGCATTGCGAACGTTTGCTCCGTGCCTCGTTTCAGCAGCCTCGACCATCGGTTCACCGCAAATCAGAAATCGCGGAACCATCGGCGGAAACATCATGAACGCCGCCACGTGCGCCGACACCGTCCCGCCACTGATCGCTCTGGGCGCAATCGTGACCCTGCAATCGAAGACCGGGCGCCGCGAGCTGGATCTGGCGGAACTGTTCCTCAAACCATATCAAACCAGGGCGAAACCGGATGAACTGCTGACGGCTGTCCACTTAGGCAAGCTGCCAGCAAACGCCCGAAGTGCATTCATCAAGCTCGGTCGCCGAAATGCGCTCTCGATTTCCCGGCTGAGTGTTGCCGCCATTCTTCAAATGAATGACGACGGAAGAATCGGTGATGCGCGCATCGTTCCCGGCTCGGTCTTCCCGGTGTGGAAACGAGTGACGGACGCCGAAGCGATGCTGGTCGGCGAAAAGCCGGCGGTGAAGCTGTTCGCTGCCGCCGGAAAGAAAGTTTCCGAGCAAATGATAAAAGAGGCCGGAAGGCGCTGGTCGTCGGAGTACAAGGAACCCGTCATTGCCGTGTTGGTGAGGAGAGCGCTGGAGCAATGCGCTCCCGGTTCCACCGCCTCATCCAAACTCTTGCCCACGCCCGAGACGAAGGGAAAGTTATATTCCGTTTCCACGCGGAACCGGAATGGAACGGTGAGAGCATCCAAATCATGCGCCATGGTCACGACCATCAACGGGCGCTCCCATTCACTTGTAGTTCCTGCCCATTGGACGCTGCTCGATCTGCTGCGCGACCAGCTCGGTTTTACTGGCACGAAATGCGGTTGCGAGATTGGCGAGTGTGGTGCGTGCACGGTGCTGCTCGACGGCGAGCCGGTGAACTCCTGTCTGGTTCTCGCACCACAAATCGCCGGGCGACACGTTCTAACCGTGGAAGGACTCAGGCAGCGCGGCAAGCTCCACCCTTTGCAGGAGTCCTTCATGGACTGCGATGCCGTTCACTGCGGATTCTGCACCCCAGGAATGCTGATGAGCGCAAAAGCACTGCTTGATCTGAATCCACATCCGACAGAAACACAAATCCGAACGGCAATCTCAGGAAATCTCTGCCGCTGTACGGGCTATCAACAGATCGTTGATGCTGTCGAGAAGGCTTCGGCTTGAAGCCAGGAAATTTACGAAAACATGAAGACACTGAAGCAACAACTGGATGAACTACAAAAGCTCAAATTCAACAGCTATGGCAGGGATTTCCTGCTGACGTGGGAAAAGTCCGAGAATGAACTGCGCGCCGTGGTCGCGCTGGCAGAGCTGTTTTCCGAAATGCACCGGACCGGCAAGTCTTTCCGCGCGTTCGACACCGGGCTGGCAATTTCCATTTTCCGCGACAACTCAACGCGAACGCGTTTCAGCTTCGCTTCGGCGGCGAATGCGCTGGGCCTGAGCCTGGCGGACCTTGACGAGGAGAAATCCCAGATCGCGCATGGCGAGATGGTGCGCGAGACGGCGAACATGATTTCGTTCATGGCGGAGGTCATTGGCATCCGCGATGACATGTATCTCGGCGAGGGCAACCGTTACATGCGCGAGGTTTCCACCGCGGTGCAGGAGGGATTCGAGAAGGGCGTGCTGCATCAGCGGCCCAACGTGATCAATCTGCAATGCGACATTGACCATCCAACACAGGCAATGGCGGATTTAACGCATTTAAAAAATTATTTCGGTTCGCTGGAAAATCTGCGCGGCAAAAAGATTGCCATGAGCTGGGCGTATTCGCCGAGTTACGGCAAGCCGCTGTCCGTCCCGCAGGGCATCATCGGTTTGATGTCGCGGTTCGGGATGAACGTGACGCTGGCGCATCCGGAGGGTTACGGCTTGATTCCGGACGTGGTTGAGCTGGCGAAGAAGCACAGCGCGAAGTGCGGCGGGAAATTTGAAGTGGTTTCGAGCATGGAGGACGCGTTCCGCGGCGCCGACGTGGTTTATCCGAAATCGTGGGCGCCTTACGCGGTGATGCAGAAGCGCACGCCCTTGTTAAAACAGGGCGACTGCGACGGGCTGAAGGCGCTGGAGCAGGAATGCCTGGCGAACAATGCGCGCTTCAAGAACTGGGAATGCGACGGGAAGAAAATGAAACTCACCAAAGGCGGCAAGGCGCTCTACCTGCACTGTCTGCCGGCGGACATCTCGGGCGTGAGCTGCGCGCAGGGCGAGGTCTCGGCAGCGGTGTTCGAGAAATACCGCATCGCGACGTATCGCGAAGCGAGCTTCAAGCCGTTCGTGATTGCGGCGATGATTTTCCTGGCGCGGGTGAAGGATTTTGCGGGCGTGCTGAAAAAACTGGCGAAGGATTGAATTGCCGCAAGGGAACGCAAAGACGCCAAGGCGCAAAGATCGAAACGAATTACGCGCATTCTTGCGAAGCTAAATTGGCTTGTGCTTTCAGCGCATTTCAATCGGTGGAAATTCGTGTTCATTCGTGTCCATTCGTGGTTGGTTTTCTGCCATTCCCTTTTGCAGCGTTTCTTCGTAAGATTCGCGTGCCATGTCCAAAATCATCAAACGCCTGCATCCGGAGGTCATCAGGAAAACTGCGGCGCGCTGCCGCGAGCGCGGCATTCTGCTGCCGACGTTCAAGCAATTGCGGAATCCGGAACTCATCCCGCCAGCCATCAAGCGGAAGCTCAAAGGCGTCGGGCTGTGGGACGTGAACCCGGTGAACCTCTTTCGCATCACGTGGAAGAACGACGTGAAGACGGGCCTCTATGGCAGCGTGAATTATCTGGAAATCCCGTCTGCGATCACCGGCGTGAAGGCGCGTATCATCGGGCTGGTCGGCAAATTTTTTCCCACCGGGGCGCACAAGGTCGGCGCGGCGTTTGGCTGTCTCGTGCCGAGACTCGTCAGCGGCGAGTTTGATCCCGAGAAACACAAGGCCGCGTGGCCGTCCACGGGCAATTATTGCCGCGGGGGCGCGTTCGATTGCGCCGTGCTGGACTGCACGGCCATCGCCATCCTCCCGGAAGGAATGTCCCGCGAACGTTTCGATTGGCTGAAGAAAATCGGCGCGGAAATCATCGCCACGCCAGGCTGCGAATCGAACGTCAAGGAAATCTACGACAAATGTTGGGAGCTGAAAAAGGACCCGCTGAACGTCATCTTCAACCAGTTTGAAGAATTTGGGAATCCGATCTTCCACTACAACGTGACTGGGCCGGCCATTGAGGAAGTGTTCGCCAAGCTTGGCAAAAATCTGCGTGCGGCGGCTTTCATTTCCGCGACGGGTTCAGCCGGCACAATTGCGGCGGGCGATTACCTGAAGAAGCAGCATCCGGTGCTGAAGATCGTCGCGACCGAGGCCCTGCAATGCCCAACGCTGCTGATGAACGGCTTCGGCGACCATCGCATCGAAGGCATCGGCGACAAACACGTTCCCTGGGTCCACAACGTCCGCAACACTGACGCCGTGGCGGCGATTGACGACGAGGATTGCATGAGAATTCTCCGCCTGTTCAACGAAGCCGCCGGCCGGAAGCATCTCGCCTCGCTCGGGGTGAAGGCGAAAGAGTTGGAATCGTTGCCGCTGCTGGGGATCTCGGGCATCTGCAACCTGCTTGCCGCCATCAAGACCGCAAAACATTTCGAACTGACCGCGCGCGACGTGATTTTCACCGTGTTTACAGACTCGACCGAACTCTACGGCTCGCGCGTCGAGGAATTGAAGCACGAGCGCGGCGCATACCGTGCGCAGGACGCCATCGCTGACTTCGCCGGCCCGCTCGCGCACCAAAGCGTGGATTACTTCAAGGAACTGACCTATCCGGAGCGAAAGGCGATTCACAACCTGAAATATTACACCTGGGTTGAGCAGCAGGGGAAAACTCCAGCCGAGCTGACGGAACAATGGAATCCGGAATACTGGCGGGCCTTGTTTGAGGACGAAGTCACGTATTTCGACCGGTTGATAGAAGCGTTCAACCAACAGGTCCGCTCGCGCGGGTAAGTTCTTTCCACAAGCCGGGGAACATTCAACGCTCAACATTCAACATCGAACATTCAAGGGAAGACGCCTTCGACGTTGGGTGTTGAATGTTGAATGTTGAATGTTTTCGGGTTCAACGAACCCAAAGCTCCGTGCGCTGCATTTTGACCGTGTCGATGAGCCCTTGATCGGTGAGCTTCAACTCCGGAATGGGTGAAAGGCTCAGGAACGAGAGAGTCATGAAGGGCGCCAGCAAATCGCAGCCCATCGCGCGGGCCGCCATGTTCAAATCCCCAATACCTTTGATGACTTCCGCCAACGGCCGGTCGGATACCAATCCCGCGATGGGCAGCCCCAGCCGGGCCTTAACCTTGCCGTTGGCCACCGCCACCTGGCCGCCTTGCAGTCGTGCCAGTTCGTCGATGGCCATCAGGATGTCGCCGTCCGTGACGCCCACCACCACAACGTTGTGGGCGTCATGGGCCACGGTGGACCCGAGCGCCCCGGTCTTTAATTTGAAGCCGCGTACGAACCCGACACCGACGTTGCCCGTGGCGCGGTGTCGTTCCACCACGACGAGCTTGAGAATATCACGCCTCGTGTCGGCAACAATTTCACCGTTTTCGACTTTCGGCGTGACGATGGCGGTCCGGGTGACAATTTGCTGCGGGACGATTTCGATGACCTTGATTTTCTTTCCACCGCTGGCCCGGACGCGGAAGTCTCCCGGCTGATAGCGCAAATTCATGGTGCTGCGGGGCAGGCCGATTTTGGCCGGCGTCCGGCCAAGATACCGCCCGTCTTCCGCAACCAGCACGCCCTTTTTGTACACCTGGCGGATGGAAAACTTTTTCAAGTCGTCGAACACGATGAAGTCCGCCCAGAAACGCGGCGCGATGGCGCCGAGGTTTTGCAGACGGTAATGCCGCGCGGGGTTGATGGTGGCGATTTGCAGCGCGCTGATGGGCGGCAGGCCGAGCCGGATGGCCTTGCGCACGCAATGGTCAATGTGACCTTCGTTCACCAGGTCGCCGGCGAGCTTGTCGTCGGTGGCGAAGGAGCAGTTTTGCGCGTTGTGCG
>Ga0116111_1000512_pt1 | contig 31377 bp, 29 predicted proteins | sample June2015DPH_8_10_FD_89720 | JGI IMG/M metagenome (GOLD analysis project Ga0116111, IMG submission 89720) | Peatland microbial communities from SPRUCE experiment site at the Marcell Experimental Forest, Minnesota, USA - June2015DPH_8_100 | ecosystem: Environmental > Terrestrial > Soil > Wetlands... | reverse complement strand
TTGTTCACGGTTCTATCTGTCTGCAAGACAAGAGACAGGTTGACGACATACGCAAGATCCGACAGAATTCGACGTTTTTAGTCGCCATGGGCGGTTGTGCCAGCTCAGGCTGCGTGACTCGATACAGTGTAGGCGGACAAGCGGCGACGCCATCGCAAGAATCGTTCGTTCCCGTCGCGAATCTCGTTAAAGTCGATTTCGCACTTCCTGGATGTCCTGTTGGTCCCGAGGCGATCTCAAACACGATACTCGCGGCGGTGGGCGCGGACCTAGAGTACTTGAAGCCCCTTGCCGAACTTGCGGGATTTGCGTGCGGCTGTGACCTACTGACAAAAATCATCGGAAACGGACTGTGCATCGGGTGTGGCACCTGTGCCATGTCGTGCCCCACGCGGGCGATTGACATGGACTACGGGCGTCCGCACGTCAACCAGGAGCTCTGCATAAAATGCGGAGCGTGCTATGCGCAATGTCCGAGGAGCTTCGAGCCGACCTTTGAAATGATAGAGAAGCGCGTCATGGGGGTGGAGTGAATGGTTCTAGGTAAGTACCTCGACATTATGACGGTTAAGACTACAGACAAGACTCTTCAGAAGTATTCACAAGACGGCGGCATAGTCAGCGCCCTTTTGATCCACGCGCTTGAAACAGGCGTGATTGAAGGCGCTGTCGTCGCTATGCCGACCGACGAGCCTTGGAATCCGGAGCCATACGTCGCTACTACGCCTGAGGAGATCATCGCAGCGGCCGGCACAAAATACGTGCTGTGTCCACTCAACAACGCGCTGAAGATTGCGGCACGCGAGCAAGGACTCGACAAGATCGGAATGGTCGGCATGCATTGCTTGACCTATGCGGTCCGAAAGATGCAGCTCTATCCGTTTGGGGCGCGTCATCTGCCTAACAAAATGGCACTGCTTCTCGGCATATTCTGCACTGAGAACTTCAGCTACACGGGAATTAAAGCGATCGTCGAAGAGCTTCACAAGGTGAATATTGAACACGTCCAAAAGATGGATGTTTCAAAGGGCAAGATGATCGTCACGTCAACCCTGGGCGAGCGGGTTGAAGTCCCAGTGAAGCTGACCCACAACTACGTTCAGCCGGGTTGCTATATCTGTCCCGATCTCACCGCGCGAACTGCGGACATCTCGACCGGGTCCATCGGCTCGCCTGACGGGTGGTCGACCGTAATGCCGCGGACCAAAGTCGGAAAGGATCTGTTCCAAAGCGCGGTCGATATGGGCCTCTTCGAGACTAAACCCATAGACCCTGGCAAGACCGGCATGGAAATGCTGACAAAGCTCGCGCAGAACAAGTGGGATCGCTCTGCGAAGACCAGGGCGGAAAGAGCGGAAATTGGGCTTCCAAATCCGTTCTAACCCCCTCTTTTTTTATTTTTTACAAACTTTTATATTTTTTAAATTATAATACTGGTTAATGGAATTGCCGCGCTGATAGGTGATCGCATGGAGCTGCTAGCAGACGTGGGAGGGAAGCCCGGGATTGACTGTCGCGGGTTTTGCAGCTACTGCTACTTTAAGAAGGTAAAAGATTTCAAGCCATTTGGGTGCCGCTTCTGTTCACCCCTCAGTGAAGGCTGTGACTACTGCGGAAGAGCGATTGCAGAGAAGTACGCGGGGTTTAAGCCACTTTTACGCGTGGCGCAAGATGTCCACGCCACCCTCAAGATGAGCTCAAAAGATCCTGAAAAGGTCACGATAAGTGGTGGGGGGGACGTCAGCTGTTATCCCGATTTACTCGAGCTGGCTGAGTTACTTGCCAGCCTCCAAGTCCCAATCCATCTCGGGTACACAAGTGGCAAAGGCTTCGACAGCCCGGAAGCTGCCGACAAGCTAGTCAATAATAACGTGCGTGAAGTCTCATTTACCGTTTTTGCGACAGACCCCGGCTTGCGCAAACGCTATATGGGGGATCCTTCGCCTGAGGTCTCACTTCAATGCCTCTCGACCTTCTCTGCGTCCTGTGACGTTTATGCCGCCGCGGTAATCATACCCGGGATCAACGACGGCGACGTCCTCAGAAAGACGTGTGACGATCTTGAGCGCATGGGTGTGCGAGGTTTGATGTTAATGCGATTTGCGAATCACGCTAAGGAGGGGTTAATTCTTGGAAACGCACCCATAATGCGCAACATTGAAACTCAGCCGATCGAGAGCTTCAAGAAACTAGTTAGCGAAATAAACGACCAGTATAAGCTTCGAGTGACCGGTACTCCGCTGTGGGACCCTGAAATTGGATCGCCTTTCTACGTGGCAGGCAATCCTGAAGCGCACCTTCCGAGAACTGAGAAGCACGCCACTGTGATTACCGGCGCTGTGGCTGGGCCGTATCTTCGTTCTATTTTTCAGCGGATAGCGCCAAACGTTAACGTTGTGAGCACCGAAAAAGAGATCGCATGTCTCATCACGCTCGACGACATTCAGAAGTTGAATTTGGCAGATATGAAAGAGACGGTAATTATCCCGGGTCGGGCAATGGCGCACGACAAGGCTGCTACGGCGGCGCTGCGCGCGGATGGAGTTTATAGAATCGTGCGGCGAGGGCCTGAGCAACTGACGGTTGACGGCGAGATGAGCATCGGCTTAAGACGTGAAGAAGTCTTGCAGTGGGAGGTAGAAAGCTTCAAGGAACTAATTCGGACGATCAATGCGATAGGGACGTGACAGCCTAGAAATCGGCCGAGCAACAGTCGATTTGCTTCCGCCGGGTGTGCAACCCCGGGGCCTTCAACTAGAGAGCAAATCCCGCGACCGATTTCGTTTTGATTTTTAAGATAAGATATTCACGCATAAACGAAGGCCTAACTTCCGCCACGTCTGAGAGGGTCGGACCTTCGATGAATTTCACACTTCGTATTTTTTCGTAGTACTCGTCGTAAGGAAGCTTGATCCGCATACCGTCTAAATGCATCGTAATCGGCGTGGGAGAGAGGCTTTCGCCAACTTCTGGAATTTGTTGTGTAATCTCGTCCATGAGGCGGAATGGGCTCACTGATAGGGGGTCCTTCTCAAGCTCTTCGCGTCTCTCATCCAGAGCCTTGCTGATCATTCCGACGATGCTATCCAGGATTGCGAACTCAGATTCTCGGTGAAACCCTTTGGCGCGTCGTCCTATTCCCCCGATGTATGCATACGCGTAAGGAACTGCCTCGCATTCCGGGCCTCCAGTTACTATTATGGGGACGTCGAGATCCTCATAGAGCTGATATTTGACGTCTGTTATGCAACTTAGGAAATCCCCAAGAATAAACAGCGCCAAATCGTGCTCATTTATCAGCCCGCGCTCGCTCTTTGTCAGCTGTGCCGCGCGCCGTCCCACTCCCCGAGCCAGGCCAATGATATTCGTCTTTGCGCCATTTCTTCGAAGATACTCTGCGATATCGCACGTCGGATGGGGCATGTGGTGATAGGCGAGACTCGGTGCTACAACGGCGATTTCGGTCCCGATGAGGGGGGCTCTAGTGATCGTTCCTAAGAGCTCTGCCGCTTTTTGCTCTACCACGCTTATATCGTCAGCTGGGACGAGTATCAAGAGCACGGCTTCGAGCTGCATGACGTTCTTTTGCAGAAGGTGGCCGCCGAGATCCTCAACAAGCTCCATCAACTCGTCGTGTCGGTACACGCCACCAGTGTACATGAGAGGCTCTAACATCCTACAATCCCGCCTCTTTGAGCAACCTGCGCCCCTGGTTTATCCATTCCTGTTTGATCGGCTCCTCAGACGCTATAAACAGGATGTAGTCATCTGTAATGTCGTGCTTTATGATCCTGTAGCCTTCGGGCGCGACGCGCCGTATTGAATCGATGACTTTGCGTTTCAGTTCCGTCGTGGGTTCATAGATGGTTTCGTCGGGAATATCGTCGTCGGTCGCGACAAGCACGGTATACCGGTCGAGCTGCAAAATGTTGGCCTTCCCATAACGCTCAACGAGCTTATCGAGCAGATCGTTGACGTACCGTTCGTTCTTAACATCCAGCTTCAATCCATCGTCGGTATGCGTCATCGTAGCGACGTCGGAAATCTTTATATCGGGAAGTGAGATCGCAAGCTTACCATATAAGATGAATACAGGTTCGTCGGGATCGATGAAGATTCTGATGTTGTACAGCGATTGGGCGACGTCTAGGTCAGACAAGATGTCAGACGTCAATTCTTCAATCAAGCGCGCCCCCTGCGTGTCGGGAGACTCTACTGCCACTTTTTCAGAATCGATCATGTCGTATGCACTCTCTTTGTAGGTGGCTCGCGCGACGCCCAGCTGAGTTTTGCTTCATCGGGCCTCATTCTACAAACCCGCTGGCGAGTAGCGCAGATCCGACTGCGCCGATGTATTGTGAATATCTAGGCACCACAACGTTAGCCCTGAGCAAGTCTTGCATCGCTTCCACGAGACCGCTGATGAGCGAGGTTCCACCGACCATGATGACGGGTTCCACAATTTCTAGCTCTTGAAGCTGCTGGTCGAAGACCTGTTCTGCGACACTGTAGCAGGCCGCACTTGCGACGTCTTCTTTGCTGGCTCCGAGCGAGAGTGCGTTGACAAGGCTTTGCGTTCCGAAAACGATGCAGTAGCTGTTCATAGTCAGGCGGTTATGGTCTCCTTTGGACGCCAAGGGGCCTAATTCACTGATGTCGATCCCTAATCGACGTGCGGTCATATCGAGAAAACGACCTGAAGCTCCGGCGCAAATTCCGCCCATGGTGAAGCTGCCGGGAATGCCATCTATGACCGAAATAGCCTTGTTATCCATGCCGCCAATGTCGATAACCGTCGCGGGCCCTTTCTGTTTCTCTGCGAGATAAACAGCACCCTTCGAGTTTACGGTGAGCTCTTCTTGAACTAGCGCAGCTTTCATCGCCTCTCCGACGAGCAAGCGACCGTAACCCGTAGTCCCAAGCGCTTGAATTTCAGATTTGTTCACTCCTGCCATCTTCAGCGCTGTCGTATACGCAAGTTCGGCACTCTTCAATACTTCGGTGGTGTCGACCCAGCCAACTCCAATTATCTCGTTATCTCGCATTACCACGGCTTTTGTGGTGGTCGATCCTGAGTCGATGCCGGCAGTTAATCCTGTCTGTTTTTCGCGCGCGAGCAAGGTTCGTCTCAGCGCGGTGGTTACGAGAGCTTCCATCCGAGTAAGGAGTGTTTCTGCAGTAGTCCGTTCTGTAAACGAGTAGCTAATAACTGGCAAATTTGCACGCTCATGGATATAACGCCGCAGTTCGCTTCGCGTTATGGCACCTTCAGCGCATCGAAAGCACGTAGTTATAAATACCGCGTCGACGGGGAAGCCACCTTCGACTATAGATTTGGCCCGCGCTATCATAAGCTGCAAATCAGGGCTGGCGACTTCTAGTCCCCACTCGCGTACAGCGTCTTTGATCGTGTCCGTATCTACTTCGGGATAGACTATCTCAGCATTCACGGCCGCGACAGCATGTTCAATTTCTTTTTGGATCCCACTGTATTCGGAGCCACAAGAGAGGTGCGCTATCCTGATTTTTCGTGTCACGCGGGTACCTCCGCTTTGTGTGTCAGGGACTCGCAGAAGTCGCGTATCTTTTGCACGAATTCACGCGCCTCTTCGTCATTCGTCGGATAGGTGAGTTCCAAGCGCGGAATATCCTTGTTGCGAACGATGTACTTGACTAGTTCATTCGTTCGGGCGCACCCCATACATCCAAATGAGTAATCGGCCTCGTGAACGATGATAGCGGCTTCAGCCTCTTCTATCAGAGGGTCAAGAAGTGCCATCCGCCCGCGCACACCAGAAGGCACGTCGACCGCCGCATATTTGAGTCCTCGCTTAGGGTCTTCTGGCGTGACGTTAATAGGTGGGCTATCTATTCCGACTTCCTTTATTTTCTGTCGTATGACGCGCATCAGCGTAAGCGGCTCGTGACCGAATCGCGCGACCAAATCAGATAGAATGAGACTGTTTGACGGAAATATGAGTATTTTAGCCATTGACATCCTCTTTTGACTCCTCTTCAATGATCTCGATGAGGCGGTCGATTTTGAGCTTGTCGTGTTTTTTTCGTTCTTTAGCGTCCAGTGGATCGTCGATGGTCTCTAAACCATACGAGATGTTCGGAAGAATGGCGGATTCCTTCTCGAGCTGGTGGAAGCCTGGTCGTGGGCCGCCCCCCCTAACAGCGCGACATCTTCTTGAATCGCCTGGGGGGAACCCTCGGTCCTTGACGAAAATCCCCGATGGATCCAGTCTCCTCAGCTCTTCTATGGCTTCATTGACCGCTTTCTCTGATCCCGTAACAATGAGCCCGAAACACGTCTCTTTCACCACGGCGTCCGTCGATAATTCGTAGGCCCTCAGTGCCAGTTCGCTGGGCAAAATGGGGCTTGAATCTGCAAGGACGACCATTTTTGTAATCTCATCTGATTCCATTGCACCACTCGTGTCATAACGTAAGTATGTCAGCGGCTAATATTATAATTATCTAGTAATATAAATCACAGAGCTTCGTGAACGTATATCGTCTCATTTTCGCGCACGTTTTGAAGCGGGCTTGCGTGCAATATCCTCCCAACGATATTGGTGCTGTTGAACCGCTCACCGGTTGGTCCGTACTTTTCGTTATCTTCAAGCCGTACTCCGATTAGTCCCGCGTACTTGGAGGAGCGATTTGAGACACCGATTTCGGCGGCGCTCACTTTTGTCGTGGGTGTGTTTTCCGGCACAATGTCAAACCTCTCTGCCGTCTGCGCGCGGAACATGATAGTCTTACCGTATTTCACGTAAGCTTGCAACGAGCCTACGGGATTATCTCTCAAACCCGTAACCGTCCTCACGAACGCTACCGTTTTAGGAGCACGATCGTCATAAAGCTCAATTTTAACAAGCTTATCATGTGGGACTGCAAAGGTTTTCACACTTCTAGCTTTGAGAATGTCGACCGTGTTGAGAGGCGATTGACGCACAACGACGGCATCTTCGCCATCGTACCCTTCGCGCTCAAGAGAAATACCTAACCGATTGACCTCCTCCTCTATCGCCGCGACGCGCAAGCCCAACAACATGATGCGGGTAGGATCGGTATACACGCGCAATCTCTGCCCCGGCGTCGCGATTTTTACGAGCTCTAGCCCCTCGCTGACGTAGCCGATGACCGAATGGCTAGAATTTGAGGGCGTATCTCTCTTGTAAATAAATACGTCGCCAGCGTCGTTTCCAGACGTACGGACGGTGATTGCTCCCTCGCTCCGCGCATCGAGCATTTCAAAGGGAGACGACCGACCGCGTAGGCGCGTGGAAACAACATAGGTGTTTGTTACTGCATCCACTCGATAGCAGCCGTCCTTAGCAAGGGCCAAGAAGTGTTCTACGCCCTCAGACGCATCTCTCGAGAGCGTTGCCTTGAAGTAGGTGTAGACTTCCATTCCGTCTTCAAGTTCGAAGTCAAAGTCAGACGTCGTGAACTTGTCGGTGATATATTCGAGTCGCTCAATCGGCTCGATTCTTTGAATTTCGTCACCATTCTCGAGTTTTTCGAGGACATTTCTGCCTGCGACTGCTTTTCCAAGTATGGCGTTCGTTCCATACGAGGCGGTATGCCTCTTTTTTATGAACGAAAGGTACGTATTTGTCTGGTCAAACCCGCCAAGGCTGTATGTGATGTCCCAGCGCTCGTATTCTCGCTCACCGCGATCGATCTCAAGGTCGCTCGGAACGGGGCCGGCAGATACTATCTGGGGCTGAGACCAGTGGACCTTGGTCCCAACAAATAGTTTATAAGTGCTCAGCCAAAGGCGCCGGCTGGGTTCATCGACCTCAATTCTGATCTCGCCTTTGTTTGTGTAAACTGCGTATTCCTTGATGACGTCCAGTTTTTGCGTTTTTCTCCCCTTTATGATGCCCACGAGCAGGCCGTCGCGGTAGGGGGTATTTGTGAGTTCAAACGCATCGCGCAGCGTGCGGGTTGCACGATCGAGCGCAACCTGTTTCCCATCAAGAACGATGAACTTGGCGCACATGCCTATTATGCGTCCGTCAGCTGGCCGCTTTTTCCTGCTCCGTCAGAACATCAAGCACTTGCGCGGTCGGTCCCATGGAGATGATCTTGCCCCCGCGCATGAGCGCGGCCCGGTCGCAGACCTCCCGAACGAAATCGAGATCGTGCGATACGATCATAAACGTCTCGCCGATTTCCGCGCGCGCAGTCAGAATTGAGTTTGACACGTCCTTCTTGGTGATTGGATCCATCGTTCCTGTGGGTTCGTCGAGTATTACGAGATTGGGTTCTCGAATCAGCACCTGTGCAAGAGCCACCCGATGCCGCTCTCCTTGACTTAGCTGATCCGGCACCTTAGCAAGGATGCTCTCGCTCGTCGCCTCGCTGAAGCCGGCAGCCATCAGAGTCTGTACCGCCTTGTGTTCTGAAAGTTCAGCGGGAAGTTCCAAGCCGATGCTACTCGTGAGGTTATCCAAAACGTCGCGGAATGGGTAAAGGTCATATTCCTGGTAGAGTACGCCAATGTACGGCTTCGCTCTTCCTCTGTTGTCGGGTCCGGGCATAGTCATGTCCACCCAGTCATCCCCAATGCGCACCTGCACCTCGCCGTTCGTCGGCTCGAGCACACCTGCGATGATTTTGGAAACGCTTGTTTTTCCTGCCCCGCTTAATCCGATGAGGCCAAAGACTTCTCCTTCTTGGATATCAAACGAAACGTTGCTGACGGCTCTGATCACTCCTCGGTCGAGTGTCACGTATTTCTTTTCAAGCTCCGCCACTTTCACTACCGTGTCGCCAGAGGCGATCTCGTGTTTCTTTATTTCCCCGACAGTGCTCAAAAACTCATCGACGACTTCTTTCGGGGCGCCTTCTTTGACGATCCTCCCGTCGTCGAGCAGTATTGCTCTGTCAGCCATCGATTCAATGTCTTCGGGAAGGTGCGAGGTAACGAGCACAGCCATGTCGTTCGTTTTGGCCTCGTGTCGGATTATTTTGTGGATGATCTCCGCTGTCTTCCGGTCCAGGGTGCCGGTGGGTTCATCGGCGAGTAAGATGATCGGCGATCTTGCCAGTTGGCGTGCTAAAACAACCCGCTGTTTCTCTCCGCCGCTGAGATCGCGCGCCATGTGCATCATTCGATGTGATAACTTCACCTGATCAATAAGTTCAGATGCTTTATAAATTGCCTCAGAATCGCCGTACCCGCGTTCTGTGAAGCTCCTCATAACGTTTTCTATGGCGCGCTCGTCTCCGTAAAGAGCGAAAGTGCGCTGTAGCATTATCGCAACGCGGCTTCTAACGTCCCGTTGCAAATCGCTCTCTTCGTCTGCCCACGCGTCGACTCGGAAGAATTGCATCTTTCCGGCGCACGCGAGACAAGGTTGTCCAACGCGACTGGGCACGTCGACGTGTCGACAGTTTCGACAATACGCTACGTTGTAATAGATTTTACCGCTCGTAGGTTTGTATTCTTTCAATCCTCGTATGGCGTGCAGCAAGACGGTTTTTCCGACCCCGCTCTTGCCTATGATTCCGAGTACCTCGCCCTCATCAAGGGTGAAATTGATGCCTTTTAATATCTCAAATTCGCCGAACGTTTTGACTAAGTTTTCGACTTCTATCAAGACGGCCATTAAAGTGTTGCCTCCTTCGACCCCGTACCGTTATAACCGTTATTCGTAATAATGTTTTTTAATATGCCAGGCAAGAGCGTTAAGTCTTTTATTACGAGATCGGCTGCTTCGTAGAGCGTTGCGGGACGTTCCTCTTTCTGTTGCACGGTTAGAACTCCAAGGTCCGCGGCTCTCAATGCGGGGATGTCGTTGATCCCATCGCCCACCATCACGACGTAACGGTATTGTTCCTTAAGTTCGTAGACCAGTTGCTCCTTTGCGCTCGGAGTTGCGATGTCCCTAACGTCCTCGTGCGGAATATCAATACGGTCAGCGAGGGCATAGAGGGTGTTTTTCGCATCACCTGAGGCTACGTAGATGTCGCCCCCAATACGTTTGAGTTCATCAATCACAGGACGCGCCGACTCGAAGAGTTCTCCGCATGTGGCCAGAACGTACGGAATATGGCCTTGTTCAATATCAACGATTGCCGCAGCGCCGGTGAAGTACGACGCGCTGCAACTTTTGTTGACTTCGCGGACTACATCGATTAGATCCTTTACTCGACTCTTTGTGTCCCGCGCAACAGCGTGTAACACCGTCGTTTCAGCAACCGGGACGTTGGAGCAAACGACTACAAGGTCTACGTGGTACATGTCCAAGAAATCAGCGATGGACAAGTCAGTGGGCACGCCTTCTAGGTCCTTGGGAACATCCAGCTGAAACACAGCAAGCACGTAGTCCAGCCGGGTCCCTATGAAACTGAGGGATACTATCTGGTGCAAAAGCATGCCTCGGTCAATATCCTTTGCTACGCGATATTTCTCGAGAAGTGTACCCGCGCAGTCGAACACAACGGCAAAACCTTTCATTGGCTACCAGCGAGCGTGTGATGCGAGTCGGTCATAAGGGGGGGTCAAATCGAGAGAAATACGTGAAATGATACTTAAGTCACTGGAGGAACCCTGCAGCGAGCGCAACTCATTAAGAGCGCTCACTTACTGCCTTCAGGGGCTAGATCATCAGAAACTATAATGATATCGCCAACGCTTATGATTTTCGACCAAGGAACAATTGTTTCCCCTTTGAGCAAGCCTTTTGAGACATCTAGTGAAATTTCCTTGTTATCCCAGTTAATTAGAACATCTCTTACCTTTCCTACGTTGACCCCGCTAAGCGTCGATACGTCCTTATGCAATACTCCACGCGTCATGATCACACTTCACATATTGCACGTCGTGTTATGTATAAAAAATGTTGCTTTGAGCATCTTTAAATCAGAATACGTGCTCAACAAGGTAGACTTGCACAGAGCAGTTCAGCAGAACAGCCAGCTACGTGTTCATAGTTTTCTCTAGCATTTTCAGAAAACCCAGGTACGCAATCGGCGCTAATGCGTTGGGCAGCTACCTAATGTTAGTGAACTTTTCAGAAGCAGATACGTTGTACGGGCCGTCGTCAGAATTAGCGTCTTGCAGGTCGCTTTTCGGGCTTTTCCGCGTCGATCACACCTTTTGCCATGTCAATTGGTAACTCCTGCTCTCTAATACTTAGCGGCGTCGCGTTGTACCAGAAGCTGTTGAAGAGCTCCTTTTCGATGAAAATGAATTCAGAAATGTCCGTTCTGAAGGCTGACTTGTATATCACTTTATCTATATCGCCTGTGTCGTAAATATAACTCGTTCCGAGCAGCTTGTCATCATCGGATATAAAAATTCCTGCCCCAGTCTCCGATTCAAGATGCCGAATTTCAAAATACTTCGTAAGCAGACGCGCTTCTTCGATGTTGACGCTTTCAATAGGTGCCAGCAAGCGATACGTAATCTTGGGCATCTCTCTATCCTTGATCAAATTATAGAGCCGTTTTACCCCCATACGAGTTTGTATCACGTTGAATTCATTTTTCGACCTGTCGAGCATCTCATAGAAAGCCTTGTAAACGTTCTCCCTCTTCTTTATGACTTGTATCGTCTGCACCACTCGTCCTGCCGTCAGCTCTTCTTCTCTGTATCGCAGCTCGATTCCTGAGTGCCACATGTCTTCCATCATCGAGTGCTGCGTTTCAACGAAGCTCTGTGTATTCGTATAAACTGAATTATAAAGCTCTGCGCCCTTCTCACTGAATGAATAAAGCAACACTTGCATTGCCTGCTGATCGATGATTACCCCCGTGCTATGCACAATCTGAGGGATATGGCGCACATCGGCACGTTCCGCGATTTCTTGAGCCGCTTGCAGATTATCCTTGTTAATCTCGGCCATTACAATCACGTCAATACCTCGTTGTCGCGCATCCTTTGGAATGAGTGGTGCCAAAATCGGCAAAGCCTCGCTTCTGCTCCACAAGAATATCTCTTTTTGGGCCGTGTTTATGAGCGATTCGAAGTCTTGTGCGATCTCCTGGTAGTCGGTAATGATGCGTGTGACCTCGATGGGCTTACCTGTCTCTATCTCTTGTATCCTCAAACGGGCTTCTATCCCTCTGTCCCACAGGCTTTGAAACAGGGAACTCTGGATCTCAATGAATCCGCTGTTATTCGACCACAACGACGGGGTGAGTTCGACTCGCTCTAACTCGTCGAGATCCTTTGTTACGCCCGTATACATCGCCTCTTTGCAGTCTGAAATAACGACCGCGAAATTGCTCATCATTGGTGAGTGTCGTATCTTAAAGCACGTAGAGAGCTGCTTTACTGCATCCATATTGTTTGGCGTGATCGGAAGGAGGATCCTTAGATCTTCGATCCTGCATTTGTCCTCATCCCCTACAAAATAGTCGTGAAGCACCTTGTCCCATCGAAGGAGCCAAAACTCGGTAGAGATGATCCAGAGCCTTTTTTCTGTCGCGTGAAAGGTCTCGAGACGCCTGTCGATAATATCGTCTTTGTCATACAGAACGATGAAACCCTCTTCGATCGGACACCATTCGACGGGCAGGCCTTGCGCTTTTGTGCGCTCAACGTCCCACAGCTCGAGCAGCGTATCTCGCGCCTCGCTGAGGCCCTGTAACTTCGCGGCCTCTTTACTAATGGCAGGATTTAGCAAGGAGGACGGGTATGCAGCTACGAATGTTTCCGGATTGGTCGATATACGCTTAGCGAGTCCTTGTTTCGAAAGCTCTAGCAGGACCTTGTTAGCACCGTGACTAGTGAGATGAAGCGATTCGGCTACTTCGACTGCCGTTCGTCGTCCGGTCTGTAGCAGATGAAGGTAAACCTCCCCAGCTTCTTTTTTGAGGCCGAACTGTGAAAAAAGAGTTAATATATCTGCTGGCATTCTTTACCTCTAGCATCTCCAGCTCCCCGCTCTGAGCGACGAGTTATTGAAGGGCCCTAACTAGCGATCGTTGCACCCATTTTTTTGAAACTGCTGCAGCTGCTGTTAGTTGCTGTTTGGCCGGTTATGCGATTCTTTTTCCTGCGTTTGGTCCTGGAGCGAGGTCGTAGATTTCTGTTACCTTTAGTATCGCACAGCCCTTTGCAGGTAGTTTTTCATTTCGGCTCTTGATCTTCTGTTTCATCAGCTCGTAGTCAGGTCCTTCAGTCACATAGTTTGCTATGCCTTTGAGTTGATAGCCTTCATAACCCTCCCACGAAGTAAGGGCAACGTTGCAATTTGGCCTCTTCAGGTTGTCAGCAGTTTTGTGCCAAAAGTTGTCACCGACGAGAATTGTTTCGGGGTCTTTTACGATGGTGAATTGATTGGGTACTACGTTTGGTATACCGGCGTCGCTCACCGTTGCGAATACTACAGTCTTCACAGCGCTAATGTTGTTGACTACCTTTTCTGGCAGGTTCGTCATTGAATGCACCTCCATTTAGTATTCATTGGTAGAGCACTCAGCGATAATAAAAACCTTTCTCCGGCTCGGAGAGGACTGAACAGCCCTTCTGAACGTTAACCGACAACAGACGCAGCGTAGCTAGATGCGCCGCCTGAAAGGCTAGATGCTACGGAGATCGCGGCGCGCAGGCGAGGGTAAGCCGCTTCCACCTACGAAATCAAATAAAGCCGCCTAAGGTAGCTGAGGAGCTCGCCCTGGGTGACTATTGCTAGAAAAAAATGCATATTGAATCAGTTACATATGCACGGCTAATGTCTAGAACGTACGTGCTTGACGCTCCAGTGTTTATTTATGGCGTTCACGTCGTTGGCACTATGTACACAGTTCCTGAGGTAACCCGCGAGTTGACGAGCTCTCAGGCGACAGTAGTACTGCAAGAGTTTCTAAAGGGGGGCCTGAAAATCGAAGAGCCGTTGAAAAAAGCAGTAGACGTCGTCACGGAAAAGGCTAAGTCGACGGGTGACCATCTTAGGCTGTCTCAAGCCGATATTGACTTGCTGGCGAAGGCACTTGAAGTAAGCGGTACGCTGGTTACGGATGATTATTCCGTTCAAAATGTCGCGGCGCGCCTCGGGATAGAGACGCAGCCTATTCAGCAGGCGCGCATCAAACGCGTGCTGAAATGGAGACGCAGGTGTGTCGGATGTGGTCGGTGGTATGAAACGGAAACGATCTGTCCTGTCTGCGGATCTGAGGTGAGAGTTAAGCCGGTGAAGAGGTAACCTTTGATAGGTGGGAGGAGTCAGAACATGAACGATTTGAACGATCTCATAAGCAAAGCGCAGGAACTACGCGAGAAAGGGTTGCGTTCCGGGGAGATAGCGGACGAACTGAACATATCACGAGAAACTGCAACGTGGCTTCTCACCCGCTCCAAGAGCTCACAAGAGCCCGTGCCAAAGGACATATACGTAAACTGGAGCGAGATTGGGCAAAACGCAGAGAGGCTCAGATTCGTCTCGCTCGCGTTGGTCGACATGATCTTGGAGACAGGTGATCCTGACGTAGTAATCGGCGTTGCGCTGAGTGGACTACCTCTTGCGACGCTTGTCGCCGATGAAATCGGAGCAGAGCTCGCAGTGTTTGTTCCGCAAAAACAAAAGGGATCTGAAAATGACGGCGTTAAGGGTTCATTTAGTCAAAACTTCGCCGATATTGCGGGAAAAAGCTGCGCGATCGTCGATGATGTAATAACCACTGGAAGCACAGCGCTTGAACTCATAGAAAGCATCAAAGAGATGCAAGCAACGCCGCTATCGGTAGCTGTGCTTATTAATAAGAAGGGGATTGATCAAGTCCAGAACGTTCCGATCAGGTCGCTTGTCCAAATAACCATTTTCTAATCGTTGAGACTCGCCGCAGGGAGTGCAAGTGGCAACTTCTGAACTTGATGAAATTCGAGCGATTGAGAGAAAGTGGCAGGATCGTTGGTTTGACGATAAGATATTTGAGCCAAAAAGCGCAGGGCCGAAGAAGTACTTCTTGACGACGCCGTATCCGTATACGAGCGGACCCCAGCACATAGGCCATACGCGGACCTATAACGTTGCTGATATCCACGCTCGGTTCATGCGAATGAACGGCCACAACGTGCTGTGGCCTATGGCGTGGCACATTACCGGGACACCGATACTCGCCATTAGCTCGTGCATAGGGCGCCGCGAAAGCGCGACGATAGCGCTTTATAAGAACTACGTTCGCCTCTATGAGGATGACGAGTCGCGCGTTGAGCAGATCGTTAATTCGTTTGTGGATCCTTGGAATATCGCGAACTACTTTGCAGAGAAGATCGCGCCAGATTTCAAGAAGATGGGCTTCTCAATCGACTGGTCCCGACAGTTTACCACCGGCGACCTCGTCTACAATCAGTTTATTCGATGGCAGTACGGTAAGCTGATGGAGCTCGGGCTGATCGTGCGCGGGCAACACCCAGTTCTCTTCTGCACGATCGATCAAAACGCCGTAGGGGAAGATGACATCGCCGGCGGCGACGTTGAGAAGATATCAATTGACGATTACGTTGGGATCAAGTTCTCTTTGGATGAAGCTTATGTCGTCACGGCCTCGCTGCGCCCTGAAACAGTTTTTGCGGTAACAAATCTCTGGGTTGCGCCTGACGCGACCTACGTCAAAGCCTACGTCGACGGTGAGACGTGGATCGTTTCCCTCGAAAGCGCCTCCAAGTTGCGGTATCAGCAACGGGAGGTCACTATTATTGAGGAGTTTCTCGGGACGTCACTCCTAGGGGCGCATTGCATCAGCCCTCTGGGACGGAAAATACCCGTTCTTCCGGCGTCTTTCGTCGATTCTGATCACGGTACCGGAATCGTCATGAGTGTCCCCGCTCACGCCCCCTATGATTGGGCAGCGCTGAACGACCTAAAGCAGCACGGGAGCACCGGTTTGGATGTTGATCTCTCCTCGTTAAGGAGCGATATTGAAGCTATAAAGCCGATATCTCTCGTCAAAATCGACGGGTACGGGGATTTTCCCGCATCAGAGCTGTGCGAGCGCTATGGCGTTCGATCTCAACGCGACGACGAGACGCTGAGCCATATTACCAACATACTTTACAGGGAGGAATTCTATACCGGGGTTCTTAAGGAAACTGCCGAGCAATTTGATGGCCGGCTAGTGCGCGACGTCAAGCAGGATATCGTTGAATTCCTTAACAGTCGAAATGCTGCGTCGAGCATTTATGAGACCTCAACAAAAGGACTCTGTCGATGCGGCGGCCGGGTGGTTGTCGCTATAGAGCCTGGCCAGTATTTCCTCAACTATGGCGACCCTCACTGGAAAGAAAAGGCATTCGAATTGCTTGACCAGCTTGAAATCGTACCAGAGGTATACCGCGCACAGTTCGTCCAGACGTTTGAGTGGCTCGATCAACGACCGTGTGTTCGGCGCAGAGGGCTGGGGACCGAATTTCCATTCTCAACCGAGCACTGGATAATTGAGCCGCTTTCTGACTCCGTTATCTACATGGCGCTCTATACCGTCATCCAGCACATTCGCGACTGTGACCCGAAGCGGCTAACGCCCGCATTCTTTGACTACATTTTCCTGGGCAAGGGCGACGTAACGGACGTCTGCCAGCAAACAGGTTTGCCAGAGACGGTGATCAGAGCTGCGCGAAACGATTTCATCTACTGGTATCCGAACGATCATCGGCACACTGCTATTGCCCACATTTCCAATCACTTGAGCTTCTTCTTGTTCCATCACGCGATACTGTTTCCGGAGACTTGCTGGCCAAAGCTCGTTACGCTCAACGAGCTTCTTGTTCGCGAAGGGGTGAAGATGTCGAAAAGCAAGGGCAACGTAATTCCCATTGCGACAGTCCCGGAGGTCTATAGCGCGGACCTCGTGCGGCTCTGTCTGGTGTCCATTGCCGACCTGAATTCAACCGTTGACTGGAGGGAAAAAGAAGTCGACATGGTCAAAAAGAGGCTTCTGAGGTTTTGGCACGCAACGAAGAGGGATGTCGAAGCGGCAAGGCCGGAATACAATGGGCAGCTTTCTTTTGCGAGTCGATGGATACTGGCAGCGACTAAGGCTATGGTATCAAAAACGTCTGAGGCCGCTCATCAATTCTCGTACAGAAAGTACGTCACTGAAGCGTTTTTTGAACACTTAAACCGGGTTGAAGAGTACAAATCGATGATTTTGGACGGTGACGAGAAGCGTCGCACGCTCTGGGACGTCATCGATATCTGGCTCCGGGTGCTGGCGCCTGTTGTGCCTCATATTGCTGAGGAGCTATGGGAGAGAATGCTGAAGTCTGGTTATGTCTCCCTCGCAGAATTCCCGCTGTCTGACGATCTTTATGCCGAAACACTTCCGCAGAAGGGCTTCTTGGATGAAGTGGTCAGTGATATCTCAAATATACAAGCCGCAATAAAGCGGGAAACCGAATCAGTTTTTATCTACCTTCCGGCTCAGTGGAAATACGCCCTCTACACTGTCGCGCGTGGGCTTGATGACCCCTCGGTCAAGAACATCATAGCCCGAGCCAAAGAGGACCCCCTTCTGCGTATGCATGTGAAAGAAATCGCTCGTATCGCACCCGATCTTGCCAAATCGACTCACGAAGCCCCATCTGCTGACGCGCTGGACTTCAAGGCCGAATCAGAGACTCTTCTCGCCGCCAAGGACTACATGTCACGAAAATTTGGGAAACACGTGTATGTTTGCGCAGAAAACGACAACGTGTACGATCCAGCGAATCGCGCGAGGCGAGCGCTTCCTATGAAACCGGCGATATACGTCGAATAGAGTGGGCAGGGCTTCGCGTCAGTCCTCTTTGGCGCGTTTTACTGCTTCTTGAGCCTTTTTTGCACGCTGTTTTGCCGTGTATCCGGTTGCTTTTTCCAGAAAACAGCGGAACCGCGCGTTCGTATCGATCATTACCGCTTCGGGAACGCTGGTACTGGGTTCGGTATCGACGAGTAACGTATCAGCCACACGTATCGTCATCGTCTTCAGTGCCCCGTAGCTTAAGCGGTATTCTTCATCGCGCACGTTGATATCGATGCCAAAGCACGCCCTGAGTGCCTCGACAACCCGCTGATTAGCATCCTTCTTGAATCCTCGTTTGAACGCATATTCTTGAATTGTAGTCACGACCTGTGGCTCTAAGACCTATACGCTCTTTGCGGCACATTGTTTATATGCGCTCCGCAAGGACGCGATTGTCTAGGGTGCCGTTCTGAGATCAAGAGAAGAGTCGTGGAATGGATAGATAAAGTATTTACTTAGTAATGGGTCATTGTTTAAAAAGTGAGCAATTGTGGACGCTGATACATTATGAAAGCCGGAACTGATAACGAATACGTTAACATGATTATCGAACAAGAGGTGAGCTCAAAGAGCCCCATAATCCTCGCGGGATTCCCTGGAATCGGCCTCGTTGGCAACATCGTGGCCACACAAATAGCATCCGAGCTCAAAATGACGCCGATAGGAACTATCGAATCTCGCCTATTTCCGCCTATTACCGTGCTCTTTGAAGGACTCACGCACGCCCCAGTCAGAATCTACGAAGATCCTCAAAACAACTTCATCGTAGTGCTATCGGATATCTTGATTCACCCAATGATTGCTTATGACATAGGAAAAGCAGTTATTGGCTGGGCGCGGAGCCTGAACGCGAAACTCAACATACCGATCGCCGGTATCGCCACGATGCGCGAAGAACGCACCGTTTATGCGGCCGCAACTGGCGCCGAACAACTCAGTCTCGTGAAGGACAAAACCGAGACCTTGGTGACCGGAAGCATCTCTGGTATCGCCGGAAGCATAATGAATGAGAGTCATATTAACAAGCTCCCGGCGCTTTGCCTCTTGGGAGAAACCCAAGGTCCCACTCCTGATCCACGCGCGGCAGCTCGCGTCATCGACGTGGTAAGCAACGTATTGAACGTGAGCATCAGCACGCAGAAGCTGGTTGAGGAAGCGGAACAGATCGAAACAGAGCTACATAAGCTTGCTGAGCAGGTTCAAGGGGCAGAACAGGCCGAAACCAAAGGACCAACTCAGGTCATGTACGGGTGAGCACATGAGACATCTAGCTTTGACCGGTATATCAAAAGAGTCAATCGACGACCTCATTATAAAGCGCGTTAGAACTTTTGAGTTGCGCAGTGCTCATAACATCCCAATTGTTTTCGAAGCTGACATTGGCGACGAAGTGTTTGTGACGGACACGAGTCGTCACGACGTTGCGATCGGTACGACCGGGGTTTTAGCGCGCGTGCGCACCAAAACCATTGCAATGCAAAAAGTCTCACACCGGGTGGGCGACTTCTATGAAGAACGTGAGGTTATGTCGGCCCGGGTTCAGCTCGAACTGCGCGAACACACGTGCCGGCTGCGTGGCATCGAGGACGAAGGTCCAGGCAAGATCATCGCAGTCGAGACCGCCGAAGTATGCTCCTATGAAGGTCGATGAACTGATCTGAGTTGCTTAGCATGGAATAAAAGGGGCCCGTGGCTTAGTCAGGATATAGCACCGGCCTTCTAAGCCGGTGGTCGAGGGTTCAAATCCCTCCGGGTCCGTTCTCTTTGCATCTCACGCGGCCTTAGAAAGCGTTTCCGAAGTTATTGGTTGGCAATCGCTCACATTGCAAGGCGAACTTGCGCCAGCCGAACCGAAATCGGACGCCGTCAGTCAGCGTTCGTTTCTCTTATCGCGACTGAGACTTTGGTGGCTCGAGTGTGACGGGAAGGGTGATCCCGGTGCACGCTGTGAAACACCACAAAGACTAAGTTTATCTTCGGCGAATGCCCGCTCTAGCTATGCTCGCATAGTCGCTACGCGAAAGGGGAAGTTATGATCTTCAGCGCTGATGAAATACTCGAGACACTCGACATGATTCTCTACGAGCATCTCGACATACGGACAGTCACTGTGGGCATCAATTTGATGGGCTGCGTGCGAGACGACCCTGAACGAATGGCCCAAGCTGTGCACGATCGGATCGTGTCTACTGCGTCTAAGCTGCGCTCCGAAGCCGATCGAACGGTCGCGCGGTATTCATTGCCGATAGTGAACAAGCGTATCGCGGTAACTCCTATTGGTTCCTTGATCGACGTCCATCCACAATCTGGTCCATTGATGGCACGCGCGATGGACGAAGCTGCGTCCGAGTTGAACGTCGACTTTATCGGTGGCTACTCGGCCCTCGTCCAGAAAGGCTTTACAATCGGGACTGAGGCACTTGTGAGCTCGATTCCGGAGGCATTGAGCTCGACAGAAAAGGTCTGTGCCTCGGTGAACATCGCTACGACCAAAGCGGGCATCAACATGGAGGCCGCGCTCCGAATGGGTAGAGTCATCAAGGAGCTTGCTCGCATCGATCCGCAGCTTTGCACCCGTTTGGTTACCTTTGCAAACGCGCCACCTGATAATCCGTTTATGGCCGGCGCCTTTCACGGTCCAGGCGAACCTGAATCGGTCGTGAACGTGGGTATATCGGGTCCAGGCGTCATTAGGGCTGTAGTCGAGAGAATGGGAGACTGCGATCTTGGTGAGCTTGCCGAGGTTGTCAAACGTGCCGCATTCAAGATAACTCGCGTGGGGGAGTTGGTAGGTAGAGAGATAGCAGCACGAATGAATGTTGATTTCGGAATTGTTGACCTCTCGTTAGCGCCTACTCCCCAGAAGGGAGACTCTGTCGCACAGATCATCGAAGCAATGGGGGTTGAGCGGTGCGGAGCGCCTGGAACGACTGCTGCACTCGCTATGCTTACTGATGCAGTAAAGAAAGGGGGCGCGATGGCGTCTTCACGCGTAGGGGGCCTCAGTGGTGCGTTCATACCGGTCAGCGAAGATGCTGGCATGGCTGAAGCAATCAGCGTCGGCGCCATCGGGCTTGAGAAACTTGAGGCACTCACGTCCGTATGTTCGGTTGGGCTTGACATGGTGTGCATTCCTTCTGCGACACCCGCCGAGACAATCGCGGGAATAATTGCTGACGAGTGTGCGATCGGGGTCATCAACGACAAAACGACGGGTGTGCGGCTTATTCCCGTAGGAAAGGAAGGAGACTTGATTGAGTTCGGTGGGTTGCTTGGGGCTGCGCCTGTGGTGCCAATCAAGGCATTTAGCTCCAAAAAGTTCGTCAAAAGAGGCGGCTCGATTCCGGCGCCGCTTGTGAGCCTCGGGAATTAACGAAAACGCTATGGCCGGTGCTTGCTCGTTGGAGAGCAGATTGACGGGCCCGCTGGGATTTGAACCCAGGTTCTTGGATGTCTCCACAAAGGCTCCGAAGTCCAAGAGGATAGTCCACTACCCTACGAGCCCACAGTTATGCGAAGGAGCTTATCGGTATTGAAATTAACTCGGAAAACTACAAATAAGGTGCCCCCTTAATACTTTAGCGCATCTGGGGGGCCTGCTAGCTCAAATAAACGCGTAAGTGTTCTGCGACTTTTCATGACGAACATCGAGACACAGAGAAAGCTAATCGAAATCCTACGAATTCTCGACGAAAGTGACGAGGCTATCGGAGCGCGGATGATCTCCGCAAGCTTAAGTCAACGAGGGTACCCGATAGGAGAACGCGCTGTGCGCCACTATTTGGTGCTGCTTGATTACAAAGGCTTTACGACTAAAATCGGTAACGCAGGGAGAGTTATCACCGAAAAAGGCCTGAAAGAGTTGAATGAAGCGATAGTTGGAGATCGGGTCGGATTTGTCATAACCAGGATCGACGAGCTGGTTTACCGGACGAGTTTCGACCTAAAGCTGAGAAATGGCGACATCATAGTCAATGTCGCGACTATCGACAAGAATGACTTCGATGTCGCAATAGAAGCGGCCGCCGAGACTATAGATAGCGGATACACTGTTAGCCCCTACGTGCGTCTTCTAGAGGAGGGGGATAAGGTTGGTGCCGTCTTCATCCCGTATGGGGCTGTGGGACTCGTGACTATGTGTAGCATGACCGTCGACGGCATATTGATCAAACACGGGATTCCGTCTAGCATCAAATACGGGGGGCTTCTCGCAATCGATAACAGCCAGCCGATCGCCTATACGGATCTCATCTCATACGGCGGGACTTCGCTCGACCCGATTCAAATATTCACCGCACGACGAATGACCTCTATTTTGGCTGCAGCACGGAGCGGAAAGGGCACAGTACTCGCGAACGTTAGAACCGTGCCAGCTATCGCATCTGAAAAATCCATCGAGCTGCTCCAGGACGCTAAAAAAGCAGGCATTGTCGGCTGGATCGAGAGCCCGATTCAAGAAGGTTCGCTTGGAATCTGCGCTGAAAATGACGTTGTCGAGATCAACAATTACGCCGGAGCAAATCCAATGGCGGCACTGTATGAGCTGGAAATAGCCGTGAAAGTACATTCGATCTCAGCTCTCATGGATGTAAAGCTCCTTAATCAACGATTGTAAACACCGCTCAGTCGACCATGCCGCGTAGCGCTGCGATCCTCCTTTCCCCGCAAATCTTGGCGTGCTGGAAATGTTTATATTTCATTATGGCCTAAAGCGGAACGTAATTTCCTACCGAGAATTACGAACAGGAGTTTTTCCATGGCAGAAACGAAGGACAAAGACTATGTTGTAGCCCAAGTCGAAGAACAGGGCATAAAGTTTATTCGACTCTGGTTTACGGACATCCTCGGCGCTCTGAAAAGCTTTGCAATAACAAGCGACGAGCTTGAAGGGGCTCTCGATGAAGGAATGGGCTTCGATGGCTCCTCAATCATCGGCTATCAAACGATTGAGGAGTCAGACATGATTGCGAAGCCGGATCCCAGCACCTTTGCGATATTGCCCTGGCGGCCAAAAGAAAAGGGCGTCGCGCGAATCATCTGTGACGTTCTTGAACCGTCGGGGAGGCCTTATGAGGGAGATCCTAGGTACGTCCTCAAAAGAAATCTCCAGCGAGCAGAGAAGAAAGGCCTCACATTCAACATTGGGCCGGAACTTGAGTATTTCTATTTTGCAAACAATCAATGCGCCGATATCATAGATACCGGCGGGTACTTCGATCTTACCCCATTGGATCAGGCGACTGATCTTCGGAGAGACACGATATTTGCACTGCAAGACATGGGCATTCATGTCGAGTATAGTCACCACGAAGTTGGCCCTAGCCAACACGAGATTGATCTCCGCTACACGGACGCTTTGACTATGTCCGATAGCGTAATGACGTACCGCCTCGTCGTTAAGGAGATCGCGCTCCGGGCAGGCTACTATGCTACGTTTATGCCGAAGCCCATACTTGGTGAGAACGGAAGCGGCATGCATACGCACCAATCACTGTTTAGGGGAAAGAAGAATGCATTTTTCGACCCCAATGATATGTACCACCTGTCAGAGCAGGGTAAAGGCTTTATTGCCGGCCAGTTGAAGCACGTGAAAGAATTCTGTCTCGTCATGAGCCAATGGGTCAACTCGTACAAGCGGCTCGTTCCCGGCTTTGAAGCGCCTGTTTACATCTCGTGGGCGCGGCGAAATAGGTCCGCACTGATAAGAGTGCCAATGTATAAGCCCGGAAATGAGCTCGCGACGAGGGTAGAACTGCGTTGCCCCGATCCGGCCTGTAATCCCTACCTCACATTTGCGGTAATGCTCGCAAGCGGGCTCGACGGAATGGAAAAGGGCTACGACCTCCCTGATCCCGTCGAGAAGGACATCTTCAAAATGACGCCGCAACAGCTCGATGCGCATGGCATTGGCTCACTCCCCGAGAACTTGGGACTCGCCATAAAAGAGACCGAGAACTCTGAACTCGTGCGACGCGCACTCGGCAATCACGTCTTTGACCGCTTCATCCAACTCAAAAAGAAAGAGTGGGATGAGTATCGCATCCAGGTGTCGGAGTACGAGATCAGACGGTACCTGCCAGTCTTATAAAGAGCGTTTTGGGGCGGAGAACTGGCGGGCTTTTCCGCTCTGATCGTTTTTTTGTTTTTTCCTTTCTATCGGACGAGATCGACCGGGATTATCTCTTCGTGAATCGCCGTCGAGAGAATCACGCCTGCAGCGCCGAGATCTTCGAGCGTATCTAAGTCCTCGTTGTCCTTTATTCCGCCAGCGACAACAATTGGATGTCCCGAAACGTCGATCACCCTCTCCATGAAATCAAAGTCGACCCCGTGCTTCGTTCCCACCAGGTTGATGTTCATAACGAGCAGTTCGCTCATCTTGTAAAGGTTCATCTTCTCGATAACCTCGAGAGGATCCCCGGAAAGCGCTGGATCGGGGGATATTGCGCTTCCCTCCCTCATGTCGATGCTAACGGCGATCCGCATCGATTGAGCTGCTCGAATCACGTCGAGGCGGCCCGTTTCGGTGCCAATTATCGCTGTGTCACCGATCCGCTCAGCCTCTCGGACGTCATCGAGCCGCCGGATCCCTATGTCAATGAGGGTTTTTGTGCGTGTGCCTATGCGTTGGATAATGAGTGAGTTGCGGCCCCGACCGAGGATCCGATCGAGATCCGCGATGTACGTCCTCCTCGGCTTAATGACGTCGATGACATCTAGCGGATCTGATGTCGTGCAGATCTTGCTATGGCGTTCAATGGGTTCATATCGTTCTCGATCGCCTCTGTAGCCTTTTACGACGACTCCGCCTCGAATGTCCATTGCAAAGATAATATCCATTGGTTCCACTCCCCACTAAGCATATCGTCCGCACGGGAAAAACGTATTGGTCTCGCTTGATTTCGCTGTGGTGAACGGACTGCGCGGTTGCCGCACACATCGAAACGTCTGCGTGTCGCCCTATGCCCGCTGGCCCGAACAAACGAGGTCACAATCGGGCCAAAAGCTCCTGTTTCTTGGCCGCGAACTCCTCCTCGGTGATGACTCCTTGCTCTTTGAGATCGGCTAAATTACCCAGCAATTTACACGGGTCGGCGGCCTGTCTGCCGGGTTCGCCTCGTCGCGCTTCGAATGCCTCGGTGAACCCAGCGCCGATAATGGCAATTGGAATGGCAAAAGTGGCTATGCCTAGGAACATTGCAATAACTGCCAAGAATTGTCCGAGCGCTGTCGTAGGGATCAGATCACCGTAGCCGACGGTGGTCAGGGTCTGCGCCGCCCACCATCCGGCAGCAGGAATGCTTGAAAAATCGCGCGGGTCTGAGGCGCGCTCAATAATGAACATGAAACTTGAGAACGTTATCAGCAAGATTAGGTCGATTGCCAGCGCAGTAACGAGCTCGTTTTTTTTCGCTTTCAGAATATCGGTGACGAATTTGAATACACTAGAGTACGTGAGCAGCTTGAGGATTATGAGGATTATCGCCGCGTTTACGAATACGTCCGCTCCTGGAAAGAACGGCTTGGCATAAAAAGGCACAATGACAAGCAGATTTACGAGCAGGGATGTTGTAAACAGGCATTTAAGTCTCCCTTTGATTGGGCCTCTGAACCGCGGATCTACCGTGCACGACCACAAGCGTAGCAGCAGTTCGATGGTAAAGACGACGATTGCAAAGGCAAACACTGCGTTAAAGAGGTCGTGATATCTTTGGTATACGTCGTTGTAGCTGGCTAGTATGGCGACACCTACGAGTAGCCAGATCAATGCAATCAAAAAGAAGCGAACACGCGTAGCTGTGGAAACATCCCGACGATGCGCCGCAACGATGCGGGCCTCGCCTACAGGGGCGGGCTGGAAGATCTCATATATACGGTGCTTCAGTTCGTCATTTTGCTTGGACATGCCCGGCTTCGAGGTTCTGAATCGAAATAATGCACCCCAATAGTGAACGTCAATTTGCATATAAATGCGTTGTGATCTTCCACGAGCGCTGTTCGGTGATTTGAAGTCGCGGGGTGCAGCAGCTTGTCAACACGTTCTACGTTCTGGTTTTTGTCACCTGTTAAAAAGTCAAGCTTAAGGCATGGCATTCACGGACGAAGAGGCGAATGAAGATTTAGGTGTCGGGTAAGAGCTGCGACAAGGGTTCACAGGGTTCACACTCGAATCTGAGGCTGGCTTTGAGAAGATGCAAGTCACGTCAAAGATGGTGGCGGTAGCTTTAGACCTCTACTTTGAGGGAACGTCGCGGAAGATTGTAGACCACCTTGAGTAGTTCTACGAGCGAAAATTAGACCACACCACCGTTCTTTACTGGGTGAAGAAATACCTTCAATCATAAGCGGATACGCAGAGACGCTAAATCCAAAGCTCGGCGGTATTTGGCACGCTGACGAGATGAAGGTCAAGACAAAGCGTGATGAATAGTCGTGGTTGTGGCACGTTATGAACAGTGAGACGCGGTTTATGGTTGCGAATCTCGTTACCAAGAAGTGTGAGGTTGGGGATGCACAAGAGCTATTCAAAGAGGCAAGAGAAGCAGGGAAACCGGAATTGCTTATCACAGACGGCTTGCAGTCATACCACAAGGCGTTCAACAAGAGTTTTACGACAATCACCAAGAGAGTGAACATGTTGTAGCTGAGGGGTTGACGGCGAGAAGCAACAACAACAAGGTTGAACGGTTGCACAACACCGTCAGGGAGCGCGTTAAGGTAATGCGGGGGTTGCATAGCGATAAGTCGGCTTCGGTGTTTAATGATGGGTTTAAGGCGTACTATAATTTCGTGAGGTCGAATCAGGCGTTAAACGAGAAAACGCCGGCAGAGGTGGCGGGGGTTGATTTGAAGCTAGGAGAGACTAGGTGGTTGGGGTTAGTGAAGAAGGCAAAGGAGAACGCCAAAGGCTAGGCCTTTATGTATTTCTTGAGGATATAAAACAGAAAATCGCAGTTCCTCCCTACTGCTTTAAACTGTATCTCTTGTCCACTTAATAGGGCAACGTTAATCCGCAAGTGCGCGTTGGGGTTTGTGCCGGTTTTATTTAAGCAATCCCGCAATGTTTCACAGTCGTAAAACTTGTAATCATCTGATTCGGTTTCGTAGGTGCTGTCTTTTAACCGAACAAAACGCATATTATTTCCGTTTGGAAAATTTTTCATTTCAATGCAGCCGTTCTCATTAAAAAGCCATAAAGACCCGCAACTAATTTTGTTGTCTATTATATCGTTTGAAATGAAAATGTCTGTTACTTCATCAGGGTAAACCTTTTCATATTGCGTTATATGGTCGTCTAAATCGGTGTAAAAATCCCATAAGTGGATGGCATCAAGATAGTCAGTAAATGGCCGTATCCTTTCTATTTCCATAATGTCTTCCAAGAACTTCTGGAAGGCTATTAAGTATTTCTTATCTATTTCTTGTATGTCAATCATTTATTATGCATACATGGTTCGGCTAAAAAGTCCAGATGGGCTAAATTATGTGCATTTAAGTAGTTTAGAGTTCACTCACACGCTGGGGAATTATTGTGGATATCCGGCTAGTCATTATTTCTGACGCTAACCCAAAAACCGATTCAATTCTGCGATGGGATAAAGAAAGAGAGGCTTTTGATTCCTTTATCAAGGGAACGGGTGAAATTAATTACCATTGCGGAACGTGTGACTCAATCCTGTGTAAGGACATCGAACCAGGGTCACTAAAGAATTTAGTTTTTGAGTGTCCATATTGTGGCAAATTTAACTACCTGGATTGAACAATCATCGCGGAAAAATGAACTGTAACGTCAGACCGTGACCATTACTCCACCAGCACGTGCCATCTTCTTTAACCTGAATTGGGCTATCTCCATTTTCAAAGATGATATAGTTGTAGCCATCTTCTTCAGTAATTCTCATTTTATCACTTTTTACCACTTACAAAGTCGTAGTGCTGCAAAAGTCTACGTGAGCCAGAAACGATTAAGAACAATCGCGCTAAATCATTTGGCGGGAGTCATTCCGCCTAGTTTTATGGGGGGTCTGTTGCCATTCCCCCTTCCTCTCTAGGAGGTCTGTGCTCCCCATAGTTTTCAATTTAAATCAGTGCTGCCTAAGTTAATATAGTAAATCTTGGAATTGTAGCAAATCACCAACTCATTTTTAACAGAGTTTTGCAAAACAAGCCACGTTGCGCAAAAAGCTTTGATTTCCAGTGTTCGTGGCCATTACCAGCCTAAAAACAGCCTAATACTTACTGTCACTGCAAGGAGCAAGGCATCGCGGTAAAGCTGCGGTATCTGTCCATATGCATCTTCAAGCGTTTTTTTGAATCGCTTCGCAGCAACAAGCGCACGAGGCGTGTTCCTCACCATATCGTCGATGTCCTTGGCTACCTCTAGCTTCTGCTCATCACTGAGTAATTCGAGTCCATTAGTCACCTCTTTCGCAGCTTCCACCGCCTTTATCGTCCAAGGGAATGGCTCTCCGCAGTTCTCACAATATGAAGGACGAATCCATGTTGCATCGTTTTTAATATTATCTTTTAGGTATTGCCCCTTGATTTGCGCTTTACACTTCTGGCAATTGCTAATGACGCGATTTCCACATTCTGCACAATATTTTTTGTTGAATTGATATTTTGTCCAAGCATGGAGGTTTATAATATGCCCATTCAAACATATCTGAACTGAATCATACTCAGGAGGAGGCCCCAGCCTCACTGTTATATGTTCGGTAAATATCGAGCGAAGCCTCGCATCCTTGGCTTCGTCAGGTTTTTTGTTCATTGCTCACCTTGACAGTCGAATCATAACCGAGTCGAAGTGACTTATAACTAACTTGTTAGTGAAAGAAAAGAAAAGCTAGGGCCGTGTCAAATTTTTCTGCGACCCCCTTAATGCTATTGACCATTTGTTTCACAGAGCATTTGTGTTTAAAAAGTCTGAGTTGTGTTTAAAAAGTCCGCTTGATTTGGCACTTAATGAACAAAGCCCCGATTTGACTAACTTTTATATAGAATTGAAACTAACTATAAGTTAGTGTTACGATCTATTCCGACCGTGACACGCTAAGAAAGAGCAATGGACGAAGCAGCACTCCTTGACATTCTCGGCAATGAAAATCGCCGTAATATCTTGAAACTCCTTTCGCTGCGGCCTTTTTACGTGACCGAGATCTCGGAAAGACTTCACGTGGCACCCAAGGCCGTGATCAGCCATCTGAGCATGCTCGAGCACGCCGGCATCATCGCGTTCTTTGTCGACGAGCGAAGGCGGAAGTACTTCCACATCGCCGATAACGTGCTGCTTGAGATTCAAATCTCTCCGTTCAGCTATGACGTTGAGACTGCGAACCCTGGACCGAAGGAACCAAGCGCCATTGAGTTCTCAACGCCGATAGGCGAGCTACAACTCAAGACGCGAAGTCTAGCCGACGTGGCCGAGACACTCGATAGCCTTAGAAGGGCAAACCGCGAACTGATGGGGGCCCAGCGACGGGTACAAGAGTTGATGAATGAAGTGATGGAACGTGGCGCGCGAAAGATCGACCGAATATCGCAAGACTTCATTGAATATGACATCCTCTCGCTCCTGCTTACCGGGCCGAAGACTGCCCATCAGTTGTCAGCAGGGCTCGCTATACCCGCCCAGATATTGTCAGAGCGCCTTAGCGACCTCGAAAAACGAGAGAAAATCAGAAGAATCGATGCAAAGACGTACTGGCTAGCGAGGTAGGGAGGATAAGCTCATCAACGCATCACACACACGAAATAGGAGACAATTGAAAAATGGTAGAAGAAATAACGCTTAAAGTCGTCGAGGCGTACCATCGCGACGCGGGAAGGGGTATCGCCCGAATCGACATGGATACCATGCGACAACTCGGGCTCGTAAGTGGTGACATCATTGAGATAATGGGCCGCAACAGAGCGGCCGCAGTGGTGTGGCCAGCATACCCAGAAGACCGCGGCCTCGGCATCATCAGAATCGATGGTAACATTCGCGGTAACGCACACGTGGGCATCGACGACAAGGTCGTCATTAAAAAGGCAAAATCGAATCCGGCCGTGAAGATCACGCTGGCCCCCACCCAGCCGGTGCGTATCGTCGGCGGGGAGGACTATCTCATGCGATTCCTCGAAGGGCGTCCGGTGCAGAAGGGCGAGACGCTCCGGGTCGAAATGCTGGGCAATCCGATAACTTTTGTGATCACCGCCACCCAGCCAGCAGGTATCGTTATCGCTGGAAAGAGCACGCAAATAACGCTTAAAGAAAAGCCGACGGTGGCGGCGGAACGTTCGATTTCTCACGTCACCTACGAGGATATCGGCGGCCTCAAGAGAGAGCTCGCCCTGGTTCGAGAAATGATTGAGTTGCCGCTACGGCACCCAGAACTATTCCAAAAGCTCGGCATCGACCCGCCAAAAGGCGTCTTGCTCTACGGCCCACCGGGCACCGGAAAGACACTCATCGCGAAAGCCGTTGCGAACGAGACGGACGCCTACTTCATCAACATCAGCGGCCCGGAGATAATGAGCAAGTTTTACGGCGAGAGCGAACAGCACCTCCGGGAGCTGTTTAAGGAGGCGTCGGACAACACCCCCGCGATCATTTTTATAGACGAGATCGACGCGATCGCACCCAAGCGAAGCGAAGTGACGGGAGAGGTCGAACGGCGCGTCGTCGCCCAACTGCTCGCGCTGATGGATGGCCTCGAGGCGCGCGGAGAGGTCGTGGTGATCGCCGCTACCAATCGTCCGGAAGGAATCGACTCCGCGCTGCGCAGGCCTGGCCGATTCGACAGAGAGATCGAAATCGGAGTGCCCGATGCAGCCGGCCGTCTGCAGATATTGCAGGTGCACACCAGGGGCATGCCCGTCGCCAGCGACGTGCGCCTGGAGGACCTTGCCCGAACGACGCACGGCTTCGTCGGCGCTGACCTCGCCGCCCTATCAAAAGAAGCGGCGATGCACGCACTTCGAAAGATCCTTCCCGAGATTGACCTTGAACAAGAGATCTCACAAGATGTGCTCGATAAGCTCCAGGTCACCGCGGAAGACTTCACGAACGTCCAGAAGAACATCGAGCCATCAGCGATGCGCGAGGTGTTTGTTGAGGCGCCGAACGTGAAATGGCAAGACGTCGGGGGGCTTGAAGCGCCCAAACAAGAGCTGATAGAGGCCGTGGAGTGGCCAATAAAATTCGCCGACGCGTTTAGTACGATCAACACGAAGCCGCCGAAGGGGGTGTTGCTCTTCGGCCCTCCTGGCACAGGAAAGACGCTCCTGGCCAAGGCGGTCGCAACGGAAAGCGAGGCTAACTTTATTAGCATAAAGGGGCCCGAGCTGTTGAGCAAGTGGGTTGGCGAGTCGGAAAAAGGCGTGCGCGAGACGTTTCGGCGCGCCAAGCAGGTCTCACCGACCATCATCCTGTTCGATGAGCTTGACGCGGTAGCACCGACCCGAGGGGCGAGTTCAGACTCGCACGTGACGGAACGGGTAGTGAGCCAGCTGCTGACCGAGCTCGATGGCTTAGAGGAGCTTAAGGACGTGGTGGTGATCGGCGCAACGAATCGGCCCGATATGGTTGATATTGCGCTCTTACGGCCCGGACGACTTGACAGGCTCGTGTACATACCGCCA
>Ga0116111_1000503_pt1 | contig 31737 bp, 31 predicted proteins | sample June2015DPH_8_10_FD_89720 | JGI IMG/M metagenome (GOLD analysis project Ga0116111, IMG submission 89720) | Peatland microbial communities from SPRUCE experiment site at the Marcell Experimental Forest, Minnesota, USA - June2015DPH_8_100 | ecosystem: Environmental > Terrestrial > Soil > Wetlands... | reverse complement strand
TGAGCTGGCGCATCAGCCGGTTGGCGAGGTCGTCGAGGTCGTGCAGCCGCTCGCGCAGGAACGGATCGGTCTGGCGCAGCATGCGGGCGCGGGTATCCGACTGCACGCGTTCGACCGCGGCCTCGGCAGTGAGCCCCGTCATCACCGCTTCTTCGAGCTTGTGAACCCAGCCGCGGTCGTAGGCGAACATGCGGTAGGCTTCGAGCACGTCGCGATGCTCGCCGCCCTCCACCACGTCGCCGTGTTCGAGCAGTTCGTCGAGATGGGTGCGCAATGTCTCGACCGCCGATTCGAGATGCTTCAGTTCCTTGGGAATATCATCGGCGATGAAATTGGTGACGACGACGCGCGGCTCGTGCAGCACGACGTGACCGAGCGCGATGCCTTCGCTGAGCGCCTTGCCCTTGAGGTGAAGCGACCGCCGTGCCGCCGGCTCGGCGCCCGGAGGCGCCAAGGCCGACAGTTCGCCGGAGGCGATCATCTCCGCGAGCACCATCGCCGTGGTCTGCAGCGCCTCGACTTCCTCCTCCGAGTAGGTGCGCCGGGCGCGGTTCTGCACCACCAGCACGCCGAGCGTATTGCCGGCGCGCAAGATCGGCACGCCGAGGAAGGAGTGGTAGATTTCCTCGCCGGTTTCCGGCCGGTAGGAATAGGCCGGATGGGCCTGCGCGTTGGACAGGTTGATGGCGCTCGCCTGGCTCGCGACCAGGCCGACCAGGCCCTCGTCGGCGCGCATCACGGTATGGTGCACGGCGTCGCGGTTAAGGCCCTCGGTGGCGTAGAGTTCGAGGGTGGAATCGACGCGCAGCACATAGACGGAGCAGACCTCCGCAACCATGTTGGCGGCGATCAGCACCACGATCTTGTCGAGGCGTTCCTGCGCGCTGACCGGCTCCGCCATGACTTCGCGGAGTCGGCGCAACAGTACGCGCGGACCGCCGAGCGCGCCGCGCATGGCGTGAGGTCCCTCGGGCTTTGCTGTGACCGGAACGCCGCCCGCGTCGTACCGGCCGTATCGAAGAGGAATTCGCCTGGGCCGGGCCCGCGGCGATTACCCTGAAGCCTATATCGAATGCGGCATGCAAACCGCAAGCCAGAGACAGCGATATGACGGCGCCGGATTTTGTGCGCCGCAGCGTAATGCGGCGATTACGGCTTCGCCTGGTCGAGGCCGTAGAGCGAGTGCAGCGTGCGCACCGCCAGCTCGGTAAACGCGGCGTCGATCAGCAGGGAAAACTTGATCTCCGAGGTGGTAATGGCGCGGATATTGACGGCGCGCTCGGCGAGCGCCCGGAACGCCTGCGCGGCGACGCCGGCGTGGCTTCGCATGCCGATGCCGATGACGGAAATCTTGGCGACGTCGGTGGCGCCGTCGACGCGGGAATAACCGATGGCCTGCTTGGCCTTGGCGATGACACCGAGGGCGCGCTGATAGTCGCCGGCCGGCACCGTGAAGGTCAGGTCGGTGGTTTTGCCGTCGGCCGAGACGTTCTGCACGATCATGTCGACGTTGATGTTGGCTTCGGCCAGCGGACCGAAAATCGCCGCGGCGACGCCGGGCTTGTCCTGGACTTGGCGAATGGAGATTTGCGCCTCGTCGCGGGAGAAGGCGATGCCGGTGACCACTTGCTGTTCCACGATCTCCTCCTCGTCGCAAATGAGCGTCCCGGGCGGGCTGCCGTACGGGTCGATATCTTCGGGCCGATCGAAGCTCGAGCGCACGAAAATGCGCACATTGTGCACCATGCCGAGCTCGACCGAGCGCACCTGCATCACTTTGGCGCCGAGCGAAGCCAGCTCCAGCATTTCTTCGAACGCGATCTTTTCAAGCCGGTGGGCGTGCGGCACGACGCGCGGATCGCTGGTGTAGACGCCGTCGACGTCGGTGTAGATGTCGCAGCGGTCGGCGCGGATGGCCGCCGCAACCGCCACCGCCGAGGTATCGGAGCCGCCGCGGCCGAGCGTGGTGATGCGCCCGGTCTCCTTGTGCAGGCCCTGGAAGCCGGCGATGACCGCCACCTCCTTGCGTTCGCCGAAACGCTTGATGATTTCGGCGCCGTTGATGTCGAGGATGCGGGCCGAGGCATGCACGTTCGACGTCAGGATCGGCAGCTGCCACCCCAGCCAGGAGCGCGCGTTGATGTCCATGTCCTGGAGCGTGATGGCGAGCAGGCCGGCGGTCACCTGCTCGCCGGTGGCGACCACGGCGTCATATTCCCGGGCGTCGAATATGTGCCGCTTCTGCAGGGCCGCCGCGCACCAGGAGACAAGCCGATCGGTGGTGCCCGCCATGGCGGAAACCACGACCGCGACGTCGTGGCCGGCATCGACCTCGCGCTTGACGTGGCGCGCGACGTTGCGGATGCGGTCGATGTCGGCGACCGAAGTGCCGCCGAACTTCATCACAAGACGGGCCATGGCAGTCGTTCGCGCTCTTCTGCGGCAAGCGCGCCGGTCGCCGCGATCGTTGCGGGCCGGCGCGAAAAGGCGCGTATTGATACCGGCGCGGTGCGCCGGCTGCAACTTCGCGGTCCTGCGGCGGGAGCGGAAAATATACCGTGATTAACGATCGCCCAATTACCGCCTCCCGCCCGCCGGCACCCCGGCGGCGGCAAGCGATGGAGCGAGCATTTCGATATGAGCACCGGCGCGGCGCCGGTGGCCGGTACTGTTGGCGGCTATGCCGCCCGCCGATCGCGACGGTCCTTATCCTTACCCTCAACGCTGGTCGGCAGTGTGGCCTCTTGCCAGCACGACGCGGCCGCCATCATGCAAGACCAGACGCGACCCACATCAGTGTCGGCATGACGTGCTCCTTTGCGGATCGAAACCAATCAGTCAATGTTTGAGGTCATTTGTGGTTCCTCTCACTTGGCATCCAGGCTGGCATCGAGGCGCACATGCATGAGCAGAAAATCGGCGTTGTCGGCGGCGGCTTGATGGGCCACGGCATTGCTTACCTTCTCGCCGCGGCGGGGCACCAAGTGGGGTTATTTGAGCCGGCGGCGGACAGCCGCGCCTCGCTGCCGCAACGGCTGCAAGCAATCGTCGATCTTTTCGGTGACGATCCGGCGGTCCTGCACCGCATCGCCGTGCACGATCGGCTGGCGCCCGCCGTTGACGGCGCCGCCTTTGTGTTCGAAGCGGCGCCGGAGCGGCTTCCTCTCAAGCAGCGCATTTTTGCCGAGCTTGAAAGCGCGGTCGCGCCGGAGACCATCCTGGCCAGCAACAGTTCGGCGATTCCCTCGACCGAGATCGGACGCGATCTCAAGCATCGCGACCGCGTCCTCGGCACGCATTTCTGGAATCCGCCGCATCTCGTTCCACTGGTCGAGGTCATCGAGAATGAAAGAACCAGCGGCGAGGCGGTGCGCAAGACGATGGAGCTTCTCCGCCATGCCGGGAAGGTCCCGGTCCATGTCCACCGCGATATCCCCGGCTTCGTCGGCAACCGGCTGCAGCACGCGATGAAGCGCGAGGCGATCGCGCTCGTTGCCGCCGGCGTCTGCGACGCCGAAACGGTCGACACCGTGGTCAAGGCAGGATTTGGCACGCGCATGGCCGTGCTCGGGCCGATGGAGCAATGCGACCTGATCGGGTTGGATCTCACTCTCGACATCGCCGAGGTGCTCTATGCGCACCTCGACCGCACGGCGGGCCCGCATCCCTACCTGCGCGAGAAGGTCAAGGCCGGAAAGCTCGGGATGAAGACCGGCGAGGGCTTGCGCAAGTGGACGGCGGAACAGGCCGCCGCGGTGCGCCAGCGGCTGTCGCGTTTCCTGGTGGAGCAGGCGAAGGCGAGGAAAAAAGCGTGATGCTTGCTGAAACCGTTGCCATCCCGGGAGTCCCGGCGGGCTTCTTGTGGGATCGCGCTAATACGGCAGCCCCACATAGTTTTCGGCGAATGCCGTCGCCGCGGCCTTCGAGCGGAACAGATAGTCTAGCTCGGCGAGCTGGATTTTGTGATCGAACGGATTTTCGGAAATCCGGTGCAATAGCGTTGTCATCCACCACGAGAAGCGTTCGGCCTTCCACACCCGCGCCAATGCGCGCTCGGAATAATGATCGATGCCGGCCTCGGATTTCTCGGCGTAGTATTCGACCAGCGCTTCTGAGAGGTAGCGCACGTCGCTCGCCGCCAGATTAAGTCCCTTGGCGCCGGTCGGCGGCACGATATGGGCGGCGTCGCCGGCGAGGAAAAGCCGGCCGAAGCGCATCGGTTCGGCAACGAAGCTGCGCAGCGGCGCGATGCTCTTCTCGATGGAGGGACCGGTGACCAGGCGCTCGCGGGCCTCGGCGTCGAGTCTCGGCTTCAGCTCTTCCCAGAAGCGCTCGTCCGGCCAGGCATCGGTATCTTCGGCGAGGCTGCATTGCAGATAGTAGCGGCTGCGCGTCGGCGAGCGCATCGAGCAGAGCGCGAAGCCGCGCGGGTGGCGGACGTAGATCAGCTCCTCGGAGACCGGGGGCGTGTCGGACAGAATGCCGAGCCAGCCGAACGGGTAGACCCGCTCGTACATGGTGATCGCGCCGGCGGGCAGGCTCTGACGGCTGACGCCGTGAAAGCCGTCGCAGCCGGCGATGAAATCGCAGGCGACTTCCTGCGTTTTGCCATCGGCGTGGAACGTCACGCGCGGCGTGTCGCCAAGAATATCGTGCAGCGTCACGTCGTGAGCCGCGTATACGGTGGGCGCGCCGACCGCGGCACGGCCGTCCATCAGATCCTTGGTGATCTCGGTCTGCCCGTAGACCATCACCACCTTGCCGGTGAGCTCCTTGAAGGAGATGCGGTGGCGGCTGCCGTCGACGCAAATCTGCACGCCCTCGTGTACGAGCCCGTCTTGGTGCATACGGCCGCCGACGCCGGCTTGGTCGAGCAGATCCATCGTGACCTGTTCGATGACGCCGGCACGGATGCGGCCGAGGACGTACTCGCCGGTTTGCCGTTCCAGGATGATGTTATCGATGCCATGCTTGTGCAGGAGCTGGCCGAGCAGCAGGCCGGCCGGCCCGGCACCGATGATGGCGACTTGGGTGCGCAAGACTTGGGCTCGCAAGACTTGGGTTCGCAAGACTTGGGTTCGCATGGCTTACCTTAAGCATCCACAGCATGGTTCCATGGAACTTCGAAATCAAATGGGAAAGGTTCCCTGGGGAGCAGTGGATTGGGCGGGCCGCGCAGCTTTCGGCCATCGACGGCGTGCCGGCGCGCCGCTAGGTTAAGCCGTCCGGGAGTTACCCGCACGAAACCAGGGAAAGAAACATATGCTGCGGACCATGCGTCTCGTTTGCTGGCTGGCATTGCCGGTCGTCGCACTTCTTGTTGCCGTCAACGGAGCCGCTGCCCAGGGCAGCCCTGAGACCCGCGAGGCTTGCACGCCCGATGCGATGCGGCTGTGCTCCGAATTCGTCCCAGATGTGCCGAAGATCACGGCATGCATGAACGCCAAGCACTCCCAGCTCAGCGCCGCTTGCCGTCTGGCGATGTCGCATGGCCACCGGGTTCACAGGTATCGGACACATCGGTGGAGGAGCTACCGGCATTGCCGGCACGGCCGGCATTGCGGTTGATTATGTCTTGACCGGAACGCGCCCGCGCCGCGCTTGCCAAAATCGCGGCGCGGCGTCGCGCGAGCGCTCCACGCCTTGAGAGCTGTCACGCGAAAATGCCATGCTGCGCGCGCGACGGCGGCCGGGGCGGCCTCAAGCGTCGGCGTTCGAGTTCGGGAAGAGGCGCTACGGCGGGGGCCATGCAGCGGCGAAAGTCGGCCAAATCAGCGGCGTTGCGCCGGATCCGGCATTGGGGATGGCTCCTCGCGCTCGCCGCCGTGGTGTTGATCGCGGCTTTCGCGGCACCCAAGGCGCAACCCAAGGCCCAGGCGGTTGCGGCCGACGATGGGCCGGTGCTGGCGGCCGATTCGTCGCTCGGCGAAGCCATGCGCGCCGGCGACCGGGCGGCTGCCCGCCGGCTCCTTTCGCTGCAATTCATTTTCGTCGACGCCGGCGGCAAGGTTCATGGGCGCAAGGATTTTCTTGGCGAGCTCAAGGGCGTCGCTGCCGCTGCCACCGATGACGCCAAGGCGCGCAGCTACGGCCAGCTCGCCATGGTCACCGGGCACCGCAAAGCGGCCAACAACGACGACGTTTTTTTCCTCGACATCTGGGCCAGGCAGAAGGGTACCTGGCGCGCGCTGCTGCTGCAGAACGTCGCGACCGCGGCGGCGGAGCCGCTGCCTGCCGCACCGGCCGCGGCCGGCGGCGAACCGAAACAACACGAATGCAAGAATCCCTGCGTGGCGATCCCCTATCGCGTGCGCTCGCCGGCCGAGCAGGATATCATCGACACCTACCAGGCGATCGGGAAGGCCATCGTCGCCCATGACGCCGCCGAATGGGCCAAGCACGTCGCCGACGAGTTTGCGCTCTACGGCAGCGGCCGGGTGCCGGTCGCGAAATCCGGGCGGATCGCCGCGATCGAGCGCCAAAAGGAGAGCAATGCCGCCGTTGCGGTCGGCGAGATACAGACGATGCGGCTTTCGGTCTACGGCGACGGCGCCGCGATGATCACGACCGAAACCGCGCCCGATAATTCACACCCGCCCCACCGCGCCGCGCGGGTGTGGGTAAAGCGCAACGGTCAATGGCTGATGGCGATCAGCGCGCACACCGAGGTCAAATAGCAAGCCGATTTCGATCGACTTTCGCCCTACGCCTCCAGCCCCGTCGGCACGTTCTTGTTCTCGCTTTCGAGCTCCATGCCGGCGGCGAGCGCCATGGTCTCGGCGAGCGCGGCGAAATCCTTCTGCAGATATTCCGCCGGGTTCTGCTGCAAGGTGGCGGCGCCGAAATGGCTTTGCAGCACTTCACGTGCCGCCGCCGTCACCGGCAGCGGAACGTCCATCTCGCGGCCGAGCGCAAGCCCGAGATCGAGGTCCTTGCGCAACAGTTCCGGCGTGAACGTCGTGGTCCAGTCGCGATTGACCAGCGCCGGCGATTTATAGCGCGTGAACATCGAGCCCATCACGCTGTTGTTGAGGAAGGCCAGGAAGGCGTGACGCGGCACGCCCATCTTGTTGGTCAGGAGCGTCATCTCGATCAGGTTTTCGATGACGACACCGAGCATGACGTTGTGGGCGATCTTGCAGACGCGGGCGAGCTCGCCGTCGCCGACATAGGATACCCCGCGCGGCGCGAATATTTCGATCAGCGGCATCGCCGCCTTGCAGGCCGCTTCGCTGCCGGAAACGACGGCGGAGAGCTTGCCGGCCTTGATGACCTTGGCATTGCCGCTCACCGGGGCGGCGACGAACTCGGCCCCGAGCACTCTGAGCTTGGCGCGGATCGCGGCCGATTCCTCGACCGCGATGGTGGAGCAATCGACCACGATCGGCGGTACCTTGCCGCCCCGGCTGCAGACGCCGTCCTTGCCGTATAGCACTTCCTGCACGTCCTTGCCCGTGGCGACCATGCAGAACAGCACGTCCACGTTCCGCAGTTCGGACAGATGATCGACGAGCTTGCCGCCGATCTTCGCCAGCGGCTCGGCCTTGGCGCGGGTGCGGTTCCAGATCGTGACATCGTAGCCCGCCTTGATCAGCCGCTCGGCCATGGGAGTCCCCATGCGGCCGGCGCCGATCCAACCGATTTGCTGCCTCTCCGTCGTCGCGCTCGTGGCCATGCGAAGCTCCTTTTGCCGGAGGCTGTTCCTATCATAGGACGGCAAAGCTTGTCGGCGCGCGGGCGCGCGGCAGGGCTGTGTGCCGTGGCGGCTTTGCATTTCTTGACAGAGACTTACGGGGCCGTCATAAGGACGGCGCGCGTTGCCGGGCGGCACGGTTAACGTCTGCCGGCACGTGCTTCTACCAGCAGCAGACTCGAAAATGCCGGTCCGGCTCCTGGCACTAGTGCGGTGGGTTTGCCCGTCAAATCCAAAAATCGCATTAGAATCATAAATTTGCGGTGTCCCTGGTTGATCGCACCGGAGCGGGCGGCAACCGCCTGCAAGCTCCGGCAACGGACACCAGGATCGAACACGAGGACGGAAGATGTTCGCGGTCTTCAAAACGGGCGGCAAGCAATACCGGGTAGCCGCCGAGGATGTGCTCAAGGTCGACAAGGTCAAGGGCGCGCCCGGTGAGATCGTTGAGTTCGGCGAGGTCTTGGTCGTGGGCGGCGACAGCGTGACGCTCGGCGCTCCCACCGTCGCCGGCGCAACGGTCGCGGCCGAGGTGCTCGACCAGGCACGCGGTCCCAAGATCATCGCGTTCAAGAAGCGCCGGCGGAAGAATTCCCGCCGCAAGCGCGGTCATCGCCAGGAATTCACGCTCGTCCGCATCACCGAGATCCTCACCGACGGCAAGAAGCCGAGCAAGACGGCACCGCCGCGGCCGAAACGCGCGCCGGCACCGGCGACAGCGGCCCCGGACGATGCCGCGGCAACGGCATCCGAGACCGCTTCCGAAGGCGCCACGGCGAAAACGCGTAAAGCTCCGGCAAAGAAGGCCGCCAAGCTGAAGTCGAAACCGCAGGCCAAAAAGCCCGCGGCCAAAGCCAAACGGCCGGAAGCCAAGGGTAACAAAAAGAAGTGAGCGAAAGCGGTGATGCGTTTGTCACGAATCTGGTATAGGTAGCAGACAAGAAAGGTTCGGAGGCCAGCAATGGCTCACAAGAAAGCAGGCGGTTCCTCGCGCAACGGCCGTGATTCCGGCGGCCAGCGGTTGGGACTGAAGATTTTCGGCGGCGAAGAGGTCGTTGCCGGCAACATCATCGCGCGCCAGCGCGGCACCAAATGGCACCCGGGGCGCAATGTCGGCCTCGGCAGGGACCACACGCTGTTTGCGTTGATCGACGGTCGTGTTGAGTTCCAGGCCAAAACCAAGGGCCGCGTATTCGTATCGGTACGTCCGATGACGGAGGCAGCGGCGCAGTAACACGGTGGATCATATGAGTCCGCCGGCATCCAGTCGAACCGGCGGGCCCAATGGGCTCCGAAAAGGGGGAGACCGGGATGCCGGCTCCCCCTTTCGGTTTTTCTGCAGGAGCCCCCAGATGAGCCTGTCGGAAGAAGTCCTGGCGCAGGCACCGCGGGAACGAGAGATTCCCGTCCTCGAGACCGAGCGGCTGACGTTGCGCGCGCCGCGTCACGCGGACATCAAAGCCATCGCGGTCCTCGCCAACCATCGCTGCATCGCCGAGAACACGGCGCACATCCCGCATCCCTTTGGCGTCGACGACGCCGAACGACTGGTCGCGACCGCCAACAAGCGCGCGGGCGAAGCCAGCTTCGTCATCATGCTCGACGACACGCTGATCGGCGCCTGCGGTGTCGATCCGCGTGAGGACGGTCCGGAGATCGGCTATTGGCTCGGAGCAGCCTATTGGGGACAGGGTTGCGCCACCGAGGCGGTGCGCGCGGTGATCGACCACGCCTTCGGCGATCTGCACCATGAGACGCTGCAGGCCGGCGCCCGCGTCAGCAACCCGGCCGCGCGCCGGGTGCTGGAGAAATGCGCCTTCCAGTGGACCGGTGTCCGCCTGTCGCGTATCCGCGCCATCAATTCCGCGGCGCCGATCGATCGTTTCCGGCTCGACCGCAAGCTTTGGGTCTCGCTCAAGCGCTGGGGTCCGGTGCGGCGCGTGGCCTGATGGGCATGGCAGTTCGCAAGCTTTAACCCTATCGCGGGGGCTTATTGACAGCGTCAAGCCGGAGGAGGACGATAACAGTGGGTGCGATCGCTTCGTTTGCGCTCGCCCCATCAGATAAATGGAGGTGCCATGCCCCCGGGCCAGTCAAGCCGCGATAATCGCCGCGGCACCGTTCGGGCTGTGGCGTAGCGGCGTTTTGCGAACGGCGCGTCGGGAGCGGCCTATCGGGCCGCAGCAGTGAGGCAAGGCCCACTTGGCCCCTCCCGGCGAAGCTTCCCACTGATGATCGTCCTGATCGCGCACGTTTTATCGCATCGATATTGTATTGTGGGCTGCTCCGCGCTGAACAAGCGGGCTCGGCCACGCCACCCCATATAATTTCAAATGAAATTCCTCGACGAGGCCAAGGTCTATATCCGCTCCGGCGACGGCGGTAACGGCTGCGTGTCGTTCCGGCGCGAAAAATTTATCGAGTTCGGCGGCCCGAACGGCGGCGACGGCGGCAAGGGCGGTGACGTGATCGTGGAAGCGGTCGAAGGCCTCAACACGCTCATCGACTATCGCTATCAGCAGCACTTTTTTGCCAAGAACGGGCGCGCCGGCATGGGCAAGGACCGCCATGGCGCCAACGGCGCCGATGCCGTGCTCAAGGTGCCGGTCGGTACGCAGATTTACGAGGAGGACGGCGAGACCCTACTCGCCGATCTCACCGAGCTCGGCCAGCGCGTCGTGCTGGCGCGCGGCGGCAACGGCGGCTTCGGCAACGCCTATTTCAAATCCTCGACGAACCGCGCGCCACGGCGCGCCAATCCAGGCCAGCCCGGCGAAGAGCGCACGATCCGGCTGCGGCTCAAGCTGATCGCCGATGCCGGCATCGTCGGCCTGCCGAATGCCGGGAAATCGACGTTCCTCGCTCGCGTCAGCGCGGCCAAGCCGAAAATCGCCGATTATCCGTTCACCACGCTGCAGCCGCAGCTCGGCGTCGTCGAGATCGATGGTCGCGAATTCGTGCTTGCCGACATTCCCGGCCTGATCGAAGGCGCGCATGAGGGCGTCGGCCTCGGCGACCGCTTCCTCGGCCATGTCGAGCGCTGCCGGGTGCTGCTGCATCTCGTCGACGGAACGGGCGGCGACGCCGGTGCGGCCTACAAGACGGTGCGCGCTGAACTGTCAGCCTATGGCCACGGGCTCGCGGAAAAACCGGAAATCGTCGCGCTGAGCAAGGCCGACGCGTTGAGCGCCGACGAAATCAAGCAGCAGCTGGCGCGGCTCAAACGCGCGGCAAAGAAACAGCCGCTCGTCGTCTCGGCCGTGAGCGGAGACGGCGTCGCCGAAGTCCTGCGCGCGCTCTATCAGGTGATCGAAAAAGCGCACCCCACCGCGGCCGAGGCAAGCACCACGACCTCCGCTTGGCAGCCGTGATGGGCGTGCCGGCGGCCGGGTAGGGTGCGGCTGCTGGAAGCCGCGGGGGTGGTTTGTTTGGATTAGGCCCGGTCGATCGCTACATTAACGGCATGTTCGGCACGCCGAGGACGCATCACCGGCCCCGCAACGTGCGGCTCGAGACGCTGCTGCGGCTGCGTTGGCTCGCTGTGCTCGGCCAGTTCGTGGCCATCCTGGGGGTGCACTTCGGCCTCGAATTCGATGTTCCGATCTGGCCCTGCCTTGCGGTGATCGCGCTCGCGGCGCTCCTCAACGTGGCGCTGGGGGTGGTCTATCGCCAGACGCAGTGGCTCGAGCCCGACCGCGCCGCGTGGCTGCTCGGGTTCGACATCGCCCAGCTCGCGGCGCTCCTCTACCTCACCGGCGGCCTGGAAAATCCGTTTTCCTTCTTGCTGCTCGGGCCGGTGCTGATCTCGGCGACGGCGCTGCCGCCGCGCATGACGTTGTTGATCGGCATCTTCGCCATGGGCTGCGCCACTGTGCTGGTATTCTTTCATTACCAGTTGCCCTGGGACACCGAGGATCAGCTGGAGCTGCCCGAAATCTACACGGTCGGGGTCTGGCTCTCGATCCTGCTGGCGATCGGCTATATCGGCGTCTACACGTGGCAAGTCGCCGAGGAGGCGCGCCAGCTCTCGGATGCCCTGGGCGCAACCGAACTCGCTTTGGCGCGCGAGCAACATCTCTCTCAGCTCGACGGTCTCGCGGCCGCCGCGGCGCACGAACTCGGCACACCGCTCTCCACCATCACCGTGGTGGTGCGCGAGATCGAACGCGCGCTGCAACCGAATTCGCCGTATGCCGAAGACGTGAAATTGCTGCGCGAACAGGCGCAGCGCTGCCGGGAGATTCTTGCCAAAATCACCGAACTTCCCACCGGCGAACCGTTCGATCGCGTGCCGCTTTCCGCCCTGATCGAGGAAGCGGTGGCGCCGTATCGTCATTTTGGCGTCTCGATCGTTGTCACGCTTCCGGCCGACCACACGGCGGAGCCGCTCGGCGCGCGCAATCCGGCGATCCGCTACGGTCTCGGCAACCTCGTCGAGAACGCGGTCGATTTTGCCAACAAGCGGGTCGACATCCTGGCGCAATGGACCGCCGAAGAGGTGAGCATCACGATCAGCGACGACGGGCCGGGCTTTGCCCCCGAAGTGCTAGACCGCATCGGCGCCCCCTATGTGACCCACCGGCGGCCCGGGCAGCGCGGGCCGGACAACGAGGAGGAGGTGTTCGGGCTTGGCCTTGGTTTCTTCATTGCCAAGACCTTGCTGGAACGCTCTGGCGCCAAGCTTTCGTTGAAGAATCAGGCTTCCCCCCGGCACGGGGCCTTGGTTACCATCACCTGGAGTCGTGCGGATTTCGAGCGGCCGCTGGCGGCGGCCCCTCTTGAGCGCGCCACGCCGGTTTCTTAAATCAGGCAAGAGCGGGCGGCGCTGGGGTGGAGTAGATTGCCATGACCAATGTGATCACCAACGCCACGAGCCGTCCATCAGCGGCGCCGCTGTCGGGCGAGCGTACCCTCCTGATCGTCGAAGACGACAAGTCGTTCCTGCAGCGGCTGGCCCGCGCCATGGAAGGCCGCGGTTTCGTGGTGACCACCGCCGAGTCGGTCGCCGATGGCCTGTTACAGGTCGAGAAGGCGGCGCCCGCCTTCGCGGTGGTCGATATGCGGCTCGGCGACGGCAACGGTCTCGACGTCATTTCCGCGATGAAGAAGCGCCGGCCGGAAGCGCGCGCCATCATCCTCACCGGCTACGGCAACATCGCCACCGCGGTCAATGCGGTCAAGCTCGGCGCCGTCGATTACCTCGCCAAGCCGGTCGATGCCGACGACGTGGTTGCGGCGCTGCTCGCGCTCGACAACAAGAAGATCGAGCCGCCGGAGAATCCGATGTCGGCGGACCGTGTGCGCTGGGAGCATATCCAGCGCATTTACGAATTGTGCGGTCGCAACGTTTCGGAAACCGCGCGCCGTCTCAGCATGCATCGCCGCACCCTGCAGCGTATCCTCGCCAAGCGCGCGCCCAAATAGGTCGCCGCGGAGTTGCGTTACTTCGATTCCGCTTCGTAGACGCCGTTCCAGTCCGGCGGCAGCGGGTGGGCGCGGTACGCCTCGATGCGCCCGACATACATGTCGTAGAGGCCCGCCACATCGAAGCCGTTGGCGAGCTTGCGGCAGCGATCGAGCAGGCTCTGCGCCTCGTCCCATTCCTGTTTGCGATAGCTAGCCAGCATGCGGGCGTTGAGCTCGCGCAGTTCCCGGCAGCGCGGATCCCGCTCGACCTCGGCACGCCCGAGCACGGTGTAGACCGCCTCCGGCTCCTTCTTGCCCTTCACCTGGATCAGATCGATCTCCATCGTGGCGAACTTCTGCTTGGCGCCTGCCGCGGTACGCGAACCGATCACCAGCGGCAGCCGATAATCCTTGGTTCGCGCCTCGAGCCGCGACGCGACGTTAACGGTGTCGCCCAGCACCGAATAATTGAAGCGGAAGTCGGACCCCATATTGCCGACGACGCACGGCCCGGTATTGAGCCCGATGCCGATACGCAGCGGCATGTAGGCGCCGCCGCTCTCCTCAGCCTCGCGCTTGAATTCGGCGTTGAGAGCCTCGGCCCGCGCCAGCATTTCCAGCGCCGCATCGCAGGCATTGACTTCCTGGTCATTGTCGTCGAGCGGGGCGTTCCAGAACGCCATAATGGCGTCGCCGATATATTTGTCGATCGTGCCCTTGCGCTCGATGATGGCGTTGGTCATGGGCGTGAGAAAGCGGTTCATCAGCCGGGTCAGGCCCTGCGGATTGTCCTTGTAGTGCTCGGAAATGGTGGTGAAGCCGCGCACATCGCTGAACAGGATGGTCATGCGGCGTTCTTCGCCGCCGAGCACCAGCTTTTCCGGTGAGCTGGCAAGTTGCTCGACCATGTGCGGCGACAGATAGAAGCCGAAGGCTGAACGGATCTGCTGGCGCTGTCGCTGCTCGCGGAAATAATTCACGAAAGTCAGCACCAGATAAATCAACCAGCTCGATATCAGCGGATAGGTGAAGTCGATGAGCAGGCTGTGGGCGACGAAGAAGTACCACGACAAGCCGACGAGCCCGGCGATCAGCACGGCGCCGAGCGCGGCCACGATCGAGGCCGGCAGCATCGGCGCGGCGATGATGATCGCGAGGCCGAGGACCACGGCGGCGACAAGCTCGGCGCCGATGGCATAATTGGGATGAGTCAGAAGCGCCTTGGTCAGCACGTTCTCGAGAATCTGGGCGTGGACCTCGACGCCGGGCATCGCCGGCTCGACCGGCGTGGTCTTGATGTCGAGGAGGCCGGTCGCCGAGGTGCCGATCAGCACCAGCCGGCCGCGAAAACGGTCGGCCGGCGCGCGGCCGTGCAGCACATCGGTGGCGGAAACGAAGCGCGCCGGATCGTGCTTGTTGAAATGCACCCAGAACTGGCCGTTACGGTCGGTCGGCAGCTCAAGTCCGGGCACCGCGACCGCGCGCACGCCGGCTTGGTCGGTGCGGATGAGGATGGCGCCGGTATGGGTGACCACCCGCAGCATTTCCATGGTCAGCGACGGCACCAGGGACTCTTGCGCCTGCATGACGACCGGGACGCGGCGGATGATGCCGTCGCGTTCGGGTTTGATGGAGAACAAGCCGCGGCCGGCCGCCGCCTGCTCGATCGGCAGCACGTTGCGCAGCAATCCGGGAAACGTCACCAGGAACGGGCGCGGATCGGGTCCGCGAATGGCGAAGCCGGTCTGCAACGTCGTCTCGGCCGGCGCGCGCGGCACCGGCACCGCGGCGCCGACCTGCCCGACCACCACCATTCCGGCACGTTTGATCGCATCGGCCAACACGTCGTCATTGCTCGGCAGCGTCGCCAGCTTGTCGCGGGTCGCCGCATCGAGCCCGCGGAAGCTTTCGGCGGCCAACGCCGGCGACATGCGGTCGGGCTCGGCGAACACGATGTCGAAGCCAATCGCCACGGCGCCAAGCTCGCGCAGACGGCTGACCAGATCGGCCACCACGGTCCGCGGCCACGGCCATTGCCCGACCTCCTTCAAACTCGCTTCGTCGATGTCGGCGATGACCACCGGCCGCGCGGTCTGCTGGCGCGGCCGCAGAACCTGCAGGAGATCGAACGTACGCAGCCGCAATTCTTCCAGCGGCCGCGGATCGGCGATGCGCAGCGGCACCAGCGCCAATAAAAGGAGCGTGCATACCGCTCGCGCCAGACCGAATTGCCGCGCCCAGCGAACGATCAGCTTCATGGGTTGCCGATCCCCTGCGCTCCCCGCACGAACCGCGCTGAATAATTATAGCAAGAGCACGCCGTCCCATCCTCCCCCGCTTCGCCGGGCAGGAATAAGTGCTCACTTCTCCCGGAACGAGCGCATGAGCTGATCGTGCAACGGCTTGACCAGGTACGACAGCATCGTGCGCTCGCCGGTCTGGATGAAGGCTTCCACCGGCATGCCCGGCGTCAACTTGACGTCGCCGAGGCGGCCGAGCTCGTTGGCGCTCATCGCGATGCGGACGAGATAGTAGCTCTGGCCGGTGCGCTGGTCGCTGCTGGTATCCGCGGCAATGCGCACCACGGTGCCGTTGAGCTCGGGCGTCGTGCGCAAATTGAACGCGGAGAAGCGGAGCACGACCGGCTGGCCGAATTGCACCTGATCGATGTCCTGGGGCTCGACTTTGGCCTCGACCAAAAGCGTGTCCGCTTCGGGCACAATGAGCATGATCGGGTCGCCGGCGGTGATGACGCCGCCGACGGTGTTGGCGGTCGATTGGAAGACCACGCCATCCTGCGGCGCGCGGATGTCGGTGCGCTTGAGCTGGTCTTCCGCCGTCACCTTGCGCTCGACGAATTCGCCGATCTTGCTGTCGGTTTCGCGCAGCTCCTTGGCGACGTCGCTGCTCAATTCCTGATCGACCTGGAGAATTTGCAGCTCGGTCTCGACGATCTTGCCCTTGGCTTCCGCGGCGGCGGCAATAAGTTGCCCGCGCTCGCCTTCCAGCCGCGCTTCCTCGCGTTGCAGCGAGGTGAGCCGGTTGAGCTGGACCAGGTTCTTGGCCCACAGATCGCGCACGCCGATGAGTTCCTGCTCGATCAGCGCCGTCTCCTTGGTCTTGGCGTCCTGCTGGGCGGTAAGCCCGCTGATCTGCTCGCGCAATTGCTGGATGCGCTGGTGGAGCTGGTCCTTCTGGCCGAGCCGTGCGGTGCGCCGAAGATCGAACAGCTTGCGCTCGCTGGCGAGCGCTTCCTTGACTCTGGAATCGTCGATGGCGCCGGCGAGCTCCTTGGGGACCGCGACCGTATCGACGCCGTCGCGCTCGGCGGCAAGCCGCGCCTTGCGCGCATAGAGCTCCGTGAGGCCCTTGGTGACGATCGCCAGATTCGCTTGCGTCACGGTTTCGTCGAGGCGAATGAGAATATCGCCGGCCTTGACCCGGTCGCCGTCGCGCACCCGGACCTCGCCGACAACACCACCGCTTGGGTGCTGGACCTTCTTGACGTTGGAATCGACGACCAGCGAGCCCGGCGCGATGAGGGCGCCTGAGATCTCTGCCGTCGAGGCCCAGCCGCCGAGCCCGACGGCGAGAAACGCCACCAGCGCGCAGCCGACGATGACATGCCGGCGGATCGAGGCGCGGGAATTCAGCGCTGGCTTGCTGCTCATCCCATGCCTCCCTGCTCCGGCACCACTTTCAAAGTTCGCGGCGGCGCGCTCGGTTGGGTCACGCGGTTGAGAATATCGTCTTTCGGCCCGAACTGCTGCTGGCGGCCCTTGGCCATGACCAGAATGTAGTCGACGCCGGCGATGGCGCTCGGGCGATGGGCCACCACGATGACGATGCCGCCGCGGGCGCGAATGCCGAGAATAGCCCGGGTCAGCGCTTCGTCACCCTCGGCGTCGAGGTTGGAGTTGGGCTCGTCGAGCACGACCAGGAACGGGTCGCGATAAAGCGCCCGCGCCAGCGCGATGCGCTGGGCTTGGCCGGCCGACAGCGCGCTGCCCTGATCGCCGACATTGGTCTCATAGCCGTTCGGCAGATTGACGATGAGGTCGTGGACGCCGGCCGCCTGCGCCGCGGCGAGGACGGCTTCCGGATCCGGCGGATCCTCGAAGCGCGCGATGTTCTGCGCCACGTTGCCGGGAAACAATTCGACGTCCTGCGGCAAGTAGCCGATGTGCCGGCCGAGCGCCTCCGGCGACCATTGATCGACGCTGGCGCCGTCGAGGCGGATGGTGCCCCGCACCGGCGTCCAGACGCCGACCAGCATGCGCGCCAGCGAGGATTTGCCGGACGCCGTCGGGCCGATTACGCCGAGCGCCGTGCCGGCCGCAACCGAGAAGTTCACATCCTGGCAGACGGTTTTCTGTTCGCCCGGCGGATTGACCGCCGCGTTCTGCACGACGAGCGATTTCGCCGGCGGCTGCAGCGGCATCGGCTCGGCGCGCGGCGGCAAGTGACCGAGCAACCGCGACAACCGCTGCCAGCCTTGCCGGGCGGCGACGAAGCCGCGCCAATTGGCGATGGCGAGGTCGACCGGCGCCAGCGCGCGGGCGCCGAGGATCGAGCCGGCGATGATGATGCCCGGCGTGGATTGCTGGTGAATGACCAGCCAGGCGCCGACCGCGAGAATTGCCGACTGCAGCAACAGCCGCAACACCTTCGACATGGCGCCGAGCCCGCCGGCGACGTCGCTGGCGCGGCCGCTCGACGCCACGTAACCGCGATTGAGGTCGCCCCAGCGCTGGGCGATGCGCCCGACCATGCCCATGGCCGTGATCGCCTCGGCGTTGCGGCGGCTCGCCTCCATCAGCGCGTTGCGCGCCATGGCAAATTGTGTGGCGCTGCGGGTCGGCCGCCGGGTCAGCACTTCGGTCATGACGGTGAGCGTGACCAGGATGATCGCGCCGGCGAGTGCGGTGAGCCCGATATAGGTATGGAACAGGAAGCAGATGGCGAGATAGATCGGCATCCACGGCAGATCGAACAGGGCGACCGGCCCGGCGCCGGACAAAAACGCGCGCACGGTATCGAGATCGCGGATCGGCTGCGCGCCCTCGCCCTTGCCGCCAATCTTGAGCGGCAGCCGGACGATGGCGTCGTACACGCGCAAGCTCATCGCCTCGTCGAGGCTATGGCCGACACGGACAAGGATGCGGCTGCGGATCGCGTCGATGACGCCCTGCGCGGCATAAAGGCCGGCCGCCAGGATCAGCAGCGCGACCAGCGTCGGCACGCTGCGGCTGGGCAGCACCCGGTCGTAGATTTCCAGCATGAACAGGGCGCCGGTGAGCATCAACAGATTGCTCATGCCGCTGAACAGGGCGATGGCGAGAAAGGCTCTCCGGCAGGAAGCAAGCGCAGCGGCGAGTTCGGAACTCGCGAGCGGCTGCCGCAGCGGGCGGGAAAGCGGGCTCATCAGTGCGTGCCTACCACCGTACCAAGCGGAATACCATGATCGGGCTTCCCAATGACCAGCCCGTCGAGGGGATCATCATAGCTTGGTTTACGATGGACGGGAGGTTACGGCTCACGCCAGGCCCAAGGCTTAGCCAAGGCTTAGCCAAGCCTCGAGCCCTACCTTAAGCCGAGCCACAGCGAGCCGCCGCGTCAAGCCGCCCAAGGCTGGCGCCGTTCGGACATCATTCCTAATCAGATAAAACGACCGGGCCGGCGGTTCTGCCGATACGGCCGCTCGTGCGGCATCAACAAAATGCGCGCACGACATCGTGCCGGCCTGCGCGCACAGGCCGGCGCCGATTCGCACTCAAAAACTGGCTTCTGGTAAATTCAGGAGCGAGAATCGAGCGAAAGCCCGATGCTGAACGCCTTTTGCCGCGTCGCGCCCTCGGTTCTTTTCAACTTCTTGGCGATTCGCGACGCGGCGGTCTTCTTCTTCGCCAACGTCTTCAGTTCACGAACCTCGGTCGCCGTCCAAGCGCGCCGCTTCTTTGACTTCTTAGGCATAAATCCTCCTTTTCAAGAAAGGTCAGTTTGTATCCCTTAACGGGAGCGGAGAAAAGACAACAGATGGTTTGAGATCATGAGGATCGCAGCCGTTGTCCGGAAGATGGGCCCGCAGATACGGCGGGGTAAGTTAAGAAACAGTATTGTTAGATCGTTCTTAGCAATCTATCGGCCAGGAAGCAAACCCAACTTATGGCACCCAGTGGCCGTTGTTGATAGCCTGATAGTTGATTGGTCCTGCCTGTGCGACGAGCGCTCGGGGCCGCCGGCTCTGGGGCTCGGCTACCGCCTGCCGGCCGATAGCAAGACGCTCGCCGGGATCATGCGCATGCAAGCAAACAGGACTTGCAGCGCCGACGGCGCTCCGCTTCAGGCCTTCGCTGGCAGTTAAATGAGCGCAAGCTGGACCCCTGATGGCTGCGGGAAGGCGCGATGAGGGCTTGCGGCCTGCAAGCCCGCTTCCTAGCTTGGGAGGAGACAAGGTTCGCCGGGGACGCGGCCATGGAAGAACTCAAGCTCGTCGCTCTCGACAAGGACGACATCGAGGTCGTCTCGGCCCATGTACAGGACGCGCTCGTCAAGGTCGCCGACATCTTCTGGCAGCCGCGCGAGCACCGGTTCGTGATGGCGCTGAAGCGTTTCGACTGGATGAATGCGGTCGATGTCAAGGGTGACGTCAACGCGCCGGGTTACCGACGCTGCCGCACTGCGCTGCGGTTCGAACGCGTCAACGCCTGCAAGTGCCGCAATCTCGACCAGGCCAAAAAGGACGCAATGCTCAATCTCCTTGCGGTCGAATTTGCCGAGCGCGATTCGCCGTCCGGCGTCATCACGCTGACCTTTTCCGGCGGCGGCGCCATCCGTCTCGATGTTGAATGCCTGGAGGCGGAGCTGGTCGATCTCGGCGAGGTTTTTGCGGCGGGGCTGTGCCCCGATCACTTCGCCGCCGATACGACAGCGGCCTGACGCCGGATGGGTCTCAAGCCGTTCGCGGCCGTTGCGCCGGCGGCACGGCGAAGAGCTTCATCAGCACGACGATGGCGGCGAGCGTCGCCGCATAGACGATGAGCTGCATGGCGGTCGGCTGATCGACATAGCCGATCAGCGTATGCAGTGCCCGGCCGAGAAAACTTTCGTCGCTCAGGATCCAGGAGGTATCCCACACCGTCTGGTCGAAAGCGGTGAGGATGTTGGCCTGTTCCAGGAAGGCGATCGCCTGTGCCGCCATGCCCGCGGCCAAGAATGAAATCAGCGTCGTGGTCACGGCAAAGAGGTAGCGCGTCGGAATCGTGATCAGGCCGAGATAGGTCAAGAGACAGACCAGGGAGCCGAGAACGAGCCCGATCACGCCGCCGATCAGCATGCCGATGCTGGCACCGCCTTCCGCGGCGGCGATCCCATAGAGAAACAGCACGACTTCGGAACCCTCGCGCAACACCGCGATGGTCACCACGGCAGCCAGCGCCGCTAGCGACTTCGAGCCCTCGACCACCGCCTTGCCGGCAGCGCGCATTTCGGCGGCAAGCTCGCGGCCGTGGCGCGCCATCCATACATTGTGCCAGCCCAGCATCAGCACCGCGAAACTGAGGATGGCGGCATTGAACAGTTCCTGGCCGTTGCCGCTGAACAGCTGCGACAATCCGCCGGTGAACAGCGCCACCACGCAGGCGCCGAGCACGCCGGCGGCAACGCCGCCCGCGACCCAACGGCCGCGGCCGGCCACGCCGGAGGTCACCGCCATGACGATGCCGATGATCAAGCCGGCCTCGAAGACCTCGCGAAAGACGATCAACAGCGAAGGCAGCACGGGCACCTCACGGCACGACGATCATGGTACGACCAGGAAGCCCTGGGTCTGACGGTGGAAGTCGTCGAAGAAATTGTAGCGGCCCGGCGCCAGCGGCCGCACATGCACGACCGCCTGGCCGCCCGCGGGGATCACCTTCTCGAAATGCAGGGCGCTGCTTTCGAATTCGGCGGCGACGGAGCCGAGGTTCTTGACCTCGAACGCAATCGGTCTTCCAGCCGGGGCGTGCAGCTCGGCCGGCTCGAACTGATGATCCTTGATCGTCAGCGACAGCAGCACCGCGTCGTCCGCCCGCGCGAGCGCCACGCCGAGAACCAATATCGATGCGGCCAGTATCGAGCTGGACTTGATCAGCGTGTTTCTTGTCATGACCGGCAAAGCGCCTGTCGCCGCCCTTTGCTAACTTGGAGCATACGAGGAATTGGGCAAGCGCAGACGTTTTGTCAATCAGAAAGCCGAGATTAGAATTGTTATAATAAAAGAGAACTGATAGGGAGTTTTGTTGAATGCGACTATCTGAATTCGTCATGGCCGGGTTCGTCCCGCCTGCAGGGTCGTAGCGTTGCGCCGCTTGCGTGCAACAGCCCTCGGTGTGGCGAAGGCCGGCCATCCGCATCTTTGTTTCGTCGCGGTTACCCAGAGGTGGATGCCCGCGAGCGCGGGTATGACGTTCAGCGCACCAATGCACAGGGCAGCATGATGGCCATTCGTCTCGATACACGCGCCGCCGATTTTGCGCAAAAATTTCGCGCGTTGCTCGATACCAAGCGCGAAGTATCGGCCGACGTCGACGCGGTAGTCCACGCCATCGTCGCCGACGTTGCCGCCCGCGGCGACCGCGCGCTGCGCGACTATACGCAAAAGTTTGACGGCTTCGACCTCGACCGCGCCGGCCTGCGGGTCACGCCGCAGGAGATTGCCGCCGCGCTCGAGGGCTGCGAGCGCAAGGCGCGCGACGCCATCGAATTCGCCCGCGACCGCATCGAGGTCTTTCACCGTCGGCAAGTGCCGCAGGACGACCGCTTCACCGATGCGCTCGGCGTCGAGCTCGGCTCACGCTGGACGGCGATCGAAGCGGTCGGGCTCTATGTGCCGGGTGGCACCGCGGCTTATCCGTCTTCCGTGCTGATGAACGCCGTGCCGGCCAAGGTCGCCGGCGTGCCGCGTCTGGTGATGGTGGTGCCGGCGCCCGGCGGTGTGGTCGCGCCGCTGGTGCTGGCGGCGGCGAAACTCGCCGGCGTCGACGAGGTTTATCGCGTCGGCGGCGCGCAAGCGGTCGCGGCGCTGGCTTACGGCACCGCGACCATCGCCCCGGTCGCCAAGATCATCGGCCCGGGCAACGCATATGTCGCGGCGGCCAAGCGCATCGTCTTCGGCAAGGTCGGCATCGACATGATCGCCGGTCCCTCCGAAGTGCTGATCCTCGCCGACAGCACCGGCAATGCCGACTGGATCGCCGCCGATTTGCTGGCGCAAGCCGAACATGATCCAAGCGCGCAGGCCATTCTCATCACCGACGACGAAAAGCTCGCCGCTGCGGTCGAACGCGCGGTCGAGAGCGCGCTGATACGGCTTTCGCGCAAAGAGGTCGCCAGCGCCTCGTGGCGCGATTTCGGCGCGGTGGTCGTGGTGCGCGACCTCGACGAAGCCGTGCCGCTGATCGACGCCGTCGCTCCCGAGCATCTCGAAATCGCGGCGGCCGACGCCGAGCGGCTGGTGCGGCGCATCCGCAATGCCGGCGCGATCTTTATCGGCGCGCACACGCCGGAAGCGATCGGCGATTACGTCGCCGGCTCCAACCACGTGCTGCCGACCGCGCGATCGGCGCGGTTCTCGTCCGGGTTGGGCGTGCTCGATTTCATGAAGCGCACCTCGATCCTCAAATGCGGGCCGGAGCAATTGCGGGCGCTGGCCGACGCCGCGATCACGCTGGGCACGGCGGAGGGGCTCGACGCGCACGCCCGTTCCGTCGCCATTCGGCTCAACCGCTGATGCCGCGCTCCGACCGCGACAAGGGCAGTACCGGCCGCCTGGTGGCCGTGACGATCGATGAATCGTCGATCGGGCGGGCGAACAGCGACGTCGAGCACGAGCGCGCGGTCGCGATCTACGATCTGATCGAGGAGAACGCGTTTCGGCCGCACGGCCATGACGGCGGGCCGTATGCGCTCAACCTCGGCATCAGCGGCAACCGCCTGGTTTTCGATATCCGCACCGCCGACGGCACGCCGGTGATCGCGCACCTGTTATCGCTGGCGCCGTTCCGCCGTATCGTGAAGGATTATTTCACGGTCTGCGACAGTTATTACGCGGCCATCCGCGGCTCGACGCCCGACCGTATCGAGGCGCTCGACATGGCACGCCGCTCGCTGCACGACGAGGGCTCGCACATCCTGATGGAACGGCTCAAGCGCAAGGTCGAGCTCGATTTCGACACGGCGCGGCGGCTGTTCACGCTGGTCACGGTGTTGCACTGGAAAGGGTGAGGGGCCGCGATGCCGGCGTCCGCGACGCGCCCCCTGGCCGTGCTGTTTGCCTGCGGGCTCAATTCCGTGCGCTCGCCCATCGCCGCTGCGCTGTTTGCGCAGATGTTCGGCCGCGCCATCTATGTTGCTTCCGCCGGCGTGCGCAAAGGCGAGCTTGATCCGTTCGCGGTCGCCGTCATGGCGGAGATCGGGCTCGATATCTCGCGGCACAAGCCGGTCACCTTCGAGGAGATCGACGAGTGGGAGGGTCTCAATTTCGACCTCATCATCTCCTTGGCGCCGGAAGCCCATCACCGGGCGCTCGAACTCACCCGCACCAGCGGCGTCGATGTCGAGTATTGGCCGACGGCGGATCCAAGCGGCGTCGAAGGCAGCCGCGAGCAGCGGCTCGATGCCTACCGCGAGGTGCGCGACCAGCTGCTCGCGCGCATCCGCCAGCGCTTTTCCCGGCCGACTCCGGGCAACGAGTGAATCAATTGGACGGCGGCGCGACCAGTTGTGGAACGGCCCGTCATCCGCTAGGTTCCGCGCGAATTTTCGCTCGGATTTGGTCCCTGCCGCAGCCGAATGCCAACACTTCCAGGTAGCGAATGGCGAAGGAAGAACTCTTGGAATTTCCCGGTGTCGTCACGGAGCTGCTCCCGAACGCCACCTTCCGCGTCAAGCTCGAAAACGAGCACGAAATCATCGCTCACACCGCCGGCCGCATGCGCAAGAACCGCATCCGCGTGCTCGCCGGCGACAAGGTGCTGGTGGAGATGACGCCCTACGACCTCACCAAAGGTCGCATCACGTATCGCTTCAAGTGATCGCGAACAGCGAAAATTCCGATCTGCTCCGCCCGGCGCCTGGCGCAGCGACGGCCGCGCCGCCGCGTCAACGAAGAGCACGGCCGTGATCGGCCGCGCCAAATTCGTGCTCGCCTCCGGCTCGCCGCGCCGGCTGGCGCTGGTCAACCAGGCCGGCATTGAGCCCGACGCGCTGCGCCCGGCCGACATCGACGAGACGCCGAAGCGGGGCGAGTTGCCGCGCGCCTGCGCCACCAGGCTGGCGCGCAGCAAGGCCGAGACGGCGCTCGCCATGGTGAAGCTCGATGAGGAGCTCAAGGGCGCCTTCATCCTCGCCGCCGACACCGTGGTCGCCGTCGGCCGCCGCATCCTGCCCAAGGCGGAATTGCTCGACGACGCGGCGCAGTGCCTGCGGCTTCTGTCCGGCCGCAACCACCGCGTCCATACCTCCGTATGCCTGGTGACGCCGAAGGAGACCTTCCGCCAGCGTCACGTGGAGACGCGGGTGCGCTTCAAGCGCCTGTCGAACGAAGACATCGAGGCCTACCTCGCCTCCGGCGAATGGCGCGGCAAGGCCGGCGGCTACGCCGCGCAAGGGATTGCCGGAACCTTTATCGTGAAAATCGTCGGCTCTTATACCAACATCGTCGGCCTGCCGCTGTACGAGACGATGACGCTCCTGGGCGGCGAAGGCTATCCGATCCATTTCGGCTGGCTCAACGCGGTGTAGGCTAGCGCGGCCGTCCGCGGCTCCCATATTTCGCCGATGAGCGACGCTAAAAGTCCCAAGTGCCCGGTCTGCGGCAAACCGACGGTCGCGGCGTTCCGGCCGTTCTGCTCAAAGCGTTGCGCCGACGTCGACCTGCACCGCTGGTTCTCCGGCGTCTATGCCGTGCCGGTGACCGAAGACGAGGAAGAGGATGAGCGGCGCGAGGACGGCGGCGAAGACGCGAGCTGAATCGGCTGCCGAAAAAAACGTTGACCGTCACCCTGAGGTGCGAGCGAAGCGAGCCTCGAAGGGAGACGGCCCGGGCGCCTCGGCCGCATCCTTCGAGGGCCGCTTCGCGGCCGCCTCAGGATGACGGTCAATAATTGGTGGCTCGGGTTTCACCGTTACGGCCAGCACCTATTCTGGACAGTCGGAAATCGAGCCTCTATAACCGCGGCGCTCGCGGGCCCCCCAAACGGGTTCCACTCGGCGAGCGCCCAAAGTGGGCCCAGGTAGCTCAGTTGGTAGAGCACTGCACTGAAAATGCAGGTGTCGGTGGTTCAATTCCGCCCCTGGGCACCATCAACGAAAATCATCGCTGAAAAGATTTATCTTTTTTCCGTTTTCCCCAACCCTGATTTCGAGGGTTGGGAATTTTTGTCCGGCTTTTGTTCCGTGAGTTTGGCGACTGCCCCAGCCGCAAGCCGCTTTTGGTCTGCCGCGCGGGTGTAGCGTGCCACTTCCTTGAGCGTGGTATGCCCGGTGACAGCCGCGATTTCTTTTTCGGTGCATCCGGCCTCTGCAAGGCGGCGAGCCGCCGCTTTTCGCAGACCGTGCAACACACATCGGTCGGGGAGACCCGCAGCGGCAATTGCGTCGGCCATCATGTTTCCGTAGCCCGCATAGGTAAACGGCTTGTTGAACGCCGTGGTCAACATTACCACGTTGTTTCGTGGCCACGCACGAAGCGCCGCAATCAGGTTAGGGTGGAGCGGAATGGTGAGCCGAGCGCCGGTCTTGGCCTGGACGACGTTAATGGCGTTTCCCACTATGTCCGACCACGCCATGCGGGCAACGTCGGAACGGCGTTGCCCCGTGTAAAGGTGTAACGCAAAAGCCGTCCGTTCGCGCGAACCGATAGGCCATCGTTCCTCGTATCGAGCGATTTCATCTTCGGTCCAGGTGTGAAATTCTTGCTCGGGAAAAGTCTTTATTCGTAAGGTCGGGTCGTCCGAGCGCCAACCAGTATCAATTGCGAATTTTATCAGCGTGCGAATTTTCTTGAGCAGGTCGTTGGCAGAGCCGGGCGTGCTGGCTTTCAGTGCCATGATTTTTTTTACATCGTCGCGCCGCATTTCGTCCACCCGCCGGTGACCGTGCTCGACGAGGAAGCGTTCAATGACGAGGCGATAGACATACTGCGTGCGTGTTCGCAATCGAAGGAATTCGGGGCTTACAAAATATTGGGTTGCAAGGCGGTTGAATGTTCCCGGCTCTCCTCGGATTTTGGGCTTCGCAGCCGGAGTGTTTTCTCCGGCAAGTGCCGCCTTATAGGCGGCCGCAAAATCGTCAGAACCCGGTAGACCCGGCAGGGGAATTCGCCTGCCGCCAGGACGGCGAAAATAGTGTCGCACGTGCCCATGACGGTCGACAAATCGGTCAACGTAACGAAGCTTAATCCTTGTCATAGTCCGCGCGGAAGTCGTCCCAGGTTGTTCCTTGCGTGCCAGGATTTTCGCTCGGCAGTGCGTCGAAAGCCATGTCTAATTCGCGCACGTCCCACAGCTTGCGGGAACCGACTCGCTTAGGCGGTGGCATCGTGCCGTCCCGAACCATTTGGCCGAATGTCGGGGGAGAAATGCCCACATACATGGCCGCCTCAACCCTAGAAAGGCCACGCCGCGGCACCGGGCGGGCTTCGGATAAGACTATCCGTCGCCCGTTTGGGCTCTGTGGTTGAGGCTCTTGCGAGGCCGAGAATGTATTGCGGTGGTCTGCCTCCGCCTTGCTTCTGGAAAGGGCGGCCTCTACTAGGCGATACAATCCGCTAGATTCAATTTGTTGTTGTTCGCTACGGCGCACGTCACGCGTCCTCGCTTGTGATTTTCTTTTGGTCGGTATTCGAGCCATACAGAATCGCAGAGCACTTGTTGAAGACCTCCAGATAAAGTTGGGAGAGGGGGAGGACGATGAATGGGTGTTCTAGGAAATAGTCCACGTCTTCTGCTTTGACTGACGAAAAATCGGGGCGGCCGGTAGCAGGGTCTCCTGAGATTTGCTGGTAAGCAAGCCGCCCGCCAATCCACGCAACCAACATAAACGACTGGATATAAGGGCCGCCGCGCAGGAACGCTTTCGTCCAATGTCCTACCCAACCGGCCCCAACAACCTTCTCCGCCACCTTGGCTGCCTCAGAAGGCGGTATCTTGTGAAACGTCACAAGTTCTCCGATTAACTTGCCCTCGAACGCCTTCGTTACGGAATACAGCCGCGTTCCCTTGATTTGCCGACCGCCGATTTCGCTTGGCAGCAAGACGTGCCTCGCCACCCAATTGTTGGCGGTTATCATGTCGATACCGGCCGCCAAACAAAATTGGGGCTGTGACAACAACGGCTGCTTCACATCCAGGCGCATTTTTGCGGTCATTGTCATGCAAATATCAGAGTATCACTTGACAATCAAGCTCTCTTCGGGTTAAATGGCGGTGCTTTTGCCGACTTCGGTTGCCCGCAAGGGTATGGCCCACCGGACGGCAAAAAGCCCACATAAACTCAGTCCACTAGGGCCGGTTTGGCCTTATGGACGGCAAAGCCAGGGGACATAAGGCTAACGGACGATATGAAAACGGTTTTGTATTGCAGGGTCTCCACCGCCGACCAGACCCTCGTAGTCTTGCTTGCAGTGCCGGTGAGAAGCTTGTCTCTGTGACTTGCCCGGGCGGAACAATCTCATTGTCAAAAACTGCGGAAGAGGCCTCATGCGCCAATAGCCCGGGTCCGGCACTAGCTCTCTGCGTCCAGTAAAATAACGAAAACCAATCATCATTCGGCAACTCAATCCCGAGCCTGTGGCTCGGGATTGGCCTCGCCTGCGGCTCGACCGTTTACGTCCTCAAAGACATTTTTTGTGTCTTGCAGGACTGGCACTTGCATACGCTCTGGGGCGGTCCTTTATATGGTGAGTGCGGGCCGATTTAAGCTCCTCACACTTACTTCATGCAAAAATGGCGGCTTGAGTTGGAGGTCAATTGCCCGGACCTTTCATCATCATGTTCGTCTGACAAAAGGATAAATAGCGGAGAGACCAACAATCGTCATTCATGCGTATTAGATATTGCTCTAGCCCCTGTGGCTCAGGAAAGACCCATCAGATAATCAACATCGCATGCGAACGGGCTAATCGTGGCAAAAAGAGTCTCGTCCTCCAGCCCACCCGCGAACTAATCGAGAAGACCGTCAGCCAGATTCGCGCCCGAGCAAAGCCTCCCGAGGTTTTCGTCTTTCACCGAGACAAGGTAGGCGATGGCCAGGTTGCCAAGGCTCTTGCCGAACACGTCAAGGATTGCCCAGTGTTAGGTCAAATTGTTTTCGCCACGCATGCAATTCTACCCCACATCAAATTCCTTGCAAACAGGGAAGAGTGGCAGATTTTTGTTGATGAGGAATTGCAGGTAGTGAAACACCGGGCTCACAATATGCCCGATACCCACAGGCTCATTACCGAGCACCTGCGCCTCGAACAGGTCAACGCAATATACGCCCGGGTAGTGGTTGGCAGTGTGGCCCTTGAAGATGTAGCTAAGAATGAGAACCAAGACGAAATTCTTGAGACCGTGGCTGAAACCGCTCGAATTTTGGTCAATCCCCAATGGGAGACTTGCGTCAATCTTGAACAATACGAAAGACTGCGCCGTGGTGAGGCCAAGCAAGTGGCCTTCCATTCTGTTCTCAAACCATCAGTCCTTGGCGGGTTCCACAGCGTCTTCATGGCGAGCGCAAATTTCGAGGACTCGGCAATCTACAAAATCTGGACGGAACGAGGAGTCCCAGTTCGAATCGGACTCTGAATTCGCCAAGGGCCTACGTTATTGCGAACACCAAAATGGAAACCTTGTAACCATTCACTATGGCACCGAGCAGCAATGGTCCAAAAAGCGAAAGGAGGCGGTCCATGAAGGAGTCACGGTCCACGACCACCTGATTTTGGCAATCAAAGAGTCCTTTGGTCAGGAACCTTTCGTGTGGCAAGCAAATAAGGATTTCGAGGACAATCCATTCGGAGAAAACGCGGAACGTCTGCCAAACAAGCCTCACGGACTTAACGGGTATTCGAGCATCAACAATATTGCTTTCCTGTCCTCGCTCAATCCCCCAACAGGCCATTTCAAATTCTTGGACGCCATTGGCCTCGATGGCGCCGAAGTTCGCCAGGCAATTTACTTTGCTGGAGCCTATCAATCCATCATGCGGACTTCGCTAAGGAACCCGGATAACTGTCAGCCAAAACGCATCGTTGTGCCCGACCGGGCCCTGGCCGAATATCTGCATCGAATCTTTCCGGGGTCTAAAATTGAAAGACTGAACGTCGGTTTGCCCGAGGTGGAGGCCAAAAAGCCCGGCCGACCAAGGCGACACAAATCAAATCGAGACCGCGTTGCCGAATGGCGCCGGAAAGACAAGGAAAAGAGGGTTGAAATTCTGGCGGGCCTGTTTCGTCTAAGGTTTGGCCCGAATGCCTTGGCCTGGGAGTGTTGTAACGAAAATACTATAATAAGACTATATACTGATTTCGTTACACAACCCTGCCTTGGCACCTTGTATTCGGAAAAAACGTCCAAAATTTCGGCAGCGTATGTGGCCGGTTCGAACATCAATTCGTTTGTGGATTTCCTTCGTCAATGGCATTTGCGCCGGGCCGATTTCAAGGAACAAATCCCGCTTATTTCTCCGGCGGTTTTTGACCCTAGCCTGTCGGAGGAAACCAGCCGAGGCCTGGGGAATATTGTCTTTGTGCAAAATCTCTGGCTTGACTTTGAAAAAGGGAAATTGTTCCCAGACGAGATACCGAGGCTTTTTCCCTACACAAGGATGATTGTAACCAACACTTTTCACCACACGTCGAACAATCCGCGATTTCGGGTCATCATTCCGACGAGCCAGCCACTCACGCCGGAGGCCTATGAATTCTTGATAGACAATATCGTCCATAAGATAGAAGACGCCGGATATCGGGTAGACCGAGGGAAGGCCAATAAGATAAGCCGTTCAAATTGCCTCAAGCCTCCTTCGGGATTGGATTGGGGAAAAAGAACGCCCGCAAGTTTATTTTTCCTTCCAACCCAGGCCGAGAACCCGACCGAGAGTTTTTTTCGAGACTATGCTGGCCCCGAACGTCAAAACCTCGACCCGGTATTGTGGATTCAAAATAGTGTGGTCCGTGTCCGTCCGAAAGGCACCGTTCAACTCTCGAACCGGGCCCAGCCTGCCAAAATCGACGAAGCCAGGCTGCGGGCCGCTATTGATAAATGGCGGCAATCGCCCTTTTACCCTCAACAAGGAAACGACAGGTTCTTTGAATTTGCTTTGGACTTAAGGCGGGCCGGGATGAATGTAACTGAGATTGAGGCAACTCTTCGAATGGAGGCCCTAAATGGACGAAGCCCGAAAGAACGCCGGGCCCAGATTCCGAGTATCATAACGAGCCTGCGGAATTCAGGGCGCCGAAGTTATTGACGGATTTGTTGGTCGGGGCTTTCGGCGCGTGCCGGGGTTTCTGGCCCAAGCCCTCGGGCCATTAGGCTTCGGACAGCCACGCTCGGAATCATGTGCTTACGATTCGCCCAGTCTCTCCTCTTTTTTGCTTCCGTTTCGGTCAACCTAACTGTAAATCGGATATTTCGTGGCATTGCCATTGGTCCCTTTGGTCTCCCTGACGCTCGTATTTAGGCAGACGACCATTTTCGGTAATCGGCAATCTTCTGCCTGGCGCCTGTTTTTCATTCTGTCGGACAATAAGAACTTCGGTTCCATAAATAGTCAGACAGTCAATTGTGGCGCGTCAACTTTTTGAGGGGGAAATAGCATGGGAAATATCTTAGACCAGTGTCGCCGTCTCGGAATTTCGTTCGATGGTGACATTCGGGTCGTTGCCGATTTGCAGGAGTTGCTTTGGGAAGCGGAGCGGGAGCGCGACAACATGGAGGGAAACGGCGAAGACGTGACGGTGCAAAACCTCGTCGTTGACCGCCTTCGGCAGGAACTAAACGCCGCGCTCCAAAAATTGAATGAGACCCGTTGAGCCCGACTTAGATTTCCCGTAGCATTACAACCTAGGCTAGGGGTCTGTGAGATGGCTAATATCTGCTCAAAGGCGGGTGCGGTTCTCGGCACTCTCGGCGGTCTCAGCTAAATGCAGGAACAGCCCGAAACCAAACATGAAGGACAGCAGGCCGGCGAGGGTCAAGGCAAATCCTCGACCGTTCCGCCCGGGCAGGCCGCTGTAGAACAGCCACGCCGCGCAAATCCAAAGCGCGGTTATTTCAGCAAACCACACAATTGGATAAATCTTTTGACGCTGCTTTTTGTGGGTGCTTATACGGTCATTACCTTTTTCATTCTCTACAATTCGCAAGAACAAATCAAAATCAGCCGTGATGTCGAAAAACGACAATTGCGCGCCTATGTTTTCATCGACACAATATCGCCGTTTGTTCAAGAAAAACTCATTGAAGCCGTCATCCATTTCAAAAACTCCGGTCAGACTCCCGCTTACGACGCGAGCGGATGGATACGGATGGCTACCCGACCCAAAAACCAAGCGTTCGTCGTCCCAGAACCGTCCCCGCCCAGTTTCCCATTCAGCAAGACTATTATTG
>Ga0116111_1000501_pt1 | contig 31753 bp, 34 predicted proteins | sample June2015DPH_8_10_FD_89720 | JGI IMG/M metagenome (GOLD analysis project Ga0116111, IMG submission 89720) | Peatland microbial communities from SPRUCE experiment site at the Marcell Experimental Forest, Minnesota, USA - June2015DPH_8_100 | ecosystem: Environmental > Terrestrial > Soil > Wetlands... | reverse complement strand
GAACCTGCGCCTTCGCAACCTATCCAAGAATCCCGTGCTACCCCTCCTGCGGACACCCCAGTAACGAAAGAATCTGAGCGGGCAGAACCTGCGCCTTCGCAACCTATCCAAGAATCCCGTGCTGTCCCTCCTCCGAACGCATCAACACCCGCGCCAAATGGTCCTCACGCTAATCCTGCTCCAACCTTGCTTGACGAGGCCAAAGCAACGCCGCAAATGATGGCGAATAGCTATGGCCTGACGAGGCCCGGGCAGCGTTTTAGAATCAAATATAACTGTAAAACCGGCAAGGAAATGGGCGTTGATTTTGTTATTTGCCCAGATTACTCACTACGTGAGTTGGAAGCAAAACTTGAGGTTGTTTATAAAAAGGCCTCAATATCTATTAATGATCTCGAAGCAAATAAGCGTCTTCGTATAGAGCACAAAAATTGGCAGGATTCATTTGGACCAAATTGCGGTCTTCCCAACCATACGTGGGGCAATCAGCACCTAAAACCAACTGACGACGCTATCGCTCAAGCACATGATTGCGTACGGAACAAACTAATAGAACAAATAAATAGCGATGTCAACGTAATACGTTCGCACATACATCCACGGATGCTTCCAGAATAATAGCTATGCTTGAACATGCCAGCCATCTTTCTCTCTAAGGCACGCATTTTGAAACCGGACGGCCGTGGTTTCGTTTCGCATCTGAATTGTTGTCTTTCGCCTCTTTGACAAGACGGTCAACCTCCGACCGATCAGACGCAATATCTTCTCTAATGCGCATGATGCTCTTATCTTCTTTTTCCCATGTAACTTTAAATGTTTGTTTCATTGCTTCGTCGACAACACATTGCTCCGGTGCCTTTAGCGCAATATAGTTCTTGTTGCTGTTGTGTTTCATGTCATTACCCCGATTAATGAATCGTAATGGAATTAATATACACTAGAATGCTTTAGGATATGTTAATTCTACCGCAGGTATGCCTCACATGCATTTATGGTTATCCGTTTCGATATCGTCTTTGTAGTCTTCTAAGCTTGTAGACAGTTGCTTCCTAGGCGATCTTCGTTGCCCCACACGTGCCCTAAGCATGTTGCGCGCGACGCAGTTGCTGGACGAAACCACCTATCGCCCGTCATGGTCGCGAAGCGTCGGTTCGGCGCGGCAGAACGAGCGGCGAGCGGGCGGGGGACTGCTTCTCCGATAAAACACGGCCCGTCAAAGGCCCCGTCCACCGCTCGGCCCACGCCTGACGGTCGGCGGGTCTTTTGCAGGCCAGCAATTCAAGCCGCATCGTGTCGGGCCATTCGGCGCGCGCGGCCAGCGCGGCGCGATTGTCCCCGGTCTAGGACTTCTTAGGGGATGCTGCACGATCTGTTCAAAACTGCACGTTAAGCGGAATCGAACTGAAAAAAGGTGGTGGCGGGCGCACCCATAGGCACTCAGCGGTGCGACGAAGCATAACGATTTGTCCCATTTGAAGTTTAGTCCGTTTGGTACGATGCGAACCCGAGCAAAACAAGCGCCTTGCGTAGCCTGAATCCGGGGTAGATCAATTGGGACAGCGGACAACCATCTGGTCACGAGCTTTCACTGACTTGCCCCCAACCCCACGCGGAAAAGTCTGAGGATCATACAGAATCGGGGGCTCAGATTGTTCGTGGAACCCTTACCGTGCAGTTTTGAACAGATCGTGTGGTCTCCCCTCTTACGACGGCTGACACCCACCATCCGCCGCCCTGCCTCGCGTCGGTCGCTCCGGCGCGCCGCGCTTGTCACGCTGCGCCTGCCCGCTGAGATACCCGCCCCATTTCTGCTCCCATGCGTTGCGCTCCTGCGGCGTCCGGCAAGCCCGTAAATCGCGCGTCATTTGCTCCGGCCATCCGCCGCCGCCCGCGTCGGCCACCACATGCGCCAGCGCGACGAACGCCCTGCCCTGCTGTTCCGTGCGCGCGGTGCGTTCTGCGGCCAAATTTTGCGCATGTTTGACGGCGACAAGCCCCGGCTTGTGCTTCATCGGTCGCCACAAGCGCGACTCCCGCCCGTCGCTGCCGCCATGCCGCCCCCTCCGCTTCTTCGCGGATGGCGGCGGCGGCTTTGGCTGGCGCTTGGCGATCAACGAAAACTGAAAAACAAATCTCCGGCAGGCGCACCAGCGATCCAGCTCGCGGCGAAGCTCTGCCCGTGGGTCGGCAACCGGCGTTGCCGCTTCTTTGTCAGCGGGCGCTTTTTTGGGGCTACCCGCTCTGGCCGTCCGAGGTATGCCCCGCCCCGGATGGCCTAGCGTTCGCGCTCTCGCCCGCCGCCTCGATTGCGCTGGTCGCGCTCGATCTTCGCATCCTGTTCCGTTTCCTGGGTCACCTCGCGTCCATAGTCGCGGAGCAATTCTTGACGGCGGGTCGATTTCTGCTCCTCCTCGCGCTTGACCGCTTCCACGCGCACCTCCGGCGGCGGCACGGGTCCGGCGTCGAGCGGCCTGCGGCAATCGTCGGGATGCTCCCGCCCTTCCGTGGCAGCGTCACGCGGTCGGGGGGATGAACCGCCGCCAAAAAGCCCCTCGAAAGCGCTCGCCATTCCGTCGAGAATTTTTCCGGCGGTCTTGACGGCACCACCTGCCGCACGGGCTGCGCCCTCCGCCGCGCGGATCGACTCCTTGCCTTTCGACGCTTCCGGCGCGGGCGTGGGTGCCTTTCCCTTGATCGGCGCGCCCGCCGTAGCCTTGGCGAAGGCGGGGGCGGCCTGTCGCTGCGCCTCCGGCGCGTGGCGGTGACGCGCCTGTTGCGTCGCCCGCGCCTCGGCGACGCTCGGCAAGCGGCTTAAATCGAGGTCGGCAAGTCGCGCCCGAACCATCTTCGCCGTCGCCCCTTCGATCCGCCGCGAAAGGCTATGCGTCCCTCCTTTTGGATCGAGTGCGACAAAATCACGCCGGTCGCCGCGCGCCAGAGTCCACCCTTTTTTCTCAAGCGCCGCCTGAAACCCCTTACCGTTTTGGGTCGCGCTCCATATCTCCGTCATCAACTCCTTGGCTTCTTGAAGCCTAACTCCCGTTCGGGCGCTCTGCTGCACCTCCCAGTGGCGGGGCGTCCGATCGGGTCTTTGCTTCCCGTCGCGTTCGATATGCGCGCCCTGCACCCGTTCGTGGCCGAATTCCCGTTCCAGCTCGCGAGCGACAATCTCGTGTTTGCGGTAGTTGTGGCTGTCGCTGATAACCCGCATCTTATCGAGGTCGATCCGCGACCAGACAACGTGGCAATGTTCCCGCCCGTCGTTCTTCTCATGCACCACCACGACGCGCGGCTGGCCGGTTAAGCCCAATTCTTTTTCGAGGCGGTTGACCGCCTGCATGCGCTGCTCGTCGGTCATACGCTCATGCGCCTGCGTGTTGATCGACGCCTGATAAAGCGGCTTTTTGCAGTTCGGGCAGGCCGAAGCCACAGCCTCCATCTCGCGCAACGCGCCGCGCAAATCCGGCGCGGCCACGTCGATCATTTCAATCACTTCGTTGCGTATCTCGTTCGTGTCGGTGCGCTGCAAATGCGCTGCGAAGCGCGCCGCTCCCGAAATCGAGTCGCCCTTAATCACCACGGCCAAGCGCCTTCATGACTTCGGCGCGCATCGCCGCGATATCCTCGCGCATGCGCGCAATCTCCGCGAAGCTCGGCGCGGCGCGATCCGTATTCGCCCACTTGGCGATCTGGTTAACGTTTGAACCAAGCTTGCCGATTTCGCCCAGAAGTTTCGCCAGCTGCTCGCGCTCGATACGCGGTCTTTTCACCGCCCGCGCGCCCGCCGTCCCTAACGCCAGCGTCCGAAGAAACGCGCCAATGCTCATGCCAGCCTGCGCGGCAGTTTCGCCGATAAAGGCGTGATCGTCGAGCGTGCAACGCACGGCGATGAATTTCTCTTTGGTGTCTGCGGCGCGTTTGCGCCCGCGCCACGGGGTGCGTCGTTTACGTGGCTTAGTGGCGGTCGATTGGTCCAACCTCGCGCCTCCTTCACTCGGTCGCCACCGGCGACCATGCAGACAACGCCTCGGCGGCGTCAGATGCGCCGCTAGGCGCGCGGCGCTCCGCGCCGCTGGGGATGCAACGGGGCGCTTCGCGCCCATTGCCAAGCGTGATGTGGGGCGGATTGGAGGCCATCAGGCCGAACAATCCGTGTAACATCACATGGCTTGCAAAGCTCACTCTCAAAAAACACTCCTCTATCCTCAATCTGATTTGGCCTTCAACACAAGAAAAATCTCTTTCCAGATTCGCCTTTATGAGCTCAATTATATCGTTCTCGCTCTGCCCTACTCTCACGGATTCATCATGGCGCGCACAAACTCAAAAACCCAACTCGAAGCCCTCCGCCAACAGCAACTCGAACTCGTCAGGAAAATGAAAGAGGCTGAAGCCAAGGTCAAGAAAGAGGAGCAGAAAAACGATCAACGCCGCAAGCTGCTCGCCGGTGCCATCGCTCTCAGGGAATTGCAAGTAAACCCCTCTAGCGAACTCGCCCGCGCCCTGCTCGCCCTGCTCGCCGAAGGCCTTACGCGCGCGGCAGATCGGGAGCTGTTCGGCTTCCCTGCCCTGCCGAAACCGGCCAAGGATGGCTCGGTCTTTATCCACTCCGAAACCGGAATTTGATCCGGCACGGATAAAGCCCCGCCGGATTTTCCGGCGGGGATTCCCTTCACCACCATGCAAGATAAAAAACAACATTCCCTAACGCGATGGCCTTCCGAGCCTTCGCAATGAAGCTAAGATCATCCTCGGTTTCGGAGCCGTCCGACTCGCCGAAAAAAAATCCGGTCGTGTCGGGTAGCTTCTTCCCCTTAATCACCGCTTCGAGCCGGTCGAGGTCGGCTCTGTCCAACGTCACCGGCGACATGTTAAAGTCCGAGTCCTTCCCGCCCTTCTCGACGTAAAGCGCTTGCATCCATCCATGCAGGTTCGGATGTTTGCGCCAGTAGTGCAGCTGTTTCAACTTTACCGGTTCCGGAAAATCAACCGCGCTCGCCAGTTTTTCCGCCGTTACAAACGCATACATATCAAGTCCCATAGCTTCTCCTTGGTTAGTGTTTCGTGAGTGCAGAGCATCGACGGCCTTCGTGGAGGGCAAGAAAAGAATTTTACGCGGAGCCCCGCAGGGGTCGCGCGCAGCGCGAGGTCTTGACGGCAAGCGCAGCGCCGCCGTCCAGACCCAGAGCGGAAAATTGTTTTCTTGAGCGCGCCACAGGCGCGCGCCCCGGAGCGATGGACGGCGATACTCTGCGAACTTGCTTCACGTGACGAAAAAAAGCCCGCGCCGGACGATCCGGCGCGGGCGGCAGGCGATCAGCTGATGGCTTTCGCGTTGGCGATTGCGGCTTTGACGGTCTCCAAGCCTTGAAAGACGGCGTTCCCGTTTGGGGTATCCGCATGGTCGAGATACGACGCGGTAAGAAGAACCTCGGCGTCAATTAAGGCCGCCAGCAAATCGGGTGCGGCGGCCATAAGGTAAGCGTTGGCTTTCGCGTTCCGCTGCCCTTTGAACTGGACGATGCTTTCCGTCTCGTTCGCCGTCCGCCGGTCGGTGACAATCTCGATGTCGGTGAGGGCGTCGAAAACCCGCCATGGGCCGGGAGTGTGTTGTGTCTGCGTCATGATGAAAACTCCTTTTAGGTGATGAAATGAAGCCCGCGCCGGACGGTCCGGCGCGGGCGATAGGCGTTAAGCGGTCGTCGTCGAAGGCTTCGGTTCGTCGAGCCGAATGACGATGCGGCCGTCGAGCGGCACAGCCTCGAGATTCACGTCGAAGCCCTTGCCGTCGCGGTGCGTCCAGACGCGCCCGATATCGAGCCAGCGGCTCTTTTCGGTGCCCTCCTTGTCGGTGAATTTCTTCACGATGAAGGCGCGGTGGGTGGGTTTCTTGCTGTCGGTCATGGTCTTTCTCCCTCTTGTTGAACGGCCGCGTCATTGCAGCCGATGCGCGCCGGAACGCCGTCGCAAGAGGGAGGCGGGGAAGCCCTTTACCCGAGCAAAGCGAGGGACAAATTCGCAAGGCCGTCTGCGCGCCCAAGCCCGCGAAGGGGGCGCAACGGCCTCTGTCGAATTTGGGGGCTTCCGCGACGCCCGCGCCGTCGTAAAGGTCGCATCGCTTAGGCTGCTTATGGCGCGGCCACACAGGGAGAAATGCCGCCCGACGCCGAACCCCTCCCCTGTCCTGTCGGCGGGAATTCACGTGAAGGGCGGAAGAGGGCCGGTGGTTCCGGTGAGGAGTATTGAGCGCGCTGCGCGCGCAAGTTTTTCGTGTGCGAGGGCTCATCGCCGCCCTCGCGCTCCGCTAGGAATATTTAAGGCAAGATGATGAGGCGAGACACGACGCGGGAGACGAGTTTTACGAGCCCCTCATGGTGCGCAGGCGGCGTATAGGGTGCGGGGGTGGGCGGAAAGAAACAGCCGTAAAACATGGAACAAATCGGCGGCGCGCTCCTGCGCTCCCAGCTCCATGAACCCCCAAAAATCGCCGAGTATCATGCTGCATACGGCTTTCTCGCCCCGTCTAATGTTAAACAGGTAGCTCGTGAGCAATGATTTATGTCGGGCGGAGGGAATAGCGCATAAAAGCAATTCATGCGGAGCAATCCCAATGAAATCCGCGCACTGCTTCATGGTAATCATAGCGCGTTCTCCCCGCGAACACCCCAAAGGGCATTTTGTCATATCTCGATTTTATTTTTATGATGGCTTGAGCAGTGCCATGAGGACTTAGCATTGCTGCGATGCACGCAAAATATGCTGCGACGCAATACAATATATACCTTGAAAACATGGCGGAAGCGTGGCTGTGGCGCGGAAACGCGGCGCTGGCGAGCTGCGGATTTATTTCCTTGCCCAACCTTGCCGCCGCGCTAGAATCCGCCTCACGGTGCAGGCTGGGAAGCCGATGACCGTGCGAGGTGATGGGGCTGGCGAGCGACAACAGGAAAGTGTCCTTCGCTAGCCCTTTCTATTCGATCGCTTAACGTGACTTGTTGCGGCGTGGTTGCGGCTTCTTCGGCTGTCCGGCAATCCGTCCGATAATGCTGCTCGCGTCGCACAAAAAGCCGTAAAGATCATCGTTTTTGGCGCGATGGCTCAAACTCCAAAGCTCGCCGGAAATGCGGGTCAAGTCCTTGGCAATCTCGGCCTCGGGCTCGCCCTGCCAATAGGTCAAGATCGGTTCCGCGCCGCTGCGCGTGTTCCAATCCTTCGCGGCTCCGGCCTTTGTCGCGGAGGGCAAGGTGTGGGGCATTACCGCGCACATGTCAGGATCGGCGGCGCAAGTGTGGACGCAACCGGCAACAAACCCGCCGTCTCCAAGAGAAGCGGCGCGAACGCGCGCCGCGCCTCCGCAAAAAGGGCAGGGTTTCAGTTTGTGCATGGCTTCTCCGTGGTTGGCTTGGTGAGGTCGTCAGATTTCCCGCTCCACGCTCTCCGATTTGGGGGCGTCATGCGCGGGGCGATCTCCGGCGCGGGGGTAGGTGCGGAATCCGCCCTGCCCTTCTCTACGGCCAATTTTCGGGCCTCGGCGAAGGTCGGCGGTTTCATCTTGATGATCGCTGCGCCGATACCCTGCTTTTTGCGGGTCTTGCGGGCGGCGGCAGGGGAACCTTTTTCACCTGCTGCAAGCGACGCGGTATCCGCTTCCAGCCCTTCGCCGTCCATGTCCAGCCTACCTTGCGAATTTCACCGTTCGTCATAGTTCCCTTGTTGCCAAGTTCACTCGTATAAATTCCGATTGCCGCTAGTTCACTCGTCCTCGATAACCGGCGAATTGAGACTGCGGAAAAGGTCGTTAAGGGCGGCGGCATGCGGGCTTCGCGCCAGCGTGCCGAAAGTTTTGATTCGTGTCGAGGGTCTTGCAGGACGCGGCAACGTAGCCACGCGAAGCCCGTTCATACTGGTGAGCAAAGCCCTCCCCATCAATCAGCTACCAAAGAGCTATCAGATAGCTACTTGGTAGCAACAACATACTAAGAGGATATCCGATAGCTACCAGTTAACAAGATGGTAACTTTCAGGTACTAGATAGCTACTAGCTACCGATTCTCGAAAGGATTGCCCATGCCCGTCATCACGTTCAGCTCGCCCAAGGGCGGAGCAGGAAAAACAACCGCAGCGACGATCCTCGCAACGGTCTTGGCGGAGCAAGGCGCGGCGGTCACGATCATCGACGCCGATCCGAACAAAAACGTCGTCGATTGGTCGAAGCTCCCGGGCAAGCCAACGAATCTAACGGTGATTGGCGAAGTAACCGAGGAAACGATTGTCGATGAAATCGAGGAAGCGGCTGAAAAATCGGCCTTCGTGATCGTCGATCTGGAAGGCACGGCGAGCCTTATGGTGAGCTATGCGATTTCGATGTCGGATTTTGTGGTTATTCCGGTGCAAGGCTCGCAACTCGACGCCAAGCAGGCGGCCCGCCAAATGAAACTGATAAAAGCACAGGAACGCATTGCAGGCCGTGCGATACCTTTTGCGGTGCTTTTCACGCGCACGAATCCGGCCATCATGCCAAAGACGCAACGCTTCATCGAAGAGCGTTTCTTTGAACAGCAAGCGCCGGTTTTCTCGACGAAACTTTTTGATCGCGAGGCCTTCCGCGCCATGTTTTCTTACGGCGGGACAATCTCCGGCTTGAAAGACAAGGGCGTGAGCAATCTCACCGCCGCGCTCAACAATGCCCTCGAATTCACGTCCGAACTCGTCGAACGCCTCCGCAATGGCAACAAGAGCGTTGTGAAGGAGGTTGCATGATGTCCGACCCGCAACGCAGCGATCCTTTCGCCGGAAATCTCGACCTTTCCGATTTTAAGCCAGCGGCACCCAAAAGGCCAAAGATCGAACCGGCGGCGATCCGCGAGGTTTCCGAGGCGAATAATTTTCCGAGCAGGGCGGCTCCTTCGAAACCAAAGGCGGCCAAGGCCGGGGCAGGGGCGCAACGTCGCCGCCGGACGGGACGCAACGTCCAATTCAACATCAAAACTACGCCCGACGTGATCGAGCGGTTCACGGCCTTAGCGGATAAGCACGGCTGGGTGTTCGGCGAACTGCTCGAAAAGGCCTTAGACGCTCTCGAAAAATCTTCCGGCCGCGCTTGATTTGAAATTTGAACGCGACCTTTCCGCCTGACTTCTTTTTGCTAAGCCTCTTGCCGCCGCGAAGCGGCGGCCTCGCACAAATAAAGTGGCGCGGCGGCGTGAGCCGCGCCTCTGTTTAGTCTTGCCAGAGAGGGGTTAGGTGCGCTGTGCGCGCCGTAAGGGGGGAGATGAGCAAATCATCTCCCCCCTTTTTCTTAAAATGTTCGCGCCGTTTGGCGCGTCCGCTTATGCGGTCCGTAGGGGCGCGCGCTGTCTTCGTGAAGTTATCCACAGGCTGTCATTGTTCTACTGTTCCTCTGTTCTTCTGTTCCGTCGAAAATTGATACGTAGAACCAATGTGTTAGCGAACTTGCGGGGGAGGAAATCAGCGGTGCGGGGGAGGAAATCAGCCAAAAAGGGGAGGAAATCAGCGGTGCGGGGGAGGGATTCAGCCAAGCCTCCACAGGGCTTTGCGGGGGAGGAAATCAGCCAAAAAGGGCAAGGGTCCAACGGTGCGGGGGAGGAAATCAGCGAATAGGGGGAGGCGCGATTTGCCTTTACTCCCCCGTATGATTTCGGCAGCTTGAAGGGATGAATGATTCGGCTCCCGCACAATTGCCGCTCGCGCTCAAAAGCGCACCCAAGCCCACGGGCGATATTTGGGAGCCATCGACGACGCATCCAGCAACCGTGCCGGTGCCGCTTCCAATCGTCATGGTGCGAGTCGAGGGGGCGTTTACAGCACTCGACCGCAAGCTTTGGCTGCTCATGCTCCACAACGCATGGGACGAGCTGGATTCTGACAAGCCCTATCACGAAATTTCCGTCGCCGATCTGCTGCGGTTGTTTCGGAAGTTTGGCCGAACCGATCTCGGCACGCGCGGCAAAGTGCGGATCGGCAAAACGGACGAAGATACGGAAGCCGCTGCGCTGTGGGACAGCGTGCGGCGGCTCGTCAAAACAACCGTGGAATGGGAAGACGAAGAATATCAGGGTATCAGCGCGCTGGTGAGCGAAGCTCTTTTGAGCAAGCGTTATCGCGAGACAGGCAAAATTTATTATGCCTTCGGCAAGGGGCTATCGAAGCAAATTCTCGCGCCGCGCGCCTTCGCGCGGCTGCGCTGCCATGTCGTGCTGGCGTTGCGAAGCAAATACGCGGTGACGCTGTATGAGATTTTGGAAGCCTATGTGAACCGCCGCGAAAGCGGCTTCACGGTATCGATCGAAGACTTCCGTTCATGGCTGAAGGTGCCAGAGGGCGCATATGCCGAGTGGAAGGACTTCAAGCGGAACGTGATTTTGCCCGCCGTGAATGAAATCAACGAACACGGCGAGGAGGGCGGCTTCATTGTAGCTTATGAAGGCCTGCGCGAAGGCAAGTCCTACGCAAGCATCAAATTCACGCTGACGAAAATGGCCGCGCGCGATGACCGCGACGCCATGCTGCAAGGCAAGGCGAAGCGCGCGCGCTCGTATGATGCGCCGCCGGTCGCGGCTGGCGCGGCCTATGAACCATCCGACGCGGTGTTGGAGCAAGTGCGCGTGATTGCGCCAAGCTGGGATAGGCAAGGGTTGCTCGCGCAATATCGGGAGTGGAGCAGGGGCAAGGCTCCTGCAAACAATCCGCACGGCGCATTTCTCGGCTGGGTGAAGCGGTTTACGAAAAAGAAGGCCGCTGCGTGAGGGCAGGGCAGGGGGCAAGAAGCGCAAAAAGCAAAGGCTGCGTCGGATTTCTCCTCGGCAGCCCTTGAGCCTACAGCACGCTGTAGGCGGGTAAGCCTCGAAATACACGCGATTCCGTGCAAGATTTCAACGACAATTCGCTCAGGTCAGCCCGCCAGCACAATGCGTGACGCCACTTCCGTTTCGAGTATTTTGAGTGTTTTATTTGTTTCGGAACTGTGGTATAGTGTTTTGAAATCAGGGAGGCTTCCCCATGTCGCAGACTCATATCGACCCGATCATTCCGTCGGATCAGGATACCGTGATCGCGGCCAGCGCGCGCAACGCCATCGCTGCCGGTGAGAATCTCAGCATGCACGATCTGCCGCCGGTCGTGAAACTCCTGCTGATGGATGCTCTCAAGGAAACGGAAGCCGGAAAAGCTCTCACGCTCGTTTCGGTCGAAGCCGAAATCACGACACAGCAAGCCGCCAATATTTTGAACGTGTCGCGGCCTTTCCTCGTCGGCATGATCGAGAAAGGCATTCTTCCGGCGCGCATGGTCGGCAATCAACGGCGGTTGCCCTTGAAGGACGTGCTCGCCTACAAGGCCGACAACCGCGCCAAGCGCCGCGCCGTGCTGGATGAAATGGCCGCCCTCGATCAGGAGCTTGGTCTGCTCTGATGACGGGGGAACAACCTCCCTCGGCATTTTTAGATGCAAGCGCGCTCTATCCGGCGTTCCTCCGCAACATCTTGATGCGTTTCGCTCAGCGCGATTTGTTTCGCGCCTTCTGGTCGGAACGCGTTCAAGAGGAATGGACAAGAGCCGTGTTGCGTGATCGGCCTCACCTGCCGCGCGCGCAAATCGAACGAACCCGACGCCTGATGGATGAACAGATTGATGACGCGAACGTCAGCAATTACGAGCATCTTATCGAAGCCATCACGCTGCCCGACGCCGACGATCGGCATGTGCTGGCGGCGGCCATCCATTGTGGCGCGGGAATCATCGTCACGGCGAACCTGCGGGATTTTCCCGCCTCCGTTCTCTCTCGCCACGGGATTGAGGCGCAACATCCCGACGCCTTCATTCTCGGCGTTTTCAATAGCGACCCGCCCGAAGCCGTCGCCGCACTGCACGAACTCCGCGCCTCTCTCAAAAACCCGCCGCTAACGGCGGCCACACTTCTCGAATCCATGTCACGCCAAGGTCTATCGGCAAGCGCGGACGCGCTCGCCGCGTTCATTGACGCCTTGTAACACCCGAAATTAGCGGAAACGCCATTATGGAACGCCATTTTACAGAATGGCGCTTATGCGACTTCGCTCAAGGAAAGCCTAAGCTGAAAAGAACTCGTTTTTGCTCTCATCCTCGCACATCAATGCCCGGCGAATGGAAGCGAGCAAAACGTCAGCGTTGAACGGCTTCCGGAAAAAATCGAATGCTCCCTGGATCATGGCCGCGACCACGAGTTGGGCATTCCCCTGTCCGGTCATGATGATGACCGGCATAGAGACACGCCGCTCCTTCATCTCCGCCAAGAGATCGAGTCCGTTTATTTCCGGCATATGTATGTCCGTCACCACGCAACCGGAATCGCTTTGTCGGATCGCGTCGAGGAATATTTGAGCCGATTGATGCGTGTGAACCGCGTAACCTTCCGCCGTCAATAACAGGCTTAAGGAGGCGAGAATTGCCGGATCGTCGTCAATGACATGAATTGTTGGCTCATAAGTCATGGCCTTGCCTCCACCCACACACCGCCGCAGACCAACTAGGCGCTATTAAAACGATACATTCAATACGTATTTACCCGGTATTATTATGCGCCTGCGTGCGGTTGCTTTTGGTCAAAGGCGAGTATAACACGCTAATATTGCAATGGGTTCTGAGCATAAATCAAGAATTTTGAATTGCGCGAAAACGCTTATCCTATAAGGCGAAAGCGCGTTTCTTGGGCGAACTGCGCTGCGTCTGAGTCGGGGGCGACGGATTAAGGCTGCGCGCTCGTGAAGAAAGCGTTGACGGCGCGCATAGACGCCCCGTTTGGCTTATATGGCATCGCCACCAGAGCGACGCGCGGCATGTTGAAGCTGACGGTAGATGGTAGGCCAATTTTGTGGATCGTCACATAGCAACACGGGTTCCGGCGAGCGCACCCTGAATTCAAACCAGCCCAGAAAGCCCGCCTCTTCATTGGACAGCGTGAAGGATACGGACTGTGCATGGTTCATATTGCAGCGATAGCACCATGCTTCCAGCACGACGCCGTTCTCTGTGGCGGTGTGTTGCACCGTGAATCGCGAGTCACCTTCTGGGGTGAATTTGCACCCGCACTTTTCGCATTGGCCATGCGATCGAGCCAACAAACCCTGTCGGGCTTCTTCGTCCACCTTTCGCGACCGCTTGTCATAGAAACCCACTATAAGCTGGCTTCTTCGAATGGTGATCGCCTCGGCTATATCTGGTCTATCGTAAGTGCCATCGGCGAGTTTGCGCCTCGCGTAGCGAACGAGTTCCGCAATTTGACGGCAACGCTCTCCACAATAGAGCGAACGACGATTAGGAACCGACGCCTCGCAATTCAGGCATTTTCCCGGAGTGAAGTGGTCAAATGGGCCCATGGGTTCTTGCATGGAGAGGCTTTCCACGGGGGTGGGAGTCGATTGACGAGGCTGTTTGGGTTCTCGCCGCGATCGGAGGTGCCTTTATTGGTTCGTATCTGTAGACGACAACCTAAAAGCGAGAATTTGGAATCACAGTCCGAGTTGTCGGCGACGCCGTGCAAGAGAGGGGCGGGTTCTGTTGTCTGGAGAGCGCCCCGTAGAAGTTAAGTGGACTTCAGCCCATGTGGCGGTCGAAAAAAGCATTACGAGTCCGATGAGGGGTATGCTTCGCATTGTAATATCCTCCCAAAAGTTTCGCTTTAGTTGATTAACAACGTGCATGGAGGCACAAAAGTTCCAAGCGTGGGATAGTCTTTGAAAAAAGGTGCTCGGGGATCGTTTCGAGCAAAAATCAAAACTTCCGCTACAGACGGGATTTAACAAAATAGGGCAAAAGCAAGGATTGCGTTCACGAGGCCAGCGTCCCATGTAGCGCTTTGCTACGCAGGCTCCTTATTGATGGAAAGGCACGATCTATGGGGTTCTTCCAGCTTAACACACCGAAAGACATGCTGGAAAAGGCTAAGCGGGAACTAACTCGACTTGAGAGCGCGGATTCGATGGCTGCGGATTCGATTGATCATGTCTACAATTTCTTTGTAACGGCATATCATATCGTTGACTATTTGGACGGGTGTTTGGAGAAGGCGGACGTTGACGCCATCAAGGCTGAGCCATTGGTTCTGTCCTGTTATGACGCATGTAACAAAGCGAAGCACATGCGACTGACACGCAAGCGTCCTGACGTGGTAACGCCCACACATTATAAGTTTTCAGTAGGAGGCCCGCCCAACACACCGGACAAATCTCTTGAACGGTGGATTGTCTGGCAGGACGGGACTAATCTGGAAACTATAAGGTTCGCTCAGAGCGTGATTGCAAAGTGGGACGAGCTTTTTCAAAAGCATGGAATTGGTGCATAACCAAACTACTGGTGCATAATTTAAAACTTTTGAATGGAATTCAGGTCTTTGATTTTCCTATGCATTTTCCGTGCAAAAGTTAGGTGCAAAATTGGCTCCCGATCAAATCAGCACGCGCTCCACCTCGTCGAGCGTGACTTCCTCCGCTCTCCGATCATAGAGCTGCGTCGTGCGTGTCGAGGCGTGGTTCGCCATTTGCGCGGCGCGCTCCAGCGTGCCGCCGTTTTTCAGATAAGCGGTGACGCCCGTCGCGCGAAAGGTGTGATTGCCGACGCGCGTGGTGATGCCGCCGGATTTCGCGCGACGCTGAATCATCGCGTAGGCGTTGGCTTGGGGCAGGGGGTTGCCGGTGAGCTGGCCGGTCGCGCGGCTGTAAGTCTGGAACAGCAACGCCTTCGGCTCGTCCGCCAGCCCCGCGCCGTCGATATATTCATGCAGGTAGGCCTCGAGATTGTGATGGCACGGCATGGCGTGCTGCTTGCCGCCCTTCTCGTGCAAGCGCACCCAGAGCCGCCGGTTCTGCGAATACACGTCGTCGACCCGCATGCCGATCGCCGCGCCGATGCGGGCGAAGGAATAGACCATCAAGCCAATCAGCGCGCGGTCGCGTAGGCCGATGACGGTCGTCGCGTCGATCGCGTCGATGAGTTGCCGCGCTTCCTGCGGGTCAAGCACCGGCGTCTTGCCGCGCCGCACGATATGGCGCGGCCCGCGCACGGCGGCGGCGGGATTCACCGGCATGATCTGGCCGACGACCAGCCAGTCGAACAAATGCCGCAACGCCGCCAGCCGCAATTTCGCGGTCGGCGCGGAGCGCGCCTTCTGCAACTGTTCGATATAGGCGGCGACATGCACGCTCTCGACGGCGGTGATGTGCGTGACGCCGCGCGCCTCCAGCCAATCGAAGAATTCCACGGCGGCGCGCGCATAGGCGCGGCGCGTGTGCGGATTCCTGATTTGCGCCGTGAAGAATTCAAAGAAGCGATAGGAGGCGCGCTCGCCAACGGCGGCAACAAGGGCGGGGGCGCGGTCGCCGATGATAAGGACGAGCTGGTTCATGGCTTGCCGAAAAACTTCCGCCACAATGCTTTGAGGTCGATCCCAATGCCCCACAATGCCGGCTTTAGGGATCATCGTGGAATCTGTTCCAAATCGTACGCTAAGCGGTTTCGAGGAAGGCTGAGCGTGGGTTTCGCAGGGGACGGAAGCGATTTTCGAGGGGCTCCGTCGGCCAGACGTAATCGCCATTGAAGGCGATGTGCTCCCATCCGAGCGGCGCGATATGGGCCAACAGGTCGTCGCCGAAGGTCTCGCCCCGCGCGCGCAGCTCGTCGACAGCGCGCCCGAGATAGACGGTGTTCCATAGGATGATGGCGGCCACGGAGAGATTGAGGCCGGAAGCGCGATAGCGCTGATTTTCGAAGGTGCGGTCTCGGATTTCGCCGAGACGATGGAAAAAGACGGCTCTGGCGAGCGCATTGCGCGCCTCGCCTTTGTTGAGGCCGGCGTTGGTGCGCCGACGCAGGGCCGGGTTGCTGATCCAGTCGAGCGTGAACAGTGTGCGCTCCAAGCGACCGATTTCCCGCAGCGCCTTGGCAAGGGCGTTTTGCTTGGGATAGGCGGCGAGCCGACGCATGAGCACGGAAGGCGCGACGGTTCCGGCCTTGATGGAGGCCGCCGCGCGCAAGATTTCATCCCAGTTGTCGCCGATAACGCGCATATCAACCGCCCCGCCGATGAGCGGATCGAGGGTTTTGTAATCGGCGCGAGCGTCCGCGACATAAAGCCGACGATCGGCAAGATCACGAATGCGCGGCGAGAACTTGAAGCCGAGAAGCCCGCACAGCCCGAACACATGCTCGATCGCGCCGGCGGTGTCGGTGTAATGCTCGCGGATGTCGAGCGAACTTTCGTGGTGCATCAAGCCGTCGAGTCCATGCGCCGCCTCGCTGGCGTTCGCGGCGATGACCTTGGTGTTGAACGGCGCGTAACGATCGGAGACATGCGTGTAGAATTTCACGCCCGGTTCCGAGCCGTATTTAGCGTTGTAATCGGCGCGCGCCTCGCCATGGCCGCCGGCCCTGAAAAACTGGCCGTCTGACGACGATGTGTCGCCGTCTCCCCAGATTTTCGTGAAGGGCTGCGCATGGATGGCGTCGACGAGACAGGCGGGCGCCGCCTGATAAGTTTCGTCGCGCACATGCCATTCGGCGATCCACAACAGTCTGGAATGGCTGAAGACCTTCGAGCTTCTGGCCATGCGTGCGAGCCCGAGATTAGTCGCGTCGGCAAGCAGCGCCGTCATCAAGGCCTGGCTGTCGTCCGGCGGCGCGCCCGTGCGCAGATGCGCAAAACGATCGGCGAAGCCCGTCCAGCCGTGTGTTTCGGCGAGAAGCTCGGTGATGCGCAGGCGCGGCAGCATGGCGTAAAGCCGGCGCGTCATCATATCGGCTTCTTCGTTCTCGCTTTTGCGAATGGGGCTGATCGACAGCCCTTCCTCGGTGAGCCTTGCTTCCGGCAGTTCGCCGGCGGCCGCCAGCGCGTCGATTTCCTTAAGGCGGGAATCGAGAAGGCCAATGCGTTCGGCGCGCCAATCGTCGAAGCGATCGGCGACCGCAAGCCCCAATTCGCCGGCGCACCGCCGCGCCGCGAATGTTTCCGGCGGCAAGAGAAAATCGTCGAAAGCCCGGAACGCGCGGCTGCCTTCAACCCACACATCTCCCGAACTCAGGCGGTCGCGTAACGCCGTCATGACCGCGACTTCATAGGCTTTGCGATCGATGCCGGCGTCGGTTTTGACGAGCTTGCGCCATGTCGGTTTCAGAAAAGCCGTCGGCGCGCTCGGCGGGAGCTTTTTTGCGCCGGTCGCGTGAAGCTCCCTCACCACGTCGAGCGCAGCGAGCAGAGAATCGTCCGACTTCCATGAGCGGAACGTGAAGGCATCGAGCACGACAGGCGCTATGCGCCGCACGGTCGCGTAGCGGTCAACCATCTCGCCGAGAACGTCGCCGCGCGCATTGGCGACAACCTGTTCGGCTTCGGCAACCATGGTTTTCAGGCGATCCCAGCCGAGCGCGCGCTCGACGGCGGCAATCTGATCTTCGCCCTGCACCTTGGCGGCGAGCATGGCTTTGGCCATGCCGAGCAACGCCCGCGTCGACGCGTCGAGCGTCTTCGCCCTATCGACCACGTTTTCTTTGTAGGCGCGATCGGCGCGGCGAAACACGCCGCCGAGCATCTTGTCGAACATGGTGAGCGCGGCGTCGGTGAGAACAGCCTCCATCTCCCGCGCGAACACGACCAATGTCGCAAGGCGGCGCGCCGTGTCGAAACGCGAAACATCGCGCGGGACGAGGATAGCGATTTCACGGGCGATTGCCGCATAGCGCGCGCGGTGAGTGCGCTTTTCTCGATCCGATTCAACACCGAGTTTGCGCACGGCTTGCAGCCGTTCGACAAGGCCGACGAGGTTCTTTTGGCGCGGCGCTTCCGGCCATTCCCGCAGCCATGCGAACGGGGTGCGGCCTTGTTCGTCGTCAACGACGAGCAGCCCCTCCAGTCCGTCGATGGTTTCCCGCGACAGGCCTTCGACAAGATTTTTGTAGGCGCGCTTGCGCGCAAGCGCGCGCGCCGCCAAGCCGATTTTCTCCAAGGTGACGGCGGCGGGAAGCAGAATGCGTCTTTCGCGCAGATGTTCGATCATCGCGGAAACAATCGCATCACCACGATCCGAGCCGGTCGCCTGTTCGATTGCGACATGAGCGACGACGCGAGAGTCCTCGCGCCGGAACGGGCGCACGTCGAGATAGGTTTGGAGTTCGCCAAGGTGCTCCCGGCGCGTTTCGCTGCGCTGCGCGTATGCGGAGAACTCCGTTGGCGCGCATTCAATCTGCGAAGCGATGAAAGAAAGCATGTCGGCGGGCGGCGCTTCTTCCCAGTTGAGAACGCGGCCGGGGAACCGGAGATAAGCAAGATGCACGGCGAACCCCAGCCGGTTCGCATCGCGCCGTCGGCGTTGGATCAACGCCAGGTCTTCCGATGAGAAGGTGTAGTACCGGACAATCGCCGCCGGCTCTGTCGGCGGATCGAACAGCGCCGTGCGTGATTGCGGCGAGAGGATATGGCGAGTGGGCATGGGATGGGATCGGGGCAGAATCAAATATGTCCATCAATGGTCTAATTATTTTCTGGACACAACATAATTTATGGACGTATTTTGTGGACGGGTTCGAGCCGCCAGTTCGGTTCGAGGCTCGCCTGTCCACAAACCGATCGGTTTAGGGACGACCAAACCAACAATACGCCAGCCCATGTCCCACATTCTCGGCTACGCTCGCGTCTCGACCGACGACCAAGACCTCGCCGGTCAACGGCAACGTCTCGAATCGATCGGCGCGCTGCGCATCTTCGAGGACGTGGTGTCGGGAAAAACCTTCGAACGTCCCGGCCTATCTGAACTCCTCCTCTATATTCGTCCCGGCGATACTCTCGCCGTCGTGCGGCTAGACCGGCTGGGGCGCTCGCTTCGCGAGCTGCTCGATGTCGTCGAGACCCTCAAGAAGCAAGGCGTCGCTCTTCTCTCCCTCGAAGAGAAAATCGACACGTCCTCGGCGGCCGGCGAGCTGGTGTTCCATGTCTTCGGCGCGATTGCGCAGTTCGAACGACGCCTCATCGCCGAACGCACGCGCGACGGCATGAACGCCGCGCGCGCCAAAGGCAGCAAGCCAGGCCGGCCCGCGCTCGATCAGGAAAAGCTGAACGCCGCCCTCTTGCTGGTGAAAAGTGGCATGTCGCCGACACAGGCCGCGCGGCAAACCGGCCTCGGACGGTCAACCGTCTATCGCGAAATCCAAGACCGCTCCAAAGCCTGAGCCCTTAGCGTACGATTTGGAACAGATTCCACGATGACCCCTTTAGCAGAAGAATATCTTCCGGCTTCGGCTTCAGTTGTTCTTGCTCTTTTTGACGGACCCACGTCCAAGCAAGGTTACGGACAGCCGTCGGGCCTCCGACAAGCTGGTAACCACCATTCAAGAGATCATGCTTGATGCGGTCAACGCCGATTTTCTCCCATTGGGCAAAGCGCGCGCGCCGTCCTTCCTCGCTTATTTCATCGGCCTCGGCAAAACAGATCAGCGTGCCGTCCTGTCCGCTTGGCTGGTTATCGGGGTCGCGAGCGATAGGACACGCTGAATCGGAACATTCAGTTTCAAGGCCCGGCTTCCCGAGGTTGGTGGCGATCACCACGTCCCGATCGCATTTCGGGCAATGAACCGTTTCGGGCGGCAGGGGAAAAACAGCAGAGCTCATGGCAATCTCCAAATATGTGATAAAGGATATTATCATATACTTAAAGAAAGGGGCGAGGGCTTTGTTTCGATCCCTCGCCACTCGCGGTGGAAAACATCCCGCGTCGCCAGTCGCCGGGATTTGCCGCGATGCACAACCAGAGGCGCGCGCGCCTCAATTGCGCTGAGATTTTTGCGTAGGTTTCTCGGCGAATTCGTGGATAGGCGCAGCGCGGTTAAAGCGATCGAAATTTGAGTTCTCGTCTCACCAGAAACGCCACTCTCCGAAAGGAGCGATAATGCGATCCCTTTCCTTATGTGTGACATGGCTTGTTTTCACCGGGCTCGCCACCGGGCTCGCCGTTGTTGCCGTGATTTTCCAGTCGCCATCCCCAGCGACGCTGATGTTCGGGCTCGTCGCGCTCTATGGCGCGCAAGCCTTCATCGCCGAAGCGCTGGGTTTCAAGACAGACCAAACGTCGCTGACGATCCCCAGACGGCTATTGCAAATATCGCCATTGCTCGTCCTCTGGCGTGAGCGCATCCGCTGGACGGATATCGTTGACATCACCGCCCTGCCTAAGTCGTTGGGAAGCGAGCGCATCCGGGTGCACAAGAGCTCTGACGGATATGCGTTTTTAACGTTCCGAAATCGCGATCAGAAATTGCAGTTCTTTCAGACTGCCAAGCAAATGCGGCCGTCAATCAGCATATATCGAACAGCTTGAAATCACATCCGCGCTTTGGCCAGAAGCGGGGGCCGCCTTCGCGTCTGGCCCGCGAATTCTCGGCTTCTTTTTGCACGTAACTTTTGCGCGGCGCAAGCCATTGGAATCTAAGGGGCGCTGCCCTTATGCGAAAGTCTTCACTTCGGCGCACAGTTATTTCGCTCGAAAAATTAGTCTATTGTCTACCAAAAGCTCAATATCTGAAATTGTACTCGTCATAGATGACGTATATTTTAGCTCAAAAATCTCACGATTCATTCCAATATAGAATTTGTGTTTTTTTCTGAACAAAATACCGCCATTCTTTGCAATTTCGAATCCATCTAATTCGATAGCATCAAAGCCAAAATACTTGAATACAAATTCAATTCTATGCCTATCATTAAGGCGATGAACTTCAATAGCAAAATGTCTACTCTCACGCGTAACCAATTCTGCCTTCCATTCCGCGTAAACAGCCTGCTCTTTTGGACTCCCACTTAGCGCAGCAGAAAGCTCTTGAGCCAAACGACGAAGCGCTTCTCGTTCACTTCCTGATTGGGAATCTACAAGCTCCGCGACAATGGCTTGTTTGCCAATTGAGGTTGGCGATTTTTCAAGCGCTTCAACGTCGGCAGAATTCAACCGCGATAACCGCTCCTTTAGAGCGTTGTAAACGTCCTTTGTTCCTTCTTCTGCAAATCCTTTTACAATAGCTTCGGTCGCAGTGCTGAGAGCTAGCGCAACCAATCCTCCGACCGAAACAGGGTCAACCATGTACTTATTCCTACAAGGAGCTGTGCTTTATCAACCCCAGCCGTTCGTCTCAACCGTCTGGCATATGCGCAGTTCGTGCTGCGGGGATGTAACGATACAGCGTCGCGGGTGAGACGCCAAGGCGGTGCGCGATCTGCGTCACGCCTATATCGGGATTGGCGAGCATCGCCTTGGCGGCCTCGATGTCGTCATCGGTAAGTTTCGGCGGGCGTCCGCCCGTGCGGCCAATGCGTCGGGCGGCCGCAAGCCCTGCGCGGGTGCGTTCGCGGATTAAGCTACGCTCGAATTCCGCCAATGCGCCGAACATGTGAAAGACGAGCCGCCCTTGCGCGGTCGTCGTGTCGAGAGCTTCGGTCAGGCTGCGAAACCCGATATTTCTTAGACGCAATTTCTCGATTGTCTCGATCAACTGCTTCATCGACCGCGCCAGTCGATCGAGCTTCCACACAACAACGGTGTCGCCACTCCGCGCGAATTCGAGCGCGTCGTGAAGGGCAGGGCGATCCGCGACCGCTCCCGACAATTGCTCGGTGAAAATCTTCCCGCATCCCGCCTCGGTCAGCGCGTCCCGCTGCAAGGCAAGATTCTGGTCGATGGTCGAAACCCGCGCGTAGCCGATCAACATGCCCTTCGGATGGACTTCCCCGTCCGTCCGTGGCGAAGGTTTTGCCTTCGCGCTTTTCCGAGCGGCGGGACGCGCTCGTCCTTTCTTTAGGGATGCGGCCGTAATTCCTGTTATTTTCTTTGCCATTGATTGCCTCTCGAAACTCAGGCCAGCTTAAATCTTTTGAGAGGCTGAAATCAAGAATGAGTTTTGAGAGACGTTTAAGCCATTTTCTGGGTTGAACCTTCCGTCCCGACCACGCCTCTCAAAAACCTACGTTTTTGAGAGGGCGTCGTTTGCGGCTTGGATTCCCAAAACCTGCGCATTATGGATCCCTCCCTCCCGGTTCGTGAGGTCGCGGTTCATCAGTACGCGCTCGTGGCAGCGGAGGTTGTTGTGGACACGAACTGTCAGGCAGCGGGCCACCCAATTGGGAATCGCCAGGAGAAAACGTTGGATGACAGAAAAACGGCCCCAAATCACACGAAACGCCTACTTGCTGACAATATTGATCGCAAGAGTATGTCGATGACTTTGGTACCCAGCTAGACCAACCTATAGGATGACTATCGGGGGCGCGGATCAAGCAACGGCATTGGAAACAAGATGCCTCCGATGACCTCATCGTAGTCAACCACAACAATGGAAATAGCAGACAAATTAAAAAGGCACGGAGCATATCGCCCCCCTTGTCACTCTCGCTTCGCCGATCAAGTTCATGATCGCATGGATTTGTGATTTAGGCTCACAAATTCTGACCATCGGGAAATTGAAGGATTTCAGACCCGCCGAGCCGTGCGCACATCACTCCCCATTATGTCGCTTGCGTGCTCAACGGGACGTCTCTCAAAACCTCCGGTGTTTCCTGCATAAAATCGATGAGCATAATTCTTGATTTTCGCACATCGGAAAGCAGGGGTTTGCTTGGCTGCGTTTGGTTCGCCGTTCTGATTGCAATCGGATGCCATGCTGTGAGACAGCTGAATTGCAATCGGCTGAGCGGGGGGTCTTGATAAATGCGAACACAGTTTTGGGCAGCGTTATTGATGCTGATGCTAGCATTTATTCCGGCAGCATACTCAAAAACGCCACCCCCGAGTAGCGGGGTATCGCATCAACAAAAGCAACCAACTCCGGTTTCATCGCCTGAACAATCAGTTTTGCAGCCACATATTACTGTAAATGTAATGCCACCACCAAAGACAGACGAAGATATTCGTGAGCGCAACGAAAAGAAAGCACTCGACGCCGATCTAGTTAAATTCACTGCTTGGTTGTTCTATGCCACCACCGCAACCGCAGTTGCTACTGTTCTCCTTGTAGTAGTGACGTCAGCTCTGGTTTATTTTGGTCGCATTCAATCCCGCGATATGAGAGCAACCGTCGAGATTGCCAGAAATGCCTATCTCGCGGAGCACCGCACTTGGCTTAAAGTCTCTCCTGTTGAAGTCGGGCCAATCACATTCAATGGCGACAAAATTCGTGCAACCATTATCCTAGAGGCAGAAAACGTCGGCAACTTTCCCGCCCTTAATGTGCATCTCGCTTGCACGTCGTATCAAGGGCGCGGCTATTTGATTAACGGGATTCCTCGGGATCGTCTTGTCTTTGAAGAGAAAACTCTTCGCTCGCTTCCAAATGCGTCGGCTGGGATCATCTTGATGCCCGGCGAGAAGCACCGGTGGAGTTTTTCGGCGGATGCTGAAACCGACGAAATCATCGAGGCGAAAATACGGGAGGGAAGCGCGCTCGCACTTAAGGTCTTTGGGGTTCAGTTAAAACAGGATCAAGTCACACTTTCTGCGACTTACTGCGCAATCTACAAATCCTTAGCATCGACCGAGTGGCATCACTCCGCTTACAACGTCTGGATTCGAAAGCGAGATGGCAGCGAGTTTAACCCGGATTTGGGAGAGGTCGCAGTAATCGACATCAAGGCCACCGTGAGCCCTTACTACACCGATATGACCTAAAGCAATCAACCGGCGTCTCCGTCAAAGTCGCATAAAGGCCAATACGTTAAATCGAAAAGGCCGCTCTTTGTTGGAGCGGCCTTTTCGATTTAGGATTTGCGGCGCTGTTCTAATAAGGCAAAGCACTGAGACAAACTCTGTTGCGCGATGTCATGCCAGCGGGGGGCGGCTTCGCGCGTAAACTCTTCTAGCGCGGCGCGATAAGCCGCGACTGCCTGCTCAAGACGCGCGGTCCCCCCCTCACGCTCCCCGAGTACTTTGAGCGCGGTTCCGAGATTATTCTGCGTCATCGCCCATTCGAGCGGAACGCGATCGCGCGTCCTTTCCTCCAGCGCGCCGCGATAGGCCGTAACCGCCTCTTCAAGACGCGCCGTCCCGCTCTCTCGCGTTCCGAGCGTAGTGAGCGCAGTGCCGAGATTGTTCTGCGTCATCGCCCATTGGCGCGGAACGCGATCGCGCGTCCTTTCCTCCAGCGCGGCGCGAAAAGCCGCAACCCCCTCTTCCAGACGCGCCTTTCCGCCCTCACGCTCCCCGAGCCTGAAAAGCGCAGTGCCGAGATTGTTCTGCGTCGACGCCCATTCGAGCGGAACGCGATCGCGCGTCCCTTCCGCCAATGCGGCACGATACGCCGCGACCGCCTCTTCAAGATGCGCCGTCCCGCTCTCACGCTCCCCGAGTGCCTGAAGCGCATTGCCGAGATTGCTCTGCGTCGACGCCCATTCGAGCGGAACGCGATCGCGCGTCCCTTCCGCCAATGCGGCGCGATACGCCGCGACCGCCTCTTCAAGATGCGCCGTCCCACTCTCACGCTCCCCGAGCGTGGCGAGCGCAGTGCCGAGACTACCCTGCGTCGATGCCCAATCGAGCGGAACGCGATCACGCGTCCGTTCCACCAACGCGGCGCGATACGACGCGACCGCCTCTTGCAGATGCACCGTCCCGCTTTCTCGCACCCCAAGTCCCCAGAGCGCAGAGCCAAGATTGTTCTGTGTCGCCGCCCAATCGAGTGGAGCGCGATCGCGCGTCCTTTCCGCCAATGCGGCGCGATACGCCGCGACCGCCTCTTCAAGACGTGCCGTCCCGCTCTCGCGCGTTCCGAGCGTCTGAAGCGCATTGCCAAGATTATTCTGCGTCATCGCCCAATCGAGTGGAGCGCGATCACGCGTCCTTTCCGCCAATGCGGCGCGATACGCCGCGACCGCCTCTTCAAGACGTGCCGTCCCACTCTCGCGCGTTCCGAGCGTCTGAAGCGCATTTCCGAGATTGTTCTGTGTCGCCGCCCAATCGAGTGGAACACGATCACGCGTCCTTTCCGCCAATGCGGCGCGATACGCCACGACCGCCTCTTCAAGATGCGCCGCACCGCTCTCGCGCGCTCCGAGCGCCCTAAGTGCATTGCCGAGATTGTTCTGCGTCGCCGCCCAGTCGAGTGGAACGCGGTCACGTGTCCGTTCCGCCAACGCGGCGCGAAAAGCCGCAACCGCCTCTTCAAGACGCGCCGTCCCGCTCTCGCGCGCTCCGAGCGCTTTGAGCGCAGTGCCGAGATCGTTCTGCATCGCTGCCCATTTAAGGGGGGTGCGATCGCGCATATAATGCAAGAGCAATGCTTTGTGGCGATCAATCGCCGACACAAGCGCGGCGTTGTCGCCGAATTCATCCCCTTGTCGATAAAGTGCCTCAGCCTCCTGAGCTAGATAAACTAACCTCAGTTGGGATAAGTCATCGGTCTGCGGCAGCAATTGCGCCGCTTCCCTGAATTGTTTCGCCGCATCGAGATAATGCAACCGAGCAAGAGCAACTTCGCCACGACGCGAGACGGTTGCCGCTGCATTTGAAGCGAGCCGGTCGAGCGCTGCCCGCTGTTTCTTTTCGATCTGTGCCAGAACGCTGTCAGCGCGAGCAAGGTCACCGGAACCGATCGCGACTTGAACCTCCTTCCGCAGATTCCCGACTTCGGCATCATCCCCAAGTTGAGCCGTGCTAGACGATTTCAGTTCGTTGAACTTTTGAGCGATCTCGATCAGCTTTGCGGCAAGCCGTTCGGGCGGGATATTTTTCTCACCCACAATTTCCAGCGCAGCGCGTATCTGGCGTTCGTTGAGATCGAGCTTTTCCTTCAGGAGAACGATGGTTTCCTTCTGGGAAGCGGATAAGTCTTCGAGCGGCTTCGTTCTCTCTCTGACAAGTTCATCGAGCTTTTCCGCAGGGACGCCCGTAATAATTGTGCTGTCGCGAACGTCTCCGCCGATCGCAACGCCGCCAGTTTCTGCTTTAACTTGACCTTGCCTGACCTGCGCAAATGAGTTTGAGCTGAAAAACAAGACTCCAATGAACGCACTTAGAAAACGGTGTCCCCGCATGACTGCGCCCTATTTGGATTTCACAGCACTGCCGGATTCAGGTGTCGAACCTGTAATTATATTTGAGCCCCTGACATTGCCTCCCACGGCGATGCCACCACTAACGGCTTCAATGTTCGGGGTCGAAGCCCGGGTCACATAGACCCATGCGCCAATTCCCACAATTGCGACGGACCACACGGCTAATGTGATCAGCCGCAAAAGCCTGTAGGCCTCTTGCGGAGGCAATGTAGGAAAAATGTTCTTGCGGATGATGTCCCGAAACACAATCAGCAAGACACCAAGGGCGAGACCGCCGATGCCGGCAATTTGACCAGCCGTCCTCAGAATATCCACGTCCATGAGTTCCCCAATTAAATCAATCTCGTGGAGCAGTCAGAAGCCTTATGGGCGCGAATCTTACAGCATTATTATCATACAGCACGGCTAGCGCATTGTCCTTACTTCTCAGCGCTGCCGCATAAGCCCCATTACGTCAAACCCCGCCCCGCAGAAAATAGATTCACAAAAGCGATTGATAAGGCTAGGCTATCGGGGTTACGATAACCTTCCTTGTTCGGCTTTTCATGTTTTTTTTCTTCCCCTCGCGCTCGATGCGCGGCGCGCGCATGGCGCGGGTGCTTCTGTTCACGCTCGCCGTTTCGCTCGGCCTCGCACCTACGGCGCGCGCCGACGCGCCGACCGTAGCGGAGCTGCAAAAGCAAATCGACGAGCTGAAAGCGCAGCAAGGCCGCGCGTTGATTTCGACCAACGGCAAAGCGCCGGTGCCGTGCGACGCGGGACATGCGGGAACGCTGCTTCTCGCGCGCGCGGCAAACGCGGCGGAAACACTCTGCGTCTGCACGTTCGCGCATGAATGGAGCGACACGGCGACCGGTAAGGCCTGTTTCCGATGAGGACGCGCCGCCAAACCTCGCTCTTCGTCGCGGCGCTAGCACTGCTGGTGGCGTGCTGGGCGGGCAAAGCCAAGGCGCAATATGTCGGCACGGCGGCGGGCTATCTTCCCGTCGGCACCACCACCGTCCCCGCCTCGATGCTCGGCGTCTATGGCGGCGTGACCATCGGCAACTCCTACATCAGCACCACCGCGCCGACCAACGGCGCGATCATTCAGGGCAATGTCGGGATCGGGACGACGTCGCCGACGTGGCCGTTGCAAGTTCAAACAAATCAGAATTCCCAAAGTGGAATGTTTATCGTTAATACCAATACCGGGACGAGCAAAGGCACGCGTCTTGATATCGCAACAGATGCGGCTGAGACCGGCCCATATGCCGTGTTTGCGGTATATCCGACAAACTTCAGCACTTCTTCAGTTGCTGGTTGGGCTAACTTTAGTGCTAACAATGTCAATGGCTTCGAATTGGCTGCAAATGGCCAGCCGATAGTATTCAACGGCGCGACCCGAACCTATCCTTCGTCAAATTTTGGAGCAGCCGCCGCTCTCAATTTGTCCGTCACGTCAGGAACGAATGCCACGGTGTTGCAGGCAAATTCCGATGGAGTTTGGGCGAATAACAGCATCATTATTAATGGCGAGTCCAGCAGCGGGTTCAATTCAAATCAGTTAGTTGTCGCAAGTTCCGGCAACGTCGGGATTGGGACGACAAGCCCATCATGGAAACTGCAAGTAAACGATTCAAGCAACGCTTTCATCACATTGAATAACACTGGAGGCGGCGGAGGTAGTTATGCTGGATTCCGTTCGCAGATTGGCGGAATAGATCGATATACCGTAGCGCTCGACGCCAGTGGTAACCAGTTATACTCACGTTTTAACTCAAGTGGTGTGTTCCAGAATAACGCTCTCGATCTTCTCGCGACTGGAGATATCGGCTTGGGCGGCACAATGTCGACCGGAAGTAGCTTGACGGGCGCTGCCGTCGTTATTCTGAATTCTACCAGCAACGTCGGCATCGGGGTAACTTCACCAGCAAACAAGCTTGACGTTAACGGTTCGCTGGCGGTGGGGAGTTACGCCGGAACGGCAACGGGCGCGAGCAACGAACTAATCGTTAGCGGCAATGTCGGGATCGGCACGACCGCGCCGCAATCGACGCTGCACGTCAACGGTGGCGAGGTGCAGGTCGGCAGCAGCGGCGCGAGTTGCGGCTCCGCGAACGCGGGCGCGGTGCGCTATGCCAGCGGTCTCATGTATTACTGCAATGGGTCAGCGTGGAACCCTTTTAGCTCGTGCACCGGGGGAGCCGGTGCAGATGATACAAGTCTAGCCAGCGGATTGCTTGCCTACTGGAATTTCAATGAGGGCACCGGAACCACGGTGAATGATATCACTGGCAACGGACACACCGGAACATGGACGGGCACGCTCGGCAGCCAGTGGACGACGGGCAAAATTGGTGGTGGCGGTAGTTACAATTGGACGCTTAGCCAGCTGCACTACATTACCGTTCCGGCCAGTTCAGGTGTGTTCATCCCAGCGAATATTACGGTATCTGCGTGGATTAATCTTACAAGTGGTAGTAATCAATATATTGCAAGTGATTGGACTAACCCTGGTGGAGTAGGTGAAGGATGGGCTCTGACGATAAATGGCGGCGTGGTAAACATACAGTGGAATAATGGTGCAGGCTGCACGGGGATCGCGCCCGTGATTACAAATGTATGGACGCATGTTGCATTCACTTATGATGGCACTACAGTTAAAACATATGTAAATGGGGCATACGATACATCTTGTACATTATCGGCTCTGTCGAATCCCGGTATTAATCTGGACATCGGCGCTTATAGCTACTCACCCGGTGGTAATTACAGGACTAACGGCACTATCGACGAAGTCGGCATCTGGAACGTGGCGCTGACGGCGACCCAAATTTCAACGCTCTATAATTCCGGCATCGGCAATCCTTTAGGCGGGGCTTATTGTCCGTTGATTATATCAGGCACTGGCGGCACTTCCGGCGCTTTCCCGTATTAACCCGCCGCGCTTCGCGCGCCTCAAGAACGAAGTTGCGCCGCGCCCAAGCGCGGCGCTCCGCAAGCCGCCAAACGCAAAGAAGCCGCGCTTGTGGGGGGCGCGGCCTCTACTCCGATCGATCATCAAGGTGCGTTCGGGCAACAACTTGCGGGTTGAACTTCACGAGACTGACCTCTGAATCTCAATTATCCGTGAACGGCAAGGAAGCCGCGACGGTCGTCGGCGCGGCCTCTGCCTCGTTCACACTACGCGGCCTCCCGCATGTCGTCGGCGGTGTCAGCCTTCGGTTGCAGCCCATGCAGATAATCGGCGGCCTTCTGGGCATGGCTGGTGGCGGTGAAGATCGCGCGCTTGTCGTTCTTCAGGACTTTCAGCCATGAGGCGATATAGGCGGCGTGGTCGTCGCGGGTTTCCGGCGTGATGCCAAGATCGGCGCAGAGAAACGCCGCGCCGATTTCGGCAACAAGCTCCTCCATCGCATAGCCCGCATCGGCAAAGCGCTTGCGGCCTAAATCGCGGTCAAGGCGGCTGGCGTGGCGAGTCCAATGGGTCGTCTCATGCGCGAGGGTGGCGTAATAGCTCTCGCCGTCACGGAAGGTCTGCAACTCCGGCATTTGCACGATGTCGCGATCGGGGCTGTAAAACGCCCGATTGCCGCCGTGCTGAATGGTCGCCTTGGTGCTGGCAAAAAACCGCTCGGCGCATTCAACGCGCGTGATGTCGTTGTTGAGCGGCGGCACGGTCGCATAAAAATGCGCGGGCAAACCGTCGATCTGCTCGGCATTAAAAACCGTGTAGCCCTTCATAAACGGAATTTCAGTTTCAACCTCCGCGCCTTGCTCGTCGGTGCCGGTCTTGGTGAAGGTGTTGGCGTAAACGACCAGCGAGCCTTTTTCGCCTTTGCGCACCTGTCCGCCAAGCTCGGCGGCCTGCTTGTAGGTCAGCCATAGCGGGCAGTTATAGCCCTTCTCGATCGCCGCAGCCCACAACATCAAAACATTGACGCCGCGATAGGGGATGCCTCCGGCGCGCAAGGGACGCGACACAGCGCCCGCTTTGTGCCCTCCGGCCTGCCACGGCTGTAACCATGTGAGATTGCCGCGCTCGATGTCGGCGATGATTTTGTCGGTGACTCGGCTGTAAACATCCAGTTTCTCGGTCATTGTCGTTTCTCCCTTTTTGGCTGCGGTTGCAGCTGCTGCTGCAACCCTGCCCTTCGGCGAGAACGGGGTGTGCAAGCTGCAAGGAGAATCTGCGCGAGTGGTGCGGGCGCAGCGCAGCGAGCCACGGTCGCGCTGATTGTCCTTGTGGCGCGCCGAGGGGCTGGCCCCTAAGCACTTGGCCGCGTCTGCGGCCACATGATGCTGCGTGAAGGATCGTCACCCTTGGGGCGGAGACGCTTCGCGGCTCCGTGCGCTTGCGCGTAGAGCCTGACAGCGCGCCTTTGCGCGGTGACACGCCCGCCCTCTCGAACCGCAACAATTCCGGCAGAACCGACGCGGCGAATGCATGCACGTCATCGTGAGACAACCGGATAGCCGCGCGCTGCGCCGCAAAATAATTTGCAAATCGTGGACTCGGCCATGCAACTTTTTGGAATCTCGCGTCGTTTACCCAATCAGCCGCGCCGCTTTGGCTGCGGCGCGAAACGAAAGCCCGGCCATGACTCTGACGGACGCCAGCTCAACCGCCCTCCTGCCTTCACGCGCGCTGGGACTTATCGCCGCGCTTCCCCCTGTCCTGATTGTCGCGGGCGCGGCGGCGCTGGGTTACACCCAAGGCCCGAAACTCGGACCGACGCTCAGCGGGCTTTTCGCCCCGCCGCCGGTCGCCGCCTACCATGCGCCTCAACCGCCGATTGACAACACGCCGGTCGCGAAGATCGCGCCGGAGCCTCCGCCGCCCGCCCCGCAAGCGCCGGTCGTGGCAACGCCGCAACCGCTGCCCGTGGTTCATCCGGTGAAACACGCGGCGAAGAAGACGGTCGCGCGCGCGCCTCATGTGAAGGTGGTGTACGTGAACCCCGCGCCGCAGCCCCGTTACGTCTATCCCGTCTATCGCTCCTACCAGCCCGCCTACACGCCGGTGCCGCTGCCAATTCCGATTCCGTTCGGCGGTCGCGGTGGGCGAATGTTAGGCGGTTTCGGCGGCCTCTTCGGTCGGCACTAAGGGAGGGCGCGCTATGTCGGAAGCGGAGATTCAGAACAGGCCGGAAGCGCCGCGCGGTTATGTCCTCACGCTCGCCGCGGCGACGACCGCGGCGAGCCTCGGCGGCTTCGCTCTCTGGGCGTCGCAACATCTGAACGTCGGCGAGCCGTTATGGTGGCAGGGCGGAAGCCTCGCGGCGGCATTGATCGCGGCGAAGTTGACACTTGCGGCGACGAAGCAACGCGGGCAGATGCGCCCGCAGCGCTCGCTCCTCGACTCCTTCAACGCGAAACTCGACGCGGCGGCGGCGGCGTTAAGCCATATGCCGGAGAGCGCGACGACGGCCAAAGATGGGCCGCCCACGCCAAGCCGGATCGAGGCGGAGCGCGAACGGCTGGCGAAGGCCGGATTCGGCGAAGCGGAAATCAGCCAAATCTTGATCGCAAAGGAATCCGGCGCGGCGCAAGGGATGGGCGGCGGTCACGGCGTCCTCTCCGGCGTGCTGAGCAACCTTGCCGCCGTGATGACGCATGCGCGGAACTTTCTGCCCAGCCTCGCCGCCGATCTCGCGCGCATGCTCAATCGTCATGTGCCGCCGCTGCTGCGGATCGAAGCCG
>Ga0116111_1000486_pt1 | contig 32140 bp, 37 predicted proteins | sample June2015DPH_8_10_FD_89720 | JGI IMG/M metagenome (GOLD analysis project Ga0116111, IMG submission 89720) | Peatland microbial communities from SPRUCE experiment site at the Marcell Experimental Forest, Minnesota, USA - June2015DPH_8_100 | ecosystem: Environmental > Terrestrial > Soil > Wetlands... | reverse complement strand
TTTGCTCAACTCGATAATGGCACGCGCGTCGCACGGCTTACACGTCACCGCAATGCGCAAATCACGCGCACCATTGAAATCATTCTTTATCAATTTCGCGCTCAGCGTTGGGGCGCAGTGCAAAGAGCCTGCAGCTTCCGCTATCTCCTCTTTGGTAGTCGCAAAATAAGGAGCACCGTCATAGATGCTTTCTCCTCTTTTGATGACCAGCGCTCCATCGACTAACTTCTGCTCTACCGCGGCAATGAGCACAGCGGTAATGACGCCGCCACATTCTCCGCGTTTTTGTATTAACTGATCTGTCGCTCTCCCGTAGTACACATGAGTCACCTGATTTTAATCAGAAATTATATATAATAATATTTATATAATTATGAGCTTTAAAGCTTTTCGATGCCTACGCGTCACACTGCAAGTTTTTACAAAAATTTAAAACACATAATAGCTCGGACAGAACCATATGCTCACGCCACATTCATAATCAAGTCTTCAAGTCTGAGTGCCGCATCCTGCATAGAGAGATCGTACTTAAGCTGGCCGACCTCGCAGCTTTTCAAGTCGTTGCTGATATGCCTGGCGTGCAGAAAGAAGACATTAAGATCGATCTCACACCGGAGCGAGTCGAGATTAACGCTGAGTCTAGCAAGGAAACCGAACGAAAAGAGGAAGAGTATACTTACCGCGAGCGCGGCTATGCGTCAAACCGACGTGCGCTTGACCTGCCTGCCGATGTGCTGCCGGACAAGGCAGAAGCGTTGTTTAAGAACGGAGTGTTTGAGCTTAATTTGCCAAAGAAGGAGCCTACTGAAATAGAAAAGAAAACGCGAGTGACGATCAAGTAGCTTACTTTACATATTTCCAAGAGGATAGACTGGTTGAGACGAGACCGTGTGAAAAGATGTCATAAAGTCGAGTCTATCCTTAACCAGTATGCTTTTCTTTCTTAGAGTGATTAATTATCTCGATTAGTTTATTGATAAAACCGATTTGTCCTTTTATTATTTTTTTCTTAGCTAGCTCAATATCGAACCAACCTGCTTTGTCAGCCTCAGGAATCTCCTGTAGTTTCCCCGAGTTTTTTGGCCACTCATAAGTAATTGTATTACTCACAATATTCGCTATATCGAGATCTTTTTCCAGAGTCCATACGTGTACTGTCTTTACGCTGGATTGACTTAACTCTCCCAAATCAATAAACTCGCCATCAACTTCAAATCCTGTTTCTTCTTTAAATTCTCTTCTTGCCGTGTCCAAGGGATTTTCATTCTCTTCGGGCAGCCCCTTAGGTATCGACCACACGCCATCGTCCTTATTTGCCCAAAATGGCCCACCTGGGTGAACAAGCATCACTTCAAGGTCCTCATTCTTGAACCTGAATAAAAGAATGCCAGCGCTAAACGTAGTCATTTTCTATTTCTCCCAAGCTCTCTTGCGCTTCGTAAAGTTAATACCTTAGCACATTTTAATCAAATAGCTTAAGAATCAAAGCTTGCCGGTGCCCAGTACTGCGTATAAGTATGATATACCGGCTCTGGCCTCGGACTCTTGTAAAATCGACAATCGACCCCGTTAAGACCGCCCAAACAAAGGGTGCCGTTCGGCGGTCGTCACGCTCTTCGCCTATGGCTATTTCTCGCCCTTAACTTCCTTACGCTATAATATTCTTCCTTCTTCTTTTCCGGCTTATGCTTCACTTCTTTGCCCTCGTAGTACTCTTCTTTTTTTGCGTTTTTAGCGTCCTCCATGCAGAGTCACTAAGGTGCAGTTGACAATACTCTGGTTATGCGCTGTTGCTAGCATGATTGTGAAAGACCCAACGCCACCTGCCTAATAATTGCGATTGACTTTAAACGACTAACCAGCGAAAATAGCGACAGGTACACTGGCTGACCTTGTCGATATCCTGGCGCGGTACTTTGAGGAGGTTGGTGAAGCAGAGGCGTGCATTTGGATCGTAGGAGTATCTGGAGGTGGAATAGGCGGCTTCCGTGCTTGTGCACGAGACCGCAATCTTGAAACCGAGTAGGAAAGCAGGTAGCTGTTGACTTTTTAGCAATGGAACCGCCGACCATCTAGCGATAGGCGTTCACCTAGTGGTTAAGGCGTCAGCTTAGCTTGCACGGCGAAGCTGTCACTTGCTATTCACTACGCTCGCTCTAAATAAAATTCTGCCAAAAACCGGATAACCTCATCCTGCGTGCATTGCCTTTTTTTCGCTGCTTGCAGCTCGTAAAGCAACTCAACTAGCATATCGCGTGTCTCCACGCTGACATCAAGGCTTGTGCGTTCTTCTGTTTCCTCCGTTTCATTTTCGCTCACGATACACCCTCCTTAGCGCGTCCTGATGATTCGTGGCTGACGATTCCGTATAGAAATATGGAGGATGGGCCACCGCACGCAGGGAGGCCAAGCGTGAAGCAGTCACATGAACCTTCGGGAGCATCCTACTGCAATCTGCTGTGGCCTTTCATGGCTTCTATCCTGTCTCTCGGATAAAAAGCCGCGGAATAAAAAACGGTGAAGTGGACCAAGTTAATGCGGAAAACAAGAAAAAGACAAATCAGTGCTGAGACCCGCTCGCCCGCGTCTGTACTAGCTTCAATACTGTAACGCGAATCAGTTGCAGCAAGTTTTATTAGAAAAGAGCAAACACTGAGCAGTTCTGAAAATGGCATTATCGGATAGATTTCGGTTCAATCTCGCAAAGTTGATATGATTAGCACAATGCCAGTTATAATGATTATTACAGAAATCAGCTGGGAAGTGAATAGTCGGAGTCCTGTATCTGTCGCGAACAACAGTTCGAATAAGATTATCAACAAACCGAATAAGATTATCAATACACCGACCACGAGTCTAACTATATCTCTTCTTTCCATCATAACCCCTCAATGCTTGCGCAACAAGCGAGTAGTGGCTTAACTATTCCTATTTTGAAGTATTTTGAACTATTTCAAAGCTACAGATTAAGACTTGACTTGAGGAGCCCCAGTAGCCGCAACACCTTCCCTGTGCCACACGCATTTAGGGTAAGCAAAATCAAGACGACAATCGCCGCGTTCACTACAGGTGCTGCACGAAATCAAGGTTTTGTGCGGCCGGTTTGGCCCACTAAATTTCGTCCTCTCGTGTAGATTGCATCATAGCTGTAAGAAGCGATGCAACACTAAAAGTTCCTGTATTTGAGAGCTTGTGCCAATAGATAGGCTATCGTTACACTCTAAGACTGCAAACCGCCCCGAATATCGCAAAATAGGTTTCGTTTGGACTCGGTCGACCTATGCCAGAGAGGCCAGGGCGGTTTTGACAGTCTTAGAGATTCAACCGATGCAGACTGTAGTCAAGCTGAAAGGTACTTGAATTTTTATGACGAATGTATTGCGTGTAGGAAGGGCCCTGCCGCGTTAAAAAGAGCGTGTCCTTCTAGAATGAAACCGAATTGAAATCAATCAATGCTGCAATTTGCGCCAGTACGCCCAAGAATTTGCTTGCCATTCGTCTTCAAACTTCGTTAACAACTCTTCGCACTCGGCCTTTAGTCTGATACATTCTGCCTTGGTCTGCCGCACAAACGCTGGCACATCGTCTTGTTCGGAAAGGATGTCCAATCCGCACAATACGTCCTCGATTTCTGCGGTGCAGTCATGCAGTCTACCCAGGACATCCTCTTTGAGTGCAAAGCCGCCTTCGACGTTGCCCGCGTTATATTCTGCCTTGGCTCGGATAAAATCGCGGTCAAGTTTGTCAATTGTCCTATGTTCAAGGAGTGTTTCCGAGCGCCGTGCAAGGTCTCCGTGTAATTCGTCTATCTCTCGACGTGACATTTTTTGTTTCATTTTTCAGGCCCGTTATCCCGCGCATCGGACGTCTGACTTTTGGCGCGTAGCCTTCGCCGTTTTTCGGGGTGAAAAATCAATATGACATAGCGGAGGAACAGGCCGCCGTTGTCACGAAGGGGGCCACATTCGAGAGGCAGTCACATGAACCCTTCGAATGTACTTGTACCAATTTCCGGCAACGGCGGCCTTCGGTGACTCCTGACATCTCTTGTAACAAAAACCTACGGGACAAAATGCAGTAAAATCTGCTTGGAATAGCGCACAAAGATAGAAAAAAAGACTTAAGAAGTGCGTAAGCCGCGGTCCTCGGTAGACACCTTAAGGTTTGCTGCAACCCGCTGTGCTCGGTGACGGTTCCAAAAACGAAGCGTTTTGCAGAAGTACCCTTTTTGACGAGCACTTCCTGAAAATCTTTTCGGCTGCCAAGTCGGCAAGGTCATTCTTGTAGTCAGATAGTTCGATTATAAGCTCATCGACTTCCAGGCAATTGTCTTCACGAAAAGAGAGGGTGGGCGTATCGATGTAATTGTTAGGCGAGTTTAAAGTGAAAGTGTGGTAGGTTTTATAACAAGACGCAACTAAGGCTGTAAACCACCCCTCTTGCTTCTAATAAGGAAGACTTATTTGGACCAAGCATCGACCCATACAACGGGGGCGGTAACAGCCTTAGAACTACGAAACCGAGGCATGTTATAGGTATAGCTAAAACCTATTTGAAGTTTTATTACAAAATCAGTACGTTACAGCAGTTCCCCTTCCCGCTGTGCTCTTAGGCTCGCCTTAGTATCGGGTACAGGCACGGTGAAGCCGAGTCTCAGTCCTTTTTTTTCCTTCTTACACCTCTTGTCAGATTTTTTTGACTCTGAACCTGACTATTTCCCTCACAATGTTTAACGGAATCGGCTTATCGATTGGAAACTGAACCGCTCCTTTTGAGTGCTTGTAAATGGATAATTTCTCCTCGAAAGCGAGAATGCCGGAATGGGTTGGGTAGAACCCGATATGCTTCTTGTAGGCGCCAAAATGGACTAAGTTACCATTGAGCTTGAAGGTGGCCATTCCATAACTGATGGCTTCTTCGGCCTCAGGCGCCGATTCTTTGATTGCACCCCTCACCTCATTGAGCTTGTGCTGAACATTCTTGGGAAACGTAGCGATGTAGTCGTCGATATCTTTGAATTGCCATCTTGAAGCCTCGCTATCCATATTCGTTCTCCACAATTGACCTGCTGTTAATTCATTTTGGGATTGGTGATATCGTTGTTGAACTGGTGGAGACAACTGATATTGAAGAGCTAGATGCTGTGCTCGACCTGCAGGCAAGATAGTCGGTCACGCTCACTCTCTGGTTGATATCTCTATCTATAAAAAACGCGCCGGTTTTTCATGGTAGAAAGTAGGTCCGGAAAGCACAAAATAGCCTTTTTTGTATCTTGCAACTTCGAGTAGGTAAGATCAAAAACTTCCGCTTCGCGCAGCGCGCTGCAGAAAAAAATTGTCCACTAAAACGTCCCCTCGTATACACTAGATCATCTAGCTTGGTCAAAGATAGCTTGGCCTTGACTCATCGCAAAAAAGAAAAAGTGAAGGGGTTTAAAGCCCCTCATAATCTTGTGTGTTCCTTCGGGTAAGAATCTTACCAATGAGGAAGGACTGCTGCTGCCGGATGTTGTTTCAGTTCGAGGTAGCCGCGGAAGCTGCCGGCTCATGTGCTGGTTTGCCGCTTCGCTCCAGCACGTGCCGATAAAAAAGGACTTTCAACGCATCGGTGATAAGGAACCACGCGAGTGCATACGCCCACACGACCAGGGCTAGCGCCCATCCGATGGGCGCCACTAACACCCCGTAGACGACGATGAGTGTCGCCACAAACTGAGTGCCTAGAACTGCGGCGACCAAAATAGTGGCGGGCCGAAACGACCAAAACGGGCCACGTGTTCGGGCCACAAAGATCATGAAATGCCCCGCGACCGATAGTTTCAGGTACATCATTGACTGGATAACCAAGGTGCCGATGAAGAAAATGCGATAGGCGAGGTAGAAGAGCGAGAATGATGCGACTACGCCTACGGTGCCCAAAAGCGTCGCGACTGCAAGCACAGTTCGCATATCCCATGCTTCAGGTGTGTTCTTGTACTGTGCTCGGTCATACGCTATTGTTAAAATGGCTCCATCGTTGAGCAATGCCAACAGGACAATCATTATCGCTGTTACGGGGTAGAAGTTGAAGATCAGTATCGAAAGCGTGATGAACAGAAGTACCCTGATCGTCTCACCGATACGATAGATCGAGTAACTGGTCATGCGCTGAAAGATCTTGCGACTCTCTTTGATTGCTTCAATGATTACTGACAGGCCTGGACTCGTCAATACGATGTCCGCTGCCGATTTTGCGGCATCAGTCGCTCCTGCAACCGCGACGCCGGCATCCGCCTTTTTCAACGCTGGAGCGTCATTGACCCCGTCACCGGTCATCCCGACGATGTGTCCTCTGTTTTGGAGCAGTTCTACGATGCGGTACTTATGCTCAGGGAATACTTGAGCAAATCCATCCGCGCTTTCTACGATCTCCCCTGCCTCCTTGTCAGATTTGTCGGCAAAAGAAGTGGCGTCTATGATATTTGTGCCTAAATGGACCTCTGCGGCAGTTTCTTTGGCGATCGCGGTATGATCGCCTGTCACCATTTTGATTTCGACGCCCATCGATTGCGCCGTCTGAATGGTTTCGGCGGAATCCTCACGCGGTGGATCATAAAGCGCGATAAGTCCGACATACTCCCACTCAGCCGGTTGATTCGCTCGCGCGACCCCGAGCGCGCGGTAGCCTCTTCCCGCAAATGCGTCCACGAGGGCGTTGATTTGTTCGACAAGGCCCGAATTCTGCGAGGTTAGCGCAAGGATCGCTTGTGGCGCTCCTTTTGACACCTTGAAGCGGCTCGAATCCTGGCCTGCAACAGTTGCTTCGGTCCTTTTTGCAGCAGGATCAAACGGTATGAAATCTGTTGCCTCGTACGCCCGTAGGCGCGCGTCGAGTGTTCCATCTTCTTCCGCCTTGGCGAGGATCGCAGCATCTATGGGGTCACGATCCTCTGCTCGCGAAGCCAAACAGCCAAAAAGCAAAACGTCGGTGGCCGTGAACCCTTGGAGCGGCTGGACATCCGCAAGCGTGAGCTCGTTCTTCGTAATGGTCCCCGTTTTGTCCGAACACAAAATGTCCACGCCTGCCATCTCTTCAATTGCGACGAGCTTGCTTACGATAGCTTCTTTTTTCGCGAGCGCAATTGCTCCGACGGCCATTGTAACGGAAAGCACCGCAGGTAGCGCAACAGGAATAGCCGCGACCGTAAGCACGAGCGCGAACTGGAGAATTGCCAAGAGGCTTTCTTGGCGGACATACGCGACTATTATGATGAGCGCGGCTAACGCGATGGCTATCGCAATGAGGTAATCGCCAATCCTGATAACGGCACGCTGAAAGTGGCTTGTCGTTTTCGCCTGTTGGACGAGTCGTGCGGTTTTGCCGAAATAGGTCGCCATTCCCGTGGTGACCACAAGGGCGTTCATTTCTCCTTGGCGGACGACCGAACCGGAATACGCCACGTCCGATGCGTGTTTTTCGACGGGGAGGGACTCGCCCGTCAAGCCTGACTCATCAAGAAGCAGAAAAGCGCCGCTCGTGAGCTTGACGTCTGCAGGCACGACGTCTCCCAGCCGTACGCGAATGATGTCGCCAGGCACCAGTTGTCGCGCGGCAAGCTCGGACCACGACCCGTCCCGCAACACTCGGGCGGTTACCGCAAGCTTACGTTTCAGGAGCTCAATCGCGTTCGCTGCCTTGTTCTCCTCCCAAAAACCGACCACGGCGTTTAGGCACAGGAGCGCCAGGATGATAAAAAAGTCCTCATAGTGCTGAATAAGCGCAGAAAGAACAATCGCGACCTCAATCATCCACGGAATGGGGCCCCAAAAATAGGTGAGAAACTTTACCAGCGGATTGGCCCGCTTTTCGGTTATCTCGTTTGGCCCATACGAGTCTAATCGTCGAGATGCCTCGGCAACCGATAGGCCGCTTTCGCTTGACGAGAGCCGCTGCAGCAGCTCAGCCACGGTGGCCTTTTGCGCTTCGTTTGCAGGTAAGCTTCCTTCCGAGCCGTCTAGGTCCGGCAATACGCTCCCTCATTTAACAACTTGCTTCAACGCCGTTTCCTGTGGTATGAGGCGCCGCTGCGTTATTAAGATTATTCTACGAAATGAGGTTCAAAACGAGCTTTTTCTTGACCAATAGCAGGCTGAAGGGTTAAATATTTGTTAGGAGGTTATACGTGAGCAGTGCTAAGCGTGCGACGCAGCAGGTGTGCATAATGTGTCCTGACGACTCAAAAGCGCAGAGGGCTGAGGACGTCACCCGTATGAGGATCTGTTTTGTCTCTCCGTATCCGCCTAGATTTGGTGGCATTGCGACCTACTCGCACGAACTGATCGAATGCATCAAGGAGCGCGGGCACGCCGTATACGTCATCTGCAATCCGGATCTCGACGCGGGCGGGCATGCGGAACAGGAAAACGTTTTTGCTAAGATGGATACGCAGGAAGTGGGCTGGCATCAGGACGTTTTAGACGTCATCGACAAGCTGAACCCAGATGTTGTACATATTCAACACGAATACGGTCTTTACGATATCGACGGCAAACTTAGCACTGATCTGCTTGACCTTCTCATACGGCTAAACCTCCAAAGAATCCCCACCGTCGTGACGTATCACTCGGTCTATAGCACACTCGGCGACAAAGAGTGCCTGTTTATGAACGTAAGTCTGCAGCTCATTGACGCGGCCGTCGTGCACGAGGAGCTGCAAAAGATCTTTCTCCCGGTGAACTTGGGCTGGGTGCCGCAAAACGTAACGGTAATTCCGCACGGAGCTCAAGTCTTGGAGGCGGGTGGTGTGCCCGATGTCCTCGAATCCAAGAAACAGTACGATCTTAAAGGCAAAGACGTCGTGCTGTGCCTCGGGTGGTGGGAGCAGTACAAGCGCTTTGAAGATGTGGTTGCGATATGGCCGCAGATCGCCAGCGAGGTTCCCACCGCTGTGCTCGTCGTCGCAGGTGATGCTCGACCTGGATCACGGGGTGGGGTGCTCTACAAGCCTAAATTGCTAAAGGCAGTCGCCGAGAGTCCGGCTCACGACAGTATCATCGTCATCCAGGGCTCGTTCCAGCCGAAGGAATACTTGACGTTAGAAAATGCCGCGGATGTTGTCGTTTTGCCTTACGACCAAAGCAGTCAGTCAGGGGTGTTAGCTCACGCGTTTTCGCTGGGCAAGCCAGCCGTCGTCACGGACGTCGGGGGCCTGCGGGCGGAAGTTGAGGCGAGTGGCGGAGGGGTCGTCGTTCCGCGGGGAGACTTGGAGCAGCTCAAGGAGTACATCGTGCTGCTGCTCTCTAACAGGCAAATTAGGGAACGATACGCGCAGCGGGCGCGGGCTTACGTCGAGAAGCGAATTGGTTGGAACTACGTGGCTGGGATGCACCAATCACTTTATCTCTCGATAATCAAGAACAAGCCGCGCGCGATTCGCGCGTAGTGCAAGTGCAGCAACCGCGTCGCTTGGAACGGTGCAATTCATCTTTTTTGTGGTGCGAGCGCTCCAAAAAAAGGTTATTCGAACGCAAGATCTGCTTTTTGTGCGGGGAAAGCTTATCGAGGCTCAGCGTTAGGTTCGCATGGCAAAGAAGGTGAGTTTATGGTGGTTAAAGTTGCTGTAAATGGGTACGGAAACATTGGCAAACGCGTCGCTGACGCGGTGGCAAAACAGGACGACATGGAGCTCGTGGGCGTATCGAAAACCCGTCCGAATTTTGAGGCATTCGTCGCGGCACAGAAGGGGTATACCCTGTACGTTGCAGAGGAGGCGAGCATCGATGCTTTTAACGCGGCAGGCTTGGAGGTAGCGGGCACGACAGCGGACATGCTCCACGAGGCAGACGTAGTCGTCGATGCGACTCCCGAAGGAACAGGTGCGAAGAATCTCGAAAACCTTTATAAAAAGGCGGGCATTAAGGCCATTTTTGAGGGCGGCGAGAAGCACGCTGCGATAGGTGCTTCGTTCAATGCGTACTGCAACTACGAGAGTGCGATTGGCAAGAACTACGTGCGGGTGGTATCTTGCAATACCACGGGGCTTTGCCGCACGCTCTACGCGGTGGACAAGCTGGCTAGCATCAAAAAAGCAAGAGCGGTGCTTGTGCGAAGGGCGGCAGACCCCGTACAGGTCAAGAAGGGGCCGATCAATGCCATCATTCCAAATCCGCCAACAGTCCCGTCACATCACGGTCCCGATGTTAATACCGTGATGCCACAGTGGGATATCACGACGATGGCGGTTTTGGTGCCGACCACGCTGATGCACCAACATAACGTCATGATCGAAGTCGAGCGTCCGGTAACCAAGGAGGAGCTGCTGACGGAGTTCTACGGCTTGCGCCGCATCATGCTCGTGCGCGCGAGCGATGGCCTAGGATCAACGGCTGAAATCATCGAGCTCGCACGAGATATGGGGCGCCCGCGCTACGACTTGTGGGAGATAGCGATCTGGGAGGAGAGCGTCAACGTTGTCGGCAATGAAGTCTTCTATATGCAAGGTATTCATCAAGAGGCTGACATCGTCTTAGAGAACGTTGATTGCATTCGGGCAGTAGCGGGACTCGAGAAGGATCCGTGGAAATCGATCCGCAAGACCGATGAAGCCATGGGGGTAACGGGCTCATTCCGCCCGCCTCAGTGTCTCGCCGACAACCCTGAAGCGCTGCGAGAGATACACTACAAAGCGTGGGGTATCGAGAAATAGGCCTTGTGCCATCCGAGGTGTGCGTTATGGAAAAAAGTGCGGACAATATGTACCCGATTCACGACCTATTCAAGCGACGCTGGAGTCCTCGTGCTTTCGCAGAGCGACCGGTTGAGCACGAGAAGCTACGAAGTCTTTTCGAAGCGGCGCGCTGGGCCCCCTCCGCGTTAAATGTACAGCCGTGGAGCTTCATAGTAGCGACCAAGGAAGACTTGAGCGGATACGACCGCGTGTTCCTTTGCATGCCCGCCGCGAACCAACGCTGGGCGCATCTCGCGCCCGTCCTAGTGCTCACAGTGACCAATTTGTATAATCCAGACACGGGAAAGCCTAATCGATTCGCACGCTATGATCTCGGCTTGGCAGTCGAGAACCTCGTGTTGCAAGCTACTGCACTGGGGCTTTTCTGTCATCAGACGGGCGGAGTGAACGCCGAGAAAGCGCGAACGGAGTTCAACATCCCAGAGGGATATGAACCTGTTGACATTATTGCTATAGGATATTTGGGAGGCGTTGACAGGCTTCCCGACGACCTTCGTGAGCCGGAGCTTGGGCAGCGAATACGTAAGCCCCTAACGGATTTCGTGTTCTCCGACCGTTGGGGCAAGGTATCTCAACTGGTGATTGAATAGCGTGAATTATTTGCTTTCGCCCACAGCCTGCGTTGTGTCTGTTGCCGAATGATCCCGACTGCAACACAACTGCTACAAACGCCCTCGAAGCGCGGTGCAAGTGTTTATAGAGGCGCGACGAATAGGCCATGACGAGGTATTGAATGGCACAGTGGGTGTGCACGGTGTGTGACTGGATCTATGACGAAGATGTAGAGGGGATTCCGTTTGAAGAGCAGCCCGATGATTACACGTGCCCCGTGTGCGGGGTACCTAAGTCCCTTTTTGAAAAGCTTTGAATCATTCACGCTTTTTTATGCGCTCTAACGCGTTTCGTGCAGTCTCGTGAATGGGGGCGAACTCATCTTGCAAAATGACCGCTTCTAAAGCCGCTTCCGCCTGAGGGGCACCTATCTTACCCAAGCTATCTGCCGCCACCAATCGGATTATGGTCTCCTCGCGCTGATTGTTCAGCAGTCGTACTAGCGGTTCAACAGCCTGCTCGTCGCTGATGGCTCCAAGAGCTTCTGCGGCGCTCCAGCGGACATTGCTGTAGCTATCCTCTAGCGCGCACGTCAGGCGGTCGACCGCTCTAACGTCGCCAATTTGCCCGAGCGCCCACGCTGCCCGCCACCGAATATCGGGATCATTATCTCCCAACGCGTCTAATAGGGCATCGACTGCTGCTTTATCTTTTAATCGTCCTAGCGCCCACGCTGCCCGCCACCGGACGTCCATATCTGCGTCTCGCAGCGCGGCAACGAGTGGTTTCACGGCTGCATCTCCGATGATGACGAGGGATTCTGCAGCGCTCCACCGGACATTGCAGTCAACGTCTTTAAACGCACGCATTAGAGCGTCGATTGCGCGCGCGTCTTTAGTCCATCGAAGGGCCCGCGCCGCGTGCCATCGAACGTCGCAGTCGTCATGTTTCAGCTCTTCAATCAGTGCGTTTATGGTGTTCATCTGCGAATGATCCCCTTACACGTATGTGCGATCGCGTATATGCTTCTTCTCCTCGCCTGGGTTCAACGCCTGCGGCTCTGATTGCGTTTGCAGCGGTCTGGCAACGTTCCATCTCGACTTGTGCGAAGAGGAATTGCTCGTTTCTTATACTGGACCAAAGCCATTCCTTCATAAGTCCTCTAGACTATCCCTTAGTACTAGCCCCGTCACATGATTTCGTCTAGGCAATCTTCTTCGTCCTTCGGGCGTTTGCTGAGACCAGCAGCGTGGGATTCTCGAAACTCCGCGCTGGTTCAACTGAGCGATTGCGCTGTAATCGCAGAAACGCAGTGTACAGATGCACGGTGTAGACGTCCTGAGACGGGCTGGTTAATTGTTTGAAGAGTGGAAGCAACCTGCGTTAGGAAGCAAGCTTCAACGCACTCGCATTTTGAGACACGTTTTTTTATCGAAACACGGGAAAGCCCTTTCAGGACAGGCCGCGACTAGCATTTATGAACAATCCGGTTCACCTTTACACGCCCGTTCACAAAGGGCATCGCCGTCGGCTATGTGAAATGTCCGTCAGGGCGGGGCGGCTCGATTACACTGGTCAGACAGCCCTCGATGCGTTAAGCGAGGAACTGAAAGCGGTAGCAAAGATTTTGCGCCTTCACACGGCTCACGAAGAGCGTTTCATTCATCCCATGCTGTCCCATCGAATGCCTGGCGGCGCTGAGAAGCTGCAAGCCGATCACCGCGTGATAAATCATATGATCGATCTCTTAGTCGCGCATTTTGAGGGCTTAAAGGCGAATGAGATAGCGTCTGAGAGACGCCAAACGCTCGGTCTCGAGTTCTATCTCGCGCTTAACCGGTTCATTGCGTTCTACTTGTCGCACATAAATGAGGAGGAGGAGAACGCTCAGCCCGCGCTGTGGAGACTCTGCACGTATGACGAACTGGTCGCTGCACAGGATGCGATAGTCGCCAGCCAAACGCCGGAAGAAGCGACAGAAAGCCTCGAAATGATGATTCCCGCGCTGAATCTGGATGAAGTTGCGAAGTTGCTAGGCATGGCACAGAAGAATGCGCCGCCACAAGCGTTTCAGAACGCAACGACACTCGCGCAACGCCTTCTCAGCGCAGAAGAGTGGATGGCCGTTAAAGCACTCCTTGGGATCGCGTAAATAAACTACGGTCGCGTCTGCCGAGCGAACTAAGCAGCCTTTCCGGCGTTCAGCCTTCTCGCGATGTTCACGCGACGGTCAGCGCCTTGCATATCGAGAATCGTGCTGAGCACAAGGCACTTGCGGGGCCCAAAAAAAATCTGTCACGAAACAATAGGGTCTTAATCCCCAAACGCCCTTAGGGAAGCCGCGCTTGAAAGCTTTTTTCTACAGAATGAAGGCAACAGACTCTTGGTCAAGGGATGCAACGTAAGGCAGTGCCCTTATTGCGCAAACCCGATGTGCACGGTGTTTCTGTTCTTCATCGCCGGGTTGTGCTTGCATCACGTGAGCGTACGGGTGGAGAGAGTAGACAACAAAGTTGATGCCTACACGAATTTCTGTCCTGCTCTGACATCGTTTGCGTCTCGTTGACATTACGTGCTTGAACCGTTGCTGCAAGTCGGCTTCGATAGTGTGCAGAACTAGCTAATGGTGTCAGTTGCATCATTTGTTTCGACGGCTTTTTTAGCCCTTGGAACGAAAGGGCCCCAATCAGGTCCGGCAGGCTTCAGGCCGGTGTAAGGTGCCTCCTCGCCAGCCCTGTGCAAACGCACAGCAGTCTCGAAGAACCACTCGTCTGCTAGTTTCGCGCTTCGGGGCTGCTCTTTTTCAAGCTGAGTGCTCTTTCAAATGCTCCTTTCAGCTCGTTTTTCGTAGTCCCTGGTACCCAGATCAGGCCGAAATTCACATTTCCCGCCTATGGTTCTTCGTGCAGCCGTGAAGACGGGACCATCTCTCGTATCGCAATGTGCCTGCATAGCTTCGCTCCTAAGTGTTCTCTTTCCTAATGGTTATTTATCTTTAGTTTATCATTCTTTTTCTTTTTTTTAGCGAACCCTGGCGCATTCGTTCGTTCAATGGTGCTTCTTAAGCACAGCGTTTTTTGAAACAGACGAGAATTCAGTTCAACTGCGTTGATGTAAGTGTCAAACGCAATAAACGGGGCATACGAAGCAGCTTTTTTCGGGGAACCCTTATCGCTTCAGAGCAATAGGAGGGTTGCATGGAACACGACAAATCAAATGAGAGTACGGAGTTTACCGAGAAGACCTCGAAAAAAAAGCCCGCACGTCGTAAGGATGAGAAGGGTATATCAGAAGAAATGAATGAACAGACAACCGAGACGGAAGACCTCCTCGACTACGACGTGGAAAAAGACGGATACGCGTAGGCGCACGCTTGAAACCGACTCTCTAGCGCGAAAATCATAAACGCTTTTCTCTGTCCCTGAGCACGGGCCCGTACCTTCAAATCAACGTCCTTGCAGACAAAAGCTGAACGCAGTTTTCAACAGCTGTCATCATCAATTTTTTCATTTATCTATCAGATGACTTCCAAAATCTGTCCTTCCTGTAATGAACAAGTCAGTGATGATGCTAAGTTCTGTGCGCGGTGCGGTGCGGCACTAAACGACGGCTTGCGGGACGCTGAAATAGCTTTGGATCAAGACAGAAACATCTGTCCAACGTGTGGCGTTTTATCTGCAAGACGTTAAGTTCTGTCGTAACTGCGGCAACAAACTCGAGATCCGCCTCCCTCTACCCGAGAAAAAGTTTTGTTCTGCCTGGTGCCGCTTGCGTCTAAGACGCTAAGTTTTGCTGCGGCTGCGGCTCAGCATCTGCAGCAGCGGTGAGCACCAGTCTCGATCAGTCGGTCCACTGCCGGCCAGAAAGGCGACGGCCTGTATTAGGCTCCGCTGCTTTGTTTAATTCTTGAGAGTGCGAAGAAGTTGCTTAAGCCGGCTAAAACGTGGGATAGTAGGAAGTGCCGTGACAGCACGAAGACGATGCCAAAGCAGGACATCAAAGAACTAACGGATACGGCCGACCAGTAACCTAGCCGGCGCTTCTTTTATGCAAAACTTGGCTGTACCCCCTCATTCTATCGCAAGCTCTTTCAGCACCTCTTTGAGCACCGTAACATTGTTGTATCTCTGTTCGCGCGAGGCGTAAACGAGGGTGATGTCCCTTCCTGCGGCGTCAGCTAAAAGCTTCTCGAGCAATTGTGTCTTAGCTTTGAGTTCAGCCCTGTAGCGCCTTTCAAATGCAGGCCATTTTTCAGGATCGTGCCCAAACCATTTGCGCAGCTCGGTGCTTGGAGCGACATCTCTTAACCATTCGTCGATATGGGCCTCTTCCTTGCTGATCCCTCGTGGCCATAATCGATCAGCAAGAACTCTAAATCCATCGCTCGGTTCTGCCTGCTCGTATACTCTTTTGAGTTTAATCATCGTTTCACCGCGACCCAGCCTGCAAGCCGGTTGCTATACACTTATATTTCACCAGGTTTTTTTCATTTATCTCACATGACTTCCAAAATCTGTCCTTCATGTAATAAACAAGTGAGCGATGACGCGAAGTTCTGTGCCTGGTGCGGCGCGGCGTTAGACGACAGCATGCGCGACGTCGAAATTGCGTTGGCTCAAGATAAGAATATCTGTCCAGCGTGTGGCGTCGCGTATGTTCAAGAGGCCACTTCTTGTCCTAACTGTGGCAATAAACTCAAGATTGCCGCTCCTCAACCAAAGAAAAAGCTCTGTTCTGCCCTTTGGTGCCGCTTATGTCGAAGACGCTGAGCTTGTCAGAGTTGGACAAAGTATGGGCAGCACGGCTGCAGCCGCCTGTACAAAGCCCCAGTTCTCGCTGCCGGCCGCGCAAGTAATTCAACTAACTCAGGTGCAAACGGTACAGCAAACAGCATACAAGCGCAAGACGCTATTCAACAATTCTGCGAACGGGACGACAGTTGTTACCCAAACGGCAGCGACGACATAAGTTCAAGCCTTCAAAAAGTCCGGCTTTGCTGAGGTTTCATTTTTAAACCCCAGCCAGCGGATGAAACTGGCCTAAGCCGACGAAACCTCGCCAATCTTTCTATTTTTTAAACTTCTTGGTCTGTATTTGCGGTATGCCCATTCAATTAGGAATGATAACAATACGACTGCCACAAGTAAATACAACGTGAAGGGGGAGTTGAATATTTCATAGTAAACTAGCACGGTTATCGAAAAGAAACATCCCAAGAGTGCCAAGCAGATTACATACTTGTTTGCATCAGTTTCTGTGTATAATCTAAGATGTGCTAGATTTACGCCTGCATAAACAAGCAAAAATATCGCACTCCCCAGCGTGACCACACTACTTAAATTTAACAGAACAATTAGAAGAACAACAATGGTGCTCGTAATGAGTAAACCTTCCCTACTATCGTGCCACGATTTTCGATTAAAAAACGTGGGCAGTTCGCCTTTTTTTGCCATCAAATAACTGACGTTGGCTCCGCCATAAAGGGTAGCATTTATCGCTGAAGAAGTTGAAAAAAGCGCTGCGATGACGATAATTGTAAATCCAATTGCTCCTGCAAAGGATTGTGCAGCTGCTGCCAATGCGTAGTCGGCAGTTTGTGCAATTTCAGGGAGCGACAGGTTGCCCACTACTGCAATAGAGACTGCTACATAAATCAGCATTACAAGTATTACAGCTGAATACAAAGCTCTGGGAATATTTTTTTGAGGTTTATCAATGTCTTCCGCAGTGTTCGTAATCAGACCAAAACCCTCGTATCCCAAGAAAAGCAATGCCGCCCCGGTTAATACGCTGTGTACTGGTATCAAGCTAGAAACAGCGAGTAACGATGGTTTAACGAAGAAAAATGCAACTAGTGCAAACGCTACTAATATTCCCACTTTAATCGCCACAATTAAAGTTTCGGATCTTCCCACAACCTTAGCACCTAAAAAATTGATAAACGTGAATATTACGATAATTGAGATGGCTAAGATAGTTGCGGTTGCCGCAGGCGGGTATGAAGATAGAAAAGTAGCTGCATAATTTCCAAAGGCTTTTGCGTATACACTTAACGCCACAATGTAACCAAAATACAAAAGAAAGTTAAAACCACCACTTAAGATTCCATCGCCAAATCCTCTGACCAGAAACTCAACTGGCCCTCCGGCAGTGGGATATTTAGATCCTAGTTTGGCGTAGGAATACGCACTTAGGAGTGCAATACCACCTCCGATGATGAATGAAACATAAATCAAATTACCAGTAATCTCCGTGGCTATGCCTAAGATGGAGAAGACGCCTGCCCCTATCATCCCCCCTATTCCTATAGCAATTGCCGACCACAAACCAATCGCTTTTTTATTTTGGAGTTTGTTATTCATAGAAAAATTCATCAAAAGCCTTGCAGGTGCGATCGGCAGCAACGGAGAATAAACCCTGCGGCCTTAAAGCACAAACGAGCGCGGCGAGGTCTCAGTCAACAGAAGAGACCAAAACCTGCGTCAGTCGTCACAGCGAGGCGTTGTGAACGGCCAATCTCGTTTGTTCGAGGAAGCAGGTATATGTATCACGAGCGACCGCCAATGTGCGTTCTGGAATCTCAGCACTGCTTATGACATGGCACGTTCGTCGCATATAATCACGACGCTCAGTAAATTGGTCGTTGCCGTTAACGGGTAAGATTGTCCAGCCGCAGACCTGACACTGCTTCTTGACGCGCTCCGTAAGTGGTGTAAGGGGCTTTCCGCACAATGGACACGTGGGATTTCGTAATTGAGTTTAGCTATCACCGACTTCACCTCCTCCTTGAGTCGTCACGTTTTATCTTAACTCATTCTAAAGAAAAAGCTTGCTAGCAAGCGTCAAACAAGCTGCCCCTGTTCTTTCAAAAAAAACCACGAGGTAGAGGGGTGGGGTTGAGGAATCGCAAATCCAGGTCAGACAACCCCAGATGATCATCGGGGCGTCGCCCTAGTGGCCAACGATTCTTGCGGTCTCCCTCTTTGATCGGTAAATCGTTGATTCTAGCAGTGCGACGCTTCATCAGGCTATTCTCATCGAACTCCCAATTCTCATTGCCATACGAGCGGAACCAATTGCCTGCATCATCATGCTACTCATACGCGAAACGCACCGCAATACGATTTTTCGTGAAATGCCCACGTCTCTTTGGTGAGGCGGTAATCAAGTTCCTTTGCTCACTTCCGTTTCAGGAAGTCGATGATCTCGTTGCGACCGCTGACGAACTCAGCCCTGTTGCGCCACGTGCTATCAATGGTATACGCCAGTGAGACCCTCTCGGGATCCCGTGAGTTCCATCCATCCTCGGCCATGCGAACCTTTGCACTGCTGTTTCTTCAGTGAACGGCGGTACCGGCGGTCGGCTGTTTTCTGTCATACAATTTTATATTGGTCTATTACCGGTAAATCTGCTTGGCTCACTGGTCAGTGCGCTCACCCGCAAGTCAAAGCTGTCACACGTCAACGGGGGCGGACAAGGCCCGCGTGTTGATATCATGATTGATCCTCAAAGAAGGTGGTTATAGGTCGAAGAAACCGCAAGGCAGGCGGAATAAGCCGTTGATAAAAAGCCACTATTGTGACACGTGCGCCAAACGCGTGTTACGATAACATGGACTGCCTCAACAACGACTCCTATATCCGGGCATTTGTTCCTTAAACTGGACAAAAGCTTTAAAGTCGCATTGCTTAGGCTTTTGTGTAACGTTAAGCGGAGGTGATACCGATATGAAAGTCCCGACGACGCCTGAAAACAAGACGAAGTGCATTTGCGGGAGTTGCCCCACCTTTACGCAGAACAGCCTTAAGGATGGTGTGTTTTGCACTATGGGCAAGAGTGAAAAGACGCCTGAGATGAAGGGATGTGCGTGCACGACCTGCCCTGTGTTTGCAGAGTACACGCTCAGCGGAGGCTACTTCTGTATAAACGGCGCTGCTGAGTAGATCACAGCGTCACTCACTTCTTTTTCCCCTTCGTTACAGCCGCTTGATTGGTGCCCCCTCGTTCTTGGCTGGCTTTAATTCGCTCAAGAGTGCAATCTATGTTTAGTCGCGGAAGCCGAATCATAACGATTAAGTGTGCAGCCCCGCTATCCCCGTAATATGTTGGCCACCGATCATTACCCAGATCTTCGTCCTGATGTGACGATATCAAACCTCCAGCTGTTCGAGATTCACCGCAGCAAAATATCACTTCACCGTGCAAAAGCCGATTACAGCTACCCTACGATACGACTACCCCATACGTTCTCAACGCTTGCAGGACTTCCGACGCGGATCTATCAAACGGTGCATGACGGAGCACTTGCATTTCTGGTCGTCGTGTCACCTGCAAGTGTATCAAGCAACACTTCCGAGCGATCTAGAAACAACGGTGCAAGCGCTAAAGCCTCCGTCTTCACAAGGCAGAGGTCGCAGTTCGAATCCGGCCGAGTACATCTTTCTTTTACCAGTCGGCCACTCCACTGGCGGCGGCGAAGTCGCTCGCTACATCGCACGGCACGGCACCTCACGCGTCGCCAAGGCAGTGCTTGTCAGCGCGGTTCCGCCGCTGATGCTCAAAACTGCAGCCAATCCCAAGGGCACGCCACTGGCTGTGTTTGACGACATTCGCGAACAAGTGTTTGCCAACCGCGCGCAGTTTTTCCAGGACTTTACGCTGCCCCTTTATGGCTATAACCGGCAAGGTGCCGAAGTATCTGAGGGCGTGCGCGAATCCTTCTGGCTGCAAGGAATGTTGGCGGGGATCACTGGCGTGTACAATTGCATCAAGCAATTTTCAGAGACCGACTTCACCGAGGATTTGAAAAAGATGACTATACCTACGTGGTCGTGCGCGACGATGACCAAATAGTGCCAATTCAAGCCGCAGCGCTGCGTACTGTCGAAATCGCGCCACAGGCGACATTGAAGGTTTATCAAGGCGCACCGCACGGTCTGCCTACATCTGCCAAGATCAGTTGAACGCCGACTTGCTCGCGTTTATTACGGGCTGAGTAACCTATGGCCGCGGTTTCCTGCTCCTAGCCGGGTGGATACCGGATAGCTTCATGCGTCTGACAAAAGAAACCCAAACAGGGGTGTCGTCGCCTGCGTATACGGCGCGGTAGCTGTAAGTGTTGACCACGGACTCACTCATGCCAATAGAATAGGTGGCATCGTTGCCGGTTTTTGCAGCTTTTTCTGGGACGTCCTGCCACACACCGTCGACTATCTTTTGCAGCGTGACGATACCAGCTGCGATAGCAATCTGCTCGTGCTAAGCTTTTCTTCGAGCTTTATTGTTATCTTGAATTCTTCGGTGGTGGCGGCCTTAGAAGGCGCGTCCGCAGCAAGCGTCGTCTGTTTCTTGACCTTGACCGTCGCTCTTTTTTTGTGTCCGTGAATTTTTTCTTAGTGTCCATGAGTCCTTTTATAGTGTCCGTGAGTCTCGTGTTGGCTTTCGCCTCGCATTCGATCGCGTAGGAGCCTGGAGCTTCTAAGGAATGTGTGGCCGTTGCTGTGTCCGCTTTCGGGTCGGGTGAACCTCCCCATTTCCACTGTATGGGATATCTACTTTCGTCAATGGCGTCAGTAAAAATCGCTTTAGCTTTGACAATGGTGTTAACCTAGATCCAATTTGTAGTAACGCAGAGCCTCTTGAGCAATCTGATGCTAGAATCACTTGGCTGGAGATCAGAAGGCCGTTTCTTGGGCGATTCGCTTACAATTCAACGACCGAGACCTGCAAGAGTTGCAAGCCGCGTGCTATTCTAATATCACAGGGGGTCGGTGTAACAAGGTTGAGTCATAGGAACCTTTATGAAAAAAAGCGCATATCTATGCGTTTTTAAAAAATGGTGGCAAGTAGTGTCGTTGCTACCTGCCGCAAGGAGGTAAGACAGATGACAAAATTTCTAGTCCTGTGGAGCCGAAACATGCTCGCCCCGTGGCCTGCTGACCGCCGAGAAGTAGCAGAGAACATCGAGGCTATGTTCGAAGCGATAGAGCGCTACATGGACGCCGGCACGGTAACGGAGAACGGCTTCTTCATAGATGCAGACTCGGGCTATTTCATCTTTCAGGGGTCGTCTGAGGACGTCTTCAAAATTACGAGCGCGTTTGGCCCCTTCATACGATTTGACGTAAAAGAGATGATTCCCTACGAAATGGGGAAGGATACGATACTGGAAAGCTTACGCATGAAAGCAGCAGCCAGATAGAAGTGAGTCCCCCGAAGAGGGGGAGCGGCCCTGCTTACGTTAAACAAACAGAATTTGCGATTTGATAATGCCTTCTAGGCATAACAACAACGTAAATCCAGCAGGATACCCTTATTTATTACTCCAAGCTAACTAATTATGACGGAGTCTGTGGCCGCCGGGTATATCTGCAGCGGGCCCGTTCGCCTTCGAGTCATAGCAACCTTTATGGGGTGCAGAAATGTCACCGGAAGAGAATAAAACGCTCGTCAGTCGGTTTGTGGAGTCGATATTTAACCGTGGCATGTTGGATCGCCTCTCAGCCTTCATTGCCCTAAACGCAGTCGAACACATAGCTATTCTTGGAGAAGAAACCGGCATAAACGGCATGAAGGAGGAGTACGCCCTCCTTCTGCTGGCCTTCCCTAATCTGCATTTCACCGTTGAGGGCATGGCCGCCGAAGGAGATATGGTGGCGTGGCGCTGGACTATGCGCGGAACCCATGAGGGCATGTACCGGGAGTATCCTGCAACGAAACGCGAAGTTATCTTAAAAGGGGTCAGTCTCGAGCGCATCGCCGGCGACAAAATCATGGAACGGTGGGCAAACGTGCCGGAGTGCGAGATTTTGCGGCAGATAGGCGCTTACGATCGTTAGTATTCGGGCGTGGCCAGATAGATAAAAGATTTGCAGGCACCGTTCACACGATCGCTTCGTGCTGGTTTTGATTCCTGGCGTTTATCGCAACCGCCGAGACAAACACCTTATGCCAAACTAAGGGCTGTTGCATTTGCAAATCAAGAGGAGGTTGCTAAGTGCCCGGACGGCTGCTACGAAGAGCACCACCAATGATAAATAAAGAGGGCTTAAGTGAACGCCATTCCATTTTCTTTAGATGTTTTAGACGACACAGCACGTTGAGCCTAGCGCCGCCTCAGTGCCTTTCAAAGCCCAATTAGTTTGCTGAAAAATCTCTTCACGTCCCCTATCGCTTCTCAAGCGATGAGTCGCCATCCGTAAATCTAATTACCATATGGCTGGCGTCACAGAAAGGTTTGTTCGAGGAGGGCAGCCGCGTGAAGATCGACTATTTCGGAGGCGATTTTACGTTCGAGCAGAACAATTAATAGAGCATAGCCCGGTAGTTTGTTACTACATCTCTTGCTCTCCCTTCTTTTTCTGATGAGGAGGGCTTAAAACGCCGCTATGTTCGCAACTTTCGATCATTGCGCCACTTCACTATCGCAGCATAGTATGCAGCACACGTCACGCAGCTAAGCAAACCAGCTCAAAACAATGCTCTGCCGAAATCACCATGCTTAATTGTGAACTCCCGGTCGTGTAAGATGCCGCTGGCTACAAGCAGATAGTTTTGTTCATCCTATCGGCCTCTTTTGTTTCCCCATAACAACGTATGTAGCCTAGGAACTAATCGCACATTTCTTAGATCCAACTCGCCTTCACACATCCATTTCGCAATCTTCCGGCTGTGCTCTAATATCGCTTCTGATGTAGTTCCCTCCGGCATTAAGATAAGCTCGGAAAATCCATACTCGTCATGGATCTCCATTGTGCGATCAAAATCATTTTTATCTCTAATGACAAATTTAAATATAGCTCCGTTTCTCTCATAATGCATTAAGTTCTCTAAATTGTACGCTTCGGGCCAAAAATCGAGCTTGGGGGATACAATAAATTTGGTATGGTAATATTCGGCGAAGATCGTGCCGTTTGTTTCAACATACGCTTGAGCAGGTCTTCCCTCACGTAAAAAGAGCGCCTGCAAAAGCGGCCACAGATTATAAAGCAGAGGCTCCCCTCCCGTAATCACCACTGGCATTCTGGACGGTATCAAATCAAGTATTGCTTTCTCATCGAGAATAACCGCGTCACTTTTATCTCTTGCATAGGGGGTATCACAAAAAGAGCAGTTTAGATTGCATCCAGCTAGACGTATAAAATAAGATTTTTGCCCTATAGTACTTCCTTCGCCTTGCAGCGATATGAATTGTTCAATTACAGGATACTCAGTCATTTGGATACACGGCTCCTGCGTTGTCAGATTCCGATAATATAACTTTCGTAACTGGAAGAACGCTGAAAAATGATCGTTAGCTAAAAACTTTAAAAGAAGAGGAGATTTGAGTGCGTGAAATTCTAGGAGCCCTAGAGCGACATGTGCAGCGTTCGCAGCTTGCTCTCTCCCTTAGCAGATGCGACTCCAAATAGGATACGTACTATTTTCTTAGCTATGAATAGACAGACGAATGTAGTTTGAGACCAATTTATGCAAATACTGATGGTTTTAAGCTGCATATTGAAGGATCAAGAGTAAAGAAGGAGATAGTGCTTATCACGATAGGTTGAAGCTGATTGTATGAACACCAAACGCGCGGTGTTAAAGAACGCCGTCATCTTTGACTTAGACGGAGTGCTATTAGATAGCATGCCCAACTATTGTGAAGCATGGAGCACAGCTTTTGCTACACAAAATATCATAATCGACGACAATGAGTTTTACGAACGAGAAGGAGAGCAAAGGATAAAGACAGTCACAGAGGTTTTTGAAAAAAGCAAAGGATATCTGCCATCTACGCGCGTTTCAGAGGAGATATTGAACACGATGCACGATGCCTTCTTTAGGTCGTTTAGACCGAAGTTTTTCCCTTGCACGAGAGAACTGTTAACGGGCTTGGCAGGAAAGGGGACTGCTTTAGGTTTAGTGACCGGTTCACAGAACCTCGAACAGATGTTTGAACTGGAGAGCGATCTGCTCTCTTTGTTTCACGCTGTCGTGACTGGGCAAGATACAAAAAAGGGCAAACCGGCGCCAGATCCGTACAAACTTGCAGTTCAAAGGCTGGGACTGCCAATACCGTACTGTTGCGCTGTTGAGAACGCTCCGTTAGGTATCCGATCTGCAAAGGCAGCCGGGTTGTTTTGTTATGCGGTACGAAACACGTCGCCTCTTCAGGTCTACAAGCTGCAACAGGCAGGGGCGGACGTTATATGCAACAGCAATAAAGAGCTAATGAAATGGCTTGTATAGCGTGGCTCTCGTTTGCCACACATTATAAAATTTTTCTCAGAAACAACGATTATTGGATCGGGATCCACAACGCTCCGCTACAAACATAAAGTGATTCGTCGCTTAGAAAACGCTGTCGAAGCGGTGCATGTTCGCCTATATCAGGCGAAGATCAAAATAGAAGCTTCGAAGCCTCTAGAGGCTATAACTCAAACAAATTATTATAGATGAAAAAAGGAGGAAGGAAACCCTACCCTTCCAATACAGCTTTCTTCAGGTCCACTCGTAGCCTTTTTCACACCTGTGCTTCTCTTCGTGTTTGGGTCTTCATGCGTGCAGATCATCTCAGCACCACACTCAGGGCACGAGACAGTGCACTTTACGATTCCATTTTTATTATCTTCTGCCATTGTTCCACCTCTTGTTGAGTGAGTTCTAATGAAAGTGTAGCGGAGTATAAAAATAGTGTTTTGAATAAGCCAGCTTACCAAGTGTAGGTCAGGCCTCAGTTGGGCTGAAGGCTGCGATAACAGAGATTCTATATCATGTCTGGGCACCTAACTTTCTCAAATACTATTTTGTGGAGGGATGTTTAGATGAGCATCGAAAAAAACAAGCGGTTGATGAAAACGTTGGATGACCCGTGGAACAGCCAAGATTGGGACATGTTTAACAAACGGCACGCAAAAGAGGTTGCTGTTTACTGGCCGGGCCAGCCAGAGCCCACGAGAGGGCAGCATTCGCACCAAGAAGAGGCCGAGCAGTTCTTCAAGACGTTCCCCGACAACCACGTTGGTGATTCCGCTTTCCGTGACATCGTTTACGCCTTCTCCAAATGATTCACACGCTCTGAGAGCATATCAAGGCGCTTTGTTAAATCGGCTAGTCTGCTAGTAAGCAAGGTGAACCCATCAGAGAGAATATCTAGCTCCTCCTCAAGTTTTAAAGCAAATTCATGTCTTGCTGCCAGTCTCACCGCTTTGGCTGCTTTAAGCTCTGCTTCAAGCTGTTTGTTAATTTCTTTTAATTTCTTAATTTCTTCTAACAATTCTTCTTTTTCAGTCATTTCTTACTCCTCTTCTAGTTCAATATTCCAGATTCTGTCCCATATTTTATCTGCAAGACGTTCAACGGGGCGTCAGTCTGTAGGTTCTACTTGCTCACACCCGCTACCTAAAATGTGCTACACCGCTTTTGAATAGCAAAAACAGATGAATTTTCCATCAAAAGAATGGCCTGCTGTGGCAGTACTTTCTTCTATCAAATATGTAAGCTAATTGGTTTGTAGTGTGCAGCAGTGCTCACTGGCTTTAAAACTAAAAATTAAACTGCGGTGACGGCTTATGCGGCCGGTCCGCAAATGACACAGAAGATATACACTATACGGGCTATAGGTTCCGTATTGCTATCAGTACTACTAGCCCGCGCCGCGTATTCGTGACGAGCACAACCGCTGCCATGACTTGTAGGTTTGACGGGTGTGCAGTTGAAAGCTGCAAACTTCTACCCGATAACAGGTGTTAAGAGACCAATGGTCTATCACTTAGCATGGAGATGAAAAAATGGATTACGAAAGCGAAATAAATGACTTAAAGAAGCGCGTAGAGGAGCTCGAGAAGTGCTGTGAAGAGTTCAGAGCGTGTGAAATCCCGATGGGGAAGCGCGTAGAAGCCCTTGAAAAGAAAGTATGAAGGATTGATAGAGCGGATTGCCTGGAAGCGATCAAAAGGTCTAACGGCGGCGTGTTAGCTTAGGTCTTGGTATATTTAGCTGCTCCGACCGCGCCGGGGGGCGGAAGAATCGCACGACCTCGTTGTCCTTCTGGTCGATTCCATCAGAATATCCGCTTGGCACTTTCACGGGAGAATAGGCGGACGTCAGCCGGTCAAAAAATATATGATCGACCATATACGAGTGTTCCCTTTTCATAATCAGCTTACATCACAAACCCTTGACCGCGAAAGGTTATAAGTGCACACATGCCAATGTTTTATAACTCTTTATGGGGGGAGTAGTAGATGACCGTCGAAGAAAACAAGCAATTGATGATAACGTTGGATGATTCTTGGAACAGCCAGGACTGGGACACGTTCAACAAGCGTCACCACGAAGAAGTTGCCGTGTACTGGCCGGGGCAACCCGAACCGACGAGAGGAATAGAGGCGCACCAAGCAGAAGCTGAGCAATTCTTCAAGACCTTTCCCGACAACCGTGTAGGGAACCGCCCATATCAGGTACTTTTCGGCGAGGGCGATTGGACGTGTTCGATATCCATTTTCACCGGTACGATGACCGGCCCTATGCCCGGCCCTGACGAAAAAGACATTCAACCCACAAACAAGAAATTTGAAGTCGAGTTTTGCACGGTCGCCCACTGGAATGATAAAGGTGAGATCGTTCAAGAGAAGCTCTTCTACGATTTGGTCGGGCTGATGCGACAGATTGGCCTCATGTGAGGGCACCTCAGTTGAATTAATAACGAAATTTGACACTACCGCTACACGTACTTAAGGAAAGAGACCACTTCAGTGGAACTGTGCCAGTACGCTTGGTCGTTTAATCAATAGAATAGGCTTTGAGGAAGAGCTGTGTCTGCATACTTACTGCCCACTCTATTTGTATCGCACGGCCCTCCGACGTTGCCTCTTGAGGACGTCCCGGCGCGAGAGTTTTTGACCTCGCTCGACGACCGATACCGGAACGCCCAAGCGGTACTCTGCATATCTGCTCACTGGAATACGCTACAGCCCACAGTTAGCGCCGTGGAAGCGCCCGAAACAATCCATGATTTTTACGGCTTCCCCGCCGAACTCTATGGCTTGCGTTATGACGCACGCGGTTCGCCAGACCTTGCCGGGCGGGTAGCTGACCTTCTTCTTGGGGAGGGTTGAGCTGCGACCTTGACGACCGTCGTGGCCTTGATCATGGCGCATGGGTGCCGCTGATGCTCATGTTTCCCACCGCTGAAGTCCCCGTCGTGCAGCTCTCAATCCAGCAGCACTTAGATCCTGCTCAACACGTAGCGCTCGGTGCAGCTCTCTCGTCGCTGCGGGACAAAGGCGTTCTAGTGGTCGGCAGCGGAGGCGCCGTCCATCCGCTTGGCTATGCCGCAGCATCGCTAGGCGAAGGTGCGACCACCGACGACTGGGCGCGGGAGTTCGGCAGCTGGCTGACCGACGCCGTGACTCGAGGCGATCGCGCTGGTCTTGTTGACTACCGGAAGCGCGCTCAGTACGCTGACCGTGCTCACCCGTATCCCGATCACTTTATGCCGCTCCTCGTGACGTTCGGGGCAGCAGGCGACGGTGTACGAGGCACGGTTTTGCATCACAGCTGGAACTGGGGCGACCTAATGATGGATGCGTACGCGTTTAAATCCGACTGACTTGCAGTGCCTCCTGCCGCTGTTCTTTTAACGCCAATTTTCAAGGCGATTCGAACAAACTGAGGAAAATAAGCACCGATCGTTGTAGGCTTCATCATCCTTACATGGTTACATGGAAAAAGATGTTCGACCGGGAAAGTGCAGCGCCGTTAAAGCGCTAGGCGGGCACGATACGGTATTCCTTACCACACGATCGAGGCCCGCTCATGGCTGATCGGCCTTTACTCCCCGCCCCTCGCTTACGCCCCTCTCCCTGGGAGGAACTCCATACGACGTGGCTTGAGCTGTTTTATGACCTTGTCGTCGTAGTCGCGGTCACGCAAGTTGCTATGCCATTGTTGGGCTCCCTCTCGGGCGCCGCTTTTTCGCTCTTTTTCGGCCTGTTTCTGCTGGTCTGGTGGGTGTGGGGCGGCCATACGGTCTACACGACTCGCTTTGAAACCGACGATACATTGTATGTCCTACTCGCCTTCGCACAAATGCTGGCCATCGTTGGACTTGCGGTCGCCATCCCCCAAGTCGGATCCGGGAACACCCGCGGCTTTGGGATCGCCTATCTCGCGTGCCGTTTCATCCTCCTAATCCTGCTTGCGCGGGCGTGGTACTATGTCGTTGAGACGCGGCAACTGATGCGGATCTACCTTAGCGGATTCGGAGCGGGCGCTGGAATCTGGGCAGCGTCGTTGTTTGTCACGCCGCCTGCGCAGTTTGTGCTGTGGGGCATCAGCCTGACGATCGACCTGCTGACGCCTTGGGTGGTGTGGGGAACCGTGCTCCCGTCGTCTGAGGTAAACCCGACGCACATCCCCGAGCGGTTCGCAACGTTTACGATCATAGTGCTTGGTCTGTCGGTAATAATTATCGTCAATAGTCTTACCAGCACACGGATAGCGCTTGAGACGGCGATGGGGGCGGTCGTCGGCTTTTTGATTACCGCATGCTTGTGGTGGACTTACTATCAACATCTCGACCGTACAATCGGACGCATGCACCTCCGTTCAGGCCAGCCGTACATCTACAGTCATTTTCCGCTGCAGCTTGGCATTGTGCTGATAGGGGCCGGCATTGGACGTAGCATCACTGCTAACCAGCACGCACACCTGTCACTTGGGACTTTCGCGCTCCTGCTGGGTGGATTTGGGGCGTGGCTGGCAGGTGGGTTCCTAGTGCATCTAGCGTCCCAAGATCCGAAAGATACCGGGGGTAACTACTACAAGATGACCCTCGCCTATGCAATCATAGCGAGCGTAGCAATAGTGGTGGCGCTCTTTCTCTACCCGTTACTAACGCCACTACCCAGCTTAGTTGTTCTTTTGGCGTTAATCATCGTGCACATGTGGTTTGATGCCCGCCAGCACCTGACGCGTGACGTTTCGCTCTGATCAACAGATCCATAATAGATAACTAAGAGTCACAGCTAGGGGGGGGCCGGTTGAAACCTACCTATTTTATACCGAGCAAATAAACACCCAAGGAGTGGTATTATGAACGCCAAACGTACGCAAACGCAAACGATAGAGGCGAATGAAAGCGTGCTTCTCTTGATAGATTACCAAGCCAAGATGCTATATGGCGTGGAGTCGAGCGACAGAACGCTTATTCAAAACAACGTGCTTGCCCTTGCCAAGGGTGCTCAGGTGTTAAACATTCCCACGATCCTAACGTCTATAGGAGAGAAATTGAACGGACAGTTTATGCCTGAAATTGTTGAGATGTTTCCTGACACCCGTGTAATCGCTCGCAAGGTGCCAGGATTTGATGCTTTTGACGACGAGGACGTGCTCAATGCGGTCAATAGGACTGGGAAGAAGCAATTGGTGCTTACTGGGTTGTGGACGAGCATGTGTTTTGCGTTCACTGCACTACACGGTTTGAGGGAAGGGTTTGATGTGTTCGGCGTGATGGATGCAGCGGGCTCGGAGTCGCCAGACGCACACAATACGGCCGTGCAGCGAATGATACAGGCGGGCGTTGTGCCCTGCACGTGGATGCAAACCGTATCCGAGTGGATGAATAACTGGGGCAATCCAAAAGCTGGTCAACTCCTCCAAGACGTCTACAACAAGTACAGCGCCTTTTTTGCGCAAAAGTTGTGACAAAGTGCCGCTCACGCAGCGAACCAGCGTGAAGCGATCATGATATTGAGTCACGTGTAGCATAAACAACCTTTTACGAATTTAATGATACAGCTCGACGAAAAAGTCGTTCTTTGTGCGCCGTCAAAACTACAAGCGATTAATAATCGCGAAGATCGTTAGTTAGAAAGGAGAGACGTTAACATGAGCCGAACCAGAAGTGTTGCAAGGAGTTGGAAGAGCGTGCCCACCATCGAAGGGGCAGGTGTCCATTTGAAGCGGGCGCTTGGCTTTCAAGGATCGTCCCCGGAACTCGATCCGTTCCTTCTGCTGGATGACTTCCATAGTCACACTCCATCAGAATACCTGCCCGGGTTTCCGTGGCACCCGCACCGCGGAATGGAAACTATAACCTATGTTCTTGAAGGAAAGGTCGCGCACGGTGATAGCATGGGGAATAAGGGGGTCATCGGAACAGGCGACATGCAGTGGATGACCGCCGGCAGCGGCATAATCCACCAGGAGATGCCGGAAGGCGATGCAGATGGTCGCCTGTGGGGCTTACAGTTGTGGACCAACCTCCCTCGCTCCCATAAGATGATGGCACCCCGTTATCGGGAGATTAACGCTGAAGACATCCCGGAAGTCGTTCTCGATTCCGGTGCTCGCGTAAAAGTGATCTGCGGCATAGTAGACGGAGTCCGCGGGCCAGTTCATGACATAATCGCTGAGCCGGAATACCTCGACATCACCGTGCCCCCGCATTCCCGTTTCCAGCACCGCGTTACAGACGGCCATACGGCACTCGCTTATGTGCTCGAAGGCGCTGCTCATTTTGATGAGGGCTCAGTGCCGCCTTCTAACACCGGCAGCAGAGGCGCGTTGCAGGGGAGGCCGCTAGGCACCGTGCACGGTCCCGAAAGTGTAATCTTGTACGAGCGTGAGGGGGATGAGGTAGTAGTGAGCACCGAAAACGAAGGGACACGTTTTGTTCTCATCACAGGACAACCGTTAGGTGAACCCGTTGCGTGGGCTGGCCCTATTGTTATGAATACGCAGGAAGAACTTGACATAGCTTTTCAAGAGTATCGCGATGGAACGTTTGTCAAAAAGTCCAATTAGTTGTTGAAAAACATTTTCGAGTCCTATCGACTGTCAATCGATGTGTCGCCATCTGTAAATCTAATTACCATGTGGCTTCCGTCACAGAAGGGCTTGTTGGAAGAGGCGCCACAGCGACATAGGGCAACGCGATTTCGAACTTCATAGACGCTGCCGTCGGATGACTCGATCGGTACGTTACCCCGCACCCACAAGGCGCCTCTACAGCCTTTGTGTGGTTCTTCGACGAGTGTGATCGACGGTTCGAATTCAGGCTCAATCGATTTTTCGGGTTCCTTATGCCACGCTACCAGACGTCCAGAAGTGCAATTTCCTGCCTCTTCGATGGCTAAACGCTTAGCCTCCGGGTCGTCTGAAGATCTGGTCAGGTTGCCAATTCCGCCTGCTCTAAGACAAAAACCTGCGTGATTGCATAAATCCGGAGCATCGGTCAATTTGAGGTCTGGCCCGTCGATTTTCCGAGTTCGAGCGAGGTAGGGCGCTCGGCTGGCGATCTCTGTACCGTCAAAATGTACCTTGTCGTGCATTCCATCGCAAAATGGTTTGCTCGTGGACTTCCCGCACCGGCATAAAGCATACGTTTCGTTGAGGGGGTACTCTTCGCCTTCGATAGCTGCGAGGATACCCCTCGACATCCGTACTAACGGTCAATTTGGTGAGCGGAATCCATCCTGACACAATATAGGGCCCGTTTTCACATACCTTAATGTGCGCTTCCTTCTGATGTCCTCTCTTAGCCTGTTTTTTAGTCTGCATATAATCTGTCGTCCTCCTTTTTCTCGGTCAAAATGTATCGGCGAGAACAAAGCGTACCGCGGCGCTATTCTCAGCTGTGTTGCAGCGCGTCTTATCGCTGGTCACATCCTCAACTAAAACGATCCTTCTACTGACACAATCTAGTGATTTTTTCTGGCCATCTCGCTTCTTAACTAGGCTGTGGGTATAAGACTGGATCGTTGGAGCATTTTGATCGACAAACGGACAAGTTGTTTTTGATTGGTCACTCTGGCGGCACCATCGTACCGCTCGCGTACGCTGAATTAGTGTCGAGCAGGTAGCATCAACTGGGA
>Ga0116111_1000480_pt1 | contig 32709 bp, 37 predicted proteins | sample June2015DPH_8_10_FD_89720 | JGI IMG/M metagenome (GOLD analysis project Ga0116111, IMG submission 89720) | Peatland microbial communities from SPRUCE experiment site at the Marcell Experimental Forest, Minnesota, USA - June2015DPH_8_100 | ecosystem: Environmental > Terrestrial > Soil > Wetlands... | reverse complement strand
TTGCAATTGGAACTTATTGGCACGATGTTTTTGGCGGCTATCTTCTTATTCTCATAATTGTGGCGGTGGTCAGTTTGGCGTACATCACATACGTGTGGTGGAAGCAGTAAGTACCCATTCCAAAATGTTTTCGATCAAATTGACCCACTACCTAAAAGTGTGAATGGCAGACGGCAAACTTCAAGTCTCCTGACTCCTCGTCGTGCCCTCCAAGCCCATTCTTATCAAAAGTCTTTCAGATGGGTGTTCTCTTTTCAACAGATGCGTGTTCACTTTTTAACAGACATGGCGCTTTCCCTTCCCTAGACTGCCAATGTCGCATTAACAAATGGGCCGATCAGAGCCTCTAAATGAAGAAAAGAAAGGGGGGTTGGAAAGAAGGGAAAGGAGATGGGGCAAACCAGTATAACTTCCAAAGGTGAATCAGGCGCCAGGGATCGCATGCGGGCCATCGTGGCGTGCGCTGACCCTGAGATCCGGCAACGCCTGCTCAGCGTGCTGAGCGAATTTGGACTTCAACCCGTATTACCGGAAACATTTGACGACGCAAGAGGTCTTATAACCCAGGAAGAAACGGTGATGGCGTTCGTCCAGCCCAGGTTCAGCGACGGCAATTTCCAGGAGATCCTGAGAGCGGCCAACGGGCCAAGATCAAGGGTTCCCGTTATTGTCTGTTCAGAATTCTACGACAAGGAGCTTTACATCGAAGCGATGTCGTTGGGGGCCTTCGACTACCTTGCTTTTCCCTATCGGCGTGAGGATGTGGAGTGGGTCGTCAACAATGCGGTTAGTCGGGGTTCGCTGTACCCAAGGGCCCGCGCTCAGGGCGAAGCCTGATCCTTAGCGAAACCAAGAAGCAGATATTGACCCGGGGTTCCCATGCTTCCCGGGCTCGTAGGGCAAGGATTTCAGGTCAGTACGCGATTTGAAGACGAGATTGCTAATCATGACAACAGAAGATGGAGCCGCAGATGGGGGATGAATCGCCATGAAGAGGACGGGAATACGGCCTCGATTACGTGTCGTCACCGACGAAGCCAAGACCCAGACAAGGCGCCAAAACGTGCTCGCCACCGACATCGAAGCTATCTACGAACGGTACCGACACCGAGTGTTTTTGTGGTGTCTGCGCATCGCCCGGAACGTGGAAGACGCAGAAGACCTCACCCAGGATGCTTTTCTTCTTTTATGCCGCAAGATCAATACCTGTCGAGGGGAATCAGCCTTCTCCACCTGGTTGTATCGCCTGGCCACGAATATTGCGCTGATGCGGATGCGGAGGAAAACGCTGCCGCAAACCTCACTTGACGTAATCCTTGAAGCCCACGAGGGGGCTATCAACCCCCGCCAGGAACTCAAAACCTCTGACCGGGCTCTGTCAGCTTCGGCCGCGCGCGTGGATTTGGAACGTATGTTCGATCAAATGCCCGGAGGTTTCAGGAAAGCTTTCTTCCTGCACGACAGCGAGGACTACTCTCACCTAGAGATTGCTGAACTTACCGGCTGGTCGATAGGAACTTCCAAGTCGCAACTGCACAAGGCGCGGCGGCGACTCCGAAAATTGCTGGAATGCGAGGGGGGGAAGGTAATCCGCGCATCGAGGAGCCGCGACGTCCGCGCGGGCAAGAATCCAGGATGGGGCAGGCAAACATAGGCGAGCAGAAGCTCGCGGGTTCGAAACTTGATGAGGAGGAGGGGGCAACTATGAAAGGCCAATCCACAGCGGTACAGCGGGAAAAGGCGGGTCTATCTGTCAAGCATGGCTGCATGGATGGTTATCTGGATCGCGTTCATGGCGCCAACACCTCAATAGCGAGACGTGCTTACGAAATCTTTGACCATGAAGGAAGAGGGTTCGGGCGCGACCTTGAGCATTGGCTGAGAGCGGAAGCGGAATTGTTCCACCCTCTGCACTTTGTGATGAAGGAATCGGACAAAACCCTCACGATTCGCGCGGAAGTCCCGGGTTTCACCGCCAAGGACCTGGAGATTTCAGTGGAACCCCGGCGCGTAGCGATTAGCGGAAAGCGCGAATCCAAAGAGGAGCGCACGGAAGGGACTGCGGTTTACTGGGAGCAATGCTCAGATCAGATTTTCCGGGTGCTGGATCTGCCGGCTGACGTGGATCCGTCGAAGACGAAAGCCACGCTTAAAGACGGAATACTCGATTTAGAGATCCCGAAAGCTGCTTCCAAAAAGACGACTATCGAGGTGAAATCGGCCTGACACTTGCACCCGTTTGCTGAAGCGAGTTTTTCAGCGAACGGCGACGAAAACACCTAGCAAGTTTGTTCGTCTGGCCCACTATGAGCCAGGCCAGGAAGGAGAATTTCTATGAGTTCTAACGGTAAACGATTCTTGCGCGACAATTTATCGGGGTTAAGCCTGACACTCATTGGCCTGCTTTGCGCGGCTGCCGTGACGGTCGCCTACTTGAACCGTAGCACCAACTCTCCCTTCGTGTTGGCGCAGGACAAAACACTGAGCGGTGAGGGCATTAACGCCCTGCAAACGCTCAACAAAGCCTATGAACAAATCGCCCGGGCGGTGACGCCAGCGATCGTGTCGATTCAATCTACACAAGTGGTCAAGGCTCGGAAGTCCCCGTTGTTCCCACAATCTTTTGATAGCCCGGACCAGGGTCCACGCGAGGAACGAGCGCACGCCCTGGGCAGCGGGGTTCTGGTCAGCGCCGATGGGTATATCCTGACGAACAACCACGTCATTCAGGATGCCACTTCAATCAAAGTGATGCTCTCGGACAAGCGGACCTTCATCGGCAAGGTCGTGGGCGCTGACCCGCAGACGGATGTGGCGGTGATCAAGATCGAGGGTAAGGATCTGCCCACAGCCTCCCTGGGCGATTCCTCCAACTTATACGTGGGTGACATCGTGATGGCCTTCGGGAATCCTTATGGGCTCAATTTCACGGTGACCCGCGGCGCGGTCAGCGCTCTGAACAGGTCGGAAGGCGCCATTGAAGACATTCAAAACTTCATCCAGACTGACGCGCCGATCAATCCGGGAAACTCCGGCGGCGCACTGGTGGACGTTCAGGGCGAAGTCGTAGGCATCAACACTGCCATTTTGAGCGGCGAATCCGGCCCCGGAGAAGGGGGCGGATCTGTTGGCATCGGGTTCGCCATTCCTATCAACATGGCCAAGCATGTGATGGACGACCTGGTTAAAACCGGTGGAGTATCGCGGGGTTACCTGGGCGCGCACGTACAGACCTTGGACGAAGGCCTGGCGCATGCTTTTAGTGTGCCCGACACTTCCGGGGCCTTGGTTGAGGAAGTTACGCCTGGGGGACCCGCTGAAAAGGCACTACTGATGAACGGTGACGTGATTCGCAAGTACAACGGCCAGCCTGTCGCCGATTCCGGACAGTTGATTGCTTTGGTGACCGATTCGAAACCTGGGACCGTCGCGATCCTCGACATACTCCGGGATGGCAAGCCTCTCACCGTGGAGGTAAAGCTGGGGGAGCGTCCATCAGGCCTTGGCGTACACGCCAGCCTCGGCAAACCTCCTGTGCAAGGCATCTTGGGGGGCATTAGTGTTCAGAGTCTTACACCTGATCTGAGCGAACAGCTCGGCGTTTCGTCTGGCACTCAAGGGGTGGTCATCAGCAACCTCGATCCGAAAAGCCCGGCGGCCCAGTCGGGTATTCGCCAGGGAGACGTAATCGAGAGCATCAACCGCCAGCCGGTGCACTCAGTGGCGGATTTCGACCGCCTGGCTGCTGGGGCCAAAGGAGAAACTTTGCTGCGCATCAATCGCCAGGGGAATGGAGTTTTTGTTGTTGTTTCGCCGACTCCCGAAGACAGCGGCCATCAACAATAGTTAATGATCCTCCGGTAGCTTTCTTGGCTGTGGGGCGCTGTATCCCATAGGAGTGCGCCCAGCACAGTTGACGGCGTAACGGGGTCATGCAACGGAAGCGCTGGGCACGTGTTTCACGTTCCCTGCTGCCTTTGGAAACTTCTGCTGAATGACGAGCTTTGGCTACCGGGAATGCCAGAGGCGGTAAATTGCAGAGGCCATATATGCTCACAATCAGGGGGGATTCCATATTGCGAATGCACTACTTGCAGCCGTCGGGCCGTTCGTCGAGTTTTGGAAGGCTAGGCCTCATCTCGTGTGTGGTGATGTTAGTATTCTGCGCTCCACTCAATTCAGCAAACCCCGAAGCTGAGCACGCTTCGAATGTCACGCGAGCCACCCTGGCGAATGGGCTCCGTGTCATTGTCGTTCGTGACCCCCTGGCCCCGGTAGTGACCACGGTTATGAACTATCAAGTTGGGTCGAATGAGGCGCCACCGGGGTTTCCGGGAATGGCCCACGCTCAGGAACACATGATGTTTCGCGGAAGCCCGGGCCTTTCGGCAGATCAACTGGCGGACATTTCGGCAGCCATGGGCGGCAAATTTAACGCGGACACGCAGCAAACCTTGACGCAGTATTTCTTCACAGTCCCGGCGGAAGATCTGGATGTAGCGTTGCATCTTGAGGCGCTCCGAATGCGCGGCCCGCGGAGGTCCCCGCTACGATTGCTCTGGTATCGCTAAAGGGGATCCGTCCGGGCGGTGTTGTATTGAGTCAAGACACCGCCGAAGACTTCTTTTGTGATCGAGGAATCCTCCGAGAACTTGAGAGTAACTTTGTAGTTGAACTTCCAAGTGTCGGCTCCGCGCGGGTGAAAAGTCAGCAAAATGCTGCCCTTCGCGACTTCTGCTTTCGTGGGGTTGCCCTCGATCTGTAATGTGACGGTGTGAGTAGAATGTTTGTCCCAAACGCCTTCATTGCCTTCGGATTTGGCAGCTTCCTGCCCGACTCGGTTCTTGAGGTAAACATCCAGTTTGCTGTCGCCGTTCTTATTGTCTTTGGTCGTGTCAAACTTTGCTTCCACGGAAGTGAGGGTTGGCTCCTGGGCGAATGCGGCTGATGTGAACCCGGCCATAGCGACGAGCGCCAGGCAGCACACGATGGTCTTCATCTGAAATCTCCTTTTCCGATTCCGAGCTGGCTAGCCTGTAATGAACCACTCCTCTTATACGGTCAAGCTGAGGCGGTGTCTGTGCCTTCCGTAACACCGGTCGGTCAATAGCGCTCACCTCGGCAGAACCGCATCGGCGAGCGCTGGCGGGCGCGAAAGGCCGCGGACCTAGAGGTGCGGTTGTGGCTAAGCGTGACCGCCTATGACCTGGGCAACCAGGCGACGGCTGGTGCTGCCGAAGAAGATCGAGAAGTGGTCGTTGACAAGTTTGCAGCAGCGACTTGTAAGAACGGGCGGTCGAGTGGTCAAGCCCGCTCGCTACTACTGGCTACTGTTGGCAGAGAGCCATCTGAATCGGTGGAGGTTTGGAGGCATGGTGCGGCGGCGAGGGAGAATTAAACTGGCCAAGGTAGGAAAGGGACGGGGGGGTGTCCGAGAAATTGCATAAATATGGAGCAATTTTAATCTTCCCGTGCCGGGAACAGGCAGGGCTGGCCCCTTTCCCGCCTGCCGGAGTCCCTCGACCTGCAAACGATAAAAAAACAGCCCCAATGGAGACGGCGCCGAGAATAACGGCTCCCAATCGGGAAGGCAAACAAGATGACACCACCCTGATGTTCCTTCGAGGCAAAGGGCTCCCAATCGAGCTATCGAGCCATACCCTCCATCCGGCGGGCATGTCCAAGTACCGATTTTAATATTTTTGCAACGAGAGACTTTCTACTGGCCTCCCTGGAGTTCCTGCAGAATCTTGGGATTGGGCTCATCCATAGCCAGCAGGTTGTGGCAAGTGTTGCAATCCTGCGGGATGACCTGGCCGTCCTTCGACTTGTGGTCGCCATCGTGGCAACGGAAGCAACCCGGAAAATCCGTGTGCCCCAAGTTGTTGGCATACGTCCCCCAGGTGACGTGCATGGCGGGGAAGACATTACCATCGTAAATGTACACCAGAGCCTTGGCGGCTTGCTCGATCTCGGAGCGTTGGCTGTTGTAAATGGCGAAATAGTTCTTGCGGTAATACGCCCGCAGGTTTTCGGGGATTTCCGTCTCAGCCTCCAGCCGGCCGTCATAATTCCGCTTGAGCAGGTCGATAGAAACCTTGTGTGCAAAAGGCAGAGACGGGCTGATGCGGCCGGCCGTCATCTCCGTATCCACGGCCTCTTCGGGGAGGTGGAAGGTGTGGCTCGGACGGTCGTGGCAGTCCATGCAGTCCATCAGGCGTCGCTCACCCCGCGCCAACAGTTCTGGCTTGGGTGGAGTGGCGGTGGAGGCAAATTGCGTGAAGGAACCATCGGGATTCCGGTGATCGACCCAAGGGATAACCTGTCGCTTGTCGTCGGACGCAATGTAAGTGATGCGTCCCAAATGCCACCCATGAATGCCGGTATACTTCAGCGCCGGACTCAGCCCTCCGATATGCATCAGGAGAACGGTCTTGGTGGAGGAGTTCTTCTCATCATCCCCGAACTTCGTTTTGACGATGAGCTTGTCACCGGTGAACCTGGCCGGCCAATGGCATTGGTCGCAAGTTTGGGAGGCCGGACGCAGGTTGTGTATGGGCTCGGGGATAGGTCGCGGATAGAGGTTGAATGTCACGGCCAGCAACTGGTAGCTGCCCGAAATTTTCGAACGCACAAACCACGGCGCGCCGGCACCGATGTGACATTCCACGCAAGCCACGCGGGCATGGGGAGAACGCAGGTAAGCCGTGTATTCCGGCAGCATGACGGTGTGGCAGGTGGTCCCACAGAATTTTACCGAATCCATGTAGACCACTCCCCGATAACTGGCAAACGCGAAGAGAGGCACGTTAATAGCGGTCATCGTCAGCACAAATATTGCCGTGCGGCGAAATTCCTCGCGGGAAAAGGAAACCAGAGGGTATTCATCGGGAAGAATCCCCATGCGTCGCCGCCGGCGGAACTCCAGGTAGATGCCGAAGGGAATTATGAGCAGCCCCAGGACAAAAAAACCGGGCAGAATCAGGAAAACGATAATGCCCATATAGGGGTTGAAGGAGTAACCGAGAAGCAGAGAAGCATAACTAAGGATCAAAGTGATGGCCGACGTAGTCGTCAGCACCACTCCAATTCGGCTGATCCAGTTGTGGCTGAGGTAAACGGCGGGGCGAATCAACCGCCGAAGTTTTTCCACCCATCCGTGCTCCTGGCTCTTTGGATCTTTCCCGTTTTCATCTCTCCTGCCTCTCTCCGCCATGAAACGATCCCCCTTACGTGTAGGATGCCTCCTTCCTTGAGGTTGGTGCCCCTAAAATCATCCCTGCTTCGATGGACACATGCTTGTGCGTAAAGCAAGAGACCAAAATCGCAGTGTGTTTCCTTTTATGCAGACACGTGTTCCTTTTTTAACAGACACGCTTTCCCCCAGTGTCTAAAATTTGGATCGTCCGCTGATCCGAAAGCTAGGAGAAAAGAAATGGCGGCTGCGAAAGCCGAGAGGTGTGCACACCCGGTTTGTTCATGCGTGACATCGCCGGGTAAGTACTGCAGCACCCAGTGCGAGGCTACGGAAAAGACGCCGGACATCGATTGTGCGTGCGGGCACACCGGCGGCAAGGGCAAAACGTCCTAAGAAGTTCGTTCAGCAGTTGGTGATCGAGCCACAGGTTAAGCACCAAGAGTGCAGTTCGTCCACGGCCATCGTGTTGATCTGCGCTGAGATTTACGCCTTGGCGAACCGAACCGAGTTCTGGAATCAACGAATTGGCGACGCGTTTCCGTTAGTAAGTTCAAACTTGGAAGGAGATAAGCAAATGTTGAAACGTATTCTGATCGTTACGATGCTAGCTCTGCTTGTAACTCTAACTGCTGTCGCCTCGGACCGCGAGGATGATGTTAATCGCACCAACAAAGCTGCCCAGGTCTTCCAGGAGATCATGAACACTCCGGATCAGGGCATCCCTTCGGATCTCCTGAAATCGGCGAAATGTATTGCCATCATTCCAGGGGACGTGAAGTTCGCTTTTGTATTCGGCGGGAACTATGGCAGGGGACTGGCAACCTGTCGCACCGGGCATGGCTGGAGCGCTCCCATGTTTGTGGCTATTGAGGGCGGGAGTGTGGGTTATCAGATCGGGGGCTCTTCCACCGACATCGTGATGCTCTTTATGAACGATCACGCCCTGCAAAGCCTGCTCAGCGACAAATTCAAGCTCGGAGCCGACGCCTCTGTAGCCGCCGGGCCGGTGGGCCGACGTGCCGCTGCCGGTACCGACCTTAAGCTGAGTGCGGAGATTCTGTCTTATTCGCGTGCCAAAGGCGTTTTCGCTGGGGCGAGTCTGGACGGCACCGTCGTGCAAGCCGACAAAAGTGGAGACGAAGCCATGTATGGCCACGATGTAAACCGCCATGAAATTCTTAACGGCAAAGTTGCTGTTCCTGCATCGGCGCGACCGCTGCTGCACGAAATTGGCGTATCCGCCCGGTGAAAACCCAAGGAGGTGCGTCGCCAGTGTCGGCGGTCCTGTCCGAGTTGACGGAATGAAGGATTAAGGATGTTCACGGGGGAGAATCCCCAGACGCCGCGGGCGGAACTCTCGGTAGATGTCGGCGGGTATGAAAAGAGGCCAAGGGCAACAAAACCCCGCAGAATCAGGAAAAGTATCATGCCCATACGGAAAATACTTGGTATGGGAGGAGTACGATGCATAAATCCTGCGTTACATTCTTGCTTTCCAGCCTGCTCTTGTCGATTCCCCTATGGGGGCAGGAAGTATTCGTCAGGGGCCACAATCAAGCCGCGATGCAAGTGAGAACCGATTTTGAGAAGTACACTCACTACCGGCTCGCCATCGACGCTATTAATTCGACCCTGCTGGTGAAGGAAATATCGTGGAGCCCGGACTTTCTGAGCCCTGTGACTGTTGCGATCCAAATGGAGTTGATATCGTCACGGGGTGACCTCCTTTGGAGCAAAACGGAGCCGGTGAGTTCGCGCCCGAAGGAGGCGGTGATTCAGGATCTCCTAAAGGATCTCGCGCTGGCCAAGCCCAGCCTCAACGGAGCCAAAGCGAAACCAGCCGAGGCTGGGGAGCGAAGGGGAACTGGCAAATAATCCTCGAATCTATTGGTGGCCCTTGCTGACTTCGCCTTTGCTAGTTCGGCCGCTCAGGTGTGCCAGGAATATTGGGTACACGGTGAACATCCCCATCAATGGCCTCGGACAAGGCAATGTTGTGTCGATCCAGAAGGGTTCCCGTCGCTAGTTCATACTGGATCAATGTCCTGGCATAGATGGCCCGGGCTATCACCACATGGCTTTGGGCCGCAGCCAGATTCCGTTGTGCCGTGATGACGTCTTCCACCGTGGCCAAAGCCAAGGTGAACTTCTGGTGCTGCATTTCATGCACCTGGCGCGCGAGCGTCACCAGTTTCAGTGCGGCGTCGAGTCGGTCCCGAGCCTGCTGCACCGCGCTTACCGCCTTGCTGACATCCCAAACAGCATAGTCCTTCGCATTCTGGAGCTTCGTTTGCAACTGCCGTTGTTCCAGCAATGCCCGTGCGGCGTCGGCCTGAGCGGTACGGTTGCGAATGGGGAGGTTGAGCCTCACGCCGTAGGATAAGTTGGGGAAGTCGTTTTGGAAGATATTCCCGAAGGTAGGGCGCAGCGCCCCATCCAACCCCGAGAGGTAATAAGAGGCATAGACATCAAGCGAGGGCAACAGCGAATTGCGTGTCGCTTGGATCGCGATCTGCTGATTGCGCAAGCTTAAATCGGCCTGCTCGATCTCCGGCCGATGGCTGGCAGCTTCCCGTAGGGCCTCGGCCAAGGCGGGCACATCATCGGGATGGGGATCAGGCAGCCGGTCGGAGGGGACAACCTCCACCGTCGACAACTCCTCATTGAAACTCTTGGAGATTTTGGCTTTCAGCGTTTGGGCGTGCTCGGAGAAGGTGTTTTGCGCTTCCAGCAAGTCTTGCTGCCGCAAAGCGACTTCCTCCTGGCTCCGCAGCACATCGTATTGCGCCACGGGCCCGCTCTTCCCTCCGGTTTGGTTGTTTTCCAGGAGCTTCTGCGCATGCTCCAGTCCTTCTTGTGCCACGCGAATAGTTTCCTGGTCGGACAGCAGGTCGTAGTAAGTGGTCATCACGGCCGCTACCTCGTTGATCACGTTTTGACGGAAGATACTCATGGAAAATTTCACATCATTACGGGCGATACGGATAAATCTGGAGTTGGCGCGGGTGCCAAAACCTTTTAACAAGTGCTGGTTAAAGCCCACCGAAAGGCCGGAGACAAACTCCGGATTGAAAATGGCGGTTGGGGTGTTTGAGGTTAGGCGCGTACTGCCCTCGGAAACGGAAAGGCTTGTCCCGGTCAGGAAACCCTGGCTGTACCCCACGGAAACCGCCGCCTCGTGCGTGATGTCAATCGGCACATGGCTCACCACCGTGTAGTTCAGGGGTGTAAGGGCATTGCTCCAGCCATAGGAGGCGTAAAGATTCGGATCACAGCAGGGCGATGGACCCACGGCGTTGATACCGCCTCCCAGAATGCCCCCTGCGCCAGAGCCGCCGCGGACTGCGCTACTGCCCACACCTCCGCCCAGACTGCCGGAAAAAAGGGTGCTGGACTGACGTGAGCCCGCCACACCACGTGTCGCGCCGCCCCCCTTCGCGCGCAGCAGGTCCGTCTGGGCAATGGGCAGGTCGTACCGCGCCACGGCGATCTCCATGTTGTTTTCCAAGGCCAGCGCGATGGCGTCGTCAAGTGTCAAATTCAGTTTGCCATCGACAATCAGGTTATGAAGCCGTCGCGAGGTGTCCAGTCGCGGCTCGGGGACAAAGGGAGCGATGTAGGGAGAAAAAACATCGGGAAAGCTGTGGCTTTTCGTGTAGTCGAACTGGGTCGCTTCACCACGCACCAGCGTTCCTCGGTCTTCCTGGCAGGCGGCGGGACCGGGGAAAAACCATACCAGGAAAGCAACTGTCGCTAGCAACCGCCGTAATTGCGCCCTTGTCATCATGCTCACTCCTCCCTTCGCCCTTGTCGTGATCCTGACTTACGGTGACATCTAAGAGGCCACGCTGACCGAGCGATTTGCGGATGCCGCCGGAAACATCCCGTGACTTCGTGGACGTTGAGCACCCTGCGAGGGTTCGGCTGAGTGACCAAGCAATGTCACTTCTTCAGGCTCGCGGAATCCCCGGCGTTGCTCGAATCGCCCGGCCAATGGATGGTCACACCCGGTCAGGGGCGAAAGGTCCTGGGAAGACTTCCTGCCTGAGAATCGCCCCCACACAAGCTCCGGACACACTTCACCTCCATTCAACGGAGGACAAGAAGTTAGTCCGGGGGCGTAATTGGCGTGGCTGTGCTGCGTCCGTAATCGGAGCAGATGCAGGCCTTGTGAGAAAACTTCGGCGCGACTGGAACGGCGGATGCAGGGCCACTTAAAGGTCAATGTCGAGCCGCCCGATTAGCTGGCGCTTTCGAGCTAAAAATTCTTACTGAAGTAGTGCGCAACTTGGTGACCGGCTTGCTCCGTGTAGTAAACGGTGACCTTGGCGGATTTCTGTGCGTCTTCAGAAATGTCATTGCCCGCATCTTCCGCGGCGTGCTCGGTTAAGCGGAATTCATGCTCGGTTCCGTCCTCTGCCTTGATGGTAAAGGTTTTTGCGTTCCGATCAAGACGGGTGAGAGTTCCCTCGGTACTCTTCAGGCCACCCTCGCCAATGTGGTCGATCTCCAGGGCGGTCTCTTCGCTTCCCTTGACAGCATAGTGCACAACCACTTCACGGCCTTCCTTTAACCCGTGGAATACGTCCGCGCCCGCCATCTCAGCGCCGTGGACCGCAGTCCGCCCAACAAAACGAAACGTGTGTTCAGTACCATCTACCGCCTTCACCACGATGGTCTTGGCCGTGCGGTCGATCTTCTCAATCCTGCCCTTGACGGCAGTTACAGCGAAGGCAGTGGAACAGAACAGCAGGAACAGGATACCGAGAATCAGCGACTTGCTCATGTTCTTCCCTCCTTGAATCCTTAGCCTTGGGCGGTCATTTCCCTTGGGACCGCGAGCAGTTGCCGTTCTTGTCCTGCTGATACCACCCGTCCTGGGGATGTTCCCAAAACTGCCCCTTGCGGCCGATGTCTAAGTCGAGCGGCTGTCCCTGCCGTGCGAGGCGGGTGCCGCCCGTCGGGCCAGCACAATTTACATTCTCTCCGGCTTTCTTTATCGGTGGCTGTTAAATATTGCTCATTGCACTGGTCAAAATGAGTCAGTCGCGACGCAGGACAAAGTGGTTCAATCTTTAAGTAGATAAACTGATTTTGGTCTGGCAACAGGCGCTTGCCGATGGTCAGGCTGAAATCGAGAAAGATCGGGGGTTGGCGTAGAGATGTTCGGCTATCGACCGTGGAACTTGGCTTAAGCGGCGATCGGCGGAGTGCTTTATAGGATTTAACCGTGATTTCCGTGAGCTTAAAAGTATTGGCTCACCGCCGCCACTGGTTCAGCAAGCAATCGACGGGTGACTTGCCATTGGGATTGCATGGGCGAGGCTTCGCGCTTATCCAGGAACGTTCCGCCCTCACACGCTCAGAACCGGAATCGACACCGCGCAAATGATACCGTAGCCGTGGGTCCGCAGGTGACCGCCATAAGGGTAGCATCCGGAAACCAGCAAATCCGCCTTCGTCTGCTTGGCAGCCTGGCTCAGCACCTGGGGCACGTCCCCACTGCCGATGAATACATCTGCCTTGATGCCGGTGTCTTGCTGGAGCTTGGCCATTTGCTGGGAAGCGTTGCTGACGAGCTCCTCTTTCCACCTTTGATCGACGTAGCTGCCGCCAGCCCCCCACATCTCCACCCCGGCGGTGATGTTAGCGAGCGTAAGACGAGCACCAAATTGGGCGGCCATTTGGGCGGCCCACGAAACGCTTATGTCAGCACGGGGGGGCCGAACTTGACCGCGCACAGGACGTTGCGAATCGCAAAGTTCTGCACGGGCGATATTTGCACGTGCGCACCGGTCCAAACCGGGCACTCGGTCCCGTGTAACACTTTTGCGGTCACCGAGCCCATAAGAAACTGGTAGAACGTGAAGCTATGTGACGGCATCATGATCAAGTCGGCCTTTTCCTCCCGAGCCGTCTGCACAATGGCCAGGGCCTCGTCGCCATTGACCAACTTCCGCTGAATAGTAAGCCCATCAAGCTCCGAACGGAGAGACGGGTCCTGCTGTTTCTGGGCCTGTCGAATGATCGCCGCGAGCAAGTCCCACTCAGCCAGCTCTCTGCTGTCCTCCGGCACACCGGCGGCATGGCTCTGCGGTGTCATGACGTGCAGCATCACGATCTCAGAATGGAAATGGCGCGCCAATGTCGCAGCCTGATGAAGCACACCGAGTGAAGCAACCGGGAGATCAACCGGCAAAAGAATTTTCTTAATATTCAGCATCGCACAAAAGCCCTTGAGTCAAAATGCCCCTCACCGTCTGCCTTCGTCGGAATTTCCGATTGGGATTTCTGACTCGCCCGCATCGGTAATTTCTTCTGCCCTGGACACAACCCATCTACCCGGAATTCGCTTTTTGGGATTCCGACGCTTGTGAGTATACACCCGGTTGTCTCCAGCCTCTCGCGGTCTGGTGATTTGAGTCGTGCGAAATGCGCTTCAAAAACGCGGAACGTTCATGCAGAGCCTCGCCAGGGTCGGATGCTCAAAGATGGTAGCGTTGATTAGAGCTGAGATCGTGGCCTTGACGTCTAAAAGCTCTTCATACCTGCTTTCAGGTCCCCCACTCCAGAGGAGCTTCACCTCATCAAGAGCTTTCTTTTCCATTTCCTTCGAGGGCATGCTGTACAACTCGTGCTTCAAATACTCCGTCACCGAGCCGAATTCGCCATGGTCAAGCCACATTCCGTGACATTGCGGACACCAATCAATAACAATCGACGATTTCCCAAATAGGACAGAAACCATCTTGACGCTTTTGCACTTAGGGCAAACACGCTTCGTTGCTACTGCGCTTGTTTTCTCGAGGTTGTTGATTTCCTCATTGAGCCAGCGCATTGACCCGTACTCGACTTTATTTTTCAGCCTGCGCAATTCATCCTTGAACAACCAAATTCCCCTGCAGGCCGGACAGCCTTCAAATCTCATCGAGAACACGGTGTACTCATCAAGGGGCTTCCCGCATCCGGGGCATGGGTCAGATGTGGTCCCCTCCAGCTTAGCGCCCTTGATCGGGAGCACTTGCACCTGCGTATCCATCTCGCTGCTTCTTCTCTTGATCCGCTTGTACCAATAGGGGACATGCACATTGTTCACGAAATCAGAAAAGCCCTTTCCGCTTGCGGGCATAATTTTCGCCAGTTCCTTGTCAATTAAGTCGATCTCGCCACCATCAAGCCAAAAACCGCCGCAGTCCTTACAATGGTTGAGGATGATATCCGTAGAGTTCAGAAATCGTACTCGATACAAATTGAAGGTGTTGCATCGAGGGCACTTCCGTATCTGCTGCTCGGGCTCCTCGACCGGTTCTTGTGAGCAGTATTCAATACTTCCTTCCACTTGAAAAGCCATCTTGTCCAACTCGCCTTCATCTAACCAGAGGCTTCCGCACTTCTCACACATGTCGTAAGAGATGAGATCGTTTTTCGTGCTCACCTGATTGTTCATCATCTCTGTGCCACAATTTAGACATCTCATTTCGCCCTATCTCCGCAAAACTGATTTAAGAACACATACTCAGACGCTCAGGACCGGGATGTGCGATTCCCGAATGATCCCATAGCCGTTGCCGTTGTCCCCCAAATGGCCGCGAATAGGGCAGTGTCCGATGACCAGGACATCAGCCTTCGTTTGCTCTGCCGCTCGGTTCAACAGCTCCGGAACATTGCCGCTATCGATGATGACTTCGGCCCTGGTGCCCACGTCCTGCTGAAGCTTGGCGATCTCTTCGGCGGCGATCCCGACGATCTTTTCCTTCCACCCGGGGTCGACGTAGGATCCGCCCGGGCCGTAGAACTCCACGCTGCCCGTGATGTGAACGAGCGTAAGTGTGGCATCGACGGCCGCAGCCATCTCGGCGGCCAGAGGTACTGTATGTTGGCTGTGAGGGGTCAAATCCACCGAGCAGAGGATGTGGCGGATCGAGAATTCGTGCGCCGGCGCCTCTTCCAGGTGAGCGCCTGTCCAGACCGGGCAAGGGCTTTCGTGCAGTACCTTCGCGGTCACTGAGCCCAGCAGAAAGCGGTAGAACGGCCCATGGCCATGGGTCGACATCACGATCAGGTCGACGTTCTGGTCGCGAGCCGTTTTCACGATTTCCTGGGCCGGGTCGCCTCTGAGCAGCACACGTGTGACCGCAATCCCATCGAGCTCTGGCCGCAACTCCCGATCCAAATCTTGTTGAGCCCGCTGGACGATGTGCGCGTGCAAATCCCGCGCGGTGATCTCGTACCCGCTCTCCAGCACGCCGGCGGGATAGCTGAGAGGAGTCACCACGTGCAGCAGGATTATCTCCGCATGAAAGCGGCGCGCCAACCACGCGGCCTGGTGCACGACGTGCCGGGAAGTCTCCGTGAACACAACCGGAACAAGAATTTTCTGAATGCTCAGCATCACGCCACCTATCAATTGACGGAACCTATCAGGCAAGGCTGACGGAACCAAGGGGGCCGCAGGTTCACGAAGCTGACCTCTATGCCGGCCGCTAAACCGCCTGACCGCTCATCACCCGGCGCAGCTTCTCGATGAACTCGATCCGGGAATACGGACCCTCCCGTGCAGGCACCGCGCGGTCAGTGCCCCGTCCGAAGAAGCCGTGAAACGAACGTAGCCCCATGAACCAGGATTTTCGATTTGACCTCTGGGCCACCATCGATTGTACATCCAACCGCCTCCGTTGGGGCCGTTTCCATTGTCCCTTCTATTCCGAGCGACCCCCGCGGCCCCAGAACGGTGCCGGCTCTGCCTCCTTCGAGTACGTAAAACCTGGAAGTGCCCGATTTCAAGCGATTTCTCTCACACCAATCCGTCCCCCTCCTTCCTTCGACCTGCTTGCTTCTTCGGAGCAATGTAAGAAACTATGGCTCAGGTGGGCTAGGGCGATCGCTGCACCAAGATCCGTGTTTGGGAGCATAGAGGTGCGCCCAGATTGCCGCGAGTTCGGCTTCCTTTAGGTTCGAGTTTTGCTTTTGAACGGACCGGCAAGCGTAGAGTTACTTGGGTTCGGCAAACGCACGGAGCTTATGCGAGCGCAAGGGGTTGCGCAGCTTACGCAGGGCCTTGGCTTCGATCTGGCGGATGCGCTCGCGCGTGACGGCGAATGACTCGCCGACTTCTTCGAGCGTGTGCTCGCTGCCGTCTTCCAGCCCGAAACGCAACTTGATGATCTTTTCCTCGCGCAGGGTGAGCATCTTTAGCACTGATGCCATCTGTTCCTTCAGGTTGAGGTTAATGACCGTGTCCGACGGTAACGCGACAGTCTTGTCCTCGATAAAGTCGCCCAGGTGCGCATCTTCCTTCTCGCCGATGGGCGTTTCGAGCGAGAGCGTCTGCTGTGCGACCTTCCGGAGCCTGTCCACCTTGTCGACCGGGATATCCAGGTGCTTGGCGATCTCTTCTGAGGAGGGTTCGCGGCCGTCCTGGTGGACGAGTTCCAGACGGGTCCGGATCAAGTTATTGATCGTATCATTGATGTGCACGGGTAGGCGAATGGTGCGAGACTGGTCAGCGATGGCCCGGGTGATGGCTTGGCGGATCCACCACGTTGCATAGGTGGAGAACTTGAAGCCGCGGCGCCACTCGAACTTATCCACCGCCTTCATCAGGCCGATGTTGCCTTCTTGGATCAGATCGGTGAACGCCAGGCCGCGGTTGGGGTACTTCTTGGCGATGGACACCACCAGGCGCAGGTTCGCCTCAATTAGCTCCTTCTTGGCTTGTTCGGCTTCGGCCTCCCCGCGCAGGATCAGCGTGAACGCCCGCTTCAGGTCTCTGAGCCCAACCTCGCTCGACCCCTCGATCTCCTTTAGTTCGTAACGGCGGGAGCGTAACTCCTTGCGCGCATTGGCCGTGGTGTCACCGCCGGCAGCGTTAGCACGGTGCTCCAGCCGGCCCACCTCGCGTTCGAGCGAATGCAGTTGTTCGACAGTATGGCGGATCCCGTCAACCAGCCACTTTTTCCCGCTCGGGTTGAAGTCGATCGAACGGACCAGCCGCGACATGGCAATGCGCGTCCGAGCCAGTTGATACTTGGCTTGCAGATCGGTGCGTTTCTTTGACCTTGGGGTGCGCTCGACGAGCTTGGCGGCCTGCTTTAGCGCCACCTGGTGTAGCTGGTCAATCTTGTCGATGATGCGGAGGGTCTGCCGGGTCCTGCTCTTGATATTCTCTTCGGCCAGCTCGTCGTGATCGAACCGAATAATTTCCTTGATCGAACAAGTGCCCTTGCGCAGCTCCTCGCCGATCGCCAACAGTTCCTTCAGCACAATCGGGGAGCGCGAGAGTATCTTGAGCACCAGCACCTGCCCGCGCTCGATGCGCTTGGCGATGGCCACCTCGCCCTTGCGGGTCAGCAGTGACACCGTGCGCATGTCGCGGAAGTACACGAGCACCGGGTCGCTCTCCTTCTCCAGCGTGCCGGGCGTCAGGTCGAGTTCGACCTGCTCGGCGGCTTCCGCGGTAGCAAGGGCATTGGCGATGGAGTCATCTTCAGGCCGATTCCCGCCGTATCCTCTGCCCGGGGCCGTGTGCACCAATACCTTTGGACAAGAGTGCGGTAATTTCGTAATCCAGCCGGGCTCGCTAGTCACTCAGCTCTCCGTTTTGGAAGCCTCGCTGCATCCGCGCGAATAACCCACTCCTGCTTCGGCTTCCTTGCATGTGGATCGGCAAGTCCGCTTTAGTGCAAATGCCCTCGCCAACATCACCCCAGCTTAGACCACCGGATTGCTGGTCAATTCATAGAGATGCCAGAGGAGAGGCTAACGCCCATCACTACGACTTGGTATTTGCGACACCGACGATTCGGTGCGCGACCCGAACCCTGCGTTTCAGTGCAGGAAATGGCGGGACGGGACCATGGTACAGAAAGTGGCGAAGCCGAGGAGGATAAGGCCGAGGATAGCGTTGCCGAGGCGGAAGAAGGTCGGGCCGATGCGGTGGGGGATGAATTGAACGACTACGATCAGCGTGGTGAACCAAGTCATCAGGCCGGCGGCAGCCATCAGGATTCTCCACCCGGGGGCTTTCGAGCCGAAGATGGAATTGGCAAAGGGGAGCCAGTTGGAGGCGACGCCAATCCAGTAAACCATGGTTGAGGGGTTGAAGATGGTCAGGGCGGTACCCGCGGCGACATCGGCAACCAGGTGCGCGGGGACGGTGCCTGTCCCAGCGTTTGCGGGCTCTAGCGTGGGCCCGCAGGGGTTCCTTGACGGCGCGGACAAGGAAGTAGGACCCCAGCGGGAGCAGGACGATCACACCGAGGGCCCCGAGGACGGTCCGGAGAATCGGTTTGGACAGGTCGGCGAGGAGATAGTAACCACTGAGGAAGACTAAGGAGAAGAGGATCAGGTCGCCGGCGAGGGAGCCGATTGCATGTGCGAGGGTATGTTGTGTTGAAGCGCGCGCGGCTCCAGCGGCGACGGTCGAATAGGGACACCGAGCACTTTTCCTTGATTTATCACTCAAACAAACCTGGGACTCCAAGGTCAAACCTTGATAAATTCGCCTTCTCAGTGCCAAATATCGACGACACCTGCCCGCGCCTCTTGAGTTACTATACTTTTACCCTTCGGCGCTCCCCGGGGTACGCAAAATCTTCGCTCTCAGCGAATGGTGACCTATGCAACTTTCTGCCGCGCGCCACCGCCTGGTTCTTCTCCCCACACTCTTGACTGCGCTCGTCCTGCTGCTTTCCGCTTCTCCTTCGCGTGCCGACCTTCACCAGCATCCCGTCCTTCTGCCTGCCAAAGTCGATCCCTCCAAATGTCTCGAGTGTCACAACGACAAGGCCACAGGGAAGTACGTTCACACCGCGATCTCCATGGGCTGCACCGTCTGCCACTCGGTCGCCAACGTCAAGGGCGCCACCTACATCGCTCTTTCCTATCCCTCCACTCAACTCTGCTTTACTTGCCACACCTTGTCCACTGACCCCGTCCAGCATCCACCTTACAAGGAGGGCAACTGCGTCTTCTGCCACTCTCCACACGCCAGTAATTTTCCGGCCCATCTGTACGCCTCTCCGCAGGACGTCTGTATGGCTTGCCACGTCCGCGGTCTCATGAAGGTGAATCGCAAGGCGCACACTCTCACCCTCTCTTGGGGCACCACAATCCCGTTCAAGGAAATGGATTCCTGGTCCTACCTCAACCTCGACAAGACTCACAAACTCAATCACCCCGTCGAGGGACATCCTGTTTCTGGTCCCATCGTCGCCCTTGGTAAGAACGCCCCTCCTATTACCTGCCTCACCTGCCACGAGCCTCACCACTCCACCGTCGCCAACCTCATCCTGCCGAAATACAAAAACACTACGTCCCTATGCTTGTCCTGCCACAGCGGACCTCTGTCTTAACCCGCGGGAGCAGAGTTTTGCCCCGAGCCATCATGAAGGCATGGGTGCTGCAATGACTGGCAAGCAATTCTGGCTGATGTACGGTGGCAAGAAGGTCTCGACTCTTCGGTCTGCCGTGCACACGCAGATAGTCGGGCTCAATCAGGAAGCCGCCGGCATGCTTGTATTTCAGAAGAAAGTCCACGGTCTCAGCGGCCGCTCGCCTCTCCCAGCCGGCGCTCTTCATTCGAGATCAGAGCCACGAAAGGAACCGTCTTCGCCTTCATGGTCCGGAGCTTCGGCACGGTGACTTGCCACGCGCTCAGAATCTCCAGCAACAGCGCTTCAAAGGCGTGGCCCACCTTGGCAAGCTCGTCAACCAGCCACTGGCAGGAGGTGCGGGACGGAAGACACTATTCAGTTTATCTTCTTGGGCGGACGAAACGCGCGAAGCAAGACCCTCAACCCTTTCCCGAATGCTAGTACATACGGATGGGAACTCCGCCACGTGCGGCACGGGGGCGGCCGACTCACTGGCGTCAATGCAGCTTCAGAAATCCTGAAATACACTGAAATTGCATCGAACCGGTTCGTACGGCTGAGGCGGCGCTGAACCCTTCGCTTTGGGGACGGCTGGAGCACCTGCGGAGGGCATGGCCTCCACCGCCGCTGCGGCAGGGATTGGAGTCGACTGCATAGACCATTGAGACGCCTTAAGACGACTCCGGCTCAGCATATAGTGGACCTCGCGCCAGAGTCTTGAAGCCTTGAGAGCCCCGACGTCAGTGTCCTTGGTGCTCAGGGCGGCCAGCAAATGGAGATCCGGACGCTTGAGCAGTATGGCGATCAGTTCCGCGACTTTGAGCCGATCTTGCCGGGCGAGTCCCCTTTGTGTGTCGGGCAACTCCAGAGCCATCGTGTAATTTGCCCCTTCCAACTCGAGGACACCATGAACCTCGACGGGTGTGGAAACCTTTGTGGAAAGCTGCGACGCGAGCAGCTTTACAGTTTGCTCTTCTAACGGCTCGGGAGCGACGAGTTGGAGAGTCAGGACGAGCGGAGTGCCGGCCCCCAGTTGGGCCTGAAGAGGCCCCGTGCACCTGATCGACGTCCCCATGAGGGCTTCATCAACCTGCTTCTGGAGGTAGCCTGTGATCCTTTCGTGGGTTGCCTTGAGGTCGAAGGGTTCCTCCTTCGGCTCGGACTTTACAACACCACCCGAGATGAAATTCTTGATGCGTGCCATCTGCTCGGCTGAGAGTCCGCCCTGAGTTACCAGGATTTGGTCCACCATGAGCTGGGCATTGGACCCGAAGCGTTTTCGCAAGGCCTCCTGCGCTGCCTCGATTTGCGTGGTCTCAAAGTATTGCGTGGTACGCAGGGTCACGTTAACCTGGAGGCTCTTTCCCACCTCGGAATAAGAAAGGTCGGCGATTGTCGAGTGACCCGTCTTGAAGACCCCCCCGATCACCCCCTCGACCTCTGACCGCAGGCCAATCTGGTTCACCGCCCTGCGCAGCGTCTGCATCAGGGGCACAGCCAGAATGATCAGAACCAGAGCACTGACCGCCACCCGCTTGTGAAGTTTGGCCCTTCCCTCTTGGGTGTCCTCGTGGGGAGCGAAACCCATGAGCCGGAACACCAAGGCGGCACTGATCATGATGGACACCAAGTTCGTCACGAATAGCAGGAATCCTCCCCAAGCCATGGCGCCATGCTGCCCGCTCAACGAAAAACCCACTACGGCAAGAGGTGGGATGACCGCCACGGCGATGGCGACGCCGGGGATGATCGTCATGCTCACCGGCCCGCCACGCAACGCCAGCGTGCCCGCCAACCCCGCCAGTACCGCCACAAGCAAGTCCAGCAGATTAGGATTAGTGCGTGCCAGGATCTCTGGTGTAACCTGCTTCAGCGGAGTGAGCCACGCGACCAGGCAGGTGAGGGCGATCACGCCCCCAATGCTCCACGCCAGCACGGACGCCGCTCGTCGGCCCAGGCTCCAGTCCCCCAGAATCAGAGCCAGCGCCGCTGCCAGGACAGGATTCATCAAGGGCGAGATGAGCATGGCCCCAATGATCACCGCCACACTGTTCTGCAGCAGGCCGAAGAGCGCGATCAATCCCGCAAAGGCCAGCATGGCCACATATTCGAGATCCAAATGGCTCGAATCCAGGACCGACTGGTAGATTTTTTCTCGCGCGGACTCAGTGAGCTCCATCTTTAGGTTTTTCATTGCCCACCTCCTGTGCCTGCGTTGTCCTGGGGAGAACAAGTGACCTTTGCGAACCCGCCACTCAGGGCACTTCGAGATTAGAATCGCATCCAAGGTACCCTTGGTCAAGCGTGCTGGGGTCGTGTTCCCTTGAATCGTCTCGGGCCTTCTTCACGGTAGGCTTCCAGGATACCCGCAAGGGTCACCACTCATCGGTGTCGCAATTACCAAGTCATACTGATAGGCGTCAGCTTTGCCCCTAGCATCTAAATGGGTGGACCAGCAATACGGTGGTTTAAGCTGCCGTGATGGTGGCGCGGAAATTTGCACTAAAACCGACTTGCCGATCCAAATACAAGGAAGCCGAAGCCTGGCGTGGGTGACTCACGCGGATGCCGCGAGGCTTCGAAGACGGAGATCTGGGTGACTATGGGGGGACAACAGCCAAACGATTACCCTTTGACCTTTTTCTCAAACGTTACGCCGCCCGCCGCCGCGCCGGCGAATCCGGCCAAGCACCAGCGGGGCGATGAATATCCGGCGGACGAGGAGATGGACGCTTTTGAGAGATAACCCGGATCTAATCGACCACATCCCTGATGTAGTCGTCACAGTAGGCGTCAACGCGCAAGGCGGCCTCTCCCTGAGCCCTGACGCGGTCTCGGAAACGCGCCTCTCGCCGGATGAGGAGGGGATGCTCCTCATGAGCTTTACCCATTGGAGAGAAACCGCGGGGGACCGGCGCGCAGAGGAAACGCTGCGGCAAGGAATCCCACTTACCGTGAGCTACAAGCTGATAAAGGCCGCTCAACATCTGCGGGGGCGGATCGAAATCAATCGAGCCCTGCTGCGCTCGCTTCCCAGCGATGAAGAACGGCTTGGCTTGGCGCCGAATATTCTCCAAAGGCTGCCCGCCGAATCTTCCGAAGACCGCCAACTTTTCCTCGACAGCGTCGTTTGGCACGAGGGAGTTCACCTCCTGAACCCGAATCGGGATGAAGCTTGGCTCCTTGAGATGACGCTCAGCTACTGCCGGTCGCACCCGGACATCGCGGCGGCGGCTCGGCGCGTGCTGAGAGGAGGCGCGCCCGGTTCCTCCGCCCGATGGATTAGCGCCCTTCCCTGGCTGGTCATCCTGGAGGACGAGGCCGCGATCGATCTGGTCCAGTCCGGGAAACCGGAAGAAGCGCTGGAAATTCTCAAAGGCTTGCTGGACGCGGAGCCTGCGGCCTGGCTCTCCTGCGACGAGTTCGCGATCGCGCTGGAAGCCTTCGCTCGCATCGACAAGGCGCTCCAGGGAAAAGAACCAGTGGCGGAGCGCAAAGCGCGATCCCTCCGCCTGGTCCAGGTGGCGCAGCGATTCGTGGCACTCCAAGAAAAGGGTCTCTCCAAGAAGAGTTGGGCAGAGCAAGCTCCATTCTATTGTTTACCAGAGACTCGACGGTTGCTGGCGCGGGCGTATCTCGAAGCCGGCCAGCCTGACGAGGTGCACCGTCTCATCGACGCCGGATTAAGGGATCTCGATTCGCTGCTGGGAATTGTCGTTCGGCCATGTCGCTGGTTGGTGTTGGATTCGCACGCACAAATGTGCTGGCTCAGGGCAGAATCCCTTCTCGAAGAGTATGAGCGGACCGGCAAGAAGGGAATCCTCCACAGCGCGATCGACACGATTCAAGCAGGGCTTCAAGACGCTAAGGACGCCGTAACCGCTCTGGCGGCAAGCGGCGGTGGTCGAAGCCAATGGAATCTGCTCACCTTCACGCCGGCGGATCTCGCCCGGGCGCGCCTGCAGCTAGGTCTTGCTGTTTCCTTGCTCGCCTGGCTGGAACCCGCCCGCCGCGACGAATTCTTGCAAACCGTCCAGACCTCCGCCGCGAGCTTGACGGACGCTCAGGCCGAGCTCGTGTCGGATCCTTCGTGGCCGTTCTTCCAAGGGATGCTCGCGGCTCTGGAAGGACATTGGCATGATGCCGTCGAGAAGTTGGAAGCAGCCTGGGCCGTGAAAGCTGATCCGCTCGTCGCGGAGTCCCTGGGAATCGCTTATCTGCATACCCAGCGGCCTGAAGACGCCGAAACGAGCTTTCAGAAAATCGGGCGGCCAGCCTGGGGAGCCTCGTACGAACAGGGACTGTATTATTTCCAGGATCGACAGTACGCTCGCGCTTCAGAATGCTGGGCGCCGCTATGGAATAGGACCAATGGCCTGGAACCGGCAGACCGGAAGGACCTTCTGGACCTGGGCCAGAATCTGCTTCGGGCGCAGCTGCGTCTGGGGCAGACGGACATGGCGGTGGATACGCTGGCTTCCCTGGTCCAACGGAAGGCGAGAAAACGAGGCCTGGCCGAGTTGCTGGCGAAGGAACTGGAGGGGAGTCAAGACCCGGCTTCCTCCTGCGACGCCTTCGCCCGTGCGTGGGCGGCGCGCGTTCCGGAGGAATCGGCAGCCGAGCTGATCCAGGCCATAGAGGACTTGATCAGCGGCGCGCCAACCAAAACCTCGTTGCTGGAGTATTTTGTGGGCGCCAGCACCCAAAGAATGGAAGCCCGCCGCCAGCGTTGGGGAAATCTTATTCACCAAGAGCGGCCGCCGAGTCCGCAAGGGCTGCAAGTGGTTTTCGGACAGGATTGGAACCGACTGCCTGCGGACGTTCAGGCGCGCTTTCTGGCGGATATCGCATCTGCCCTGATCGAACGGCTCGTCTCTCCGGTCACGGCGCGCGAATTCTTGAAGGCGGTGGCGAACGTCTTGAAACGGAATTTGTCGCCTTCGGGCCTGGCGGCCCTGACGCAGGCGTTTGACCAACTTCTCGATGGCCAGGGTCGGCCCCGCCAAAACATCAGCCGGCTCCTGAGCAAAGACAGCCGTTTGCTGATTGACATGACGGAGTACAGCCGGAGGATTCACGTGAAGTCCATCGCTCGATCGGACCACGAGCGCACGGAATCCGCCTACGAGCGCGCACGGGACGAGTTGGCGGCGCTGGAAAATGAGACGCAAGCAAAGGGCCTCTCCGGCTTTGCCCTCCTCGACCTGGAGGCGCGCACGGCCGCACTGGAAGAACTCCTGGCGGCCCCGCCCGATCCGGCCTACTCGGAGCGATATCACGGGCTTCGCGAACGCTTCACCGCGCTCCGAACACGGATCGGCAAACAGCGGGCGGCGAAGTCGCAGTCTCAGGAAGCGTGGGAGCAATGGCGCCGTCAGCAGGAAGAAGCCAAATGGAATTGGAAAAATTCTCCCGAAGGACAACATTGGATGGCCGAGCGAGCGCATCGTGCGGCGGCGGCCGTGGAAAAGGATTCGCTCCGAGCGCCGTATCGAAAAATACTGCAACGTCCGGACCCAAAGGCCGTTGCGGAGGACCTGAGGAACCAGGCGGGCTTCTGGATGCGAACCGCCATGCTGATCGCAACCCAGAAGGGCAAGGGAAAATCGGTCGAGGAACTCCTGGAAATCGTGCTCGAGCTAACGGCGCGCAAAATCCTGCCTGCCCAACAATACGATGAAGCCCGGGGCATGCTCGGATTATCACCGACGAGCCCAGAAACACCTCCCGCCGCGCAGGGAGGGGCGAAGGTTGAGACGTCGCCGAAAATAGAAGCGATCACGCTGGCCATGGTTATCTTGCTCGATCTGGCACTGGCGCCATCGGTCGTCTTACATCAGCACCCAACCGGGGTGATCCTTGCGTTGTTGACCGCTACGGCCGGCGCCAGGTATTCGGCAACTGCAATAACGCCATTACTTGCCAAGGCGGCCGAATGGACAGGGAAGTTCTTCAAAAGCGCTGTCGCGTCTCGTCCACTCAAAAAAAGGCCCTCTGGTTCCATCTCCGCCGCCGCTTGATTGCAATTTCCTTCGCAAAACATCTCACCTAACGACCCTACGATACCGCTTCTGTACCCGGTCGGCGTGGAGTGCTGCCGTTACTGGCCGGCCCAGGCGTTTGCCGTTTTGGCGGGCATGAGCCAAGCCGGCGCGGACTCGTTCCCGGAGAATCTCCCGCTCGAACTCCGCGAAGTCGGCCAGCAAGCCGGCCACGGCTCGGCCGGCGGGTGTCGTCAGATCCAGGCCTTCGGTCAGTGAAACGAAACCGACTCCCAGATGCTCCAGTTCCTGAAGGGTAGCGAGCAGGTCGGTTACCGATCTGCCCCAACGATCCAATCGCCATACTAACACCACGTCGATCTTGCGGGGGGCCTTGCGCTACATCTTCTCATGCGCGGCTCCCGAACTGGAACACGGGAATCCTGTGCGCAAGGGATCGGCGAAGCCGCCGGAAGATGGGCGGTGGTCGAATTACAACCGTTTTGCTTTGGAAAAGGCGACGGTAGCGAGGTCCCCTATTCCAGTTGACGACGTGCGGTTGCCGCAACGGTATCGGGCATAAGAAAATCGGCCGGTCAAGACTGCGGTGACCGTAGCCCGCTGACTTTGATTTGACGGGGGGGCTGGTGTATGCTTTTGACCGAACCCAGAGCTCATATCGGGAATTCCGGCCGAAGACTTCTTGTTATCGTCAACTGAGTGGGGGCGCAAATGCAACAGGCCTTTCATGTCTACTACCTCGTGAATTTTTGTGCCTTCGTTGTGGCTGCCTTCCTTTTCAGCTTTTTCTAGGCCAGGGAGCAAAAACAAAGCAAATTCCTTGCGATTCTTCTTGCCGTAGGAATTATTTTCATCGCGGTTCTTCTCACGGCTAGCACAAAAGGATGGGCACTGCCCATCGCCGCCGCTGTCGCCGCGGATTACGTTGCAGTGCGCAAAAGCCGAAGCCGAAGAGCATGGTGGGTACGTACTTTTTTCTTGGGGCCAGTTTTACTCGTGATCCTGCTGTTTTTGCCCAGCCTGATGGGCCGGAGCCGTTTCCCAATCCTTCCAAGCCAATTGGAAAACTTGGACAAGCCCTTCCTGATGCCTATTCAACATACTCGTATCCAGGCCAGTATGCTGCCCACTTTCGCGCCCGCCGCTCAGGGGATGATCGCAGCCGGGCAGGTGGAGCGGGGCAAGGTGAGGGTCGGGCAGGAAGTGCAAGTTGTCGGGTTGCGTCCGGAAGCGCTCAAGCAGGTCGTGGGACGGATCGGAAACGGAGCGCTTCGTCAACGTGTAGATGAAGGATGGCCGGGAGACACCGTTGGGATATTCCTGAAGGGGGCACAGAAGGAAGATGTGAAACGCGACATGGTTTTGGCCACGCCGGGGTCCATCGCAGCGCACACGCGATTCACGCCAGAGATTCACCCCAGCACAGAACAAGAAGGCGGGCGGGACGTGCCGCTGCTTGCACCGCGCACGCTACAGTTTACTTTTCGGGGTTTCGACGTCACGGGATTGGTGAAGCCGCCTCCGGGGACCGGAACGGTTACGCCCGGGAGCAGTGTTGTCGTGGAGGTTGAGTTGACCACACCCATTGCCATCGACAAGGGGCTGCAGTTCCCGGTCCGCGAAGTCGGCGGCGATAACGTCGGCAATGGCACGGTGGTGGATATCTTACTGTAATCCCGCGAAGGCTGGGGAGGTAGCGGACGACAAAAACTGCAACCTGCCTCGCCCAGGACGGGCACTTGCCAGCGCAAAGGCTCGACGAGCCCGATGACATCACCGACCAGAGACCGAGGCACAGAGCGACGGGCCGAGACTGCGGTCTTTGGGTGGCTGGTTTTGCCGCGAATGCATCATTATCGCTTTTTGGCGAAGGAGAACCCGTGGTCAAGCGGGCTGAGGTCGTGTTCCCTTGAATCGTCTCGGGCCTACTTCACGGTAGGCTTCCAGGATACCCGCAAGGGTCACCACGCCTTCCAATTTGCGGAAGTCCGCGCGGTTCACAACGGGCAGAAGCGGCAAATCACCCAGCCGTCGCAACGCCTCTTCGAGGACATGGTCGGGATGAAGATGCGGCAGCGCCTCTTCGGGCAGCAGGCTGCGCAAGGTTGCGCCCTCCGGCATTTGCGCGGCCTGGCGGCGAAGTTCCTCTTTTTTGATCCCGCGCCATTTTCCCGTGCCATCCTCGACGAACACGAAATCCTCTGCAGAAGCGTCGGCACGCGCTAGCGCCGTGCTGAGGGGCTCCTCGATATTCAGCACCGTGCCTTGATACGCTCGCATCGCGTTTTCCACGTGTACGGAAACTTCTTCGCGCCGCTCTTCCATCGAAGGCAAGTCCGTACCATCCTGCCGGGAAAGGAGATCGAAGAGCGCCGTGGGTTGATAGTGACGAGAGATGAGGTAGGCAATGGTATTGGAAATCATCACGGGAAGAATGATGGAGTAGTTGCCGCTGACCTCCAGCACCATGAACACCGAGGTCATGGGCACACGCAGGAATCCCGCGAACAATGTCCCCATGCCCACCAGCGCGTAAGTGCCCACCTGGCCCGTGAGCCAGGGAAAGAAATGATGTTCGATGCTGCCCACGGCGCCACCGATCATAGCGCCGATGAAGAGCGCGGGTGCGAACATCCCGCCCGGCGTGCCGCTGACGAAGGAAAAGCTGGTGGAAAGGATTTTGAACGCCGCCAGCAGCGCCAGCATTCGCCAAGTGAACTCGTCATGCATCGCCTGGTCGATGAAGTCGTAGCCGGCGCCCATCACCTGCGGAAGCCCCAGGCCGATTACCCCAATCAACAGTCCTGCCACCGCGGGCTGAAAGTACTGGCTCCAGCGCGGTAGAGCCTTCAACCGTGGCCGCGCGTAGCCAATGAGTTTCACCAAGATCAGTGAGGAGATACCCCCGATGACCCCCAGGGCCGCATACGCCAGCAACTCGGCGGGATGGACCAAGTGGTACTCAGGAATCCGGAACAGCGGTTGCTCACCCAGAAACCAGCGCACCACCACCACACTCGAAACCGCCGCAAGCACCACCGCCCCCAGCACCCCCGCCGTCCATTTCCCGATCACCTCTTCGATGACGAACAAGACCGCAGAAATGGGCGCATTAAAAGCTGCCGCCAAGCCCGCGGCCGCGCCCACGGGCGCAATCAGGCGCACTTTCTCGCGCGAAAGCCGCAACCGCCGCCCAAGCGCCGAGGCGATCCCGGCGCCCATTTGCAGCGAGGGGTCTTCAGGCCCCAGCGACTGCCCCGTCCCGATGGCCAGTGCGCAGCACACGAACTTGCCAATCACCGTGTTGAAAGGAATGAAGCCATCATAAATGTACAAGGCCGCTTTGGTCTGGTTGACGCCGCTGCCCCGCGCGCGTGGGAAGAATTTGATCACCAGGAAAGCGACAATCAACCCGCCGACGGTGGGCACCAACAAGGTACGGGTCGGGGGTGGCGTGAGGTCCGAACCGAAAACACTCAGGCGCGTCCAGTCGATGGCGATCCGAAATAGGACGACGGCCAGGCCAGAAATCAGGCCGATGATGACCGCCAGCAGAAGGAAAAGCTGCGGTTCGCCCAGCATCTCGCTCTCGGGCTCCCAGCCGATCCTCTTGCGTAGCTTGTCCCAGGCGGCGCGCGCCGCAGTATGGGTAGCGATTGGGGACGCCGGAGGTGTCGGCGAGGTACTGGTCATGGGCGCCCCCCTTCCTGTTGCCGCGCGATCAGTACCAGGGCAAGGTCCAGGCCCTGCGGCTCGCCACACGCTTGGGATGCCGCTTTTTCTATTTCGAAGACCAAGTCCATGGTGTTGGAGAGCAATTCCGAATCTCGACTGAGACTGCGTTGCCGCATACTGGGTTGGAACGTGGTGGCCTGCGCGTAAAGCGTATGGAGCGGGTCGTCGTGCGCGGACTGCAAGTCGATCCCCCGCTGCGCGGCGCAGGCTTCGAGGCGTGTCATCGCTTGGTCAAAGGCCTCCCGCGCGCGCTGCCCCCGCTCCTGCTCCCCCAGCCGGGGGATAAAGGGATCCAGATCCAGCACGGCCCGCGCGGTGTCCCGCATCGCTGCCGCCTGCGTCAGATTCGGGTCCTGCTGTAAAGCCCGGTTCAGGTAGCGTTGAGCCTGCGTATATTGGCCGGTTTGAAAGTAACATTCGCCCGCCCCCACCAGCGCCGGCGCCGAGCGTGGTTCCGCGGCCAGCGCCTGGCGAAAGAGTCTCAACGCGTCGTCGTACCCGCCAGCTTTCATGAGCAGTGCGCCGACCTGAGTCTGCAGTTTCGCATCGGGCGGCAGATTGCTGGCTACGGCGATCAACTCCGCGCGCGCTGCGGCCTCCTGATCAGAGTGGAGAAGGAAATCCACCAACTCCAGCCTCACCGTTCTGCGCCGGACCGCCGGATTGCCGTCCCAGTCGCTGTAAACTGCGTCATGGAAATACTGCACGGCCTCCGGGGTAGCACGCTCGCGCACCGCCAACCGCGCCAACTCCAGGTTCACGGGGCCATTCCCGGGGTCACGTTCCCGGAGGTTCAGCAGGTATGTGCGCGCCTCCGGAACACGCTCCGTGGCCACGAGCGCCTGGGCCAGCCTCAGTTGAAAAAGAGGATTGTCGCGCGAGTAAGCTAGAGCGTTGCGAAAGTCCGCCAGCGCCGCCTTGGCGTGCCCGGCCATGAGAGCCTGTTCACCACGGCTGTACCAATCCTGCGCCAAGCCCCTTTCCACCGCGTGATAGCGCCTGACGGCATAGCCCGTGATGACGAACAGAAGGATTATTAGCACGAACACAAGGATCAGGAAGGTATCGCGCCGCTGCAACCAGAAATAACCAAGGCGCTCGGAGCAGAGAGGGCACTCCGGTTCTCCCCAGGGGATTGCTTGCCCACATTTTGCACAGCGGCGGTCCAGTTCCATGTCGATATCTCAAGAATTCCCGCGAAGGTGGAGGAACAGCGTCAGGTACCGCTTGGCGTTGCTCGTAATCAGAAAATGCTCGCGGACGTGTTCATGACCTTGCTCCCCGAGCTTGGCAGCGATCGCAGGGTTGGAAAGTAGAAAACGGATCTGGTAGGCCCTGCCTTCCATGTCATGAGCGAGGAGACCCGTATGTTTGTGAATTACCTGGGTAGGAATCCCGCCGACCGCGGAGGCCACGACGGGCTTCTTCTTCGATAGGTTCTCTATGACAGTCAGACCGAAGGCCTCGCGCAAGCTCTTCTGGATGATGAGCGTTGACTCGCGCCGCTGTGCATCGAGCAGCCGGCTTCGGGCCGCCGGCCCGGAGGCCTGGCTGCGAAAGGGTTCGTCGTACTCACGCAGCTTGGACAGGGCCTCCATAGAAGAGAGTCGGGGGGCCTGAGCAACTTCTTCCACCGACATGTCGCTGAAGTCCACAACTCTATTCCCGAGTTCGGCAGAAAGTTTGACCAGTTCGCTGTTCCGCCCACGATTCTTGCTGTACATCTGGCCGTCAAGGACGGCGAAGGTCTTATACTTGCTGAAAATATTGGCCTCGTCAAATTCGACCACGACTTTCTGCCGAAACGCGCTATGAGCGGCAAGCAAGATCAGGGTCAAGGTTAAGGTGAACACATTCACAAATGGGACTTTAGCATATAGCGGAGCATACCGCTCACGCTGATTGCCGATTCCGTGCGCAAGCACTAACGTCACTCGCGAACAATCGAAGACACACCTGCGACAGTGTTGTGCAAAGTGGCGTGGTCCCTACCAACAGTTTCCAGAGCACGCAGCCGAAGAATCCTGTAATTCGTAGCGGAAAGAGAATTTTGCAGCCAACCATTGGAATGGGTTTGGTCCACCACGTCCAAAGGAGCGCCGGTTGCATTGGACAGACAATTCCAGGATTAGTTGGCCGTGTAGAGCTCAAACGACCGGAGAGGAGGGCCGGTTTCCAAATGATGGTGAGGGCCACCCGGTTTTAGCCTGTACCAAGGCCTCTTTACTTGACTTAAGATTAGTACGCTCCTGATGGCAACATAGGGCTTCTTGTTACGCACATGACGCCGGTACCCAATGACCGTGTCCAACGAACGTATCGTGTTCGCATAGCACTGTTCCTGATCGGCGCTGTGCTGCTCGTTCTCCTGCTGAGCTATCTCTATGAAGGCATTCAGACTCTTAATGCATTGGAGCAAATCGAAAGCGACCGAGACCGATGGCAGCGGCCATCCGACGTGATCCAGGCACTGAATCTCCACCAAGGCAGCGTAGTGGTGGATTTCGGTTGTGGAGTTGGCTACTTCGCGCTCAAGCTTTGTCCTCTGGTCGGCAAGAACGGCGGCGTCGTAGCGGAGGACATTCGCCAGCAATCGTTGGTTTTCCTTCGGATTAGAGCGTTCCTACGAGACCAGCACAATATCAAGACTATTCGCGGAGTAATGGATGATCCCCGACTCCCCGCAGGATTTGCAGACGCGGTCTTGATAGCGAATACCTATCACGAATTAACAGCGCCAAAGCTAATCCTGCATCACTTGGCCGACTCGTTGAAACCGGGCGGGCGTCTGGTCATTATCGATCGAAGTCCGCGATCCGGGTTCGTGGCGTCTCGTGAGACGCAGACAGAACACCACGAACTGCGCCTAGATTTGGTTGAAACGGAAGTTCGCAATGCAGGTTTTGAGGTCATCAGCCGACAAGATCGCTTCATTGACCGCCCAGCAGATGACCAAGTTTGGTGGCTGATTGTGACCCGCAAACTGTGAGCAATTCGGCACGCATGGAAAGCGGGGCGGGCGACTTGCGAGAGCCGCCAGGGAATACGCGAGCACAAAACCTCTGCGCCAAAAGACAAGCCTAGTTCGGCGTGCCCGCTGGTATGGCAAACGCCAGTACGGAATCGATGCTTTCTATGGCCAGCAGGGGCTTTTCTCGCAACACGGTCGGGATTTGAGCTCTGACGAAAGGGAAGCGAAAATAGCCCAGCCCAGGGGAATGCTGCGGGCCAAGGCCCACACGGTTCTCGAATTTCAACGGGACGGTCATCCGCAAAAAACGTTAGGTCTCTATCGGGAGTGACCCGGCGCGCAAGTGTGGGGAAAGCGCGGAGACGTCGATTCGCCGGGTCACTTTCGATAGAGCCGTTTGAATGAAGCCGCTGGCGTTTGCGGCGGACG
>Ga0116111_1000476_pt1 | contig 32784 bp, 29 predicted proteins | sample June2015DPH_8_10_FD_89720 | JGI IMG/M metagenome (GOLD analysis project Ga0116111, IMG submission 89720) | Peatland microbial communities from SPRUCE experiment site at the Marcell Experimental Forest, Minnesota, USA - June2015DPH_8_100 | ecosystem: Environmental > Terrestrial > Soil > Wetlands... | reverse complement strand
TTATCGGGACCGCCCGAAGGAACAATGGCCGCGCACTCCGGATGGAAGTCTCGCGATGTTTACGCATCCGCTAGACATTGACGCGCTGCTCAAAGATTCGGATAGTCAACCATAAGGCAACCACGGGGAAAGAGTGAATGAAACGCATATGAAAAAGAATGAACAACCGAACGCAAAAATCGAAATCACCAAAGACGGTCCCTATCTCGTCAGCGGCAGCCTGCCACTCAGCGAGCAGCGGATTGTCACCAATGCCGAGGGCGAATCCCTCGACTACCGGGAAGGGAAGAAATACCCGGCACAGCCGCAATATGCCCTCTGCCGTTGCGGCCAGTCGGCCAACAAACCCTTCTGCGACGGCAGCCACACAAAGGTTCAATTCGACGGCACAGAAACGGCCAGCCGGCAGCTTTACCTTAAGCAAGCCGAAACCATCGAAGGGCCTACCATGCTGCTCACCGACGCGGATAGCCTTTGCGCCTTTGCCCGCTTCTGCGACCCGAAAGGGAGGGTCTGGAACCTGGTGCTGCAGACAGACGATCCCGAAGCCCGGCGACTGGTGGGGTATGAGGCGGGGCATTGTCCGGCCGGCCGGTTGGTGGCGTGGGATCGGAAGACGGGCAAACACATCGAACCGAAGTTCGAACCGTCGCTCGGGTTGATCGAGGACACGGCCAGGCAGGTCAGCGGCCCGATCTGGGTGCGGGGAGGCATCCCGGTGATTGCCGCCGATGGCAAAGCCTATGAGGTTCGGAATCGGATGACCTTGTGCCGATGCGGCAGGTCCGACAACAAGCCTTTCTGCAACGGGTCGCACGCGGCATGAGGTGGCTTACACGAGCTTTTCAAATTCGCCGATGAACTGCCGCATGTCGCGGAGCAACACGGCGTCGGGCTTGCAGCGCAGCACCATGCCATCGAGATACATGAGGCTGCGGATGATGGCGAAGATGCCCTTCTCAAACGTCATCCCCGAATGCACGCCCAGCTTGATGGTTTGCATCATCTTCCGGGTCAGGCTGACTTGCGCAACGGTCGTGCCGGTGAAGTCGGCGTAGAGTTCCAGAAATTTTGCCTTGAAGGTGTCGAAGGCTGGGCCAGCCAGCTCGCGTTCGGACATGTGGTTCAGCGCGGCGGCGCAGCGTGGATAATCGTATTCGGAAAGCGCCGCGAAGAATTCAAACAGCCCGCGCCGGATTTTCGGGCCGACGTGCCCGATGTAGCCGGTGTCAATGAAGCAAAGTTTGTCACCCGTGAGCAGCACGTTGCCGGGATGCATGTCGCCGTGAAATGTGCCGACGCAAAACATGTAGAAGCCGTGGATGTGAAACAGTTCGAGGAGCCGGTCGTAGCCCAGCCCGCCGGTTTCCAGCAACTCATCGAAACTGCGGCCGGGAATGAATTCGGAAACCATCACGTTCTCGTTGCCCAGCGGCTCATGCACACGCGCAAACGCCAGACGGGAAAGATCGAAGCGGTCACGGTGCTGTTCGTAGATGGCGCGCAAGGTTTTTTGGCCGGCGACCTCGTGGCGCAAATCGAGTTCGCTCAACGTATATTCCTCGATATCACCGAGAATGCCCACGGGATCGCCCACCCGCCGGAGCTTGGGATAGAGGAAGGTGGCCAGGCGAAACAGGCGCTTGAGGCTGGCGACATCGGCGATGAACTGGGCGCGCACATTCTTCTTGATGGCCTTGATGACGACCGCCTCGCCGGTTTTGAGCCGCGCGCGGTGCACCTGGCCGACGGAGGCGGAGGCGAGTGCGACCGGCTCGATGCTCTCAAAGTGGTCAAAGAACCCAGGAACGGCGGACGCGCGCAAGAGGCCCAGAAAATTCTCCGGCGCAAGGACGGCGTTGCGGCGATAGAGCCGGGCCAGATGCTCGCATTTTTCGCGCTCCAGGAAATCAATCCGCAGCGCGTGAACCTGGCCGAGCTTCACCGCAAGCAGGCCGAGGCCCTGAATCCAATCGAGGTCCGGCAATTTGCCGCCGCGCCCGTAAATCGAGTGAATGAGCCGCCCAAATTGAATCCAGTTCATGGCCGGCCAGGTCAGACCTGGGTGTTTTTGGAAACGAACTTCACGCCGTAACGGCGCGCGATGAGGTTCGCCGCGATGCGGCCCGATTCGTAGATCGTCGGCAGACCGCTGCCGGGATGCGTGCCGCCGCCGACGAGATGGCAATTATCCAGTTCCTCGAATTTGTTGCGCGGCCGGAAATACAGCATCTGGTTGAGCGAGTGCGCGAGGTTGAACGTCGCGCCGAACTGGATGTTCATGTCCTGCCACGTTTGGGGTGTGAACACGATTTCCTCCTGGAGGTGCCCCTGAATGTCCGCCATGCCGCCCCGCTTGACCATTGCCGCGATGACCCGGTCACGGAACGCGGATTTCTCCTTCGCCCAATCAATTTTCGCCGTGCGGTTCGGCACCGGCACGAGGACGTAAACCGCGGAATGTCCCGGCGGCGCAAGCGCAGGGTCGGTCACGCTGGCGTTGCGGACGTAGAATGAGATGTCCTCGGATAAAACCTTGTGTTGAAAAATATCGCGGATGTTGCCCTGGTAATCGCCGGCAAAGAAAATCGTGTGGTGCGGCAGGTCATAGACCTTGTCGAGGCCCAGATACAGCATGAACGTGGAACAGGAATACTCGCGGGCGTCCACGTTTTCCGGGCTGTATTTCTTCAACACGCCCGGGGGCACAAGATGTTTCATGGCGTAACCGAAGTCCGCGTTCAGCACCGTCTCGTCGGCGAGAACTTTTTCGCCATCCGCCAGCTCGACTCCGCACACCTGGCGGCCTTCGAGCAGGAGCTGTTTCACCGGCGTGCCGAGACGGAGATTCACGCCGAGTTCGCGGCACACCTTCGCCATCGCCTCGGAAATTTCGCTGAGGCCGCCTATGACGTGATACACACCGAACGCGTGCTCGACGTACGGCAGGATGGCGAAGGCGCCCGGACAATCCCACGCCGACATGCCGAGATATTTCGATTGGAATGTGAACGAAAGCTTGAGTTTGTCCTCCTTGAAATAATCGCCCAACACCCCCAACAGCGAGCGGCCGAGCGACAGGTTCGGCAGCGCCTTCAATAAATCGCGCGTGAAATACTGCCTGATGGTGGCGTAGTCCTTTTGCAGGCACGGATACATCAAATGAAAGCGCCGTTTCTCCACCGCCATGAACTTGTCATAGCCCGCGCGGTTGCCGGGAAAGTGCGCGTCGAGCTGCTGCAGCATTGCCTCGCGCTCCGTCGTCGGTTCGAGGCGGACGTCCTCAAACTGCAACCGATACATCGGCTCCAGCTTCACGCACTTCAGGTAATCGGCGATGTGCCGCCCAGCTTCTTCGAACACTTCGTCGAGGATAAATTTCATCATCAGGAACGTCGGGCCGGTGTCGAACTTGTAACCATTGCGCACGATGGCCGCGTTGCGGCCACCCACGTGTGATTCCTTCTCAAAAACCGTCACCTTGAATCCCCGGTTGGCGAGCAACATCGCCGCCGTGAGACCTCCCGGTCCTGCGCCCACGACAATGACATGTTTCTGCGAATCGTTTTGCCTCGTCACTTGGCGATAAGGGTAGTGCAGAACAAGAAAGTTGCAAATCAGAGCTTTTAGTGACCAAGCCCGGGTCATTCCCGACCGCCGCATCAGGCGCGTGCTGATGAAGCGGGAGAAATCCCCTTGATTTGCCGGGAGAGCAGCACACTTTTGTTGACGAGTTCATTGACCGTCTGCGTCAGGTATTGACTCTTCTTGAACTCGGCCACGTTGTTCTCCATGTCTTCGGCGGTCCAACCCCGGCTCCAGCCCACGAAATTAAACGGCGGAAGGGTGAAGCCGAGTTCGGTGAAAAACGTGTTCAATTGCCCGGCCACCTGCTGGATGTTGTCCTGCCCGCCCGTGACAATGAAGGCGGCGACCTTCTTCTGGATGAGCACACGGCGGTGGAGGGCGATCTGGTTTTGCACGCAGTTCAGGCGCTCGGCCATTTTGTAGTAAAGCGACGACGCGTTGCCCCAGCGGATCGGCGTGGCCAGCAATACCACGTCAGCCCACAAGACCAGGTCGCGATAGACCAGGTTCATCCCGTCCGCGGCATCCTGCTCCGAAATGGAACAGGGCCAGGTGCAGGCGGTGACCGAATGGCTGTAATAACCCTCGCAATGACGAAAGCCGAGGTCGCGCAGTTTGATGAGCCGCGTGGCCGCACCGTGCTGCGCGGCGGCGTGCGCGAGCGCCTGCTCCAACGCGGCTTCGCTCGTCGAATAACGGGCGAGTTGCGCGCCCATGTTCGTGGTGGAAATGCCGAGCACGTTGAGCGACGCGGGCGTGGTCTGGCAGGCAAGATTCCGCAGGTCGGCCAACGGATCATCACGTTTCGGAGGCAGAATCGTCGGGACCGATGGCGTGTCCGACACGAAGATAATGCCATCCTGAATCTTTACGTCATGCACCGCCTGCCGCACCCCGAGTTCCAAGGGCATGTTACCGGTCGTAATGTCGAATTTCCAGCCGTGCCACGGACACACGACACACAGCACGCCGTCGGCTCCGCGCTCGACTTTTCCTTCGGCCAGCGGGCCGCCCTGATGGGGGCAGGTGCCACAGAGGGCGGTGATTTTTCCGCCGTAATGAAACAGGGCGACATCCTGCCCCGCGAGTGTCACGGCCTTTTGCGTTCCTTCCGGAAGTTCGGAAACGGCAATGGTCTTCGTGTAGTTCATGATGTTGTTGTTTTCAGGTGGTGCATCACGCCATCGCGTAAACCTCTGCTTCATTTTCCACAAATTCGCGAGCTTTTTGTTCCATCCCGGCTTTCAGTGCCTGTTCCTCAGCCACGCCCGGTTCCCGACCGCCGCATTGAACGCCTGCTGGCCGAACGCAAAGACTGACCGGAGGCGAGCCCGCCATTCAATTCTTCCGCGGATCGGGCAAACCCGCTGTCAACCGGAAACGCGCGACATCCATCGCTGCGCTGGTTCCGGGAATCAAGGCGGCGAGACCGGTGTCGGCTTCTTGGAAATAAAAAAACAACAGCACCCGTCCGGCGACCGCTGCGTTGCCGTGATAAAAACGGTGTTCGCGCAGCAGAAACAATTTCGCTTCATCGAACGCCACCTTCCGGCCCATCGCCTTCGAAGCCACGTGCGCCAGCACCGCGAGCAAATGCGGCGCGTCGTCCGGCTCGGAAGCATCCAGAAACTTCACGTCACCGGCGAACTCCTCCAGAAAATAATTCAGCGCCAGATCATAATCCGTGGGATGCAGCATCCGCTCGCGCAGCACGCCGAGATGGTGCGGGAGGTCTTGGGAGGCGGTGTTCATGCGTTTGCCGGAACCGCTCTGGGTTCGTCGAAATTGTAAACGCCCGGGATGAACCGCGGATTTAACGCCAGCTGGCGGATGTCTTTGGATTTCATGTTGTGGCCAATGGCAGCACGTCCATGCGTGTTATGCTACGGTCCCGCGGCCCGGCGGACAAGTCAGGTAACTTTAAGTTAAGTTGCCGCGCGTTGCCGTTTGGCAACAGTCAGTTGCTCCAGCTATTCAGGACATCTCGAACGCAACGCTTGATTCGTCTGAACATCACGTCATATTCGGGGTCAAACGACGGTGAGTCCCATGAATAAAACGTGGCAGACATTGCTCTGGTTGTGCACAGTGCTTTGGTGCGGGCGTATGGTGGCCGCTGTTTCCGCAGGCTCTTTGGTCATCAATTCAATTTCCGTCGTGGAAACCAACCTGGATTTTGTCGCGACCTTTCCGCCCGGCGTGGACCGCGCCGTCCTGGAGATGCGGCCGACGCTGGCGGATGAATGGCAGTCTGCCGCTTTGCTGAATGTCCCTGCCGATGGCGGAACGATTGAGTTCAGCATTCCCATGCCGGCACTGGAGACGGCCTTCTTTCGCTTGAACGCCTCCATGCTCGTCCCGAGCAACTCTCTGTCCAATAACCCAACAAAAACCACGGCCACGACCCAAGTGTCCGCCGAGCTGCGATTCGTGGCCGTGCCGCCGCTGGGGCCAGACTCGACGAACACCAATGAGGCGGTGTTTCATTTCAAAGGAATGATTGACGGATCGGACCGGATCACGATCAAGAGGCAGGGGGCACTTTGGGAACATGTGAATTGGGGCTGGCCGGCGGGAGCGGTCACGGTAAATGGCTCGCAATGGAATCCCTCCGAAAAGAATTTTATCACCACGACCGGCGCGGTCATGTTCCTGCCAAAAAAAATACTCGCTGCTGTCGCCGAGGCTGGAGCTTGTCGCCGGACGCGATGTGGTGGCGCTGGAACGGACCAACGACGCCCTGATTGTTTATCTGGATGACACGCCATTGGGCGCCGCACCCTACGAATTCAAAATTCACTTTCCCCGGGAGAAGCCGAAGCCGGAGCCGGTCCGCCCGTCAACCCCTGCCACCTTGAAAATCACGGCGCTGATTGATGGCAGTGATCTCCTGAAAATTACGGCGAGCGAAGCCACTTGGACACACCGGGCCTGGGCTTGTCCAAGCGCGGTCAAGCTGAACGAAATAGCATGGAACGTTTGCCAGACCAATGTATTGGAGAATACCGAAACCAACCGCTTCTTGCCGTCCGGCGTGAATTTTTCCACGGCAGAAATCGTTGAGCGCAAAGGGCGTGATTTGGTAACGATGTGGGCTGACAACGATGCGATATGGGTTAACTTCGCAGATAATCCAAACGGCGCGGACGCTTACGAACTGGAGATTTCATTTGGCCACAAATCAACTGGCATACCCGCCCAAACACGCCGCGAAGCAAAATAACCCACGCCAACGGTTAACACTTCGGCATCTTGGCCATGAAGGCGTTGGCGTTGGCGGCGATTTGCTCCGGCGTGTCGCTGCATTCTCTGCATTCCCAACGGGATTGCCACCAGGCAGCCCAGCGTAGCCGTTTTAGTCAGGCCTGATATTGTTCATCGCTGACCTTTTCCATCCAGTCGACGACCTTACCGTCGAGCTGTTCCTGAATGGCGATGTGCGTCATGGCCGTGGTTGGCGTAGCGCCGTGCCAATGCTTCTCGCCCGGCGGAAACCAGATCACGTCACCCGGCCGGATTTCCTCAATCGGGCCACCCCAGCGCTGCACGCGCCCGCAGCCAGCCGTCACAATCAGTGTCTGCCCCAGCGGATGGGTGTGCCACGCTGTTCGGGCACCGGGCTCGAACGTGACGATTGCGCCGGTAACACGGGCGGGATCGCTTCCCTTAAACGGTGAGTCAATGCGCACCGTGCCGGTAAACCAGTCGGCTGGTCCTTTGGCGGAAGGCTGTGAGCCGCTTCGTTTGATTTCCATTCTTAATTCCCTTCTCTTTACTGTTTTTTACCACGGATGAACACAGATGGACACAGATGAAAAGTCGTGTTGGCACTCAATTGTTCAGCGAATCAAATCTTTTTGCATTTATTTTCGGAATTCCAAATCCGTGTTCATCCGTGTCTATCCGTGGTTTAAGCTGCTGTTTGCCAATCGTTCAGCGACCGGTCAGTTGCTCCAGCTTTTCGGGATACCGAGCCCCTTGCACTTTTATCTTTGAAGCAGCGCTTTCGATTTCACGAAGGTCGTCCGGCGTAAGTTCGACGGCAACTGCCCCGATGTTCTCGTCCAAGCGATGCAGCTTCGTGGTGCCCGGGATGGGAACAATCCACGGCTTCCGGGCCAGCAGCCACGCCAGCGCGATTTGAGCCGGCGTCGCCTTCTTCCGTTTTCCGATTTTGCCGAGCAGTTTAATCAGGGCCTGATTCGCCTTAAGCGCCTCCGGCGTGAAGCGAGGGAGGGTACTGCGGAAGTCGGAACTGTCAAACTTCGCGTTTTCGTCAATCTTGCCCGTGAGGAAACCTTTGCCCAATGGACTGTAGGGAACAAAGCCGATGCCGAGTTCTTCGAGGGTCGGTATCACTTCCTTCTCCGGGGTTCTCGTCCACAGCGAGTATTCACTCTGGAGGGCAGTGAGCGGCTGAACGGCGTGTGCGCGACGGATTGTTTTCACGCCTGCTTCAGACAGGCCGAAGTGTTTGACCTTGCCTTGCTGAATCAGTTCCTTCACGGCTCCGGCGACGTCTTCGATTGGCACGTTCGGGTCAACCCGATGCTGATAGAGCAAATCAATGGTCTCGAGCCGGAGCCGCTTGAGCGAGCTTTCGACGGCCTGCTTGATGTGCTCCGGCCGGCTGTTCAGACCTGCCGCTCCCGGCCGATTGTCACTGCCACTCAGGTCGAAGCCGAACTTCGTTGCTATTACGACTCGCCCGCGGAACGGAGCGAGGGCTTCGCCGACAAGTTCTTCGTTTGTGAAGGGGCCATAGACTTCAGCGGTGTCGAAGAATGTGACGCCGCGTTCGACGGCTGCCCGAAGCAGAGACGTCATCTCCTTCTTGTCTTTGGGTGGACCGTAGGAAAAACTCATTCCCATGCAGCCCAGCCCGACCGCCGAGACTTCCAAATTACTGTTTCCCAGTTTGCGCTTTTGCATAATTGAATCCTTTCTTTGAGTTAAAGTTCGAGCGAAATGGTACTCCAAGTGGACGTGGTTGTCGCCTGCGGCCTTGCTCCACCTGTTGCGGGATTGCTCGAAAGTATACAGATCCATGAAGGTCCAGATCACTTGGCGACTGTAATAAAGCCAAAGATTCCCTGATTGTTCTTCGCAAACCTCGGCTGGACACAGCTTGCTCTAGCTGACGAACAACTGCTTCTTTCGAGGAGATCTTCCGGTTCAAATCCAGAAACGCCAAAATGGATTTACGCAAGATGTCCTGATAACTCCAAATATTTTGCTGAACAAATTCATCTTGCGCATCATCCAGAAGGGAACCATGGACGACTGCATTTCTGACCTTGTAAAATTGGGTGACGATGCCGTGGAGACGATCTTCGTCCTTCTCATCTTGACCGAGAACAACTGCAACCCTTGCTGCTAGATTATCAGCCTTTTTTTGGTCGGATTGGAGCAAATACAAGGACTCGAGTCCATTCGTATAAGCCAGCACCCAATCGAACAAGAGGAAATAATTATCCCGTTGCCCACTGGTATCCAAAAAGAGGTGCGTGGCAAATAAGCAACGCATGTCAACCGTTTGAAGAGATTCGGGCGGTTTCCGATAGGGGATGCAGCAGAAATTCAAGAATCGTAGGTATGGCGCAAGAGCAGCCCTAAAATCTTGGAACGGCTGGATATCGGACTCATTGAATTCATAGAGGTGTTTCCCCATCCCTAAACCATATCCGACGCCATAGTTTTCTTCTCCATGTAACGCCATATCCCGCCATTTCTTCCGATGGCAGTAGAAGCACAATGGCATGAGCACGTGTCCAGTCTTGAACAGCCTCATCGCGGTAAACAGCGGGTCAAAAAGCGCGAGTGTATTATCTCGCAACACACTAAGGCTTTTCCCTCGCCCGATGTAATACCACCTACAGACAAGATGCTTATCGTATGGATAGTTGTTAAAATGTTTGAGATCGCTGGCAAGCTGTTTTCTATCCTTCTCATTCAGTTCCTGAATCCAAAACTCGTCTCCAAAGGCAAGGTATGGAGAATCAGACTTGAAATGCCGAAGCACGGCACATACTTGCACATCGTCTTCAATCATAAATCGTAGCCGGAACGTTATCGCAAAACCCGATTGCTACAAGCGAATCCAACGATTTTCACAATTTCAGAAACTCAGTGAGAACTTAACGCTGCCGGCGGTAATCGCTCGGCGCCAGGCCCGTTTCCCGGTGGAAGAGTTGCGCGAAATGGCTGGGATTGGCGTAGCCCACGTCGAGCGCGACTTCCACCGCGCTCTTCTTCGTCTCGCGGAGCAGTCGTCGCGCTTCATCCAACCGCAACGTGATATGGTAGCGGGATGGTGATCAATCTGGATTCCGATTGACTTCAATTCCTCCGCCCGGCAGAGAGATTCACTATTGTCAGCCAACACCGGTTGTGATAATTCGTGCAGCATGAGCACGAAGAAACTACTTCTCATCGCCTTTGGTTCACTCATCTGGGGCATGCTGCCCGCTTCCGCCGGTGAATTTCCCGACAGTTGGACTTGGGACAACAAACCGGAGCAACGTGCCAGCCACGCCGCCCTCGAAGGCAAGCCCATGCCCGCCTTCCACGTCAGCGATTGGATCAATGGCGGCATCACCGCCGCCGGCATCAAGGGCAAAGTCATCGTCGTGGATTTATACGCCACCTGGTGCGGCCCCTGCATGAGGGCCATTCCCCACAACAACGAACTCCTCAAAAAATACAAGGATAAAGGACTGGTCATCATCGGTGTCTGCACCAGCAAGGACGGACAGGAAATCTTTGCCGCCAACGCCAGGCAACATGGCATCGAATACCCCGCCGCCCGCGATCCCGAATTGAAAACCGAGACAGCCTGGGCGGTTCATTATTATCCAACCTACGCCGTCATAGACCGCAAAGGCATTGTCCGCGTGATCGGCCTGCAACCACAACACGTCGAAGCCGTCGTCCAGAAATTGCTGGCGGAACCCGCGCCTTGACGCGGCAAACCAGGCGGATGCCAGCTCTTCCATCTTCAGGATTGTGATGAAGCCTTTGATCTTTGCTCTCTGTGTGGTGTTTGCGTGTGGCAGTCTGAGCGCGCAAACGAATGTCTGGCAGCCGTCGCCGGGACATACTCAGGTGCCGATATGGCCGGGAGCGGTGCCCGATGCGCAGCCGGTCCCGGGGCCGGAGTATGTTACGAACTTGACGACGACTGCCGGCACGCGGTGGGTTGCAGTATGCAACGTCTCGCAGCCGACGATGACGGTTTATTCGCCAAAGGGAACGAACGCGGGCGTTGCGGTAGTCGTGTTTCCTGGCGGAGGCTACAATTGTCTGGCAATTGATATTGAAGGCACGGAGATTTGTGATTGGCTGACGTCCCGGGGCATCACGGCTGTGCTCTTGAAATATCGTGTGCCGACCCGGGGCTCGGGGGCGTATGCGGAGTCGCTGCCGGCGTTGGAAGATGCGCAGAGGACGGTGGGGCTGGTGCGCTTTCACGCCGCCGACTGGCATATTGACCCGCACAAGATTGGAGTGATCGGGTTTTCGGCAGGGGGGCATATGGTGGCGGCGATGAGCACGCATTTTGACAAGCGTTTGTATCCGGCGGTAGATGCGGCGGACAAAGAAAGCTGCCGCCCGGATTTTGCGATAGCTCTTTATCCGGGACATCTGTGGAAAGACGATAAGAATTTTGAGTTGAATCCGAATGTTCCTGTCACCACCAATACGCCACCTACGTTTTTGGTGCAGGCGGAGAATGACCCGGTGGACAGCGTAAACAACTCGCTGGTTTACTACATGGCGCTGAAGAAGGCTGGGGTTCCCGTGGAGATGCATTTGTATGCGCAGGGCGGACATGCATATGGGCTACGGCGCACGAAGTTTCCGATTACGAGATGGCCTCAGTTGGTGGAGACGTGGCTGGGGACGATCGGAATGATTCCGGAGTGATTCGTATTTGAGGCGCAAATATGCAAGAATGAGCACCGTTTTGTTTATTCCAGGGTTCCTTCCCCTCGGCTCCACCGTCTGATCCTAGCCACTTCCTTTTGCGGAATTCCCAGCGAAACCAGAAACTCGTCATGTCCCTCGGGCGCGCGCCGCTCGAACTCCGTATGCCACCGCTTCCTGGCGTTCTGGTCCATGCCCGCTGCCTCCAGCATCTCGACCCACAACTCTACATTGACCACCGGCGGAGGTTTCCCTGAAGCAATCCGGCGCAGCATCCCCGCCAAAAGGCGCTGCTGGTTTCTCAAGCTCAGAATGCTCGCCGCCGTTTCGCGCATCCGCTGCTCCACCAGCTTCACCCCCGGTTTGCCGCCCGACGACAACACGGCCCGGATTTCTTTCAGCGTCAGGCCCGCCTCCCGGAAATAACAGATCCGCTCCAGCCGCTGATGATCCTTGTCCGTGTAGCAGCGATATCCGGAACCAGTTCGTCCCGAAGGCGGCAGCAGCCCCAACCGGTCATAGTACAGCAACGTGCTGCGTGACAGGCCAAATGCCCGCGCAAGTTTGGAAATCGAGCAAGTCTTCATCGCCGTCAGAAACAGAAGGGTGGCGGCGCGCCGGGCGCCACCAATCCCGCGTGCCGATTATTTGCTTGCTGCCCGGATTTCATCAATCTCTTTAGGCGGCAGGCCCAGCCACTCCAGAAAACTTTGGTGTCCGGCCGGGTGGCGGGTCTCGAACAACTTGTGCCATTGTTCCCTCTTCGCCTGGTCCAGGCCGATCTCCTGGAACATGGCGACCCATTCATTCACATTGACGTGTTTTTTCATAGGTTTATTCGCGTCCATCGTTCATTGTTCAGTTTCGTCACGGCCACACGGCCATGACGCAGGAAACGCTAAAGTGTGAAGCAATAGACAGGTCAACCCCCGGTTGCAGATTTTTTCGAGAGCGCAATCATCCCGCCAACATCAACAACCTAAAAGGGTTAAATCGTTCGCGTTGACGCGGCGACCACGGGTGACGCAACCCTGCCCGCCCCGATGCCGTTTATCGGGGTTGGGGATTATTTCGGCGGCCATTCCGCGCCGGCCAATTCTTTTGGCAATTGTTTCGGGTCAACCCGGATAAACGAGCAACATTCCGGCTTTACTCTTGGAGGTCACTTGAAAAGTTTCTGCGCAAAGTAATACAACGCTTGTCGCCATTCCTGCGCATCGTGGGCGTGGCCATCCACGTGCCAGACGTGCGGGACGTTGTTTGTCTCAAGGTAGGCGTGGACTCCCTGACTGATGCGGATGAGGCCGTCCTTGTTGCCGACGGAAAGCCACAGCAGTTTCAACTGCTTCGCCGCGTCGGGATGGGGAAGAAGTTCCGCCGGCGGCTTGGTGTTGGGCGCAGAGGAAAAACCGCCAATCCATGCAAATTTGTCGAGGTGCGCGAGTCCAAAGTTCAGCGATTGCCCGCCGCCCATGGAAAGTCCGGCCAGAGCGCGATTTTCCCGGTTCGTGTAAGTGCTGTAGCGCGACTCAATCGCCGGGATGACGTCATTCAGCAGGTCGCGCTCGAAAGCCGCAAAGGCGGGAGCGGCGGCGAAAATATCTCCCTGGGCGCGGTCGTTCTTTTGCGCGCGGCCATTTGGCATCACGATGATCATCGGCACGGCTTTCCCGTCGGCAATCAGGTTGTCGAGAAGGATGTCGGGCGTGCAAAAACGTTCCCATTCGGTTTCGTCCCCGCCAATGCCATGCAACAGGTAGAGCACCGCATACTTTTTGTCCTTCGTGTAACCGGGCGGCGTGTAAACTTGCATCTTGCGCTTTGTGCCGACGGTCTTCGAATCGTATTCAATCATCTCCAAATGCCCGTGCGGAATACCTTCACGTTTCACATCAAAGCCAGCCGGCGGTGGGGGAAAGGCCGGCACATCATCGGCATTCAATGTAATCGGCCCGCCAAATCCGCGTGGCTCACCCACACGGTTGTTGGTGCGTTCCTGCGGCGCGTTGGTGTTTTGCGCAACGGCTGGAATTGCCGCCGCCAGAATCAGGATAAGCGTCAGAGTTCTCATAAACGATGATTGCCAGCCGTCAGGCTACTGGAACGGCGCGTATTTGCGCAAGCTCCGCCGCTACTGCGCAGCGCGCCGGGATCACGGTGGCCCGTGCGGCACGCACCTCCCGGTGCGCTCCATCCCGCAAGTGCGGGACGCGTTCGGGATGCGCATCAGGTTGGACGGCCGCCAGAAGAGGTCTTCCGACTTGATGAGATGGCAGCCCGCTCGCCGCTTGCCACGTTTTATACAAAGCTGTTGACACCACCACACGAGTTGACCCCAGGCGGCGTTCTGCTAGTCTGGCGCCATGCTTGGTGAGGCTGAAAACGAATTCTCCCGCACCCGCGCGGCGCGCAGTAAATGCGGGAACACGAAAGCATAATTCCCTTTGGTTTAACGTGAATCAAATCCAACTGTTATGAAAATGAAATCGCGATTGCTCGTATTGGCCGGATTGCTCCTGTTCTATGTGAATGCTTTTTCTCAAGACACGAATTTTTGGATCTTCGTGTGCTTTGGGCAGTCAAACATGGAGGGCTTTCCCGGAATTGAACAACAAGACAAGACAAATGTGGATGATCGCTTTCAGGTCCTGGCCACGGTTGATTTTCCAAACATGGGCAGAAAAAAGGGTAATTGGTATCCAGCTATCCCTCCGTTGTGCCGACCCTCCACCGGTCTTTGCCCGGCCGATTTTTTTGGCAGAACCATGGTTGCAAGTCTTCCGAAGAACATCAGGGTAGGTGTGGTTAGCGTTGCGGTCGGCGGCTGCAAAATTGAGCTGTTCAAAAAAAATAATTACCAGGCGTATGTTTCGAATGCTCCATCGTGGATGAAAAATACAATCAAACAATACGACGGGAACCCGTATCAGTATCTTATTGACGCGGCAAAACTGGCTCAGAAAGACGGCGTGATCAAAGGAATTCTATTGCATCAGGGAGAATCAAACACAGGTGACAAGCAATGGCCCAACAAAGTCAAAGGCGTTTACGACAATCTGATCAAAGACTTGAATCTCAAGGCCAAAGAAGTGCCCCTGCTCGCAGGCGAAGTCGTGAATGCGGATCAGAAAGGCCTTTGTGCGAGCATGAACTCCATCATTGACCAGTTGCCAAAGACCATTCCCAATTCATACGTCATTTCTTCGGCCGGTTGCACGGCGCTACCACCGGACCATCTGCATTTCGATCCGGCAGGCTACCGGGAGCTGGGAAAACGATATGCAGATAAAATGCTCTCATTGTTGGGTTATAAGATCGCAGGACCTGAATAGCGGACAAAAATGATGCCGTCTGAGAAGGATCAGCTCTGATTATTCACTTTATCGGCCACAAATCTGAAACAAGGACTGTCCGTTGAATGGACCGAGCGGGATTAAGGATCGTTTGGGATGAATGAAATGAAAAGTTACAAGCCTTATCTGCTGGCATTCGGTTTTGGCGGACTGTTTCTAATCAGCAACGCGTTCGCCACCAACCCCCTCATCATGGACCAATTCACCGCCGATCCGACCGCGAGAGTATTTGAGGGCAAAATATACCTTTATCCTTCTCATGATATTCCCGCCAGTCCGGGGAGGGGACGGACCAACTGGTTTGTAATGGAAGACTATCATGTGTTCTCCTCGGAAAACCTGACGGACTGGAAAGATCATGGGGTCATCCTGAACCAGACCAACGTGCCCTGGCTACAGAGCTACTTGTTCAATATGTGGGCGCCGGACTGCGTTTTCAAAAATGGAAAATATTACTTCTATTTTCCCGCGGGAGGCCGAATCGGGGTTGCCGTGGCGGACAAACCGTATGGTCCTTTCAAGCCGGAGGACAAGCCGATCACCGGCGTCCGCGGAATCGATCCCTGCGTGCTCATCGACGACAATGGAAGCGCTTATTTGTATTGGGCGCGGGGCAGAATCTCTGTGGCCAGGCTGAAAGAGAACATGCTGGAATTGGATTCCCAGCCGCAGTTGATTACGAATCTCCCCTCAAAAGGACTCATCGAAGGCCCGTTTGCGTTCAAACGAAACGGCATTTATTATTTAACCTATCCCCACGTCGAGAACACCATTGAGCGGCTTGAGTACTCGACCAGCACCAACCCGATGGGGCCTTATCAACACGCGGGAGTGATTATGGATGAATCTCCCGACGGTTGCTGGACAGTCCAACATTCGATCGTTGAATATAAAGGCCAGTGGTACTTGTTCTATCATGACAAGGATTTGTCCCCGAATTTTGACAAGAACCGATCCGTCCGGGCGGATTATTTGTATTTCAATCAAGACGGGACAATTCAGAAAGTCATTCCCACCCTCCGTGGCGTCGGGATTGTTGACGCAAAAAGCCAAATACAAATCGACCGTTACAACGCCATCAGCCCGGAAGGAGTATCCGTTTCGTTCCTCAATGAAACAAACAAGAGTGAGGGATGGAAGATATCCCTCGGAACAAATTCTTGGGTGCAATTCGACCGTGTCGATTTCGGAACGAATAATTTGAAGTCCGTGAATGTCAGGTCCGTTTCAGCGACGGGAGGAGCGGTTGAGATCCGCCTTGATAAAGTGAACGGTCCTTTGCTGGCACGAGTTGAAATCGGGAAAGGCTCCAAATGGGAAGTCATCAATTCAAAGCTGGCCAATTTCCCAACCGGCCTCCACGATCTGGTTGTCACTCAACCGGGAAGCAACAACGTCGATTTAGACTGGATTAGCTTCAAATAGTAGCCGACCGTCAGACCGTCCATGGAACATGTAGCCCGGGTCTATGCCGATTCCGCCTCCTTGTTCAAGAGAACCTGCCGGAACGGCGCTTCGCTGCACCATCATAGCCCGCCTGACTAAAACCGAGAGAACATCCGCCCGCACCAGCGAACAAGCTGATGGCCGTTGGTTTTTATTCAGATACTACGTTCGCTTTGTCGAATTCGCGAATCACGTCGCAAAGTTTACCAAACTTACGCCTTCGCGTAAACCTCCGCGCCTTTTTCCACAAATTAACTTTTGGGCGGCCACTCCACGCCGGCGAGTTCCTTCGGGAGTTGGGTAGGATCGACTGGATAAAATGGTGAGAGGTCGACTTTCGACTTTGAGCCTTGAAGAAATTCCAGCTCCTCCGGCGCGCCGATGATGAGCCAGAGCACCTCGGTTTCCGTGTCGTTGAACACCTGGCGCAACTGGTCCGGGCCGACCAGCACGCCGCCGTAGCGCGGCACGGTCAACGTCTCGTCGCCCACGCGCATCCGGCCCGTGCCTTCGAGGACGAAATAAAATTCTTCCTGCCGGATGTGCTTGTGCAACGTGTTGGCGCTCTTGGGCGGCAGCCGCCAGAGCCGCGCGCCGAGATTCTCGCTCCCGGTGCGCTCCAGAAAATCCGCGTTCGGGATTTTCATCAGGTTGGAAGGCCGCCAGGCGAGGTCCTCCGGCTTGATGAGATGGTAACCTTGAATGGCTTTCATAAACCGTCTTTTCCGATACCTGTCCGCCATTTACAGAAAATTTCCAGTTTTTTCTCATGCCATCGCAAACTGCCAGCGTCAGTTACCAGCCAGTCGGAAAAAACTACGCTTGTTACTAAAATCAAGAACGGACCGGTTTTAGCTTTCGTTTTTCGGCAAATTGATTCCCATGTTACTCTGGCCCATATAGCTGCGAGACTGCTGAAGATACGTTTCCCATTCTGGAATTTTTGCGGATGTATTTTTTCGTAGTTGTTCGAGTGTGATTAACCCAAGTTGGACGACAATCGGAGTATCTAGGTCGTTTGTAACTGCATTTAATTGGCCCGTGACTGCGACTTGAGCACCGTGTGTGAATTGGCAATAAGTACGATAGACCACTTCGTAAATAGGCACCATGTTTGCCACTTGGGCAGTGTATTCAATGTTCACTCGCTTACATTCAATTGGATACCCCGTATTGTAGCTTAGAAATTTTGATTTAAAATCGTCCAAAGCTTTATTCTCTTCTGCTGCGGCGATGTTTTTTGAGAACTTGATCAGTTCACGATGCTCGGTATAAAGCTTGCGAAACAAAAATCCTCGCTTGTTGAGTACCGCCTGTGCCGCCAAAACTGCTTCCACAATTGGTCGAATTAAATGCTTTGATGCGTCAAACATGTCCGCTTCTCTCAATAATATGTAGGCACGGGTTGCTTGGTTGACCGAAACGGCAGCCCATAACAAATATCGAATTTCCCACGCTGGAATTGATTTTATGTCGAGTGAATTGACTGTGTTGGCTAGAGTGTTTTGAACATTCCTTAACAATTCGAGCCATTTAAGCTCTAGGGACGATTGGGTTTGACTCATAAGTATGGTTTCGCAAAGTCCGGCTGTTTGTTTATCGTACCATCAGGGTTTACGCAACGTGCGTGGGTAAAGGTAAGTAAATTCATAGCAGACTTTGTTGTGAACCCCACAAGTTGTATAGGCCAATATTCTCTAACCAAGAAGCAGGGACAACCACTGATTCCAGTTATTTCACTTTGTTTAATTTTAAGATTTGAAATATCCGATATAAACTGCGAACCACTACAATTGCTGTCGTCTACGACTACTCCAAACGACTGCCGCCCAAAAACCACACCGGCGCCAAATTCTGCAACCCGCCGAAAATGCCCAGGAAAACCGATAAGGTAAGCAACATCTCCGCGATTTATTTTACGGGGTGGATTTCGGTGTAACGGATAAAATTTACGTTCGCCACAAACAGTTAGAAACGGCTCCATATCAAACGTTGCAATGTCAATTTTTTGGTCTTCGCCAATTGGCCTGTCAGGAGCAAACACAATAGGATTGCCTTGACCGAGAATAATGCACATCTTCAATTCCGGACTTTCAAGTCGGGCTTTCTGAAAACCGTCCCACACGTGATAGCATGTAATTAAAAGTTTCCTCTTGCCTGTGTCCACCAACCCGAAAGTTCCGTTGTTGTTTACGCCATACGCCGTTGCGGTAGAACGGGTAAAAAAAATCGGGCCGCAGAATTGCCGAACTTCTGGTTCCACAACCCATTCTAGATAAATTTTGGGGACTTTTGCCATTGAGGCATCTTACTTGTTTCACACCTTTGCGTAAACCTCCGCGCTCTTCTCGCTGGTTTAGCGAGATTTTTCGTCAGTGCCATTTTGAGCGCTTCTTCTTCGGTGCTGCCGCGCCCGTGCTGTTCCTGCTCTGGCGTCACCGGTCAAATTTCGCCGGCCTCTTGAAGCCCTGTAATGTCGTCGTTATTTTGGTGGAAATTCTAACGCTGCTGAAATCACTGCTGCAATGGGATCAACTTCAGTCTGGTGTTCTGCAATCCAAATCGCCAAGAAAGCACCGGCGATTGTGGTCTCCGAGACGAAGCCAAGTTTGATTCCGATTTGACTGAAAAGTAAATGAGGATCGCGGTTTGTGCGAGACACCTCCAAGACCACATCAGATACGATTTTCTGCTTCTGAATTGGCTGATGACATGCAACGGTCAAGAGTGCGATATTGTTGGCAATATTTCCGACGATGTCGTTGAAAACTTTCTCTTCGGGCATTCCTCCGGGCAGGCGATACACATGAGCAACGGCATCGTCCTTCTGTTCTGAATTTCCATCAACGAAACATATCGAATGGAAAGAAATGGCAGGGTTGATTGCATGGGAACGATGAGTCCCTGCCGCAGTGCCATCACCATGTAGCGCATAAACTCCAATCTCTTCAAAGCGGCTACCGAGACGGTCTCGAATGATGGCTTCGACCCATCGCTTCGCAAATTCATCTTCGACGAAGATTGCGAGACGCTTGTCAATACGACCAGTAACCGACCGCAGAACCTCAACAGATAATTTCCCTTGCTGAAGCCTTCCATCGAGAGATGCCCAAATCGCTTCGGATGGAAGTGGCGCTAAGGCATAATCACTGTGGGTAGTAAAAATCACTTGAAGGCGCTTCCGGTCTGCAACCGTAATGAGATAATCTACCAATCTGCAAACAGCAAGTGGATGCAAGCCATTCTCGATCTCATCGACGAGCACGAGTGAACTGTCTGGCAATGCTTCAATGTCTGCGACTAAATGTATCACTGATGCTTCACCTGCACCGAAACTAAACTCTGAATATGAAAATGAGCCGTCTCCACCAAGATACATTCTCTGTTGCTGCGTTGATGTTTTCGTCTGAGGCTCAACTTCAATAGTTTTGAACGTAATTACTTCACGCACATCACCAAGATCTTGTCGTGATTTGAATTTTCTTCTTTTTCCACCTTTTTTTCGAACCGTGATAAATTCGACTTCGACTAACTTGAAATTCTTTAGCGAACGCCCAAGGATTTTTTCTGCCTCGTTTTTGATGTGTTCGATATTTTCGACAGGATGCTGTGAAATTGATTGATGACCGCTTCCTAACTTTCCATGAATAGAAAGCCTTTTGCGAAGGAGAAATAATGGATTGTCGCTAGCTGGCAGTGTCCGTGATATTCCTATATGCTTAACCGAACGAGAATAAGCCTTGGATCTTTTCCAGTAATTAGCCTTGAAACTGATGGTTTCTTTTATAGTTCCCTTTGAGTTCAGTTCCTTACAAATCAATTCATAGTCAAGTAGCCAATCATCCATCGAAGCATCACCGACGCGACTTTTTCGAAAGAGGATTCTTGGATCAACAGAATTGTAGATGCACGCCGCTGCCAAAAGGATTGTTGTTTTGCCGCCACCGTTTGGCCCAACTAACGCGGTCACTGGAAAATCAAAGCGAATTTGAGCCCCTTTAAATTGGCGTATTCGGTCTAGGCGGAGCGCCAGTAGATATTCTGCTATGTTCTGCTTTCTTATTCGGTCAAGCAGGTTTCGTGTTTCGGAACTGCGAATTTCGCTGCGATAGAGAGTAGTATCCATATATTCGCATTGAGTCGCGCCCAAAAGTCACACCTTTGCGTAAAACTCCGCACCCGTAAAGCGCTTCGCGCTGGTTGGTGGTCGTTGGTTGAGAGTTGAGAGAATCATCACGCTTTCGCGTAGATTTCTGCTCCCTTTTCCACAAATTGGCGAGACTTTTCTTCCATGCCCTTTTTAAGCGCCTCTTCCTCGGCAATGCCTTGTTCGGCGGCGTATTTGCGCACGTCTTCGGTGATCTTCATTGAGCAGAAGTGCGGGCCGCACATGGAACAGAAGTGCGCGGTTTTGGCGCCTTCCTGCGGCAAGGTTTCGTCGTGGAATTCTCGCGCGGTCACCGGGTCGAGGCTGAGATTGAACTGGTCTTCCCAACGGAACTCGAAGCGCGCCTTGCTCAACGCGTTGTCGCGGTATTGCGCGCCGGGATGGCCTTTCGCCAGGTCGGCGGCGTGGGCGGCGATTTTGTAGGCGATGACGCCGTCTTTCACGTCCTTCTTGTCCGGCAGGCCGAGGTGTTCCTTGGGCGTGACGTAGCAAAGCATCGCGCAGCCGTACCAGCCAATCATCGCCGCGCCGATGGCGCTGGTGATATGGTCGTAGCCGGGCGCGATGTCCGTGGTGAGCGGCCCGAGGGTGTAGAACGGCGCTTCGTGGCACCACTCGAGCTGCTTGTGCATGTTTTCCTCGATCAGGTGCATGGGCACGTGGCCCGGGCCTTCGTTCATCACCTGCACGCCCTTGGCCCAGGCGCGCTCGGTGAGTTCGCCCTGCACTTTGAGTTCGGCGAATTGTGCTTCGTCGTTGGCGTCGGCAATCGAACCGGGCCGCAGGCCGTCACCGATGCTGAACGCCACGTCGTAGGTGGCCATGATGTCGCAGATGTCATCCCAGTGGGTGTAGGTGAAATTTTCCTGGTGATGGGCGAGGCACCACTTGGCCAGGATGCTGCCGCCGCGGCTGACGATGCCGGTCATGCGATGGGCGGTGAGCGGGATGAAGCGCAGCAGCACGCCGGCATGGATGGTGAAGTAGTCCACGCCCTGTTCCGCCTGTTCGATGAGGGTGTCGCGGTAGATTTCCCAGGTGAGTTCCTCGGCTTTGCCGCCGACTTTTTCGAGCGCCTGGTAAATCGGCACGGTGCCGATGGGCACGGGCGAGTTGCGGAGAATCCATTCGCGGGTGGCGTGGATGTTCCTGCCGGTGGAGAGGTCCATGACGGTGTCGGCTCCCCACTTGGTGGCCCAGCGCATTTTCTCGACCTCCTCCTCGATGCTCGACGCGACGGCGCTGTTGCCGATGTTGGCGTTGATCTTCACGAGGAAGTTGCGCCCGATGGTCATCGGCTCGGATTCGGGATGATTGATGTTGGCCGGGATGATGGCGCGGCCGGCGGCGACTTCGGCACGGACGAATTCAGGCGTGATTTCGCGCGGGATGCGTTGGGGGAAGCGGGAAAAGACCGATGGAGTGGTGGAGTGATGGAGTGTTGCAGAACCGGCGTGTTGTTTGTCCAAATCGTTGCGGACGATGTCACGCAAAAGATCGCCGATTCGAAACGAATCGGCAGACAGGCGGGACGCCTGTGCTACCCTCATATTCTCGCGAATGGCGATGAACTCCATCTCGGGCGTGATGATGCCGGCGCGGGCGTAAGCAAGTTGGGTGACAACTTTACCGGGTTTGGCGCGCAGCGGTTTGCGACCGATTGTGGACTGTGGACTGTGGACTGTGGACTGTGGACTGTGGACATCACATTCCTCCACGTCGCCGCGGGCGCGAATCCATTTGGCGCGCAGAGCGGGCAGCCCCTCCTCCACCGTGCCTTTGAAGTCCGGATCGCCCCACGGGCCGGAGCAGTCGTAAACGCGCACCGGTTCGTTCGCCTCGATCTGACCGTTGAAGGATTTGGTGGGCGTGAGTTCGATTTCGCGCATCGGCACGCGGACGCCGGGATGCAGTTTGCCTTCGACGTAAACGCGTTTGGAGCCGGGCAGTTGCTCGGAACTATGAGGGGAAGATTCGACGGCGCGAGGCGCGCCGTCGGACAGGCGAGGCGCCTGTGCTACCCGTGCGGGTTCGAACGAATCTTTGGTCGCAATCATATATTTGTGACACGTGTCGGGTGTCAGGTGACATGACCAGGTTGGATGGCGAAGGGTTGTCGAACATTCCTACGCCAGCATTACCTGGATCAGGTTCCACGGGTCTTCGGCGTTCCGCGCCGAACTCTCAGCCTTCGTCTGCCGCCGACGGTCATAGACCGCCGCTACAACAGGCCGGTTGGCTCCCCGAACAGATGGAAAGCTAGGCTCGTTCGCGCACAGCGTCAAGCCAGCAGGCATGTTTGCCTCTTGCCGCGAGCAGGCTTACGCCGCATGATTTTGGCGGCACTTCATTCTCAAACAGATGAGCGTCTTGACCAGCCAATTTGAAAAGCGCCCGAAGATTTTTTCCGCCGTGGTCAGCCTGGCGCTGGTGGCGGTCATTGGCTTGGTGGATTACCTCACCGGCTACGCCATTTTCTTTTCGGCGTTTTACCTGATTCCGGTGGCGCTGGCGGCGTGGTTTGTCGGCGGCGCACTGGGCGTAGTGATTTCAGTGCTGTGTGTCGCCGTGTCATTGGCTGGAGATTACGCGGCCGGCGCGCATTATCCCAACGTGCTGGTGCCGATTTGGAACGGCGTTATCGCGTTAGCGGTGTATTTTGTTGTGGTGAAAACGATCACGAGCCTGCGGCGGCTGCACAATGAACTTGAGGATCGCGTGCGCCAGCGAACGGCGGCGCTGGCGGACGAAATGCAGGAGCGGGCGCGGCTGGAAAAGGAAATTCTGGAAATCAGCGAGCGCGAACAGCGGCGCATCGGACACGACCTCCATGACAGTCTCTGCCAGCATCTGGCGGCGACGGCGATGGCCGGACAGGTGTTGGGCGAGAAGCTCACCGCCAGATCATCGCCGGAGGCGGCCGACGCCAGGGAAATGGTGAAACTGGTCGAGGACGGCATCGCTCTGGCGCGAAATCTGGCTCACGGCATTTCCCCGCCGGAAATGGAAACCGACGGGCTGGTGACCACGCTCCGCGAATTTGCGGCGAACACTTCCCAAATTTTCAAAACCGCCTGCGCGTTTGAATGTGAATTCCCGCCGATGATCAAGGATACGGCGGCGGCGACGCACCTTTATCGCATCGCGCAGGAGGCCGTCAACAACGCCATCCGCCACGGCAAGCCGAAACAAATCGTGATCAGCCTTTCCCGCCGGAAAGAACGCGTGGAACTGACCATTGAAGACGACGGCGTTGGCCTGCCGGATGACTGGCAGAGGAATCGCGGCCTGGGCACGCGCATCATGGCGCACCGCGCGGCCATGTTTGGCGGAACATTTTCCATTGAACCGAATCCGACCGGCGGGACGTTTGTCAAATGTTCGATTCCCGTTTCGGCAACCGAAAAGCATTGCGAATGACGAACCAACCCGACAAAAAACGGATTTTGCTGGTGGACGACCATCCGCTGGTGCGGGAGTGGCTGACGAACTTGATTCAGCAGCAACCCGACTTGGCGGTATGCGGCGAAACGGAAAGCGCGCCGACCGCCTTGTCGGCGGTTGCAGCGGCCAAACCCGACCTCGTCATCGCGGACATCAATTTAAAAAATTCGTCCGGCATCGAATTGATTAAAAATCTGAAGGAATCGCATCCGAACGTTCCCGTGTTGGTGCTTTCGATGCATGATGAATCGCTTTACGCCGAGCGCGCTTTTCGCGCCGGCGCGAGCGGTTACGTCAACAAACGCGAAACCGCGCAAAAAGTGGTCGGAGCCATCCGCCGCGTGCTTGACGGGAAACTTTATGTCAGCGAAAGAACCGCTGAAATCCTGGCCGGCAAAACCGCCCGAGGACAGACGGCGAGCCGTTCGGTGATTGAATTATTGAGCGACCGCGAACTGGAGGTGTTCGACAAACTCGGCCAGGGCATCGGCACACGCCAGATCGCGGAGGATTTTCACGTCAGCGTCAAAACCGTCCAGGAGTATTGCGCCCGCATCAAGGGAAAGCTTCATCTCGCCAACGCCACGGAATTGCTCCGCGAAGCCGTCCGCTGGCATGACGCAAAAGATTCCGGCTGAATGCGTGTCGGATTTTGCCCGACAAAGAAACAGGGCGCGCCTGACAGACGGCGCGCGGAATTCCGGGCACCTTGCCCGGGATGAGGTTGACAGTTCAAATCAAGTCCATGGTGGTGATTGCGACCGTCGCGGCAATTTTTGCCGTGACGGTCATTATGCAGTCCGGTTGCAGCCGCGATGAAGGCGCCGCCGCAAATCCACGGCAGGAATCCAATTCGACCTCAAACGCTTCCGCTGAAGTGACCGTGGAATTATCCGGCGACCAATTGAACGCCATCAAAATCGAGCCGGTGGGAACTTATGCGTTTTCGGTGGAGAAGACGGGCATCGGCAGCGTTGATTTCGAGAACAATCTTTATTCCGATCCCGGTCTTTCGACGCAGGTTTTTCCACCGAGCGCGGGGAAAATCGTCAAGGTGTTCGTTGAACTCGGCGACCAGGTTCAAAAAGACGGGCCGCTTTATTCAATTGAGAGTTCCGACACGAATCAAACCGAGACGATTGTCTGCAGCCCGATCGCCGGTCAGGTCACCGGCGTCAACGCGACGCCGGGACTTTTCGCGCAGCCGTCAAACGCCCCCGCGCCTTGTTCGGTCGCCGACGTTTCCCAAAAATGGCTGCTGGCCAACATTCCCGAAGCCGACGCTCCGCTGTATCAAATCGGGCAGCCGGTCAAGGTCGCTGTTGCGAGTTATCCCGGTCGCACATTTGATGGAAAAATCTCCAAAATTTACCCGACGGTTGATTTGACGACGCATCGGCTGACCATTCGCGCCGAAATTTCCGACCCCGCGAATGAATTGCGCGCCGGAATGCTCGCCGATTTTGCGGTCCGGATTGAAAAGCCGGTTGAATCCGTCGTGGTTCCGGCCAACGGCATCGTCCGCGAAGGCGACGGCACGATGACGGCCTGGGTGACAACAGACCGGCGGCATTTCACGCAAAAAATCGTCAAAACCGGCCTGCGTGAAGATGGCAAAGTTCAAATTCTCGAAGGCTTGCAGCCCGGAGAATTGGCGGTGACGGATGGCGCGGTATTTCTGGACAACATGTTGCAAGCGCCGCCAAGCGATTGAATCGAGGCAGGGACGGCGCGGCGCGCCGACCCCACCACGTACAAGTCATGTTGAATTCCATCATCGCCTTCTGCCTGAGCCGCCGCGCAATTGTCGTTTTCGGTTTGCTGCTGTTTGCCGGTGCAGGTTTCGTGGCCTTTCAAAAGCTCGACATCGAGGCGTATCCGAACCCCACGCCGGTCATTTTGGAAATCACCGCGCAGGCATCCGGTTTGTCCGCCGGAGAAATGGAACGTTACTACACGATCCCGATTGAGAACGGACTTTACACGGTGCCCGGCATCGAAGTCGTTCGCTCCACTTCATTTTATGGGTTGTCCTTTACCCGCGTCGTTTTCAAGTATGGCGTGGACTACAATTCTGCCTTCACGCAGACCGCAATTGCGTTGCAACAAAATGTCACGCTGCCCGGCGGCGTGGTTCCAAACATCCAGCAGAACAGCGGCACGGGGGAAATTCTCCGTTACCAGGTGGCCGGGCCAAAACATTTCGGGCTGGCCAATCTCCGCACGGTGCAGGACTGGATTGTGCAGCGGCGGCTGCTGCAGATTCACGGCGTCGTGCAGGTCAACAGTTGGGGCGGGCCGACCAAGGAATTTGATGTGGAAGTGGATCCGCGCAAATTGGAAACCTATAACCTCACAGTGCCGCAAATCACCACCGCCCTCGGCAACGCGAACATCAACGTGGGCGGCCGTGAAATCACCATCGGCCAGCAATCCATCAACATCCGCGGCATCGGCGCGATTGACGACGGCGGCAATGACGATTTGACGCAGGGCTACAAGGTCGGGGACATCGAAAACGTTGTCCTCGCCCAGAACAACAGTGTGCCGGTCCGGGTAAAGGACGTTGCCCAAGTGAGCATGGGCCACCGGCCGCGACTTGGCATCGCCGGCCGCGACAACGACGACGACGTGGTTTTCGGGATCGTTGTGATGGGCCGCACCTACCAAACCGACAAGGTGCTGCCGGAAATCAAAGCCGAAATTGAAAAGTTGAACCGCGACGGCAGTTTGCCGGCGGGCGTCAGAATTATTCCGTTTTACGACCGCGGCTCGCTGGTTTCCGTCACCACGCACACGGTCCTGCACAATCTGATTTTTGGCTGCGTGCTGATTTTTCTGATTCAATGGATTTTCCTCGGCGACCTCCGCAGTGCCGTCCTGGTGGGTTTGAACATTCCGTTCGCGCTGCTCTTCGCCATCATTTTGCTCGTGATTCGTGACGAAAGCGCGAACCTGCTTTCACTCGGGGCGGTGGATTTCGGCATCATCGTGGATTCGGCGGTGATTCTGGTTGAAAATATTTTCCGGAATTTTCAAAAATCTTCGGAAGAACAACGCGGCTTGCTCCAACGTCTCGCCGAGGGTGTCTGGGGACCGGACCCGACCAGGCTTCCCGCCAACCACATGGCGGCACGCGGTTGGACGGATCGTTTGCGGCTGATCTTGGTCAGTGCGATGCAGATCAACAAAGCCGTGCTTTTCTCAATCCTGATCATCGTCGCCGCATTCGTGCCGCTGTTCACGATGGAAGGCGTCGAAGGCGCGATTTTTGGTCCGATGGCCCGGACCTATGCTTACGCGCTGGCCGGCGCGTTGATCGCCACGTTCACCGTCACGCCGGTGCTCGCGTCGTTTCTATTGCCCCGGCATGTGAAGGAATCGGAAACCATCATCGTTCGCGGCTTGCACCGGCTTTACAATCCCGCGCTGCGATTTGCCTTGGCGCACCGCGGTCTCGTGGCGGGAATTGGGATTGCTTTTCTGGGCGTGGCCGCGGTGTTCGGGTCGCGGCTTGGCAGCGAATTTCTTCCGCACCTGGACGAGGGCAACCTTTGGATTCGCGCTGAACTGCCGATGACGACTTCGCTGGAAGACGGCGAAGCCGCCACGGCCAGGATGCGGCGGGTTTTGCTGAAGTATCCCGAAGTGGTCACCGTTGTTTCGCAACATGGCCGGCCTGACGACGGCAGTGATGCCTCGCCTTTTTCCAACGTGGAACTCTTTGTGCCGCTCAAACCCTACCGTGAATGGCCGCGCAGGATGACCAAGGAAAAATTGATCAACGACGCGCTGGCGGATTTCCAAAATGAATTGCCCGGCGTGAATTTCAATTTTTCGCAATACGTTCAGGACAACATCGAGGAGGGAATTTCCGGCGTCAAAGGCGCCAATTCGGTCAAAATCGTCGGACCGAATCTGGAAACGCTCACGAAACTGGCCAACGACGTCCGCGACCAGATGAGCCAGGTTCACGGTGTCACCGATCTCGGAATTTTTCCCGTGCTCGGCCAGCCGAACCTGGACATCACGGTCAATCGCACGAACGCCGCGCGCTACGGCCTTAACACCGGCGACATTTGCTCCGTCATTCAAGCCGCGCTGGGCGGCACCGTAGCGACGACGGTTCTGGAAGGCGACCGGCAATTCGGCGTCGCCGTCCGCTATCCGGCTGAATTTCGCGACAGCATCGAAAAAATCCGCAATATCAAGGTGGCGTATGCAACCAGCGGCGGCGCGAACGCTTACATTCCGTTGAGCGAACTGGCGAACATCACTTTGGATACCGGCGCATCGTGGATTTATCACGAAAGCGGCGAGCGGTTCATTCCCGTCAAATTCAGCGTACGCGACCGCGACCTCGGCGGCACGGTGGCCGAGGCACAAGCGCGCATTGCGAAAAACGTAAAACTCCCCGCCGGATACCGGCTGGTCTGGTCCGGCGAATTTGGCGAACTGCAAACCGCCAAGCACCGTTTGGAAATCATCGTGCCGGTCAGCCTGGTGCTCATCCTGGGATTGCTTTACAGCCTGTTCAATTCGTTGCGCGAATGCCTGCTGTCACTCGCGGGAATTCCGTTTACCGCCGCCGGCGGCGTGCTGGCGCTTTATGTCACCGGCATCAATTTCAGCATCTCCGCCGCCATCGGGTTCATTTCGTTGTTTGGCGTGTCGGTGATGATCGGCATTTTGCTCATCACGCATTACAACCAGGCGCGGCTCAGGCACGCGCCGGCCGATGCCATGTTTTCCGCCGCGTCAACGCTGATGCGACCGCTGCTGATGATGAGCCTGTCCGCGGGCATCGGGCTTTTCCCGGCGGCGATTTCGACCGGCATCGGCAGCGAAGTGCAGCGTCCGCTCGCCACCGTGGTCGTCGGCGGCATGTTGTTCGGCTCCATCATGCTGCTCCTCGTGGTGCCGGCGCTGAAAATAATTTTCCTCAGCAACGGCAACGGACCGGCAACCAAGGCTGAATCAAAATGAAAATCAGTTTCCCCTTTGCCATCATTGCCGGCTTTTTCCTGTTGTTCGTTGCCGGCTGCACCGTCGGGCCTGACTTCAAAAAGCCCGCCGCGCCGAACGTGAACGGTTACACCCCGGCACCGCTTTCGACGACCAGCGGTGCCACGAATGTTTTTGCCGGCGCAGCACAGCACTTTGTTTCCGGCGCGGACATTTCCGGCGACTGGTGGACGCTGTTCCACTCGAAACCGCTAAACGATTTGATTTCGCGCGCGCTCACCAACAATCCCGACCTCAAATCCGCGCAGGCGGCATTGACCGTTGCCCGGGAAAACGTGCTTGCCGGCAAAGGCGCATTTTATCCGGGCGTTTCCGCCAGTTTTTCGGCGACGCGAAACAAAACTTCCTCCGAATTGTCGCCGACGCCCAATTCCGGCGCGCTTTACTACAGCCTGTTCACGCCGGAAGTGAGCGTTTCCTACGTGCCGGACGTTTTCGGCTTGAACCGCCGGACCGTCGAATCCTTGAAGGCGCAGGAACAGTCCGCGCGCTTTCAACTCGTCGCCGCGCACATCACCCTGAGCGCGAACATTGTTCTCGCCGCCATTCAGGAGGCGTCGCTGCGCGCGCAGATTGACGCCACGCGCCGGCTCGTCGCCATCAATGCCAATCTGGTTCAGGTGATACGGCAGCAGCTTGCCAAAGGCGCGGCGGCACATCTCGACGTCGCCGTCCAGGAATCGCAGCTCGCGCAAACCGAGGCCGCATTGCCGCCGCTGCTGAAACAATTGGCGCAACAACGCGATTTGCTGGCGGCGCTGGCCGGCGGATTTCCCGACAAGGATTTGCCGGAACGATTTGAACTTTCAGATTTGCAACTGCCGCGGGAACTGCCGCTGAGCCTGCCGTCGCAACTCGTCGGGCAGCGTCCCGATGTGCGGCAGGCCGGGGAAAATCTGCACGCCGCCAGCGCCCAAATTGGAATTGCCGCCGCCAATCGCCTGCCGAATTTTATGCTGACCGCCGATGCCGGCACCATGGCGTTGACCGCCGGGAAAATTTTTGGCGGCGGCGCGGGCTTCTGGGATTTGGGCGCAAGCGTCACCCAGCCGATATTTCGAGGCGGAACCTTGTTGCATCAGGAGCGCGCCGCCAAAGCCGCTTACGTCCAGGCCGCCGAACAATATCGCAGCACCGTGCTCACCGCATTTCAGAACGTCGCCGATACATTGAACGCGCTCCAGCAGGATGCCGATGCCTTGAAATCCGCCGCAGCCGCAGCCAATGCCGCCAAAGTGACCCTCGACCTTTCGAAACAAAAAATCCAAACCGGCGCCGCCGCGCCGCTGGATTTGTTGAACGCGGAACAAACTTATCAGCAGGCCGCAATCAACCTCATTCAAGCACAGGCCAATCGCTACGCCGACACCGCCGCGCTGTTTCAAGCGCTCGGCGGCGGCTGGTGGCATCGCACGGATTTGCCTGAAAATTAAAACTCCCAGTGCAAGCGCGCTGCGAAGACAGAAACCGGGCCGCGGTCGCGGTTGAAGGCGGGATCGGTGATGTATTGGTAATCCGCCGTGGCGTGGATGGTTTTCCAGATTTTGAAATCATAGTAGCTCTCCAGAATTTTTTCCCAGCCGTAACTCAGCGCGCCATCGCCGGCGAGGATGCCGGTGCCGCCGGCTTCAAAAAATTCCTGGTGAACGTGCGAAATGCCGTTCAGCACCCCGGCCAGGCCAAACGTGTCATCGGGCCGTCCCCACGCTTCGCCTTTGACGCTGATGCCGGCGGTCGCCGTGTAATCCACGTCGCTGAACACCCACGCTTCATTTTGTCCATCACTCCATCCCAGGCGGGAAAAGACCCCGAGGTTTTTGACAATCTCCTGTTCGAGGTTTATCCCGAAACCGTATTTGCAGCGATATGCGACCGAAGCCGTGATATCGGCAGGCCGGGTTGGACTATTAACTGCGTCCTGATAACTGCCCATGTTGGCGCGGTTCAAATAGGCCAGCAACCGAATCACCCCCGGATGATCTTTGATGGCATAACGGCGCTCAAATTCCGTCACCATGCCCCAGGCTTCCAAAAGCGGGCCATCCTGGGCCGAACTGTCATACGGCCATTTGAAAATCCGGTCGTCGGCGGTCAAAGAATTCGAGAAACGCGGCACCTGGAAAAATCCGTAGCGCAAGGTCCATTTCGGCTGGTTCAATTCCACGGCAAATCCGGTGGTGTAACCGAGCGCGTCCGCCGGGTAATCCCAGGCTTCGTTGGCCATCAACGCCCAGTTCATGAACTGCGTGCGCGGGTCGTTGGCGTAGGCGTTGTTGTCGAAAATATCCTTGGCGCTGAATTTGCCGATGGTGAGCGTGAGCCGGGAAATGTCCTGTTTCCCGGCGAGGGTGAGTTGATCGTCTTCGACGGCTTCCTGTTCGCCGCCGAAGCCGATGGTCTGGCGGATGAAAAGCCGCGAGATGGTTCCGTTGGGGACGTCCGTGCCGAGGCGAAAGGCTTCGCCGTTGGGAAAACCTTCCACCCCGAGCGTGTTGTGAAAGCCGAAGCCCTGATACATCATGCCATCAATGTGCGCCTCGGCTCCGCGCCACAAACGGACGCCGGCCAACAAATCCAGCGAGACGGTTTCGCGCGTCTGGCCGCCGGGCGGCAGGCTGTTGGGGCCGGAATATTTCGCGGAAAATCCGGGATAACTCTGCACGATGTCGGTGTTCTGGACGTGCCAGTTCCAGTTCTGCGGCTGTTCGGCGGACGGATTGATGGCCGATATGGGCAGGGAATTTGTCATTGTGTCCGCAGCCACAGCGACGGACATCGTGGTGCAGGACAGCGCGGTGATGACACCGGCAGTTTTCAGGCTGTTTCTCTTTTTCGACTTCATAATCAATCGTCGCAACGACTGGCATGATCTTACAACCGTGGTTGTCGAAAGGTTACTGAAGATGCGCTGAAGTATTCTTAAGAGTGCTATGGCTTGGTATCAGCCGTTGACCGGTTGGTCACGGTGCTCGCCGCCGCCGCAGGGCTTGCGGCGTCACTGTCTTGCTTGTGCGAACCGGAAAAGACGCGCACGAATTTGATGCCGATCAGTGTCAGCAGGATCAACAGGTAAATCCGCAAGGCCCACAAGGCAAACCGGGCAGTTCGTGTTGTTTTGATGCGTGCCATAAATCAATCAGGTTTGGACTCAAATTTTGAGCCTTTCATAATGTCCCGGTTGCGGACGATGCCCAGCAGCCGGTCCTGGGCGTCCACCACCGGCAACATGTGAAACTGGTATTTGACGAACAGCGACACCAGATCTTCGCGCAGACAATCGTGGTCCGCCGTGACGACGGGCGAAATCATCAGTTCGCCGAGGCTGGCATCCTCCGGTGCGACCACCAGATCGCGTAAGTCCACCACACCTTGCAAATGTTTCCCCTCGCCCGCCACGATGTAGAGATAGGAAATATTCCGGTTATGCCCGGTAGAATTGCGGAGCGAACGCAAAACTTCACCCGCCTTCTCTTCCTGTGCGAACGTGAAAAATCTTTCGCTCATCAATGTCGCCGCCGGCACGTCGGCGTTGGACATGATGGCTTTGACACGAGTTGCCCGTGCCAGCGGCAACAGTTTCATCAGTTCGGTGGCTTTCGCGTGAGGCAATTCGGAGAAGAAGTCGGCAATTTGCAGCACGGACATTATGGCCAGCACCTGACGCGCCTTTTCCTCCGACAAAAAGGCGATGAGCTGCCTTTTGGTGCGGGGTTCGGCTTCACCGAGCACGGCGGCGGCCTTGTCCGGGTCGAGCGCGGAAAACATCGCCTGTTGCTCATCGCCGGAAAGAACTTCGAGCGCGTCGGCCAAATCTTCGCTGGGCAGTTCCAACGC
>Ga0116111_1000465_pt1 | contig 33189 bp, 23 predicted proteins | sample June2015DPH_8_10_FD_89720 | JGI IMG/M metagenome (GOLD analysis project Ga0116111, IMG submission 89720) | Peatland microbial communities from SPRUCE experiment site at the Marcell Experimental Forest, Minnesota, USA - June2015DPH_8_100 | ecosystem: Environmental > Terrestrial > Soil > Wetlands... | reverse complement strand
CCGGCTCGCGGCCAACCGTTCCAGCTCTTGCCGATCCTCCGGACCACAACTAACTGCGGGCGCAGTTCTTGGCATGCGCCCTTTATATCATATATCGCTTATCAGTGCAACTAAGCACTAGTTCCGGGCCGGAAGGTCGGCTACCCGGGAGTTGGCCACAGTTTCTCGGCATACCCTTGCCTTGTCACCTACTGTTTACCGACGAATCTGCCGTTGCATTCCTTGCCTTTGGCCGACGCACCCGACAGCAATCCACCTTGCCGGTAACTGCCTATGCGCGGATGTGACACTCGGTGGTTCCGGGCGAGTCGTCGTCGGAAGTTAACGCCCAGAAACTGGCCGGCAGGGTCAACTTCTAGCCCGTCCTGCTTTAGTTGGCGCTTATGGGCATAATGCCCCGAGGTGCTAGCCTGACTTCCACACTCGGCGGGATGAGATGCTGTATTTACAACAGGTTGCGATTTCATTCCGTCACTATGGAGAGAGGTCGTGCCAAGTCCTCACCGGTCTTATGACCTCCGTCGGGACCTTCAAAGTCGAGTAGATGTCTCGGTGGATCGGTTCCGGCGTGGTGCCTTTGCGAATCTTCAAGGCCCTGCCGTCGACAGTGGGCAGCACCACGGTGACCACCTGGTGGGTGCTGAGTTGCTGGCGCAGCGTCCACCACGAGGTATGCACGCCCGCGTCCAGGAACCGCTTCTCGATGGCCACCAGCAGATGGTAAGCCAGGACGCAGAGGAAGATGTGCGTTTGGGTGCGACGTTCGAGGTGATGGAAAATGGGCCGCTCGGCCAGCGGGCTCTTCATCGCTCGGAAGGCCGCTTCCACGCGCGTCAGCAAGATGTAGGTGCGCCAGATCTCGTCGGCCGTCAAGTCCTGGTGATCCGTCTTCAGCACGTAGCCGCCGTCGAGTTTCTCGGCGACCGCTTTCTTCTCGCGGTCCTCTTGCCACGTCAGCGCCTTCTGCTCAGCATCGTAGTCCATGCGGTAGTAGCGGGCCACGCGCGGATAACGCTCCTGGAGCCGACCGATCGCCTGGTAAATTTTCTTCGCCTCTTTCAACTGCCCTTTCTCGACCCGTGCCTTTAACTTCTCCCAATCCTTCTTCAGCCGCAGCTGGTGCGTCTCCCGAATCGCTCCGTCCTTCTCCTTGCGTCCTTCGCTCAGGCAGAGAAGGTAAACCTCCTGCCCCTTCTGGCGGCGCTTGATCTGAACCTGCGATTTCTCCTGGCCAGGATTGCGCGGCGACGGGGTGCGGATCACCTCTTCCCAGTCGCCCTCCGCCTCGAAGTCGTCCAGCCACGCGTTCCGCTCCGGCTGCCGGCCCGCCACCAGGTAGTGGTGCCCGTGCGCCCGAATCTCGGCCAAGTCTTCTTCATACGCCATGCCGCGATCGACCACCACCGTCGCGCCGGGTTTCCGCCCCACACGCTTCTCCAGGGTATCCAGCATCTCCTTGACCGTGGTGCGATCCAGGCGGTTGCCCTCGAAGATTTCGTGCGCTTTGGGAAACCCGTCGCGGTCCAGCACCAACCCGACCAGCACCTGCTTGGCATCCGGCCGCTTGTCGCGCGAGTAGCCGCGCTGGGCCTGCGGGTTGGCCAAGGCTTCGCCCTCGAAATAGGTCGAGGTCAGATCGTAGAGATACAAGGTGTCGTCCAGGTTGAACAAAGTCTTCTCACGTTCCGCCAGTTCCCGTTCGATGGCCTCCCGGTTCGGATGGAGCCGGTCCAAGTTGCGGTACAACGCTTCGTCGTTGAGGGTGGAAAAGTCCGTTCCCAAAATATCGCCCAGGGCCGTGCGCTCGATCCAGTCCGGCGTGGCGTGTTCGGAAAGAGGGAAGATCAGGCGGTTCAGCGTCATGACTTCGGTGAGTTGGCAGGCGCGGTGCGAAAGTCCCGCCCCCGCCAAAATCTCGTTCAGTCCCAACTGCCGCCACATCTGGTGGCCGACATGAACCGAGCCCGCCTCGCGGGCCTCTTCCACGGTGACCTGCTCCGTATCGACCGCCAGCGTGGGGCAGGCCACAGGAGGGGCCGCCGCTTGCTTCGTGTGGACTCCGCGTCTCCGGCGCACCTTCTCGGCCAGAGCCTCGACTTGGGGGGTCGGCAGCAGGAAGAGAGGTCTGCCCCTGCAAGCTGGCTGCGAGGCGGTGGGCCAAATCCAGCCACTGTTCGGAGGGCGCGGGGGCGAGGCTGCCGAGCGAGCAGATGATGCGCTGACGGGGGCCCTTGGGGGTAGAGACGGATTCGACAAGGAGGTAGTTGGTGTACGTTTTGCCCTTGTGCGACTTGCGGGTCTTGCGGATGTACATAGGACACTACGTATATAACATAAATCACTAAAGTCAAGGAAAAAGATTACAACTATTCATCACTATTTTGCCCCTGCGGGTACCTATTGCTGAAAATAAAGACCTTGCTTCCCGAAACCGGCGAGAACCCGGCGGAGGCCGTGGAAATTGGGCTAGGGTCTCGCTCGCTGGCCCGGAAGAGTGTCCCACACCGACGAGGATTTGCGGGCAGAATGCCCACGCGCCGGGAATTATGAAAATAAACTTTCCCCAATTTCCTACCGGTAGGTAATTCGCCGGGATCTGTCCTGACTTTGGTCGCCAACGTGCTAGGCTACAGTTGAGAGAGTTACCTTTGGGGTCAATTGACCCAGGGGGAGAGAGTCACGGATGGGTGTTCGTAGCTGGGGACGGGGGGCTGGATAATGGGGGGCTGGGTACTGGGGGCCGGGTGCTGGGTGCTGGGTACTGAATGCTTGGGAAGACGGTCAAACCCTCCGCGGGGACATCTCCGGAACCTGTGCGCCATCGCATGGGGAGCGAGTTCGAAAAAAAGATGTTAATAAATGACGAACGAAGCCGGAATGTGTATGAAAACAAACAAAAATATGACGCTTTGTCCGAGAAATAAAGCGACATTTCTACACAACTATCGGACATTTTATACAAACGCATGCGTATTTTGCAGAAACCGCCGGCTTTCTTGCCACTTTTCGAGCGCCGTGGCGGGAATTCCCCGCTTCAAAATGTCCAAACTCGAGGCGCGGGCATCCTGCTCATGGAGGAGTCATGGCCAGGATGGCCATTGCACAAGGGGCGACGCGACAACTCCCCCCGGTACCCCATGATGTAGTAGATATAAAAAGGTTTAGTTGCTTATGACGCAAACCATTAGGAAATCGATGTCATTGAAGCTAAACGAGTTAATGGATTTTCATGGCCGAGGCTAGGGGCGAAAGATGTGATATCGAAAATGAAGGATTAACCCGTGATGTTGATGAAAACAAAAGGACAAAAAATGTCATAACGCCGGTACCCCGTGATGTTGATGAAAACAGTCGGCTTATGATTTCTACCCCGTGATGTTGATGATAACAAAGATGGTTATCGAAAAAGCAGGCCCCGCGTATTGAGTTCAGAATGGCCAACAGAGGCAGAAATCCAAGGGTGGAACGGCGAGCACACCCGGTGGGAACTCACGAGCGACCTAAGGTGCCTACGCGATTGAATTCCGAAAGGGTGGGGTGTATGTTATCGCCCGGTCGAATGTCACAAGCACAAATTCCAGCCACAATATCGGCGGGATGAACGAACCTGGGAGGTTGGCTTATGCTGCAAACAATACGCGCCCTGATTCTGTCGAAGCGTGTGATCGGCATTCTTACCATTATCGCGTTTTGTCCCTGCCTGGGGTTTGGACAGGCCAAGGCCCAGACGGCGGATTCTTCTTCCATCCCGCAGATGCCGAGCGTGCTCTATGGCGCGGCTTATTATCACGAGTACATGCCCTACGAGCGCTTGGACAAAGATGTTGCGCTTATGCAACAGGCCGGCCTCACTGTGGTGCGGATGGGCGAATCGACTTGGAGCCTGTGGGAGCCCACCGATGGCCATTTTGAGTACGCCTGGATGGACCGCGTCGTCGCCGCCATGGGAAAGGCGGGAATCAAGGTCATTATGGGGACCCCTACATACTCGATTCCCACCTGGCTCTATCACGCTCACCCGGAAGTCCTCGCGCGTCCGCTCGGTGGGAATGAGACGTTCTACGGCATGCGGCAGAACATGGACACGGATAACCCCACTTACCGTTTTTACGCCGAACGCGTGATTCGCAATCTGGTGGAACACTACAAGGACAACCCCACGGTGATCGGCTGGCAGATTGACAACGAGACGTCAGCGTATGGCGCCTCGAACCACGACGTCTTTGTGGGCTTCTTGAATCACCTGCGCGAGAAGTTCGGTACCACCGATAATCTGAATAAAGCGTGGTTCCTCAATTACTGGGGCGAAGACGTGAATGCCTGGGAAGACCTGCCCACGCGCGACAGCGCCCAGAGCACAGGCTATAAGCTCGAATGGTCGCGCTGGGAGCAGATGCGGGTGACCGATTTCCTGGCGTGGCAGGCGGCGCTGGTGCGAGAGTATCGCCGGCCCGACCAATTCGTCACCACCGATTTTGGCGGCGCCATGCGTCACGATGTGAATGAAGAAGCCGTTGCCACCGTTCTCGACATTCCCGCCATCAACGTTTATCACGGCACGCAGGATCACTTCGACGGCGCGGAGCAGTCCCTTAACGAGGACTTTGCCCGCTCCCTGCGGGGAACGAATTTCCTGATTACAGAGACCAACGCCCAATCTACTGATTGGACCTCGGCGTTTCAATACCCACCCTATGATGGTCAGTTGCGGGCAGATGTTTACACGCATCTCGCGAACGGCGCCAACACGGTGGAGTACTGGCACTGGGCGTCGATCGCGGCCAATCAGGAGACCTACTGGAAAGGCGTCCTGTCGCACGATTTGGAGCCCAACCGCGCCTATGCGGAAGTTTCGCGCACCGCGCACGAGCTCGCAAAGATCGGGCCACATCTCGTGGGCCTGAAGATTTCGAGCCCCGTGGCCATTCTGTGGAGCCGCGATTCGCTGAATGCCATTGATTTCATGCCCTTCGCCTCAGGTGGCCCGCAATGGTCCGAGGGCCATCCCGCCGCAGACTATGCATCGCTGGTGCGGCAGCTTCATAAAACGCTCTACGACCTGAATGTCGGAGTGGACTTTGTCTTTCCTGAAACCAAAGACTTTTCCCGTTACAAGTTGCTCGTGGTTCCTGCGCTCTATATCGCCGACGATGCCCTCCTCACCCGCATCGCGGATTACGTGAAGAACGGCGGCCATGTGGTGATGACCTTTAAGAGCGGTTTCGCCAATGAGAATTCGGCAGTGCGTTGGGTGCGGGCGCCGGGACCGCTGCGCGAAGCGGCAGGTTTCAGCTATCAGGAATTTTCCAATCTCGAGAAACCGTTGGCGCTCAAAGGCGACCCCTTCCATGCTGGTGGCGATAACAAGGTCAGTTACTGGGCTGAATTCATCATGCCGGAAAACGCCGAGGTTCGCGCTTGGTACGACCATCCCTTTTTCAAACGCTGGCCGGCCATCACCGAAAACCACTATGGTTCAGGAACTCTGCTCTACGAGGGAACCTATCTTTCCGATACCTTGCAGAAGAATGTCCTGCTCGATGTTCTGAAGGAAGTCGCACTCGCCGGACCCGACCAGCAGTTGCCCGCGGCGATTCACGTAAAACATGGCGTGAACCGCCTGGGCAAACGGCTCCACTACTACTTCAACTATTCGAGTGAAACCAAGTCATTCGATTACTCCTATGCGGAGGGGAAGGATCTCCTGAACGGCAACGCCCTCGCCCCACCACAATCGATCATCCTCAAGCCATGGGATGTGGCGATTGTGGAGGAAGACTAGCAGGGATTCCTTTGCGGCCCTTTCCCGTTGCATGGCAGGGGCCCAGCAGGAGGCAACGTGCGCCGATGGGGGAAGGAGGATTCGCAATGAAGGTCAGAATCATGGATCACCCGGTTACAGTCTTCATGCAAGCAGATGCCAGCGCCACGCCGATCACGCAGGTGATGGCCGGGCAGGTCGTGGAAGTGGGCGGAATCAAAAACAGGAACGGGACAAAATGGGTGGCGACGGCGCTCCCCGACGGCCGGCGAGGTTACATGACTTCTGATGCCTCGATCATGTCCCTGCGGCGAGCCGTTCTAACTCAGAGCGACGTAACCGCGTATTCGCAGCCTTCCCCGTCTGCCTCGGTGATAGCCCGCTACGAGAAAGGCACTAAGGTCCACATTGGCGAAACCGTGACCTCCCACGGCCAAGGCTGGGTCACGATCGTCGACGCCGCAGGAAACGAGGGCTTCATCGACGGGAAAACGCGCTTCAAGATACTTCGCGAAACAACGAAGGCCGCGGGCAAGAAGATTATGCTGGTGGGCGCCGTGTGGTGCGTCGTGGGCATCGCGGTCACGGCGTTCAGCTTGGCCATGGCCGCTCAAGGTGGAACTTACATCGTAGCCGGGGGAGCTGTTCTGGGGGGAATAATTCAGTTCTTCAAGGGCCTTCACCAGTTCCTGACCGCGCCGATTTGAGGGCCCACCGTCAGTCGAGCAACAGATTATCGTGGGCGGAAGAGCCGGCGGCGCGGAAGGCTTCCTCCCAGCCCTCGCGCGGCTGACGGGCGGGTGCGATGACAAGATGGTCCTTTTCGACCCGAAGTTCAACGGCGTCCTCAAAGGCGCACTGTTCGATGATGGGCTTGGGGATTCGGATACCTCGCGAATTTCCTATGCGTACGATTTCAAGCTTCATGGCCGTCAATGACCTCGTGCTCACGTTGTAGTCACAAAAGAGTCTCTTGGCAAGCGGCGCAAACTGCTGGCGCCTCGGTATGGATGCGCATCAGGCCTTGGCCACAGGCAAGAGTGCCTGTGCCACCCTAAGCAGCGGACCGTAAGCCTATGGGGATGTTGGTCGGGGCGCGCGGATTCGAACCGCGGACCTCTTGCGCCCAAGGCAAGCGCGCTACCAGGCTGCGCCACGCCCCGAAATGGACACTCCTACTATTTTGCCAAGCTTGACGGCAGGTGTCCAGTGCGATTCGGGGCAGGCAGATATTTGACTGCTATCCCTGCGGCAATAGATTAGCTCGGTTTTCTTGCTAGCATCCACGGCCCTAAGAAGCAGCGGAGAAACCTTTCAGGCGCGGTTCGTTTTTTTCTTGACAAGAAGGGGTACTCATGAAATAATAACCATATGTGTCTAGCGCCGGTCGTGCTAGGAGCATCAGGTGCGCGTCGGAGGCAAGGCCGCTAGTCGACGAGGAGGAAGGCCGACAAACTGTACCAACGCCATTGCGACATAATGCCCGTCATGGCAAAGAGCGTCCAACCCTGAGAACCTATTGATAACAAAGGGTCGAAACTGCGGCTTTTCTTCTCCCAACCCTGACAACATACTGAAAAGAAATCCACTTACGACCAACCCACCAAGGATTGAGAATGGGATACAAATTGTCCGACGGAGGGTGCGCCAAACTGTCGCTGGAAGACGATAGAAATGGCTCGGCACAGCGAGAAACTGGGGTTAGCCAAGCCCTCGATTTTGCGCTAGGCACAACGATCGCCGCTTACGTTTAAGAGGTCACCCAACCTCGACCAGGTTAAGAACTGCCGCACGGAGGGTTCGGATATCGAGGAGTACCTCCGTACTCTAGGAAAATGCTTGCCGTCATGGTACTTAAGAACCGCTGGGCCATGCCGGGACTCAGACGACACGCGGCGGAGCGGCAAGTGGCGAAGGGAACATGGAAGACGCATCCAATCTCGTTGCGGCTCGAAGTTTCGCACGCAGTCTCAACATCCTTCTGAAAACTGTTCGCTTATACGGAGTGGACCACGAACGCACCACCAGCCTGTTGGGAGTTGCGTGGGATGATCTCCGCGCGTCCATGAAAGCCTCCGGAGAGGCGGGACTGCTCCTGGGAGTTTCCGGCGCCCAGGTCCTGCTGGATGGTGTTCCTCTGGAGAAGCGCCCCACCGACCGAAGCTTTGCACAGTTGTTCACCTCCGCCGGGCTTGCCAGCATCAACTTTTCTTCTCGCGTTACGGTCGACGATTTTTGGCAGTTTGTGCGTGCCTTTTCGTCGCGCTCCTCCAAAGCCGGGCCCATGGCGGCAGAGTTGAGTGCTGCCCTCGGTGGCGACAAAGGGGCGATCAAGGTCAACGAGGTGCGGTTTGTTGCGCAAGATGCGTCGCTGGGCGAGGCAGGCATGGCGGCGCTGCTCGCCGCCCGATCTCTGGGGCCGGATGGGCAGAGGTTGCAAGCTTTGCTTCATGACCCGCAGCGGTTGCTGCAACTCATTGGCGCGGCAGAAGGCGCCCGGACCAAACCCGATGGCCCCGGCGGGCTCGCCGGCCTCACCGGCCCCATCGGTGTCCCGGGGGCGCCAGGGGCCAAAGAACAGCCCGCGCAAGAGGACGATGTCTTCAAGGTGTTGCGATGGCTGGCGCAACTGGGCCACACAGCAGAGCACCCCGATTCATTAGAGCAAATCGGCGCTGTCGAAAAGGACATCCATCTATTGCCCCCGCCCGGGCAGGCAGCACTGGCACACGCCCTGTTGAGTATGAGTTCGCAGAACGAGCCCCCCCGGCCCGACGATCCGCTACTGGTACAACTCGCGGAGCGAGTCGCGGTGCGCTTTGCCCTTGAGCGATACGAGCGCGGCGACGTAGAAACCAACGCCGTCGTCGAACTCCTTGACCGGCTCAAGCGCGAAATCGGCTCGTTGCGCGACATCCTCAAAGGACATGAAGAAAAAATGGGGCAAGCCGGCATGGATGTGGAATCTCATGCCGAAGTCCTGGACCGGCAGTTCTGGGCTCGCGTGCCGGACAAGGCCAAGCGCAAAATGCTTCTATCGCCGGAGGCCTGGGCTGTCCCGCCGCGAAACATCCGCCAATTTGTGGAGGAGTTACTAGGGAAAGAGGATGTAACCTCAGCGCGCGCCATATTGGATAACTACGCCCAATGCGTTCACACCTCCGAAGTGGATGGCCGGCGAAAAGCCTCGTCGGGCTTGGCGGAAATGGCTGATTTATTCTCCCGGGTCAATCACTCGTTGCTCAAATCCAGCCTGCATCATATGGGCGAGGCATTGTGCCGGGAAGGAAACGCGGACTTGCAAAGCATGCTGGGGGCTTCCTTCGTGCGCTTCAGCCACGAAGCCGCGGCGCGCCGGCAATATCCCGCCGTCCATGAAGCGCTTCAGGCGATGGAGATTCTGGAGCAGCGGCAGCCTGGACTGGCGCGGATTCTCTGGCCCCGCATCAAAGTGGGTAATCCCCTGCCGGAATTCATCGATGAAGCTCTGCACGCTCCGTGCCTCCCGGAAGGGCTGGTGGATGTGCTGCGGCGGATGCCCCATGCCACGGTCGACCAGGTGGCCAGCCGCGTCCAGCGTTGCGCGCGCCGCGATGAGTGGGCACGGCTGCTGGAGATGGTGCAGGTGGTAGGGCCCGGCGCGGTTATCCATCTTCGCAGGATCCTGGAGACCCGCCCCGCGCCGGAAGCCACTTCCAAGGTGGCCTTGCTCAGTCGGCTGGGGCCCCACGATCTGGAAGAACTGCTTCCCACCCGCCTCCGCGATTGGGACGCGACAGCACACGACCAAGTAGTCCGGCAATTGGCCAGCAGCATGGCGCCACAGCGGGGTATGCTGCTGAATAAGGTGTATGACCTCCTCGATCCCACCGTCTTGCCGGAGGTCTTGGACGAACTGGGAATGTCGGGCGACCTCGGCTCCGCCGCGCGGCTAATGGGCATCGTGGAAAAGGGGTCAGCGGATCCAACCGATTCCTACTTGGAAATCAAAGCCATTGAAGCTCTGGGCCGCCTCCGCGAAACCAAGGCGGAAGCCCTGCTTCGCCCTCTGGCCGAAACCAAGGGATTCTGGCATTGGAAGTATCCCCGCGAAGTGCGCATCACCGCCGTGCAAGCCCTCAAGAAAATCGATCCCGAATGGGCCCAACAATTTCTACCGCGGAGTGGCTTGAGCGCTGCGGAGTTGAACCTGACTGCTCTCGATCCCGAACCCGAGTCCCCTTGGCTGCGCCAGCGGCGCTATGCGCGCGTGAAGCTGCCCAATCCGCTCAGTGGAGTGGTCAGCCCGGACCAGGGCAATTACAGAGTTTCCCTTCAACAACTCAGCCTGGGGGGCGGCGTGGCCAGCAGCCAGTGCCACCTCAAACCCGGCACTACCGTCCCCTTGGCGTTCAAGTCGGGGATGGAGAGCATTCATGCCCGCATCCTGGTTCGGGAAGCGCGCCCGCAGGAGATGTCCTTCGAGTTAGTAGAAATTGACCACGCTAACCGCAGCCGGTTGCGTCGCCCCTTGGCCCGCATATACTCCAAGGAAAACTGAAAGCCAGTCTGAGGCGTGCTGGCCCCCTACGTGGTTGGGGTCACAGCCTTTTCCGATGACGCCCGCATTCCTTCCGAGCGCGCTACAAAGGTGGCGGCAACCATGTCTCCGGTAACATTCACCACCGTGCGGCACATGTCGAGCACGCGATCGACCCCCACCACCATGGCGATTCCCTCCCCCGGCACCCCCACGGCTTCCAGCACGAGGATCAGGACTTGAATGGCCCCGCTGGGCACGCCTGCGGCTCCCATCGCCATCAGTATCGCTGTCACCATCACCACGATCTGCGATGAAAGGGACAGGTGGATTCCGAACACCTGGGCGATGAAGAGCACGGTGACGCCCTCAAACAGCGCCGTGCCGTTCATGCACATGGTCGCCCCCAGAGGCACGACGAAACCGCAGACTTCACGCGGCAATCCGAGGGAGTCTTCGCACACTTCCAACGTAGTGGGGAGAGTGGCATTGGAGGAACTGGTGGAAAAGGCAGTCAAAATCGCTGTCCAGGCGCAGCGGAAGAAATTCCAGGGCGACCACCCCGTAAACACTTTGATCAGCACAGGGTAAACGCCGAATTCGAAAACGGCCAGCCCCGCGACCACGGTCAGGATGTACCAGCCGAGGCGCTCGAGCAGATCCAGTCCGAACCGTGCCGCTACCGTGAAGAGCAGCGCGAAGACCCCGTAGGGCGCGAACTTCATCACCAAATCGATGATGACAATCATCACGTCGCCCAGCCCCCGCAAGGCTTCCACCAATGCCTTGGTCCGCTCTGGCGGCAGGAACGCCAGCGCCACGCCAAAAGCCAGGGAAAAGAAAATCACCCCGAGCATGTCACCCTGGGCGGCCGCACCCAGAGGATTTCGCGGCACCACATTGACCAGCGTCTGGATTCCAAATTGGCCGCGCCCGAGAGCTTCCCTGGACGGGCTCGCGTCCTTTTGATAAGTCGCCAGCAAGCGCTCGCGAGCTTCGGGCGAAAGTCCCACACCCGGTCGCACCAGATTCACCAAGCTCAGCCCCAAAACCGCAGCCAGTGAGGTGACCATGAGAAAGAACAGCATAGTCTTCAGGCCTACGCGGCCCAGCTTGCGCAAGTCGCCCAACCCCGCTACGCCCAAGCTCAAACGCGAAAAGACCAGAGGAATCACCACCATGATCAGGGCGCGCAACCACATTTGTCCGATGGGCTCGGTGCCGTAATGGACGATGTTGGCGAGGGCTGCAGTTTTCCCCCACACTAGATTCGCCACTACTCCCGCCATTGCTCCCAGAATCAATCCGGCCAGAATGTGTCCGGTCTTCGGGCCTTTGCGGGGTTGGGATTGGGGTGTGGGAACTTGGGAATCACTCATGCGCGCGCGGTTTCCTTGCAAATTGCAAACATGGATTGTGGCATGGCCATCCTGGCCATGACTCGACACGGGCTGGAAGCCAGTGCCACTTCTTGCCCCGGGTTACTTCGATTCCGGTGCAGGAATCTGCACAATGACGCGGCAGGGGGCGTGGTGGGCCACGTAACGAACGATCCCTCCCAGCAGCGTGTCGGCCAGAGTGTGGGAATGGGGTTTATGGTGGCCCATCACCAACAAGTCCACCGCCTTTTCTTTGGCCACGCCCACAATCGCCTCGCCCGCTTCCCGAGCGCGCAGGAGTTCAGTGGAAAGATGCCGGGAAAATTTCTTGGCCACGCGTTTAGCCTGCGCCAGCACTTCCTTGCCCACGTGGTCGAGGGCTTCCTCTTCCGCGTCGAGGGGAGTGGCGAGAGGCACCTCCACCACGTGCAACGCCGTGAGTTCAGCGTCCATACCTTGCGATAATTGGCATGCCAGGGTCACCAAGCTCTCGACCGAAACCCCTTCACGTACCGCCACCATCACCTTGGGTTTACCCATAGTAACCTCCGCTCTGGAAGTGGGCCGCAGAATATTCCGTCGCCCGGTAATTTGCAAGGGCGGACTGAGATCGGTGCTCATCTCGCTGCGAGTCTTTCGTGCCGCTCCCGCCTGGTCCGCCACCTGGGTCCAGGCAACGTGAGTTGTTAGCATCCGAAGGAGAGCAGCAGAGTTGCAAACATCACCCCGTTACTCCGGGGATGAGGATACAATATCGAGTAATCGAGAATTAACCTTGGGAGGGAGAGCCGATGGACATCCAGATACAAGCTGGCAGGGATCTGGTAAACCAATGGGTTGATGTGTCGATCAAGGGAGGTCCGGGTCAACTCATCGCTAATGTCACGACAGTTCTGGACGGATTCTCAATCGGCGATGACAATCTGTACCCGCCTGAGCAGTCGTACGAAAAGACATGGAACCAAGTGGGAACAGGAGCACCTAATCAACCTCATGAGGTTGCGGTGACTGCCGTCGATGATAAGGGCAACCGGGCGTCCGCCTCAAAGACGTGGCGAGACTAGGGCAGGCTTGTCTGCGGCACCTGGAGTTCCATCGCGAACTGCGGAGGGCGACGGGCTAGGGCCAAGGCAATCCTGAGGGCAGGGTTTTCTCGTGCCTGATACTCTTCGCATCTCACGACTTGTTCATCGGCGAGGGCCAGCGCCGCCGCCCCCCAGCCGCTTAGTTGCGCTTCCGCTGCGCCGCGCTACCTTCCCAGCCTATTCTCTTCCTCCAACACCACGGGTTGCAGGTTCGCCTGCTTCAGAGACTCGTTGAGCTTCGGCAGGTCCTGGCTTTTGATTTCGCCCCACTGCGCGAGGATCTTCTGCATCGCCACCCGGTCGCGTTGGTAGGCTGTGAAGGCGTCGCCTGTGGGGGCGACGTCGGCGCTTCCTACGGCCCGCCCGACGTTGGCGAGCGCGGAATTCAGTGAACGGAGGGTTTTGATGTCGGACGCAAAAACCTCCTCTTCCTCGAAGTGGCTGGCGCCGGAAGCCCTGCCGGCGAGTGCCATCGTCTTACGATCGAGTGCCGAGATTTGGTCGGCGAGTGGCTTCCGGTCGCTGGACTTCGAGGCGAGCGACTGAAGTTGGCCGTGCAAGCCGTTGGCTGTGGCCAAGGCATCTCCCACTTGCGCCTGCGCCGCGCCGATTTGTTGCGCTATCTCAAACTGCTTCACCAAATCGGCCTGCGACGTCTTCACGCGAGGGTCCATCTTGAGCGTAAGGGGCTGGGTGTAACTCTGGCCGTTCGCGGTCAGCTTCAACTGATATTGACCCGGCGGCGCCCATGGGCCGGCGCCCAATCCGAACATCCTCATCATCGGATTTCCGCCGGGCGCGCCAGGATAGCGCAAGTCCCAAACGAAGCGATGCATTCCGGGCGCGGTAGAGATGCTGAGAGGCAGATGAATCCAGTATGCCGGAATCTCCAACCGCTTGGGATCAAGCTGGGGTGGCTTCTCCTCGCTCGAATAGCGGCGCACCAGCTTACCGGAGGAGTCGAGCACTTCCAGACTGACCGGCCCGCTGGGCGCCTGCTTCAGATAGTAGTCGATCAGGGCGCCGTCGGGAGGATTCTCTCCCTGCGGCACATCAAACGGCAACGGCGTCCCCTCAAAGTTGGCGGCGCGAACACGATAGGCAATCTCCGGCCTGAAGAGATACGCCTCGGAACCGGCAACCGCGGCACTCGCTTGCCGCAACGGCGTCAGATCATCGAGGATCCAAAATGAGCGACCGTGCGTGGCGATCACGAGGTCGTCCGCGTGGATCACCAAGTCGCGCACCGAGCAATTGGGCAGGTTCAATTGCAGCGGCTGCCATTCCTCGCCGTCGTTGAAGGAAACGAACACTCCGGTCTCCGTACCCGCGTAGAGCAGACCCTTTCGCTCCGGGTCTTCGCGCACCGCGTTCACGTAGCTTCCCTCGGGGATGCCTTTTACAATCTCTTGCCACATCTTGCCGCCGTCATGAGTGCGGTAGATGTGGGGCCTGAGGTCTTCCAAGCGGTGCCGGTCGATGGCCGCATAGACCGTGTTGCGATCGTGGCGTGAGGCTTCGAGCAGGCCGACCTTTGACCACGGCGTAAGCTCGGCTGGAGTCACGTGGCGCCACGTCTTCCCGTCGTCGCGCGTAACCTGGATAAGCCCGTCGTCGGTGCCCACCCAGATTTCGCCGGCGACCAGGGGCGATGGGGCAATGGTGTAAATAACCCCCCTCCGGTTCCCCTCGCCCGCGGTGACATCCGCGGCGGTAACCGGATCGAGGTTGGGCGGCGCGCCCGGATCCTCGCGCGTCAAGTCCGGGCTCAACACCTGCCAGGTGTTGCCGCCGTCCCTGGTGCGGAAGAGAATCTGGGTGCTGAAGTAAAGCTCGTGTGGGTCACGTGGTGAGAACACCGTAGGCAACGTCCAGGCATGACGATAGTTGCCGGGATGGGCGAGGGACGGCGCAATGTCCTGGGTTTCGCCGGTCGTGAGGTTGTACTTGCCGACGGCAGCGCCAAACGATCCCCCGTAAAGGATGTCAGGATCGAGCGGGTCGGGCGCAACATACTGGCTTTCGCCTCCCACTCCGATCGGTCGCCAGTCGCGAGAGCTGATGGTGCCCGAGTGGCTGCGGCTAACGATGCACAGGGAGCTGGAATCCTGTTGCGGGCCGCAGACCCAGTAGGGGAAATGCGTGTCGGTGATCACGTGGTAGAACTGCGCAGTGGGCTGGTTATACCAGGAGGTCCAGGTTCGTGCTCCGTCCACACTGATCACCACCCCCTGGTCCGTTGCCACGATCATGCGGGCGGGGTCTTCCGGGGAAATCCATAGGCTATGGTAATCGTCCCCACCCGGGGCTCCCTTGACCGCGTCAAAGCTCTTGCCGCCGTCGGTGGACCGGTAGGTGGAGGTGTTGCAGACGTAAACTACGTCAGGATTGGCGGGATCGGCGGTGATGCCGCCAAAATACCATCCGCGCCCCCAAATGCGCGACTCGGAATCCGTCCGCTGCCAGGTGGCGCCCGCGTCGTCCGAACGGTAGACGCCGCCTTCCTTGGCGTCCCCGAGGAGATAGATCCGATCGGGCGAGGCGTGAGCAATGGAAATGCCCATTCGGCCCAGCCCCTCGGCGGGCAATCCGTGCCCCGAGAGTTGCTGCCAGGTGTCGCCGCCGTCTGTGGACTTGTACAGCCCGCTACCCGCTCCGTATGAAGGCGGGTAGACGTCCCAGGGCGGTCGGCGCGTCTGCCACAGTACGGCGTAAATGGTGCGGGCATCGCGGGGATCGAGAGCCAAGTCGATGGCGCCGGTGTTCTCATCCTTAAAGAGCACCTTCTCCCAGGTAAGCCCGCCGCTGGTGGACCGAAAGACGCCGCGCTCGGGGTTCGCCCCGTAGGCGTGCCCGAGAGCCGCCACCCATAGCCGATCCGGATTGTGAGGATCCACCACTATCTGGCCAATCTGGCGGCTGTCCTCAAGACCGATTCGCGTCCAGGTCTTACCTGCGTCCATGGACTTGTACATGCCGTTGCCGTAAGAGATGTCGTTGCGCATGTCCGCTTCCCCGGAGCCCACATAGATAATGCTCGGGTCGGAGGGCGCGACGGCGATGGCACCAATGGAAGCGATCGGTTCGGCGTCGAAGATCGGCGTCCAGGTGCGCCCGGCGTTGGTCGTCTTCCACACACCCCCTCCAACCGCGCCAAAATAGAACACGTTCGGCTGGCCGGGAACGCCAGTGGCAGTAACCGCCGGGTCGCCCCGAAAGGGTCCAATCATGCGCCAGCGCATTCCAGAGAAAATGCTCGGATCAAACTCCTGGGCATGCATTCGAGGCGGGGCGAGCCACGCAAAGACTAGCATGCCCGCCAAGGCAGCGAGGCCGATCGCGAACTTACGCCGGATGCAAGTCACCAAACGATACCTCCCGAAAGTTTAGGTGTGAATCCGAAAGAAAAAGCATACACCACGCACCATGCGCGTCGCCAGACACAATCTGCAAGACCGGTCAAAGCGCAAAGGTAACTACCTCCCGCGGAATCGGGCTACCCTCTTGCCACGCGCCCGAGTCTTGTGAAACCTGGGTTGCCCAAAGTTGGCCCCCGGCCACGCCAGGGCCAAAGACAGATTAGGTGTGCCCTGTTGGACCAGTCGCGTATTCATCCCGGAGCGCCGCAGGGTCTGCAGACCTGTTCCGTATGTCCGCAGTCTTTCAGCTTTTGATTCTCACGTTCTAGTGGGCGGCCACGAAAAGCCGCGAACCTGCAAAGCAGGCCCGCGCTCCCATTTATGGCGGGCTATACGCCGCCTGCAAAGATTGCATCAGACAATGTGGAGGCCCTGTGGGGGTGGCGACATCGCGAGAGTCCAAGGCCCGCATGTGTTTCGTCGTGGAATTACAACGGCATTTCACAGTATAATTGTTAATTAATGCGCCTGTAGTCCGCGCATTCAAAAAGTACGTGATGCTAGATCATTGGCCACGCTTAAAGCGTGTCGGCTTGGCCCTGCTGCTTATCTTGGGCATCCCATTTGCCGCTCAAGGGGCCCTTCCTGACACCCAGACGCTTCGCGGTGAGGTTGTAGACCAAAAGGGCGCGCCCATTTCCGGCGCGGTCTGCACCTTGTGGGGTCGAACTCTGCCCGAGCAGGGGCGCCCTGTAACTACCGGAGATCGAGGGGTTTTCGAGTTTACCGGGCTGATTCCCGGAACCTACCGGGTGACCTGCGCCGCCGTAGGCCACGAGCCTAACGCGAAGGATGACATCCAGATCAGCCAAAACGAGAACCCACCCGCCCTCCAGTTGGAACTTCCGGAGGAGGTAGTGGTCCACCAGCGGGTGGAAGTTACCGCCGAAGCTCCCAAGGCCACGGCCCAGGAGGCGGCTCCGCCCGCGACCCTGAGCGACCAGCAACTCCGTTCCCTCCCCCTCGTCGAGCAGAAGTTCAAAGCAGCATTGCCCTTAATCCCGGGAGTTGTTCGCACTCCTGACGGCAGAATTGCCATCAAGGGCGCCATTGAGAACCAGGGAACGCTGCTGGTGGATTCCGCCGAAACCGTTGATCCAGTGACCGGCAGCTTTTCCATTGATGTTCCTCTCGATGCGGTGGAGTCGGTCGACGTTTTCAAGAGCGCCTACCAGGTCGAGTACGGGCGTTTTTCCGGCGGGCTTACCACTCTCCAAACCAAAGCCCCATCCAGCCAATGGGATTATGAACTGAACGATTTCGTGCCGACGCCGCGCTTCGAGGCCGGACATTGGGTGGGATTACAAAGTGACAGCCCGCGGCTCTACTTCTCTGGGCCTTTGATGGGGGATAAGTTCACCTTTTCCGAAGCTTTCACCTACGGCTACTCCAGTCAGCCCGTTCGAGGCCTGGCTTGGCCGAATAACCAGACCCGCAAGCAGGGATGGACTTCCTTCACGGATTTCTACTACACCGTTTCGCCCCAGCACCTGACCAGCGTCAACGTCAAGTTCTTCCCCGCCCGGCGTCAGTACGACAACCTTGATACCCTCATTCCAGAGGGGGCATCCGCCGACTATGGCCAGAGCGGTTACTCGATCGGATGGCACGACCACTACCTGTTCAAGGGCGGCGGGATTTTGACCACCCTCGCGCAATTCACGGATTTTGACAGCTATTCGCACGGCCAGGGCGCCAAGGACTTGCTGATTACTCCCACAGGCTTGCAGGGCAACTTCTTTAATGCCTGGACGCGCAGCAGCGCTCAGCAAGAGGTTCAGGAAGGCTACCTGCTCCCCCGCAAACACTGGCACGGCCAACACGATTTCAAAGTGGGGGGCGACTTCGTCCATCGCGACTACCAGGGAACCAGTACTTACCACCCCATACAACTGCTGCGGGCCGATAACTCCCTGGCGGGGGAAGTTGATTTTGGACCTACGGGCAACCTCTCCACCTCCGACACGGAAGCTGCCGCCTTTGCCCAGGACCACTGGACCTTTAACAATTACCTTTCCATCGATTATGGACTCAGGTTTTCCAGCCAGACCCTCGGTGACCGCGCGGCCGTTTCGCCGCGCGGAGGGTTCGTGTTTTCACCCGCCAAAAATGGCAAGACGATTGTGCGCGGCGGCGCCGGCATTTTCTATGACCGGCTGCCCCTTCTTGCCGGAGATTTCACCCAAAACGCCGCCCGGGAGGTCACGCTCTTCGACGCCAGTGGAGTGGCCATAGGTCCTCCCACCGTCTACCTCCCCTATTACGAGGAGTTTAAGGAACATGGGCGGGTGATTGTTCCCTCCGGAGCACGGCTGGGCAGCACACCCTACAACTTCACCTGGAACGCTGAATTCGATCAGGAGATACGCCCTGGTATCATCGCGCGCGCAAGCTACCTGGGCAGCAAAACCTATAATGAATTCACCGTCAATCCGGAAGTCATTTCTCCCACCAGTGGCTTGCTGCTGCTTTCCAACCTGGGCGAGTCACGCTACCACGAATTCGAGGCCACGCTGCGCGTGCGGCCTTCCGCCAATGCGGATTTCAACATTTCCTTTGTCAATAGCATGGCGCGCGGTGACCTGAACACCATGTCCATGGTCTACGTTCCCTATGAGCGGCCGGTTATTGAACCTGATCTTTTCGGTACGCTTCCCACTAACGTTCCTGACCGCGTGGTGGCCTGGGGGCGCTTCAAGCTTCCCCAAAGATTCACCGTCACCCCACTCGTCGATTGGCACTCGGGCTTCCCTTTTTCCACTTTCGACGATTTGCAGAACTACGTAGGGGCCCCCAACAGCCGCCGCTTCCCCACCTTCGTCTCTCTGGATCTGCAAGCCGCCAAGGATTTTCGCCTTCCTTTCATCCCCTGGGTGCGCAAACATACCTTGCGCGGCTCGATGCGGATCTTCAACCTCACCAACCACGGCAACTTCCGCGACGTCTACAGCACTGTAACCTCACCCTACTACGGCGACTACGCCGGCTTCGAGCATCGCTCCTTCGACCTGTCCTTGGATGTCCTGTATTGAAGGGGCTAGGGATTAGGGATTAGGAATTCTCCTTCCCTCGCTCATTTGGGTGGGGGGGGACGGCAAGGCGGAGGGGCCCACGTTGCGGGTTGGAGTGAGGGGGTTTGCACTAATATGATGGACAGAATCCGTGCTACGTCAGGTAGGCCCGGACGAGATAGGAAATCCCCATCACCAGAAGTAGGATGTTGGCCGTCAGGATGAGGTACGGCTTAAAGCGCTTGTGCAGGCTGGCGGCCCAAGCCATGAGGGCTGTGGAAATCACCGCCGCCCCATAATAGCCAACCAGGCTCCCAGCAAAAAAGGGAACCACGTGGGCATATCCACGAACCCGGCCTTCCGCCAGGATGGGCCCGGCAATGGTGACCCAATAGATCCAAGTGCCCGGAGCGGCCACCTCCGCCAACGTAGCAACAGATATACCCGTTAACGTATACACCGCCGAAGTCGCCATTTCCTCCTGGGTTTTGCGGCGCAATTCCCAGAGGGCGTAACTTGCAAACCCGACAACGATCAAGCCCCCGACGTACGCAACATAGTGGACAATCCCAAAGGGGATGAATCGGTAGAAAAACAAAGTGACGAAGAGAAAGGCGCCGTCCACCACGAGGGGCGGCCCCGTCAGCACAAAGATGGCGCGCCCCCAACGGCCCAAGGCTACCTGCGTGAGCGCGATCATGTGCAGAGGGTTGGGGAACATTCCCCCCACGATTCCCATGCCGGCGCCAAGGATGAGTAGGTCCATAAGAGCAATCGGCGATGTTAAGCGGTCGGCTATGGAATGTAAAGGGCGGCGAGCTCCAAAACTCAATTCCATTGCGCACCTTCCGGGAAAGCTGTAATGTTTTAAGGGCTGGTTGTCCTCAGCATTCGTACCACATATCGGAATCAAGGAGCCGCGATTAATGAATATTCTCGTAGTGGGTGGCGACGGTTATCTCGGTTGGCCGCAGTCAATGTACTTGGCAAAGCAAGGGCATCACGTGGGTATCGTCGACAATCTCGCCCGGCGCGCCTGGGACCGTGAAGGTGGAACCGATAGTTTGACGCCCATCCACACCTTGCCCGAGCGTGTCGACCGGTGGAAGAAGCTCACCGGCCGCCCGATCGAGATATACATCGGGGACATCCAGAACTTCGATTTTCTTGCCGAAGTTATTCCCCAATTCGCACCCGACGCCATTGTGCATTTTGGCGAACAACGCAGCGCTCCGTATTCCATGATCGACCGCGAACACGCCGTACGCACGCAAACCAACAACGTTATCGGCACTCTGAACCTGCTTTACGCCATGAAGGACTTCTGTCCGGAGGCGCATCTGGTAAAGCTCGGCACCATGGGGGAATACGGGACTCCCAACATCGACATCGAAGAAGGTTTCATCGAGATAACCCACAACGGCCGGAAAGATGTCCTTCCCTACCCGAAGCAACCGGGTTCCTTCTATCACCTGTCCAAGGTTCACGATTCCCACAACATCCAGTTTGCCTGCAAGATCTGGGGACTTACCTCGACGGACCTCAACCAGGGTGTGGTGTACGGCGTGAAGACCGACGAAACTGTTCTCGATGACGGCTTGGCGACGCGCTTCGACTACGACGGCGTCTGGGGCACCGTCCTGAATCGGTACTGTGTGGAGGCCGCGCTCGGGAAAGCGCTCACGGTCTATGGCCAAGGCGGGCAAACGCGCGGTTTCCTGGACATTCGCGACACGTTGCGGTGTATCGAGCTCGCCATCCTGAAACCGCCTCGGCCGGGTGAATATCGGGTATTCAATCAATTCACCGAGCAGTTCAGCGTAATGGAACTGGCCCGCTTGGTGCAACGAATCGGCGGTCACAAAGGGCTCGACGTTGCGATCGACCATCTGCCGGACCCGCGCGTCGAGGCGGAGGTTCACTATTACAACGCCAAGCATACCAAGTTGCTTGACCTGGGACTGGTCCCGCATAATCTCTCCGATGTTCTGCTCGATTCCATCATGGATGTGGTCATTCGCTACCGGGACCGGGTGAGGGTCGACACGTTGCTGCCCAAAGTCAATTGGCGGAGCACCCACAATCCCTCCTGTTATCACGCCGCCGGGTCACCATTGACGGAATCAGTAGAGGCAGAAATGCAGCCGCTCAAGGATGCGCGGAAGCGAGCGTGACAATTGTGGATAAAGCACAAATCCCCGCTACTATGGACAAATGGGGGGCATGAACCCATCTTTATGAATGTCGAAAATGTCCGAAATGCACCTCTTTCGCCTGACATTCATTAAGGGCCTAAATATCTGAATCCACCGGAGGTCGCCCTCGGTTCCTTGTTCTTTCCCGGCGCCACGAGTCAACACACGTGCAGTGGCAGCCGGTAGCGAATCGGATAGGCCGGGGGCGGGCTCGGCGCTCGATTTTCGACGGGCCCCAGGACGCGTGGCTTTGAACCCCAAAATCCTGATTTTTTTCGTGGCGCAGGGTGCGGCCCATCAACGCGCCGCCAAGGCTTTGCAAAAAGCCATTTTGGAACTCCGCCCGGAGGCGCACGTCGAGGTCATCGACATCCTCAAGCACTGCACGGCATGGTTTCGAGCCTACTACAATTCCTATCTGATTATTCTGAAGCTTTGGCCCGGTCTATGGCGGCGGATTGAGAATGTCCAGCACCAGTCGACGTCCACCAGCCCTGGATGGATTTATCAGCGAGGCGCGCGGCATCTTTTTCGCTACGTGCGAGACTTCGCTCCGGACCTCGTCATCGCTACGGAAGTCGGCACCTGCGAACTTGCCGCCCTCTGCAAGCGCCAATCAAAAGCCGCTTTCCTGCTGGCCGGGGTGGAGTTGATGGACTTCAACCGCGCCTGGATTCAGCCCGAGGTTGACCTCTTCCTAACCACTCACGCCGATCTCGCCGCCGAACTCGTGGCTGTGGGCGCACCTGCATCCCGCGTGGTGACGACGGGTCAACCCATCGATCCGTTGTTTGCTTCCCTGCCCGACCGCGAATCCGCCCGGGAGACGCTTGGCATCAAGCAGAACGCGCGCCAGCTTTTGGTTCTCCTTGGCGGAACGGGGTTGGGCGATCCGGACCGGATCCTGCCGCAGGTTTTGAAAATCCAGCACCCACTCGAGGTGGTGATCATCACCGGCCGTAACCATCGCCTCGAGGCGCATTTGCGAAAAAAATTCTCCGGTTTTGCCCACGTCCGAGTATTGGGCTGGGTCGATAACATCCAGGAGTGGATGGTGGCCTCCGACCTGATGATCAGCAAGCCCGGCGGTGGCACGCTGACGGAGGGGTTTGCGTGCGGCCTGCCGATGCTGGCGTTCAATCCGCTTCCGGGGAATGAGGAGCGCACTTGCCGGTGGATCGAAAAATGGGAAGGCGGGATCTGGATCAGGAAACCCGGGGATCTTGCGCCGACCATCGATTCGCTCCTCGCGGATCGCTCCAAACTTAACGCGCTTCGCGACAAGGCCCGCGCCCTGGCACGCCCAAACGCCGCACGCGATGGAGCGCTCGCCGTCCTGGACCTTCTGGCTCAGAAAAATGTAAAAGGTGAGAAGCCGGGGAGTTAATCCTGGCAGGCTGATGAAAAAGGGCGGAGAGGCAGCTTTACGCCCCCATTGATCATTGGAATCGTTGGCGATATGGCGGGGTAAACCCGCCGCTACGTGTCCGGCCGGGCAATTGCATTCGCAGGCGATCGGGGATATATTCGCAGTCGCCGGAAAGTTCAGAATAGAGAATCTGGGTTATTTCACAAGCTGGAGGCTGGTTTTGGCTCTCTATCTCGTTACAGGTGGCGCAGGGTTCATCGGCTCACACATCGTGGAAGAAATCGTCCGGCGCGGAGAATCCGTGCGGGTACTCGATAACCTCTCGACCGGGCGCAAAGCGAATCTCGCCGCGGTCTTGGACAAGGTTGACTTCCGCGAAGGCGACATCTGCGACCCCAAAATGCTTCGCCGGGTTCTGGAAGAGGTTCAATATGTCATTCACCTCGCGGCGTTATCTTCCGTGGTGCGCTCCATCGAGGACCCGGTCACGACGACGCAGGTCAATATTATTGGCACGCTCCAGGTTCTGCTTGCCGCCCGCAGCGCCTACGTGAAGCGCGTAGTCATGGCGGCCACCGGGGCTGCCTACGGTGAGAGTCCCACGCTGCCGCTGGTCGAGACGCAGATGCCGGCGCCCCTCTCGCCTTACGCGCTGGTCAAGCTGGCGGGTGAATACTACGGCAAAATTTTCTACCGGCTCTTCGGCCTGGAATTTGTGGCCCTCCGCTTTTTCAATATTTTCGGACCCCGGCAGAACCCCAAGTCACCTTACACCGGCGTCCTCTCCAAGTTCATCACCTCCTACCTGAGCGTAAGGACCCCCACGATCTTTGGCGACGGTGAGCAGTCACGCGATTTCACTTATGTGGCGAATGTCGTCGACGCCACGATGCGCGCATGCGTCAAACCGGAAGCCCCCGGCAAGGTCATCAACGTGGGCACCGGCATAGGCACCACGCTGAACCAGACGATTAAACTCCTCAATCAAATCCTCGGTGTCGAGGTAAAACCTCGATATGGGCCGCCCCGGCTGGGAGACGTCTTGCACTCAACAGCCGATATCTCCCTGGCCCGTGCGATCCTCGGGTACGAGCCCTCCGTTGGCTTTGAGGCCGGCCTGCGCCGGACGGTCGAGTGGCTGCGCACAGAGATGTGATGCTCCTGCCTTGAGCGGACGTCTGCTACAATCAGACTTGTCAGGGCGCTCGAAACAACATGGCCTCGAGTTACAAATCGGACCTGGTGAAAATCTATCACTCTCTTGGGCGAAAGAAACGCCTGGGGACGGTGATTTTCTTCGTCACCTCAGTTTGCAACGCTAAGTGCCGGACGTGCTTTTATTGGGAAGAACTGAACCAGCGCGGGGATTTGACTTGGGATGAAATCCGCAAGCTGGCCTTCAGCATGCCGCAGTTCAGCGACCTGTGGCTTTCGGGCGGCGAGCCCATGCTGCGGCGCGAACTCACCGACATCATCAAGCTCTTTCACAGCCACAATGGGGTGCGCTGGGTGAACCTGCCCACCAACGGCCTGCTGCCGGAACGCACCGCCGAGTGGGTCGGGCGCATTTGCGAAGAAAACCCGGAGCTGCAACTTGACTTGAATGTGGCCCTGGACGGCCTTGGCGAGATGCAGGATTCCATTCGCGCCGTACCCGGAAACTTTGCCAAGACGCTTGAGACCCTTGAGGCGATCCAACCCTGCCGCCAAAAGTATCCCCGGCTGCGGGTCAACATCAACACCGTGATTTGCTCGGAAAACTTTGACCATGTGATGGCGATCGCGGAGTATGTGAAAGCGCACTGTGCGGTGGACGGCCACTACTTCAACATCATCCGCGGCGCGGCAAAAGACGCCAGCCTGAAGCAGATCCCCACCCATCGCCTTGCCGCCCTCTACAAAGATATTCAAGCGGTTTACGACTACTACGCAGAGCAGGTTCTGCGGCGCCGCATGGGGATTGCGCGGAAGATCGCCCAGGTCTACTACCACGGCACCCTGGCGCTGCACAACAAAATCCAGCTTGAGAACATCGCCGAGCCGCATCCGTGGCCCATGCCTTGCACCGCCGGCGACACGTCCATTGTCATCGACTTCAACGGCGACGTGCGCTCCTGCGAGCTGCGCGGCAAGCTCGCTAACCTGCGCGACTACGATTGCGACTTCGCGAGATTCTGGCAGACCCAGGAACGGAAGGAAGATCTGGATGCCATCGTGCACGACCAGTGCTGGTGCACCCACGTGTGCTTCATCCACGACAGCCTGCGGCATTCGCCCAAAGTGCTGCTCTACGACATTCCCGTCACTTACCTCGAATCGAAATTCGCTTCCCCCTCAACCCAAGGGGAGAAGTTCCAATCCGCCCCTGCCCTAGTCGCCGCGCCCGCGGTGAAGTAACGCGCTCCTGAGCCCCGAAGGGGGCCCTCGAAGAGGTCCCTGGAGTTTGTACATATCGAATGGGCCGCCCCCGGACCAGACACTCAAAGACTGCAGCGTTGACCACATTCACGGTTTAAGTAAGTATCCTCCGGCAAAGCCGGAGGCTTTAAAAACAGTGAGCCGCTCAAAGCGGCTGCGCGGGCGCTACCGCGGCCCCGCAAAACCATTGTGGAGCGATGGCACCAAATGTGGTGGCAATCATTACCTCAGCTTCCGATCCTTACCCGTGCCGCCGGATTCAGAAGGTTCGCAGAACTCTACTTCGGACATCGGGACGTGTTTACCGAACCCTCGCATTCGACGTCCTGCATCACGGTAAAGTTAAGTCCCAGGTACTGCGGGAGCTGTCAAACTTTTGCTGCCTCCCCGGCAGAGCCGGGGGGTCTCCCAACGGACTAGAACGGCCATGTGACGGGGAATCGGTTAACCCTGCGGCGTTTGCGGGTAAGGCGGGCGCTTCAACTTCCCACATCGGAACTTCACCCTACCAGACTCGGCGTACGTTCTTCGACAGTCGCCTGGAGGAATTGGTCTCGACAGATTTCTTCGTGGTGGCGACGGTGAACTTTCTAACCCCCTTTGTCTTTGTGGTTTCGCCCCCTCATCGGCACCGCGTGATTCATTTCAGCGTCGCTACAAATTCCACCTCAGAATGGACGCCCCAACAATTTGCCGAGGTCTTGCCTTGGGACACGGCCCCACGCTATCTGCTGCACGATCGCGACTACATCTATGGGGGTCCGTTTCGCCATAGAGTGCGAGGCTCGGGTGTGCGGAAAGTCCTCACGGTTCCGAGGTCCGCTTGGCAAAGCGTTCATGCGGACATGGATGCGACATTCTACGGCAGTTCCAGAGCCAAGTGATGGTTGACCGGTCGATTGCTGTGTAGTAAAGTTCGCAGGTCCCCCCGCGTGTTTCGGTTCAATTCGACAGGAGCCATGTGCTATGTCGCTCGCAACCTTCGTACACATCTCGGATCTTCACATAGCCCCAACCAAGAAGCGTTCATTTAACGCCCGAAGACAGGCATGGAAACGGTGGGACCGGTTTCAGGGACTGCTCGGACACTCTGCTAATTCGCTCGTGGAGCTTGATGAGTTCTTTGACGCTTTTCTCCAGAACGAGAAGGAATCTGAGGTTCAATTAATCGTCACCGGCGATTTGACGGCGACGGGGGCCCCGAAAGAATTTTATATTGCAAACCAGTATCTTGGCGGAATCCTCCAAGGTGATGTCGGGGAACAAGTCGGCTTGGAAGCCCCGGATTGGAGTGACCGAGCCATTCCAGGTAACCACGATCACTGGCCTGGACGGCCCACTATTATCGGCCGATCAACCCTCTCCTTATACAGGTACTTCCCTCATCTCCCTAGGATTGGGCCCGTGGTTCAACTCGGCGGACGTCATCAATTAAGATTCGTAAGAATCGACACCGACGCTAATGTAGGATCGTTCTCTTGGGAGCGGATCGGGGCGTTAGGGAGCTTTGAGTCACAGCTTGTGACACTCTCTGGATTACTTGGAAAGCTTGGCCCGAATGACAACGAAATCCGCGTCCTCTGTCTCCACCACTCGCTAAGCTATCGCGGAAACACCTTGGAGATCATCGAGCCATCCCGAACCGCCCTCAATGAGTTCATAGTGCAGAACAAGATCGCAGTCCTTCTTTGCGGTCACATCCACAGGCCGCCTTGGGTGAATCTATTTGCGGTTGTCTCCGGAACTGGCATCCAACTGGAAGTTGTAGAGGCTTGTTGCGGCACGACGACCCAATACGACCCTTCTATCGGCCGCAAGTCTGAGCCACAAGACGCCTATTCGCACTGGGAAAATAGCCTTTTTGTCCATAGACTTTTGGACCGGCACGGGCAAATTCATTGGGAGACGGAATTGTACTTGGAAGGTCGGGGTGGTTTTGTCAGGGCTGACTCATTGCGAGATGACATCCCGGCTGTCAGTATTTCCAAGGTGTGGCCATGGCCCCCCAACCCAATATGATGTAACCGGAGCCAAAACATTACACTGCACGCTCAATACGCATTGAAAACAAGGCATTTAGGCGCGCAAAGATTTCTTCAGCCAGTAGATGGCCGCGGCACAAATCATGGGTGAGAGGAGTTCATTTGGAATCGTAGTTGGTATACTATGAGTTCAAATATCATGGAACGGAACGTCCCCAGTATTGAGCAGGCGTACACCAAGTTGCGGCCACTCTTCTTTGCCGCATTCGGAAGTCTGGCTCGACGCGGAATTGTTGTCTCCCCGGTCGACAGCATGGATCTGATCCACGATTTCTTTGCGGAAGCCTGGCTGGGCGTGGAAAACCGTTTCAAACCTGATAGAGGAAGCTTTGAGAGCTATGCCTATGGAGCATTCATCCAATTTGTTCGACCTAGAATTGTACGCATGCGCCGCTGGCAGAACTGTCTGATCGGACCAAAGGAGCTGGACGCATTTCCTGCGATCCAAAACGAGGAGCCCGAGCCTGGGGATCAAGAACGAGTTCGGGAAGCTTTGGCAAAGCTCCCGGAGGGAGAGCGGGAGATTGTGCGCTGCTACATGTATAGGGATTACACGTCGGAGCGGGCGCTGGCGAAGGAACTTGGTATTTCGCGGTACCGCCTGCATGAGATCCTAGTTGATGCCTTGGGACGCCTAGCAGTTTCGTTTGACCGGCCAGAAGGGTTTCAGCCAAAGGACTGGGCCGTAGCGCTCGCCCTGTGGCGTGACCGGCGTACGGTGAACGAAGCAGCAACCGTTCTGCAGCTCACGCCGCAACAGGTACGATCCGCATACCGGAGAAACTTCGAATTTATTGCCGAGGCACTCAAGCACTACCAGCCTCGAAGCTGGTCCCCAGCGAGGAGAGAGAAAATGGCCACTCGATCAAATGCCGCGCTTGTCCTTTTCCAAAAGGCGCTTCACTCCCGCCAGCAATTGGAAATGCTGCCAGATATTCGCGCTAACGCCCACGAGATCTTGCTGGCTCTTGAGGCAATGGACGATTCGCCAGCAATGGAGTTGAACCTTGAAGAGGTCTCGCCGCAGTGGGTTGCCGAGGTCTATGATGCCATCTTCCAAGGCGCCGGGGCAGGGCTCCAACCTGCTGTGGCGGAGGCACAAGCCCGGGAGGCTCACGAGAAGGAGGATACTGCCATCGGCAAGGCTTTCAGGAACGAGCTGTTGGCAGACCTAACTGAGGAGTTACGTTTTCCTGCCGAGGTCAAGGCGCTGCGAAAGATCAGTCACAAGGAGTGGGAGCGGTTGGGACGTGCCCCAGATGTGCGCGCGGGAAGCCCAGAAAGCGAGTTGTGGCTCGCTCATGGGATCCGGCCTTTGACGGTGTTCTTGGCGACAAAGTCGGTCTCCGGCCTTCTCGGTCGGTATCTCCGCAGGGGAGTTCTTCCGAATGGGCCTATCGTCTTGGGTGATGAGTCGGTGCGTATCGCCAATGATGATAAGACGACTTGCCCCGTTTCCGATCACCTGAAAGCAGAGATCGCACGGCGGGCGGAATGCACCCCCAAAATTGCGGGGGCTCTCTATCTCTGGCTGATTCAGGTTGCCCAGTACAAGTCGTGGCTGTTTGCGGGGTTTGAAGCTAAACCTCAGCCTGGAGGACGCACGGTCTTGCTTACCCGCAGTGAGGAAAATTTCGAACAAACCTATCAACGCTGGGGGCTGACGTCGTTAAAGGCAGCGCCCACCTTGCCAGTCCCGGCGTGGTAGGCGAAAATTGCCCCTAATGTCACGATTCAGCGCAAATGTAAGACAGCCTCGTGAGGTTGGTTAGACGTAGCCAATCGCACACCGCCTCGCTGGAGTTCTGGTAGCACAGTGTTGTTGTGCCTGCACGGTACTGCCCCACTTCGGATGAGGGAGTATCCCGTCGAGGGGGCCAGACCGCCCTTCGATCTGGGGTGTTTCGCGGCTGCGCACACGATTCCGGCGTATCGCCGATTCGGAAACTATGCAAACGCATTGTGGCTTCTCCTCAGACCTCGGCGGTCACTTGGCCGTAACGGCCTACACGTGGAAGTGGCGGCACGGCATCGTTGGCAATTCGAAGAGCAAGTTGGAACCGCCCTGCACGGACGGATGGTCGCCCAAGCGAAAGGAACGTACGACGCGAGAGTGGTAAGGGGCCCCTCCGGCCCGCTGGGGGGGAGAGCCGGAGCGTCGCAGGTTAGTTTGCGCATTGGAGAATATAGAAACTCCTGGGACATCGAAGAGGTCCAATGTCATTAGCCCGTCACCTGACGGATGAAACCCACGGATACGATTCCCCAACAATCTGCCAACCCCGAGGGGGTTAAATATGGTTTGACGGCCCACGGGCAGAGAAGCGGTTCGACCCTCCAGAGGTCGCGAGGCATTTTGGTGTCGCTGTCCGAGGGATTCATCCTGCTGCGCCTAACCCATGGAGGCCCACGGCTAATGATATTTTTCCCCTGCGGGGAACGTCGAACGGGGTCACACTGCCAACACGAGGTAGTCAAAGTTTCCCGTGCCCACGCGCCGCTCGAGCTGGTCGAGTTTCGCTTCCACCTCGGCGGCGGTCTCGTGGGGACCTTGAATATAAAAGGGCTTGCCATCATGCCCGTACTTGAAGCGGGTCGGGCAGTCCGTCACCTGCACATCGCCGAAGATTTGGCGCGCCACGGCATAATCCTCATGCGGGCTGAAGCCTAGATCTTGCGCGTAAGCAACTCCGCCTTCCACCAACTTCCGGAAGCAGGTGGGCTCGATCGGTTGAAGGCCCTCGGCGGCCGACAAGCTGCTCCGGCGCATGGAATACTCTTCTCTCGATACGATAGCCGCAGTGGCATTCTTGACCCCCAGGCAGAACACGTCAAGCAGGAACGCGGCCAGAGCGATGCGCTCATCCGGCAGCAAACGGCTGAAGAACAAGTTGCCCATTCCCAACTCGAACAGCTTCGGCGGAACCAGAGTTTCATGGATCGGAGAAGTGGCGGCCGCGGCGATCTGTGGGGCTGTCGCCCCACCCTCGGACGCCTTGTTTCCATGCTTTTGTCGCTTACGTTCCAGGTACTTCTGATACCGCCTCTCATGTCTCGACATGGTGTTTTCCCCTCGGCAAGTTTTTAGAAAGCAAGCGATCAATTTACGCTCGATGCCGGGCGTTGACAAGAGTGAGGGCATGCGGCCCAATAGTGAAAAAGCGGACGTAGCGCGGGCGTCCCGCCCGCTGGTGCGTGGGCATCCTGCCCGCGCATTCTTGGCGGGAGCGGGACGCTCCCGCGACAGCGGGCGGGACGCCCGCGCTACGTCCACATGTCGCACACCCCAAGAGTGAACCCAACAGGCCGTTCCAACAATGCTGCGCCTTGTGATAAGGTCTCCCCTTTGGGCTGAATATTTGCCATTAAACTGTATGATTTGAGGGGCGATATAATCATCATCACCGGTGGGGTGTTCCACATGACCCGTCTGCGAAGAATCGTGTTGGTGCTGGCGCTTGCCTCCGTCACTGCGGGCTTTGCGATGCGCGGCCGGCGCGGCCAATCCCCGTCCGATCTGAGCGGGGTATTCGAAAAGCTCGATGTGATGATCCCTATGCGCGACGGCATGCGGCTGCACACGGAAATCTACATGCCTAGGAACTCCCTGCAGCCCCTGCCGTTCATTTTTGAGCGAACCCCTTATGGAGTGACGGACGACGAGACCGGCATCACCACAAAATTCGGGATCTACCGCGAGATGGTTCCCGCCGGCTACATCTTCGTTTTTCAAGACATCCGGGGGCGATACAAATCCGAGGGCCAGTTTGTGATGCTGCGCCGCCCCCGCGATCCGCGCGAACCCCATGCCATCGACGAAGGAACGGACACCAACGACACCATCGACTGGCTGCTGAAAAACGTTCCCCATAACAACGGACGCGTAGGTCTGCTAGGAATTTCCTACGGCGGCTGGCTGACCGTCATGGCAATGCTCGAACCTCATCCCGCGCTAAAGGCGACTTCCGAGCAAGCCTCGCCCGACGATATGTTCCTCGGAGACGACTTCCACCACAACGGCGCTTTCCGCCTGAGCTACGGCTTCGAGTATGCCGCCATGATGGAAACGGGCAAGACGAGTTCTCCTTTCCACTTTGACCGCGATGACACGTTTGAGTGGTATCTGGCGCTGGGGCCGCTGGCGAATGTCAACGCCCAGTATCTGCACGGCAACATGCCGACGTGGAACGACTTCATTGCTCACCCCAATTACGATGAATATTGGAGGCGAGAGGCCGTCCGACCCTACCTGAAGACGATCACCGTCCCTGATCTCAATGTCGCAGGCTGGTGGGACCAGGAGGATTTTTTCGGGCCGCAAAAGATTTATGAAGCGCTCGAAAAGCACGACACCCGGCACTGGAACTACTTCGTGGCCGGACCTTGGAACCATGGAGGATGGGCAAGCGGCGCGGGAAGCTCACTGGGACAGATTCCATTTGGCAGTGAAACCGCCAAATACTTTCGCGAGAAAATCCAGGCGGCGTGGTTTGCCTATTGGCTGAAGGACCAGGGGCAACTGCCTTTCGAGAAGGCCATGACTTTCGAGACGGGAACCAATCAATGGAAGACTTACCCCGAGTGGCCGCCGCACCAGGGTATCCAGTTGCGCAAGCTGTATTTTCAGGCGGACGGGGGACTTTCCTTCGACCCACCCGCTAAGCCCGGGGCCGCAGGATTCGACCGCTACGTCTCTGACCCCGCGCACCCGGTGCCCTACCGCCATCAGCCCATCCAACCAACCTACCCCGGCGGTGGATGGCCTACCTGGTTGGTGGAAGATCAGCGGTTCGTCCAGAAACGGCCCGATGTCTTGACGTGGCAATCGGCCCCGCTCACCGCAAACCTGACCGTGACCGGCGGTCTGGTGGCCCGCTTGTTCGCTTCCACCAGCGGAACTGACAGCGATTGGATCGTGAAGCTGATCGACGTCTTCCCCGATGATGCCCCCACTGACCCGGCCCTCCGCGGGTATGAATTAATGATCGCAGATGAGGTTTTCCGCGGGCGCTTTCGCGAGAGTTTTGAAAAGCCCAAGCCCCTTACGCCTAACCGCGTGGAAGAGTACGTGATCGATCTCCACACCAACGACCACTGCTTCCTGCGCGGCCATCGCATCATGGTGCAGGTGCAAAGCACGTGGTTCCCCCTGATCGATCGCAACCCGCAAAAATTTGTGCCCAATATTTTCCAAGCCAACCAGGCCGACTACCAGGCAGCTACACAACGCATCTACCGCACGCGCGAATTTCCTTCGGCGATTGAGTTGCCGGTGGAAGAACGGCATACGGTAAACGGTAGACAGTAGACGGTAGGCAGTGGGCAGTAGGCAGTGGGCAGTAGGCAGTCGGCAGTAGGCAGTCGGCAGTCGGCAGTAGGCAGTAGGCAGAAAGTAGCAGGACAAAGGAACAGGTTGAATTCATGCCGGGGTAAAGCTCTCAGGCTTTGCAATCATGCCGTTCAACATTCGCCCGACTTCAAGATACCCTGCGGTGAGCTGTCCGTAAAACTCAGGAGACAGATATCCGCAGTCCCGAGCGAAGTCCAGCCAAACTTGGGTTTCCGTTGCCTCGGCATCACAATCAGCCATCTTACTAATGAACATGCTCCGATACTGTCGCTTGCGGTACCCCTCAGCGAGATTCGCCGCAACACTCCGGGACGAGCGACGAATCTGACTGGTTAATGAGTAGCGCTCGTCCTCCGGAAATGTGCGGGTGATTTTGAAAATGCCCATCGCTAGTTTGTAGGCAAGCTGATAGACCTTTAGATCTCTGTGCCCTTTCATTGAACTGAAACCTGAACGAGTTCCAGAATCGATCATAGTTTCCCTCGCTCACTACCTGCTGCTTAGTGCCTACTGCTTAGTGCCTAGGAGCCCGTCGGAGATAAGGTTTCCAAGTCTTTACCCTTTGCCGGCCTTGGTCTCATTGAGTCGGATGTTGGGCCTTTGACCCCGGCCAAGCCGACTGGAAGAGGACCTCGCCAAGT
>Ga0116111_1000462_pt1 | contig 33345 bp, 28 predicted proteins | sample June2015DPH_8_10_FD_89720 | JGI IMG/M metagenome (GOLD analysis project Ga0116111, IMG submission 89720) | Peatland microbial communities from SPRUCE experiment site at the Marcell Experimental Forest, Minnesota, USA - June2015DPH_8_100 | ecosystem: Environmental > Terrestrial > Soil > Wetlands... | reverse complement strand
GATGGAAAGCGTCATCCACGCGATTGGTGGTATCCGCAGTTCCCCAGAGAAACTGAGGGGCTGCATTCTGCAATCAGACCTCCCTCTTTATTTGCCTTAATCATTGCATTATTTAATGTGAGCACAATAGGCGGAAATAACTCGCCGCAAAACCCTCCTGATCGCCCGAATAGGTGCCGATAAGTTGATGATGAAGACTCCGGACGGAAAGGCCCACCGCGGCGACGCGGGCGGACGAGTTGCTGGCGAAGGGCCGCGCAGGGGTGTATATTTCTGTTCTGCGGTCCACCCCTCTGTGCCCTCCCTGATGGTTAGGGGACATCAAATTCGCGTTGGAGGAATCAAGTGAAACGGCTTAAGGGATTCGGGACGGTGGTGGTGTTGGGTTTGGTTTGCGTCGCGAGCTTGGCGGGCCAAGGTGGCAACCAACCTCTGGTCTTCCGCAAGCACGTGTTGATGGACCGGGATGGATTTCAAATGGAGGTGCTCCGTCTGCTGGCTCCCAAGGACTGGCAGTTCCGGGGCGGCGTTAAGTGGGATTACCGCACAATTCCACCGGCGCCCACCGTCACCTACACCGTGTCCAGTCCGGACGGGCGCTCGGTGGCCGAGCAGTTTCCCCCCGACACTTACTTTTGGACGCAGGACCAGCTTATGATGCAGTCGCTCACTATGTCCGGGAAGGCGGTCATGCAGCCCATGCCCGCCCCGCAATACATTAAGACGGTTTGGGCTCCCCATCACCGATCCGATGTGAGCGGACTGACTATCCTGGAGAGCAAGAACCTCCCGGAACTGGCGGCGCAAACCCGCGAGGTGGGGCAGCAGCAGATGACCGTGTTTGGGCAGATCTCGCCCTTTCAATTTCCTTATGAGATCCGCGCCGAGGCGGCCCGCGTCAAGCTTCAGTACCAGCACAACGGCGAAACGGTGGTTGAAGAAGTTATGATTGTGGTCAGCTATTTTATTTCCTCGATGGCGAGCATTTACGGGACCGAGCAGGAAATCGCTTGGACCCCATCCTTGTTTAGCATGCGGGCTCCCGCCCGGGAGATGAACGAGAAGATCAAGCTGTTCCAGGTTATCACCGACTCGCGGCAGGATAACCCTAATTGGCAGCTCAGTTGTACGCGCCTTTCCGCTACCCTTACACGCGACCAGATCAGCCAGCAGAATGCCATCTTCGCTCGCATGCAGGAGATCCATCGGACCCAGGAACAAACCAGCGACATGATCGTGAACTCCTACCGCCAACAGAGTGCCGCTTACGACCACATTTTTGAAAACTACGACCAGTCAATCCGCGGGGTGGAGACTTACGTCGACCCCGACTCGCACTCGCAGGTGGAACTCCCCTATGGTTACAACGGCGCTTGGACAAACGGGACAGACTACATACTGAGCGCCGATCCGGGTTACAACCCCAATGTCGGTTCAACCCAGACCTGGCAGCGGCTCAATCGGCAGAGGTAGTGGGGGGGGCTCAGCAGATTCCGAGAGCCTCAAAAAAGTGGTGGGACGGTTCGTGCAAGCACGCTACACTTTTCTCTTGACAAGATAGATTGATTATTATACAATAATCGAATATGTATAGATGCTTGTGCCATCTGAACTTCAATTGCGCGTCGGCTGCGAGTCCGCTTGTCGACCATGAGGCAGGTAGACAAAATGTACTAATTGTGTGACGACTTTATGTCCGTCCATCTGAAGGGTATCCAACCCTGGGAACTTATTGATAGTAAGGGGTCTAAAAACCGATTTTTCTTTTGCCAAACCTGACAACATACTGAAAATAAATCCACTTACAATAAACCATGGGAAAGCTGAAATGGGGGTGCAAAATGCCCGATGAAGGGGACGGCAAACTGTCGCTTGCGGACGTCAGAAAAGGCCGGGCATGGTGAGAAACTCGGGTTAGCCGGCTGCCTTCTTGCGGCGAATTTCCAATTCCACTTCCTCGCCGTCAAGTAGGGGAAGCTGCGTGTGCGGATGGAGCATGCCATCCTGAAATGTCGCGGAAATAGTCAGGGGTTTCACAGGGGCCACCATGGGAGCCTGTGGCGCTGTGGCGCGGGTGGCAGGGGCCTGTGGTGCCATGGGGCGTGGCGCGGGATCACGCGGCACGATGCCACGCTCGGCATCATCCATGGCCTTATTCGCCAACCGGTCGGCTTCGCGGTTGTGCTCGCGATACACATGCCGAATCGAAAAGGATTCCAGGCGGGCTATCATTGCCTGGGCTTTGTCGTGCAGCGGCCTCAGGTCGGGGCTGCGGACTTTGTACTCTCCGGAAATCTGCCGGGCCATGAGTTCCGAATCCGTCAGCACGCGCAGACAGGGATAGCCATGGCTGAGCGCATAATCCAGGGCCGCCAGCAGTCCCTGGTATTCGGCAAAGTTGTTCGTGGTTCTCCCAATGAATTTCGAAAACGCCGTGACGGGTTGGCCTTGCGCCGTTTCAATGGCCACTCCGTAGGCTGCGGGGCCCGGATTGCCGCGGGATCCGCCGTCGATGTGCGCAACGATTTCAGGTGAGTTGGGAATGGGCAATTCAGGTTATAGGAAACAAGTTGCAGGTGAAAGCCATCGGTTCCCTGTAACCTTTTCCCTGCCTTTCACGACATCGTCACTCGAGTGCCCTCACCTCCGGCGGCGGCCTGCTCATCGGCGGGAGGCTCAATATAATAGACGATGCGGCTACAGTTTTCACAAGTCATCACCGCCTCATTGCTACGGATCTCGTTGTAATTCTGGGGCCGCAACAGAACGTTGCACGCGGTGCAAAGGCCGTCACGAACCTCCGCCACTGCCGCGCCGGTTCGATAAGTGCGGATGCGTTCGTAGAGCGCCAGGACGGCGGCGGTGAGTGTCGCGGCCACTTCCTTGCGCCGGGCTTGCAGGCGCTCGCGCTCATCCAGGTCCTTTTGCCGCTCGTCTTGGAGCCGCTTGATCTCCGCCGCCACGCGCGCCTTTTCGCCCTCCAGCCGCGCCGCCGCTTCCTGGACGCGTTTCTGGATTTCTTCCGCCTCAATCATCTTTTCCAGGACCTGGTCCTCGATCGCGCGGATGTTGCGCTCTTCCCCTTCAATCTCCTTCAGCATCGCCCTGTACTGCTCGTTGGTCTTCACTTGGTAGAGCTGATCTTTATGTTTGGTGATCTTTTCCTGGATGGCTTTGATGTCGCCTTCCAGGTCCTTGCGTTCCTTCAAATTGGCGGCCAGGCGCTTCTTACGTTCTTCGTGCGCATGGATGAAATCATCCAGTTGCGATTGCAGGGTTTGAATCTGTTTGGGTAGAGAATCGATCAGCACCGTCAGTTCCGCAACCTGCTGGTCAAGTTGCTGGACCTCGATGACGGCTTTAAGGTCAGGATGCACTTACTCTCCTTGGATGCGTGGTGTGCCCCTAGTGGAAAGGCGCCTGCTCCATCTCTTGATCGCCGCACCTTCCCTCACTCAACATTTTTGCACATTCCCAGGCAACGCGGCAAGGAAATGCGCGGCGCGAGTAGTGGGCCAAGCTGATGTGCAGGCGGCTTCACGCCGCCCTTTGTGTGGGTAGCCCCCCGCCGAAGCATCAAATTAGAGACTACCCACGCCTCTTGCGTCTTTGCCCGTCCCCCCCCCGACTGGTCGGCACCGCGTGGCCGTAGCTCCAAAAAGACTCTTGACTCTGACGTAACGTCAGGGCGGATGATCTTCACGGAGGCGATGTTGAAACGGCACACGAACGGTTCGTACCGGGCTCACGAGTTCGCCGAGTTGGCGGGCGTTACGGTTCGTACTCTTCATCATTACGACCACATCGGCTTGCTCAAGCCTAGCCGGCGCACGGAAAGCGGCTATCGGATTTACACTGACCGCGACTTCGCGCGTTTGGAACAGATTGTGGTATTGAAGTTTCTGGGATTGCCACTTAACGAAATCCGTGACCTGCTCCAGGACGATTCTGTTTTGTCGCGCACGTTACGGCGCCAACAACGAATGCTGGCCGAAAAGCGCCGGCGACTCGACCGGGCCATTGCCGCCATCGAAGAGGCCGAGCGCTCGCTGCGATCTCGGCGGAGACCGGACTGGAGTTTGTTCAAACAAATCATTAAGGAGATTGAAATGCAAAATGACATGGAATGGACGAAGAAGTATTACAGCGAGGAAGCCCAAGCCAAAGTCGAGGCACGGAAGCCCATGTGGTCTCCGGAACTGCAAGAACGCGTAAGCAAACAGTGGGCGGAACTCTTTGCGGATATCGAAGCGTCGCTTGGCGAAGATCCCGCCGGGCAGAAGGCGGAAGCCCTGGTGGCTCGCTGGAAGGAACTGGTGGCGGGGTTCACCGGCGGCGATCCGGGAATTCAGAAGGGTTTGAATGCAATGTACGCCGACAAGGCGAATTGGCCTGAAGGGCTGAAGCAGAATTGGCAAATTCGTCCCGAGATTCAGGACTTCATCATGAAGGCCATGAAGTGCGCGGGGGGAGGTCGCAAGCCATTGGCTGCCGGGGTTTGTCCAGACCCCGTTGCGGCTACCGGCCCTCTGGGTAATCATCCGGCTAAAGTTCGAACTGACCCATTTCCCGAGGCAGGCGGGGGCGAGCGCGCCTCGCCCCCGCAGTTTGGCGGTTTGAATAATTCCTCGGGATGATTCCTTGGCCTGCGGTCACGATTTCACAAACGTCACCGCGCCTTCGGAAGCGGAGGAAACCAGCGCCGCGTATTTCGAGAACACACCACGCTTGTAACGCGGCTCAGGGGCTTTCCAGTTCGCCATGCGCGCCTGGATATCGGCCTCGGAGACTTCCATGTCGATCCGGCGTTTTTCAATGTCGAATACCACGATGTCGCCATCGGCCACGGCGGCGATGGGCCCTCCGCGCGCCGCTTCCGGCGCCACGTGACCCGCCATCAGGCCATGGGTCGCGCCGCTGAAGCGGCCGTCGGTGAGAAGCGCCACCGAATCGCCCAGGCCCTCGCCCACCAGTGCTCCGGTCACGCCCAGCATTTCACGCATGCCGGGCCCACCGCGCGGCCCTTCGTAGCGAATCACCACCACATCCCCGACCTTGATGCTCTTGCTCATCACGGCGCGCATGGCGTCTTCTTCCGAATCAAAGACGCACGCCGGCCCGCGATGATGCGTGCGGTCGTAACCTGCCACTTTGATGACGCAGCCGTCCGGAGCGAGGTTCCCTTTCAGAATCACCAACCCTCCGGTTTTCTTGATGGGATTGGAGACGGGCCGCACCACGACTTGCCCGGGAGTTTCGGTGACGCGGGCGGCTTCCTCGGCGATCGTCTTGCCGGTGGGCGTCATCTGCGAGCCATCCAGCAGACCAGCCTCCAGAAGCTTCTTGGCGATCAGCGGAATTCCACCGGCGTGATGCACATCCACGGCGACGAAACGCCCGGCAGGCTTTAGATCCGCGATGATGGGCGTGCGCGAACTGACCACATCAAAGTCTTCAATCGCCAGGGGGACGTTGGCTTCGCGCGCCATGGCGAGCAAGTGGAGCACGGCGTTGGTGGAGCCGCCGGTGGCTGCCACGCTGGCAATGGCGTTTTCAAAGGCCCGGCGTGTGAGGATGTCGAGGGGTCTTACTCCGCGCCTGAGCAAATCCATGACGATCCGGCCGCACTCGAATGCGGCTTCATCCTTTTTCGGGTCCAGGGCAGGAATGCTGTTCAGCCCCATGGGCGAGAGGCCGATGAATTCCATGACGGTCGACATGGTGTTTGCGGTGAACTGCCCGCCGCACGCGCCCGCTCCTGGGCACGCGTGGTCTTCCAGTTGCTTCAACTCCGCGTCCGTCATGAGCCCGGCGGCGTTCGCACCGACGGCTTCGTAAACATCGCCCACGGTCACGTCACGGCCCTGGAAGCGTCCCGCGGCGATGGATCCTCCGTAAAGAAGCACGCTCGGGACATTCAACCGGATCAGCGCCATGGCTCCACCAGGAATGGTTTTGTCGCACCCTACCAGCGCCACCATGGCGTCAAACATGTGCCCGCGTCCCACCAGTTCAATGGAGTCCGCCACCACCTCGCGGCTCACCAGGGAAGCCTTCATGCCCTCGGTGCCCATGGTCACGCCGTCGGAGATGGCAATGGTGTTGAGCTCCATGGGAGTGCCGCCGGCCGCGCGCACGCCGGCTTTCACCCTTTCCGCCAACGCCCGTAGGTGAAAATTGCAAGGCATGGTCTCAATCCAGGTGTTGGCAATGCCCACAATCGGTTTGGCCAAATCTTCGTCCGTAAACCCGATGGCTTTGAGCATGGCGCGCGCCCCGGCGCGGTCAGGACCGTTGGTGATGATATGACTGAGGTGCTTTAGATTACTCGACATGATAGCCTCCTATAGATGATGAACGCCCTCTCAGCTAAACCCGTCATATTCGCAGATTTGTGGGATTGGAGCAAGTTGCACACGCGGCGTAGGGACTCATTTTGAAGCGGAAGTCCCGTGAAATGCAGGAATTGATTTGAAAACAAATAAGATAGAATTAATGTGGCTGGTATTTCTCCATATGCCAGAATGTTCTTGGATATCTGAGCGCTTATCCTCGCAAGGCCACTATGTTATTGATTTTAATATGTTTATATTCTCAACAAGGGCGCGCCCGGGGATTACCGGCATGCATGAGTAGTTCTCAATCTGTTGTTTGTAAGACCTAGTCGAGGCAAAAACATGATCTATAGCAATTTTTTTGTGTATTTTTTGATTTGTGTCATTATGTACTCAGATTGGACCACTAACGACCTAGCCACTACCCGCCCCTTTAAGGGGGTCGTTTCAAACAAGACCGGGAGAGCCGGGGCAATGGCCTACCTAAAACACGCCTCGGCTCCTCCCGATTTAGGTGTCGGGCAGAGAATCGGGAGGCAGCGGTATTGTCAGCCGAGTGTCGCTGTGTTATATACGTTGGACGATGGAGATCGCCAAACGATAAGAAGATACCGTACTCGCGACAAACATTCGCCAAACTTCTGAATTCTGATCGTGGCGAAGCTTCGAGCCTTGGGGAAGGGGATCTTACCGCGTGAGTTTCATTAATTTCGCAGCCCGGGAAATCAACTGCAAAATCGTTTACTACGGTGCCGGTCTGGGCGGTAAGACCACCAACCTCCAGTGGATCTTTGACCAGACCCTGGCGAAAACCGGCGGGAAAATGATCTCCCTGGCGACGGAAACCGACCGTACTCTTTTCTTCGATTTCCTTCCCCTCGACCTTGGCACCACTCGCGGGTTCAAGACCCGCTTCCACCTCTACACCGTGCCGGGACAGGTCTTCTACGACGCCAGCCGCAAGCTGATTCTGCGGGGCGTGGATGGCGTGATCTTTGTGGCGGATTCTCAGGAAGAAAGAATGGACGCCAACATCGAAGCGCTGGAGAACCTGCACGAAAACCTGATCGAGCACAATTACGACTTCATGAAGATTCCTTACGTGCTCCAGCTCAACAAGCGCGACTTGCCCAATGTGCTTTCGGTGGAGGAACTGAAAAAGGCCCTGATGAAGAAAGACGAACCCACTTTTGAGGCCGTGGCCTGCAAAGGAGTGGGAGTGTTTGAAACCCTGAGGGAGTGCGGCCGGCTGGTTCTGGCGGAATTGAAGAAGGGCTAGTGAAATCTCAAATTTCAAAGCTGAGATTTCAGATCAGTTGGCCTCCGTGGCGGCGGTGAGTTGGAAGAAATGGTGCCCCATGATCGCCAGCGTGACCGCTTTGCTGAAGTGGTGCCGGTGGCGCCGCAGTGACTGGACGAGGAATTTCCAGTACTCCCGGCGGTAATTGCTGAGCAGCCCCTGCCGCAAAAGCGAGCGGCCGAGCGCCAGCAGGTCAGAGAACACAAGGGGCGAGCGCGACCCGCTGCCCAATTGGGAGAGGAATGCGGAAGCGCGCTGGAAGTACTCGCGCGGGTTATAGATGGTTTGAAGGATGCGCCGGTAGCCATCCAAAAGTTCCTGGGTATTCATGCGCGGGATGAAGTTCAAGTCGACCAGCGTGTTGTTCCCCAGGCTGGATTTCAGAAGCCGGCCTTCCTTTTGGAGCCGCCGACCTAATTGAGTGTTGGGCAGGGCTTGCAGCAAGCCGACCATGGAGAGCGGGATCGCCGCTTGCCGGATGAACTCAATTTGGCGGTCGAAGACGTCGGCCGGGTCGTTGTCAAATCCCACGATGAAGCCTGCCATCACTTCCATGCCGTAAGACTGAATGAGCTTCACACTCTCCAGCAGATCTTTACGGAGATTCTGGAACTTGGTGGTTTCCTTCAAGCTTTCGGCCACCGGCGTTTCAATGCCCAGGAAAACCTTTGTGAAACGGGCCGCGCGCATCATCGACAGCAGGTCTTCGTCCTCGGCCAGGTTCAGGGAAGCCTCGGTATAAAGGGTGAAGGGAAAGTTGTGCTCGCGCATCCATTCGACCAGGCGCGGAAGGAGGGCCTTCACGCTTTTCTTATTGCCGATGAAGTTGTCGTCCACCATAAAGACCGAGCCGCGCCAGCCGAGGCGGTGAAGCTGGTCGAGTTCCGCGCACACTTGGTCGGGGGTTTTAGTGCGCGGGCGGCGCCCGTAGATTTCGATGATGTCGCAGAACTCGCAGGTGAAGGGACACCCGCGCGAAAACTGGACCGACATGGAACTGTAGTGTCGTAGCGAGACCAGGTGCATGTCAGGGAGCGGAACGCGCGTGACATCGACCATTTGCTTGTCGACGTAGTGCGGCTTGGCGGTTCCCCTCTCGAGGTCCTCGGCAACCTGGGTGATCATCTCCTCGGCTTCGCCTTCCACGATGTGGTCGGCTTGGGAAATCGATGAATCATGAGTGCTCGTAATGGGACCGCCTACGACCGTTCGCTTGCCGTGTTGCTTGGCGCGGGCAATCAGCCCTTGCATCGAGGGACCTTGCACAATCATGCCGCTGAAGAACACCACATCGGCCCACTTCAAGTCTGAATCTTTCAGCCGGTGGACGTTCAAATCCACCACGCGCTTTTCCCAATGTTTGGGCAGCATCGCGGAAATGGTAAGCAGTCCCAGGGGAGGAAACGCCGAACGCTTGCCCTGGAAGGGCAGAGCGTGCTTGAAGCTCCAAAAAGTGTCGGGAAATTCCGGATAAACCAGCAGAACCTTCATAGATATCCCTCCCGGGTGAGAGCGATGGAAACTGCTTGTCACTGTGCGCCGCAAACGGTGCCGCGACGCATCCTGACTCCAGGGCTTTCGCTTCGAAGTCCTGTTCTTTCTTTGGCCCTTGGCTCTTGCAGACCCCAGTACAGCAGGAAGGTGACACTAATGGGCGGCTGGCTGCTCAAAAATGCAAATGATCTGCTGGCCTAATTCCCCACGTGGCAGGTTCCGCAAAACGCGCCTCAGTTTATCACTATTAGAGCGTGCGCTCCAGCAAAAAGCTCCGCCGGGATTTTCTTTTTGCACCCCGGCAATGGGGCCTGGAATCCCACTCTTAAATCTCCGCACCCCCATTAAAATATTCCCGGTGGCGTCTTGTCTGTTCAAAATTGCCCACTTGGGCACAAAAATCTTACCGCGCGGGAACCCTCCGAAAAGAGACGTCCATCAAGAGCCCAGACGGGGCGCCCAAGGACGGGGAGGGTGCCCGTCCCGACGCCGCCGGCATGGCCATCTTGGCCATGACTGCGCACGGACGGGACGCCCATGCCACAGCGGGCGATACGCCGGCGCTATCTCCCCGTCCGCAACTTTCTTCCCTGCCGCCTGACGCAACGCTATGCAAAAAACGGCCGCGATGCATCAAGACAAACCTTCACCTTCTACTTCTATTTCGCGCACCCAGCCATCACCACGCTATGCTATAGCTCCGGGAAACCAAATCGGGTAGAATGCGCAGGCAGTTGGTGCATTGGTGAGTTACACCCTTAACTTGAAACGCCAAAAAAGACCGCCTCCTGCGGCAGGAGATGCTTATGACGGAAACCACTTCAGGTTCTTCCCTCGATGTTCGAGGTTTGATCTTGGTACCCGCTGTAATTACCCTGGCGATCACCTTGTTGCGGTTGGCCGGAGAACTTGGCCATCGGTCGCATATACTCTTCAACACCGCGGCCGGCGGAGGCATGGCAATTATCGGAATATCCTGGCTGCCATTTATTTTCGGGCCGTACTTCGCGGTCAAACTCGTGCGGGCGGGGCATGGGCCATCCGGCGCCTGGAAAACCTTCGGGCTAACCGTGCTCGGAATTGTCATCCTCATGGTCGGGGGCGTCATAGGGTTTGGGCCCCAGATTAAGTTCCCCGGAAGGGAAATCCTGGGAATTCTGCTGATGGTGCTCGGTCCGGCCCTGGTCATCTTTGGCTGGCCCGCCCTCTTCAAGGTGCTGGTCGCGTACGGTTACGCGGCACGGATCCCCGTGGTGATCCTGATGTTCTTTGCTCTGCGCGGGCAATGGGGAACGCATTACGACGCTCTGCCCGCTGGCTACTCGGGTACGTCATTTCTCCGCGAGTACATGATGCTCGCTGTTCTGCCCCAGATGGTCATCTGGATCGCCTTCACGGTGCTGGTGGGCGCGCTTGTCGGCTCCCTGGTATGCGCCCTGGCGTTTCGTGGCAAGACGACGTCCGTGGCGGCTTGATATCGAGTCATTTCTCCGGCAACAAAAGCGTATGCGAGAAGTGTGCGCGCTGATGGAACCACCATGCATCGAATACGGGAGAGTGCCCAGTGATCATCGCTGACCTGGCGGAAATCGCCGGCCGCACCTATCCGGCGCGACGCCGAACCCAGAATCTGGTGGGAGGACCCGGCCCCATCCAGGCAAGAAACTTCTCGATGGGGTGTGTGACGCTCGAACCCCATGGCGGCCAGGTTCCGTGGCACAATCAGGAGCAGGAAGAGATTTACCTGATCCTTGAGGGTGACGGCGAAATGTGCCTGGGCGCCGAGAGAGCGGCGGTCAAGTCAGGCCAAGCCGTTTACATTCCCCCCCAAGTTTTTCACCAACTCACCAACACGGGCGCCACACCGATGCGCATGATCTACTGCTACGGACCGGCGGGCGACGTTGCGCATTGGCGCCAGGAACTGGATGGGACACTGCCCCGCGCAGGTGTGGACGCTCCGGCGCTCCCGTCCGGTGCGCAGCCTCAATGCACGGAAGAACCCAAGGCGTGAACATGGAAAATCAGAAGGACCCATCAGTTGGAATCATCATGAACGGCGTTACGGGGCGGATGGGTCTGAACCAGCACCTGCGCCGTTCGATCGGCGCCATCATGAAACAAGGCGGCATCAGGATCAGCGACGCGGAAAGAATCGTGCCGCGTCCGCTCCTGGTGGGGCGGAGCGCCGCCAAGCTTGAGGCGATCTCCCGGGAGTTCGGCGGCCTGCCGTGGACAACCCAGCTCGATGGGGCGCTTGCCGATCCGCAATATTCCATTTATTTCGACGCCCAGACGACGGTCCAACGCTTTCAGGCGGTCAGCAAAGCCATCGCCGCGGGCAAGCACGTCTATTGCGAAAAGCCGGTCGCGGAAACTCTGGAAAGGTCGCTCGAGCTCTACCGGCTGGCGGAATCTGCGGGAATCAAGCACGGCGTGGTTCAGGACAAGCTGTGGCTGCCGGGCCTCGTGAAGCTGCAGCGGTTGCGCGACATGGGCTTCTTTGGACGCATTCTTGCCGTGCGCGGGGAATTCGGCTATTGGGTTTTTGAAGGCGATACCATTCCCGCACAGCGCCCCTCATGGAACTACCGCAAGGAGGACGGCGGAGGAATTATCCTCGACATGTTCTGCCACTGGCGCTACATCCTCGACAACCTCTTCGCCCCGGTGAAGGCCGTTTCCTGCCGCGGCACAACTCACATCGCCGTCCGGCGGGACGAGGAAGGCAAGCCTTACGAGTGCACGGCGGACGATTCGGCCTACGCCACGTTCGAGCTCGAAGGCGGCATCCTTGCGCCGTTCAGCTCATCGTGGTGCGTGCGAGTTCGTCGCGACGACCTGCTTACCCTTCAGGTGGACGGCACGAAAGGCTCGGCGGTGGCAGGGTTGCGCGACTGTTGGATTCAGCCTTATGGCGCAACACCGCGACCCGTGTGGGATCCGGACGTCCCCAGCGCGCTCGATTATTTCGCCGGATGGCAAAAGGTGCCAGAGCAGGAAGTGTACGAGAACGCCTTCAAACGGCAATGGGAGTTGTTCCTCCGCCACGTCGTGAAGGATGAGCCATTCCGTTGGAATTTGCTGGAAGGCGCTAAGGGTTTGCAACTCGCCGAAAAAGGCCTGGAGTCCTGGAACAAGCGCGCGTGGGTGGACGTCGGCCCGCTCTAAATAACCGCCGATACCGCAGGGACTGCTTTCCAGCCCTGCAGCCTTTCATCGCGCCATGATTTTGACGGCGACGCCATGTTGTAAGTCCGGCAGATCCGAGCCCGAGGGCAACGACATTCTGGCCACCTTGAGATCCCGAAAGAGGGGAATACGATGAAACGGATTCAAAAGGCAATTATGGTTTTAGCTGTGTTAACGCAAGTCTCCATTATCGTTGGTTGCGTGGGGCATGTCTTGGCGGGGATCCCGTTGCAAAAGCAGGTCGCCGGAGGCGGCACCGTGAACCTGCCAGCCGGGACCATGAATATTGACTGCAATAGCCAGCTAACCATCACGCAGACAACTACGTTGGTTGGACAAGGTCGCGACGTTACCGTCCTTAACGATTCGTGTCCGACGGGCGACACTGTCTTGGTTAGTCTTACCAATACGGCAGTGGTTTTGATTAAAGACGTGGGTATCACGCATGTTGGCGGAACCGACGTCCGTTTGACCGGCGGCACGGGGTGCTGCGACACCATCGTGAAACGCACGTTGCGGCTGGAATCGGTCGACTTGGAGGGGGCGACCAATTGCCTTGAATCAGACGGCCAGAACCTCCTTTTCGTCGAGGGCAGCTTCGTGCATGCCTGCACAAATGATGGCGCACAGCTCGGTTCTTTTGGTGTCACCCTGCACGACAATTGGATTGGCCAGAACGGGCATAATGGCGTGACCTTTGTCGGCACTGGCTTCTGTGCCGCATGTACGGGAAACGAATACTGGCTCAATGCGGCGCATGGCCTTGTTTACGATGTCACGACCGCAGACGCACGGCATGTCGGCGACTACATTGACTCCAATGGTGATGTCGGTTTGGTTGTCAACGGGGTGCGAGACTTCACCTTCAACGATGGCTGGATCGGATCAAACCAGAATGGCGGCGCAACAATCGGCAACACGCAAATTGGCACAGTACTCGTCGGCAACATCACTAATAATTTCGGGCCCAGTCTCGTCCTCACCCAGACGACGGGCCCATTTCGCATTAGCGGTAATGTGAGCTCGCTTAAGCGTGTTTCGTGTGACGCGATCATAAATGGCACGTGCGTCGACCTTAATACGATGTAGATGCCAACGTGTGTCTACTGACTCCTGATCTTATGGCTTCAAGCTCACCGCTTTTCCAGTGCGAATGGATTCTATCGCGGCGTCGATGATTTCGTTTACTCCCACATTCAATTCTGCTGAGGACGGGTCTTCAATCGGTTTGTTATTCCGGACACAGTCCACGAAATAGGCGATTCCATCCATTTTCTCGGGTGGCAGCAAATGTAGTGGCACGGGCGTCCCGCTCGGATTCTTAACGTTGGCATCTTTATGGGCCGGATGATAAAGCAATCCATCGCCCATCACCAGAAAACTCCCCTTGGGGCCGTAGAACTCCGCCTGGCCCTTGCCGTAAGGCCAATCCCAGGAGGGCATCAGGATAGCGGTCGCGTCCGCGTACTCGAGCAAGACCACTGCGTCGTCCTCGACTTCGTTGTGCTGAGCCGTCTTGAGCTTGAGTGAATAGGCAAAGACGCGCTCCGGCCGTCCCTTTGTCCACATTGCCCAGTTCGCGCCGTAGCAGGCGAAATCCATCAGAGCGCCGGCGCCATTCTTCTTGGGATCGTAGAGCCAGGCGGCGAATTCTTTCGAGGTGCCGATCTCTTTCGGGCCCTCGTGCCCGAACTGGGCGATGATCTTCTGGATGGGACCGAGTTCGCCCGCCTTCAGGCGCGCGGCGGCTTCCTGCGTCGCGGGCGACCATGTGTTCCAGTAGTTCACCATCAGCTTGATGCCGGCCTCCTTCGCCACGCGGGCCATCTCGCGGGCGTCCGCGCCGCTTGCTGCCATGGGTTTTTCGGTGAAGTAATGGATGTGCCGCTGGGCGCAAGCGCGCAGGATGGCGAGATGCTGATTGTTAGCCGTCGTCACGATGACGGCCTCAGGTTTCATCTGGTCGAGCATCTCGGTGCAATCGCTGAAGAATTTGACGCTCGCGGGAACCAGCGCCTTTGCCTTCGCAATCAGTTCCGGGTGCGGGTCGGAAACGGCCACCAGCTCCGCATCCGGGGTTTTAAGCAGCGTCGGCATCCGGCCCCAGACGTGATCGTGGTCAAGGCCGACGATGGCGAAGCGAGTCTTCGCCGCCTGGGCAAATCCCATGCTCACTCCCAGGCTGAAAAGAAGAATCAAGAGGAACAGTTTTTTCATGGCAGCACCCTTTTAAACAAGTTGAAATTGTGGCGCGGATTGGACACGCGTCAAATCTACTCGCGGGAGCGCCCGGACGCAAGGGTGAATCGCGCCGGCGCGCGCGCACAGTTGCATCTTCTCTTCGAGGGGTGGAATAATACGGTGACGGGTCGCGCCTCGAGCGACCGGCGGATGTTTCCGCGACCATGCGTAAAGTTGCGTGGCCTCGATACTCTGTTCTGACTGCCTCCACGGGTGACTTGCGCGCGAGGCGTTCGTTTTAATTATTGCTCAGGCCCTGGACGTGTTCATGAAATGGTATCAGCGTCACCTGTCGAAAAGTTCGTTTTTGCCCCTTATCCTCGCTCTCCTATTGACCACTGTGGCCCCCTCCTATTCCCTGGGCGGCCAGAGAATTGCGCAAAAGACGGCGGCAGCAAGCGAAAGTGTGGCTTGGGAAAAGTTCCTGATCAAAGGCGAACCGCAGCCTACACTTCGATTACCCGTGGCGCATCAGCACGCCGCGACAGGATGCTACGGATACCTCTACGTCTCCCGGGACGAGATTTGGTATGAAGTCTTAACCCCTGCTAGCGACCGTGATCACGCCTTCCGCTTTCCGCGCGCGACGTTAACAGACGCCCGGCAATGGAGGTTCATGGGCAGCAGCATGCCTGAGGTGGAGTTTAAATTCTCGAACGGAAAGACGTATCATTTTTTCAGGGTCCGGGAAGGATTGGTGGATCAACCCAACGCATCACCCAAGCTCAGATGGGAGGACGTTTTATCTTGGGAACCCCTGGCCCAGGCGACCCTCAACTTCGAATCAACGGTGCGCATTGCTGAAGAGCGCCAAGCCGCGCTGGCTCCCAAACCCGTTCCTACCGTCAGTTTGACCGTGGACCCAAGCACGGTCGAAAAGGGCCATCCGGTGACTCTTACATGGACCTCCGGGAATGCCACCAGCCTTGACCTTGAGCCCGGCATTGGCCCTGTCCCGGGCAGCGGTTCGAGAAGCATCGTGCCCACAGAATCGACCACCTATATTCTCACCGCTCAGGGGCCCGGAGGCGGCAGCAACGCCAGCGGCCAAGTGACCGTCAACGCCCCGCCGTTACCGCCGGCGATTGTCCTGGTCGATCCTTCGGCCGCGGCCACTGGCCAGGCGCTTGATGTCAGTAAGTCACCCCTCATCATTCGCGGCATCGTTATGGATAGCACTGGTATCCCTATCGTCACCATTAACGGCCTTCCCGCAGCTTTGCGACCCAAGAGCTCCCAGGCAACGGAGTTCACTTCTGACCCACTTGTCCTTCAGCCGGGCGAGAACCGGTTTGAGATTGCGGCCACGAACGCCGCCCACGCCGAAGCCAAAGTTGTCTTTGTCGCTCGCTTCACACCTCCCGCGCCGCCCCCACCAAAACCGACCGAGCCAACCAATGCGAAGGGCCTGGCCAAATCGGATATCCTCGATCTCTTGAAAGGTGACGTGCCGAGCGCCCAGATTGCCAGACTGGTGAATGAACGCGGCATCAAGTTTGCGCCAACCGAAGACGACATCAAGGAAATTCGTGCCGCTGGCGGCGGTGATGACCTCATCGCCGCGCTGAAGCAATCTGCAACTCCCGCCAAGCAATGACTCTGCTTGTACGCTATTCCATTTCGATCGTATGTTTACCTTGGGGAAGAACCAGGCACACACCATCACCATTACTTAGGACTTCCCCCACGCCGCTTGAGCCATCACAGAGCACGGCGGTGGGCTTTCGATTCAGCCGGACAAAGCAGCGCCCGCGAGATTCATAGGTAAGCCTTAAGTGTGGTCCGGTCCGTTCTGCCCCGAGGATTGTGCCATTAATGCCCTCGATGTGCAGCGCGTTCTGGCCGGCACTCTCAGTCTCGGTACGCGTTGAGACCTTGTGCTCGCCGGCGGGAATCAGAACTTGAGAATCAGACCGGCACGGCCATTCCCGGCCGTCGAGGTAAACGGCTCTCCCGCGCGTATCGGTCCGCCAAATGAGCTGGCGCCGCGCGCGGACCGTCCCCTCTTCCGTCGCACCACCGGTCATCTGCTGCGCGCCCAGAACGAAAGGGACCAGCCGCATATCATCCGCAGAGAAGGTGCTGTACGCGTAAAGCGTGATCAAATCCACATTCGCGGCAACATTGGCGAGCAATTCATAAAGTTCCAACCCGCGAGGCCGATTGAGCGGGGTTCCCGGCGGAATTCTGTCTACGACGTTGACATCCAGGGAAAATGGCGTGCCCGGTTGAAGCCTTGGACGGTAGTATTCCCCAATCGCCTTGTAGCGGTCCGGGCTGGAATTCCACACGGTGTAGGGATCCTCGATCTCAACGCCGAAGCCGAATTTATTTTGCAGCGCCAGCAAACGCGCAGGATCAACGCCATAACGCTCCGTCACGGTGGGATCGCGCAGCGCGTCAATGAAGGTGAGCGTTGTCTGAAGGTAAGGCTTTTGAGTCTGGCAACCCGCCAGAATTTCCAGGAACTTCTGCGTCAACTGAGTGATCAACTCAACACGAAACTCCTGGAGTTCGCTCGCGAGCTTCGGGTTCCGCGGCCCATACGATGGCGAACCGCGCTCGAACATCTTGCGCGGGTCCACTCCGTAGCGCTGCTCGAACATTTGCCGAAACGTGGGATGCATGGGGGTGAAGTCTTTCGGATGTTTGAAGATGCCGGGCATTCCCTCAAAATACAATTCGGCAAAATCCACGCCGTCCCAGTCATAATCGAGCACCAGGCGCCGCGTGAGTTCCGTCACGGCCTGGAAGCAGGGGGGATCTTCGAGCGCCATATTGGGGCGCCAATCCATGAGAGCCGGACGCCCGTTGGCCGTCACCTCGCGCCATTGCGGGTGCTGGTCCCAGAACTCCTGGCTGACCATGGGGTATTCCAGCCAGGCGTACACGGCGATCCCTTCCCGATGGGCCGCCGCGATGAAACGCGGAGCAAACTCCTTGAAACCGTCCGAGCCGTAAAAAGCCCCGAGATGGACTTCGCGGACAGACCAACTCTTCAGTTGCGCCACGATCACCGCCGGGTCGTCTTTGGGCTCGCCGCCCGGGTCGATGTAAACGCAGAGATTGTCCGCGGCGAGGGTCGGGACGATGTGCAACTCATCGGCAATCGCCTGCGCCAGGAAAGGCAGGTATTGGAAAACCATTCCTTCCCGAGGCTCGAGCGGAACGCCGCTGTAAATGAACCGCCCTTGCCCGCGGTTGCCCGCGACCACCAGTGGGGATTTGGAGTCGTTTGCCAATACCTGAAGCGGACGGCCCATCTTGATGCGAGAGTAAGCCAACCGGCGCGGGAGTTCCACAGAGTCCTGAGCATAGTTCTCCCAATCGTATCGCCTGATCGTGCGGCGCGTGCCAGTGGCCTTGACCCCTAACTTTTCCGCCAAGGGGGTGGAGCCATCCAGCAGCAGTGGCATCCCGCCCTCAAGGTCGTGGACAATAGTCTGAACCAGCATGGGAGCAAGTTGCTGCCCTTCGTCCTCGGGAACAATCAGCAGCGGGGGACGGCCCCGTTGCCATGATCCGTAACTTTCGGCGGCGACCTCCCGCACCTGAAATCCCACCGTGGAAAGCGCGCGCGAAATGGCGGGATAATGTCTTCCGCTGAGGGAGAGGATCACAGCTTGCGGGACGCGGGCGTAATGAATGTTTTCCGCTTCCTGGCCACCGCAGGTCCAAATCGCGGCCAGTAACCAGCACAGGAGCGTGCCGGTCAACATCCTGTGAAGTTTGCGCATTGGCGGGATTATACTTGTGAGGAGGGGCTCGTGTCACATAGATCGGATGATCGGGAGATCGGGTGATCGGATGAACATAGAACAACCCAAATCGAATTCGTTTCTTGCTCACCCGATCTCCCGATCTCCCGATCTCCCGATTCCTCGGCTCACGCGCCTCGACGTGGCGGGGGCCTTTGGCGACATCGGCGTGCTCTTTCCCATCGCGATTGCCCTGATCACCTTGAATCACCTGAATCCCACTGCGTTGTTTCTGACGGCGGGGCTCACCTATTGTCTTGCGGCGCGCTACTTCCGGATTCCCATCGCGGTGCAACCCTTCAAAGCTGTGGCGGCAATTGCCCTCGCCCTTTCGCTCACGCCCTCGGAGGTTGCCAGCGCCGGTTTATTGATGGGTGCGCTCTTGCTTTTCGTGGGGGTCACCAACCTTGCGGGATGGTTGGCGAAGCTTTTCACTCTGCCCATCGTCCGCGGAATTCAACTGGGGTTGGGTCTGGTGCTGTTGCGCGAGGGTTTGCGATTGGTGATGGGCTCCCGGGGCGGGCCATCCCTTCCCGGCGGGGAGCTCACGGCGTGGCTCGTCGCCCTTGGCGGGGCCGCGTTATTGCTGGCTTTGCGGGATTCCAGGCGTTTCCCCGCCGCGCTCGCCTTGTTGGCTTCGGGAATCATCTTGGGCGTTGTGTTCCAGAGTGGCAAGCTCCCCCCATTGAGTTTTTCTCCCGTGCCCCTCGAAGTGCTCCACCCTCGACTGGCCGAGCTCAAGAGGGTCCTGCCCCTGCTCGTCGTACCCCAATTCGCCCTGACGTTCGGCAATTCCATCGTGGCGACGGAGGACACCGCACGGATTCTTTACGGCAAGCAGGCGCACCGCGTCACCGTGCGTGCCCTCAGCATGAGCATCGGCATCTTGAATCTGGTGAGCGCGGCGATTCAGGGCGCGCCACTGTGTCATGGATCGGGCGGGATCACGGCGCACTATCGCTTCGGCGCGCGCACTCCCAAGTCAAGCTACGTCATCGGTGGCGTTTGCATCCTGCTGGCGCTTTTCGGTGCGGCCGCCGTGGGATTGCTGCATTTGATTCCTCTCGCCGTCCTGGGAGTTTTCCTGGTGTACGTTGGAATCCAACACGCCGCCTACGTGCGGGACCTCATCCAGCGCTGGCCGCAACTCATCATTGCCTTGAGTGTGGGCGTGGTCTCTTTCCTCACCAACCTGATGTGGGGCGCGCTGCTGGGGTTTGCCCTCGAGGGGATTCTCTGGATTTACAGACGCGTTCGTGGCACAGGCATCCAGACTGCGTGAGGGCATGGCCAAGATGGCCATGCTCACTAGAATCGAGTCCAATATGAAAAACTACCGCCTCGCGCTGCTTCCGGGCGACGGGATCGGCAAGGAAGTCATTCCCGCCGCGGTCCAGGTTCTCCATGCTGCGGCGCGAGAATTCACCCTTTCGTTCGAACCGTTCGACTGGGGGTGCGAATACTATCTGCGCCATGGCCGGATGATGCCGGAGGACGGCCTGGAAACTTTGCGCCCGTTCGACGCGGTCCTGCTCGGCGCGATCGGCCATCCCACGGTCCCCGACCACATTTCTCTCCGCGACCTTCTGCTGCGCATTCGGTTTGAGTTCGATCTCTACATGAATCTGCGCCCGGTGGAGATTCTGCCCGGCATTGAATCGCCCTTGCGCGGCAAACGCCCGGAAGACGTCAACATGCTCTTCGTTCGGGAAAACTCCGAAGGCGAGTATGCGGGGGTGGGTGGCCGCTTCAAGCGCGGCACTCCGGACGAGGTCGCCATTCAGCAGTCGGTGTTCACGCGCAAAGGCGTGGAGCGCGTGGTCCGTTACGCCTTCCAGCAGGCCCAGGGGCGGCCGCGCAAGCGCCTGGCGAGCGCCACCAAATCCAACGCCATGCAATACACCATGGTGTTATGGGACGAAGTTGTGCGCGAGGTGGCAAGCGATTTTCCCGACGTCCAGGTGGCCAGCTATCACGTGGATGCGCTTGCCGCACGCATGATTACTCATCCGGAAAGCCTTGACGTGGTGGTGGGCTCAAACCTCTTCGCCGACATCCTCACAGATTTGGGAGGCGCTTTGCAAGGCAGTCTAGGACTTGCCGCCAGCGCCAACATAAATCCTGTGGAGCGCCGCGGGCCACCGATGTTCGAGCCCGTCCACGGCAGCGCGCCCGACATCGAGGGTCGGGGCATTGCCAATCCCATCGCCGCCATCTGGGCTTCTGCAATGATGTTGGAACACCTGGGCGAAGCCGCCGCGGCGGCGCGGGTGATGACCGGGCTGAGAGCGGTGATGGCCGCAGGCCGCGTGCGCACGCCTGATCTGGGCGGGAAGAATACCACCCAGGAATTCGCTGCGGCGGTGGCGGAGCAGGTCAAGATGTGAGCGCGTCGGGCGGGTCCCCCTCGCCTTCACCTTTGGCCACGCGGCGGAACTTCCCCAGGTAATAAAGCATGACGCCGAACATGCCGCCCATCAGAAGCACCAGCGGGAAAAGCGGATGGATGTGCGGATTGGGCTGCGTTGCCGCCTGAATGACCTCGTGGAGCATGAGAACGAAAAACAAGTTTATCACGATGCTCATGTATCCCGCCATATCATTGAGCATCGGGAGCGCCCGCGCGCGTTGAGTGGGGGAAAAGTCGCTCATGCTGCGCGAGCCGACATGAATCGCGCCGGGGAATCGTTGGCCGACGTACGGTATGATCAGGAAAACCGCGCAGGTGAGAGCCTGCGCGCCAAACATCACCCACAGGATGTCGGGACTTCCCCATCCGTCGGCAACCTCGGCGGCATTGAAGTGCGTCGGCATGCGCGGCGGGAGTTTGGGAAGATTGGTTTGAATTACGAAATAGGAATAGGCAACCAACACGAGCGAGATGAGCCGGAGCATGAGTAGGTCCTCTCGCGACATCTTATATCCATTTGCATGTAAGTCATTTTAATTTCTATAAGATCACAGGTAGGTGGCAATTACATCCGTGTGGGGCCGATTTAGCGCCATTGGGTGGCTCACCCTGCCAGCGCTTGATCAAGGTCGTCGATCAGATCCTCGACGGCTTCGATTCCCACCGAGAGGCGCACCAAGCCGTCAGTGATGCCGATAGCCTGCCGCTGTTCCGGCGCCACGGCCCGATGGCTGGTGGAAGCAGAGTGCACAATCAGCGAGCGCGTATCGCCCAGGCTGGCGGCGCGGAAAAAAATCTTCACGCCATCCATGACGCGCTTGCCACCCTCGTAACCTCCCTTCACCTCGAAACTCATCATGGCGCCAAATGCTTTCATTTGCCGCCGGGCCAGTTCGTGTCCGGGATGGCCGGGGAGCCCCGGGTAGTTGACGCGTTCCACCTTGGGATGTTGGGCCAGGAACTCGGCGACCTTCTGCGCGTTGGCACAGTGCACAGGCATGCGCACGTGGAGAGTGCGGATGCCCCGCAGCATCAACCAAGCCGTGAACGGGCTCATGACTCCGCCAAAGTCGCGCAAGACGTCACGGTTCAGGTGCTCAATATATTCTTTCGTTCCGATCGCGACGCCGCCCATCGCGTCGCCGTGCCCGCACAGATACTTGGTGGCAGAGTGAACCACTATGCTGATTCCCAACTTCAGCGGCTGCTGGAGGGCCGGCGAGGCAAAGGTATTGTCCATCATGGAAGGGATTCCGTGCGCCCGGGCAATTCCGGCCAGCGCGGCGATGTCGAGAATCTCCAGGATGGGATTGCTGGGCGATTCAAAATAAATCAGGCGCGTGTTGGGCTGAATGGCCTTTTCGAAGTCCTCCGCGCGGGTGGATTGCACGAAGGTTGTGGAGGCGCCCATGGCCGGGAGTTTGCGGTTGAGAAAATTGTAGGCGGCGCCATACAAGGAACGCGCTGCCACCACGTGGTCGCCGGCCTTCACGCAGGCCAGGATGGCGGAGGAGACGGCCGCCATGCCGGTCGAAAAGGCTTGCGCCGCCTCGCCCGCCTCCAGCGCCGCAACCTTTTCCTCGAGCGCATGGACCGTGGGATTTCCATAGCGCGTGTACATGTACCCTGGCTTCTCGCCGGAGTACAGCGCGGTCATTTCATCAGAATCCACGGCAGCGAATGTGGTGGACTGATAAATGGGCGTGTCGACAGCCCCCGTGACCTTGCAGGGAGCTTCGCCTGCATGCACAGCCAGCGTTGCGAATCGATGAATGTCGCTCATGGCACACCTCGCGATTGCAGATTTCCTGACTCACTTCAGAGGAGAACAAGGTTATCGTGCCGGGAGCATGATTGGGAAGAGCCGATTGCATTTTGGATTCTAGATTTTGGATGGGCCTTCCAACCAGCCCTTAGTTCCCTCCTTACCGGAAGATGATGAGTTCGAGAAGGTTGCAAATCCAAAATCTAAAATCCAAAATGAATCGGTTGTGCCGCTGGACATCACCAGAGGAAATGAATAGACTTTTGTGTGGGGAAACCGAAGTTCTTAAGGGGAGGAAAGACCATGGCTCATTGCCCTGAATGCGAGGCGGCGATTGAAATCGAAGACGACGTCGAAGAAGGGGCGAAATTGGATTGCCCGGATTGCGGAGCAGAACTAGAGGTGGTGAACACCAACCCGATTGAACTCGACGTCATTTCCAGTGGGGAAGAAGACGAGGAAGATGGGACCTGGTGATATGAGCTTCCGCAACCTGACCAGCAGTGTCTTGCCCGGCGGCAACCCGTTTAGACGGAGATCTCTCCGCCGCGCGCAGAAACTGGCTGCCCTCACGCTGATGCTCCTGGGAGGGATTTTGCTTTCGGGTGCCTTGGCAGGATGGGGGAAGGATAAGAGGCCTACGTCCCGAACGGTATCGGGCGTGGTGATGGACGAGACGGAGAACTTCATCCAAGGCGCCATAGTTGAATTGACGGATCTCCAAACCAAGAAGGTTTTGGATATCTACTCGCAAAAAGGGGGTCAGTATCAGTTCACAGACCTCCGCTTTGACCACGACTATACGGTGCAAGCCACTTACAACGGGTTGTCTTCCGACGTACGGCAGGTCAGCTCGATTGACACGCGCTGGACCTTGGTTCTGAACCTCACCCTCCTCAAGCCAACCAAATGAACGGCCATCGCTGCCGCCGCTCAGTACGCGGGAGTGATCACGCGCAGAGCGCGCGGGACCACTTCAATGGTGGCGGGTAATTCCTGTAAGAATTCGCCGTCGCCGAACAACTCCATCCGTGCAGCTGAGCGCAAGGTGATCTTGCGCGCTTGAAAGTATTTGATTCGCGGGTGATGCAAATGTTCGCCGCGGTAGGCGCGAGGAACCCACCGCAGTAGTTCGAGGCGGCTCATATAGGGGATGATACAAATATCCAAGAGACCATCGTCGAGCTTGGCGCGCGGCGCCAATCGGATGCCACCCCCGTAGGAAGCGTTATTTCCGACTACTGCAAACACCACATCTCCGGAGAAAGACTCGCCATCCGCAATGATTTCGAGCGATTGCGGCCGGTATTCGCGCATGCAACGAAGGAGTGACCACGTGTAAGCAAGCGATCCGCTGAGCCATCGCGCGTGCTCGTTGGCATAATGGGTGACCGTTGAGTCAAACCCAACCCCGGCGATGCAGCCGTAAATCGCCGCCCCTGCCTGGGCAACATCTATCTCCCGAACCTGACCCTTCAGCAGCGCCGCAGCCGCAGATTGCACGTCCATGGGCATGCCTACACCCTTCGCGAAATCGTTGCCCGTGCCCAACGGCAACAATCCCAGGGGAATGTCTGATCTGAATAGTCCGTTGATGACATGGTGGTGCGTACCGTCGCCGCCGGCGGAAACGATGAGATCGGGCTTTTCTTCACGCGCTCCCCGCGCCAGCTCCATCAGGTGCTGGGAGCTTTGGCTCTCCCGGACATCGAATCGAACGCGTTGCCGGCGGAAGACTTTGAGCGCGCGTTCGAGTAACCGGCGCGCCTTGCCTCGCTTCGCGGTAGGGTTGAGTAGGATGATGACTCTCACGGGTACGCGGGGGAAGAATGCAGAATTGGCAGAAGGAAGTCAAGGCGGAGCATTCAACCCCGAGGGCTCTGCGCCTTTTCTGAAAGGAATACCCCCTGGCGTCGGGCCAGACAAGCGGCCCCGCGTGAATGGTGATTGCTTCTCCTGTCAATGGGTGCGTTGAATTGCCATGATCGTAAGGTCGTCCAGCAGAGGCTGTCCGGAACGGAAGGTGCTCAAATCATCCAGGCAAGCACAAATCAACGCTTCAGGGGCCAAATCGGGTTTCTGCGTTAGGAACTCCATCAAGCGTGTCTCGCCATATTCTTCGTTTGTTTGAGACCGGGCTTCGGAGACCCCGTCAGTATACAGCAACAGGGTTTCACCTGGGGCCAGGTGCACATGTCGCGTGGAGTAGCGGCCATCGCAGAACATGCCAATCGGAACGCCGGCGGCTTCCAGGCGGGTGACTTTCCCTTGTTGACCAACCAGCGCAGGACAATGTCCGGCATTGCACAGCTCAATCCCACCCAACGAATCCGCCCGTCCACAGATAAGCGTGGCAAAAAAAGTGGACATCGTTGTCTCGCAGAAAATGCGGCTGGCACGCTCGACGAGCACCTGGGCAGGGAGGTCCGTGGCCGTCAGGGTCCGAAAAATGGCGTGGAGCTGCGACATCAGCATGGAAGCAGCAACCCCTTTCCCCGATACGTCCCCGAGGGCGAAGAAGAGGTTTGTTGATCCATTCTCGCGCACCACCAAGTCACAGTAGTCACCGCTCACCAGGCCCAGGGGGCGGTAGTGATACGAAACGGTCCAGCCGCCGAATCGTAAGTTTGTTTCCGGTAGTAACCCACGCTGAAGCTGGCCGGCAAGTTCAAGATCCTGCTCCAGCGCGCGGCGTTGATCCGCACTCAGGTGGTCAAGACACAATCTAACTAAGGGGTCAGCGAGGAGGCGGTCTTTCTCAACGGATTCATTGCAGACCTCGCAAAGTCCATAGGTCCCTGCTCCCATGCGCGCCAATGCGGCGTCAACTTCGTTCAATAGTTCTGTGATGCTGCCTTGCAGGCCAACAGCCTCTGCGGTGGATTCCAACCTTTGGCGTCGCTCAACTAACTGATCGCGTAAGTATGACTCGGTGATATCCGGCATAGTCTTCCCCTGGCTGAACCTTGGCCGCGCGACGAACCTCTTCCCAGCAGCGATACACGGCCCGTTTCTAATTAGATTCCCCTGTCCTTCATTCTGGCACAAGAAAAATAGCAACGGGAACCCGGTTCTTGCGATCGTCCCCCAATAGATGTGGTAGCTTGGACCCGGCGATTGCAGACGACGGTGCAGCGTACGAAGAACAAGGGGATGAAAATCGCGCGAGAACAATGTACCCCAGGGCACCATGACGCCCGCGTTGTATCTGGAAGGCAACATGGAGAATTCGGCGGGTTCCAACCTGGAAGGTCACTGAAGGGTGTTGGTGGAGGTCTGGAACGCTTCCGTGTCCACCCCCAGCGGCTCCGGCCGAGTTCGTGGATTTAAGCGGCAGGGGATCGAACCGTCGCAGCTTCACTTCAGAGATGGCTACCTCCGACCGGCGCCCGCTAGTCTCTGACGAACGGCGGCGGCCCGGTCGCCGCGCCTCTGCGGTGAGACGGATTTCATCAGAATGAATACGCCGTGCATTCCGCCAAGCGAGACAAGGATGAGGGCTGTCTGGTAGACTTCTGGGCTTGCTGTGAGGAGGAATCAAGGTGCTTAGAAGAACAGGTCTCTGCTCGCTGGTCGCCATTATCCTGCTTGGATGGAGCGCGCCGCTCAAGCCCGACGCGAATCCCAGTTTCCCCAACCGGCCAAAACTGGTCGTGGCGCTGGTGATTGACCAGTACCGCTACGACTACCTGATACGCTTCCGGCCATATTTTGTTAAAGGCGGCTTCAACCGGCTCCTGGATAGCGGGGCCGTCTTTACCGACTGCCGGTACGATTACGCCACCACTACGACTGGTCCCGGGCACGCCACTTTGCTGACGGGCGCCTATCCCAACGTCCACGGGATCATTGAGAACAATTGGTACGACAGGGACCGGCAGCGCGAGGTCTATTGCGTGGAGGATTTGAGCACGCGCATGGTGGCTAACCGCGAGAAGGCCAGCCCTTCGCCGGGGCTTTCTCCCCGCAACCTGACGGCTTCGACGCTCGGCGACGAACTGCGAATGGCCACCGATTTTCGCGCCAAGGTGGTCTCAATTGCTCTCAAAGACCGCGCCGCAGTGTTGATGGGCGGGCATACCCCCTCCGCCACTTATTGGTATGACGTGGGGTCGGGCCGTTTTGTCACCAGCACTTACTACATGCCGACGCTGCCGGCGTGGGTGGACGACTTCAATCAGCAGACCCCCGCTAAACCCTATTGCGGTCAGAAATGGCAGGCGCTCAAGGAAACTCCCGGAGCGGGGCTTAAGGTCCTGTTGGGATTCGAACCCTCCCCCGAGGAAACCTGCCCCGGTCCAAAATTTCTGGGCTGGCTCGAAAACACACCGTTCATGAACCAGATCGAGCTTGGCTTTGCCTCCGATGCCGTCCGCAGCGAGCATCTCGGCCAGGGCCCGGAAACCGACCTATTGACCCTTTCTCTGAGCGTGAATGACTATATCGGCCACGGGTTTGGACCGTATAGCGTAGAGGTGGCGGACGCCACCCTTCGGACCGACCGCTACTTGGCCAAGTTCTTCGACGATCTGGACAAATTGGTAGGGCTGGACAACGTCTGGATCGCGTTTTCCGCTGACCACGGCGTGGCCCCGTCACCGGCTTTTATCCAGGAGCACAAACTGGGAATAGGAATCGCCCAACCGGCGGCCGTTCGCAACGCTGCGGAGAAAGCCCTAACCCAAGCCTTCGGGCCCGGTCCTTGGATTGAGGCCGAGGATGAGGTCTATCTCTTTCTAAACCGGGAGACGCTGAAGGCCAGGAACGTCGCAGAAGCAAAAGCCGAGGAGGTCGTTGCGGAGGCCGCGGCATCGCAAGCCGGCGTGGAGGCGGCCTTTACCCGCACGCAGTTTCTTACAGGCAGCTTGCCCAACTCCCCCATTGCCCGAAAAGCTGCCAACAGCTTTAACCCCAAGCGCAGCGGCGATGTTTTCGTGGTTTTCATGCCTTTCGCGGTTCCGTCTTCAACCTTCACCGGGACCACCCATGGAACTCCTTGGAACTACGACGCCCAGGTCCCACTGATCTTTTGGGGAAGCGCATTTAAGCCGGGGTTCTATGCCACCCCGTGCCAACCCATCGACTTGGCCGCCACTCTGGCAGCCAGGCTGGGGCTCACACAGCCTTCTGGGACGCAGGGAACCCCGCTGGCCTCGTCGTTGAAGTAGTCGTAGGAGAGGGACAGAGCATGGCGAGGGTTAGAGGCTTGGGCCAGTCATCTGGCTGTTGCCTCTACGGGTCCAGAATTCTTAGACTGACCAGCCTGTGAATTGAAATCTATCGATTCTGCAATTAGACCAGTGAGACTATTATTCTTATGTAAACCCCCTGTTCTTATTCACACCCCTTGACAAATTCCACATAAAACTGTAGGATGGATACGTTTCCAGCCCTCATACGTCTATTTTCGGTCTGCCCCCCAGCTTTTCTAGCTGTGGGGAATTCTTCCAGTTGGAGGTTTAATGCGGAGACTCGTTATGGGCTGTGCGGTGATGGGGTTAATTGCTCTGTCACCGAAGTCCGAAGCAAGACCACCTGCCTACCCGGGGCCGTTATCCATGGTTCATCAAACACCCAAGGGAGAAATTGGAAAGGCGAGCTGGTACGGAATGGAGCGCCAGGGGAAACCCACGGCGAGCGGGGAATTGTTCGATAAGGATAGACTTACTGCCGCTCATAAGACGCTTCCCCTTGGCACGACGGTCCGCGTTACGAATCTCAAGAATCTTAAATCCACCCAGTTAAAGATCAATGATCGCGGCCCAGGAATCAGTGGGCGAGTGATCGACGTCTCTCGGGCTGCGGCAAAACAGCTCGGTTTCCTGGAGGCGGGCTTGACGCGCGTTGAAATTGATGTCGTCAGCTACCCCATGAGTTGCACGCGACAAGCGACAAGTTCGCCTTCTCCCAAAGTCAATTAGGCCACGGGTTAGACGTATTTAAGATAAGCGACGCTCGGAAGGAATGGGTCGACTGACCCCGACAATCGGTTGCAGACCGGGAGTGGAACGTTCAGGCCGGGGGGGATGCTGGTTTCGTGTCCCGGCCGCAAGGTTATGCAACCGCTCCAGAGTCCGGGCGTCGAGGGCCGCACTCTCGGGGAGGAAGTGTCGCTCAGACCTGTCTTGTTAGGGCCGCGACTTTTCTTTACCCAGAGTGGACAGCCGCCTGCCTCCAAGACAGTTCCGCAGCCTTCCTGGACCTTGACTGCCTTACGGCTGCCCATGACGGGCAGAAGCTAGGCCCGATAGCAAAAGCTCGACCCTTTAAGAGCCGGATTTTGCGGGGGAGGCGTTTTCCGGGGGTGATGCCCCCGGCTATTGTCTGTATCCCCTCCAGGATCAAATCTTATCCTCTTACATGGGACAGACCACCAACCCCTCAGCCTCACGAGTGACAATTGTCCGCTTATTCTGCATTTCCGCGTGAATCCGCTTCCAACCTAGTGACCCCTTCAATAAAGTCCCGTCTAATTTGTTTAAAGAGGTAGTGCCAACCCTCGCCCCCCACGCATGTCTGCCCTCTCTGCTGAGTTACCGAAGTGGGGAACATTCTTGGTGTAGGACACGTATGAGGGTCTAGAAGGTAGCATAGGCACGGAGAGCCTGGAGACAATTATGGCGAATAATCATCATAGCAAGCGGAAGAAATGGTGCGTGCTGGCGATTGTCGGCTTCATCGTGGTAGGCGGCGGCATTGGTATTTCCGCGGCATTACGTCCAAATAACGCGATCGATCCTTCGAAACTCGCAAGCGTCACTCGCGGCGACCTGGCTCGTTCGGTGGTGGCAACGGGCAAAATCGAGCCCCTCGCTAAAGTAGAGGTCAAGTCCAAAGCGAGCGGTATTGTCGAGAAGATCCTCGCGGATTATGGCGACCGCGTGAAGACCGGCCAGGTTCTGGTGGAGCTCGATAAGGAGCAGTTGCAAGCCAGTGTGGCCGAAGCTCGAGCCAACCTTCAAGCTGCCCAGGCAGCAGTGGAATCTGCCCAAGCCACCTACGAGCGCAACAAGGTAGATGCCGAGGGGCCGGACCTCCCCTTTCTTAAATCCACCGTCGAGCGCAATCGCAAGCTGGCGGCAGAGGGAGTGGTTTCCGCTTCGACCCTGGACGACGCCGACAAGGCTTACCAACTTGGCTTGAACAAGCAAATGTCTGCACAGCGCTACCTGGCCGTAAGCCGGGCGGAGATCGCTCGCACCAAAGCCCAAGTGGCCCAAATGCAGGCGGCCTTGGATAGCGCCGAGGAAGGCCTGCAAAATTCGACCATTGTCAGCCCGATGGACGGCTTGGTGCTCTCGCGCGACGTGGAAGTAGGCGACGCGGTCAGTTCCATCCTGATTCTTGGCTCCCAGGCCACGCTGGTGATGACGCTGGGTGACGTAAGCGAAGTCTACGTCAAAGGGAAAGTCGATGAGGCCGATATCAGCAAGGTTTATATGGGACAACGTGCCCGCATTGTCGTAGAGTCGCTCAAGGACAAAAAGTTCGAGGGCAAAGTTACCAAGATTTCGCCCATGGGGGTAGAAAAAGACAATGTCACGACTTTTGAAGTAAAGGTTTCCATTCAGAACCCCACTGGCGAGTTGAAGGCCAATATGACCGCCAACGCCGAGATCATCCTGGAAGAGAAGCAAAACGTGCTGCAACTTCCCGAAGCGGCGGTGGTCTACGACAAAGACCGTCATACCTTTGTGGAAACCCCCGCCCCTGGCACCAAAACCGGCAAGCAGAAGCTCCCTGTGAAGGTCGGCATCTCCAATGGCGTCAAGACGGAGCTGATTAGTGGGTTGAAAGATGGGCAGCAGGTGGTACTACAGTAAGGACGTCCGTCGTCCTTTGTCCGTGGTCCGTGGCGTTAGTGATCTCTGAGTGGTGATTTGCGATTGGTGATTGAAGAAATTGCCGATGGAGGATAGAGGTTATTGATGATTGAAGGGATGGACGATTGGACGTCGTCAATCAACAATCACAAATCACCAATTATCAATAACGGTCCACGGACGGCAAGCGAGCCCACAATGATCTTCACCGACCTACTCCTCGACACTCTCCGTACCTTGTGGTCACACAAGCTGCGCACCTTCCTGACCATGTTCGGGATCGCCTGGGGCATCATTTCCATCACTCTGATGGTGGCGGCTGGGGAGGGCTTGCGCGTCGGCCAGGAGAAGCAGCAGGAGACCTTTGCCAAGGATTTGATTATCTTCTTCAATGGGCGGACCAGCATGCAGGTGGGCGGTCTGCGCGCGGGCCGCGAGGTAACTTGGCAGGCGGGCGATGTCGCCCCCGTGCAGGAGGAGGCCACCGCCTGCCGTTACGTGTTGCCGGAGCTCGAGCGCAGCGGCCTGAAAGTTCGCAGCCCTTATAACAACGCCTCCCCCCTCGTCACCGGCTCTTACCCGCCTTTTGCCGAAGTTCGTTCGGTAAAGGTCGAAACGGGCCGATTCTACGACTGGGGGGATGAGCAAGCCGGCCGCCGCGTAGCTTTCCTCGGCAGCAACATCAAGAAGCAACTGTTTTCCAGCCGCGCGGCCGTCGGCGAGACGATCTTCCTCGATGATATCCCTTATACGGTCATCGGCGTCATGACCACCAAAGATCAGAACAGTTGCTACGACGGCTGGGACGTGGACAAAATCTTTGTCCCTTTCAGCGCTATACTGCACGATTTCCCCAGCAAGCCGCCGGCTTTGCCCACCGCCCTCGACCAATTGCTCGTGGTCCCCAACTCGCTTGAGGACCACGAAACCTGCAAGTACCAGGTGAAGCGTGCGCTGGGACGCCTGCACAGTTTTGATCCCTTGGACAAAGAAGCCTCGCCCGTCTGGGACACCGTGGAAGGCGCCAAAGCCTTTACAAAACTTATGGACGCGATGAAGTATTTCCTGGGCGGCATCGGCATCACCACTTTGCTCCTAGGCGGCATCGGGGTGATGAACGTCATGCTGGTGGCGGTGCGCGAACGCACTCGCGAGATTGGTGTGCGCAAGGCGGTGGGGGCCAGTTCCCGCGCCATCCTTCAGCAGTTTTTCGTCGAGACTCTCATCATCGTTTTCCTCAGTGGCGGAACAGGACTGGGGATGGCTTACGGACTCTGCGCGCTCGTCAACTTGATCCCCATGCCCCCCTTCTTCGCGGGCATGCTCCCGACGTGGGAATCCGGGACGATTTCGTTTGCGGTACTGGGTACGGTGGCCGTGCTTTCCGCCCTCTACCCCGCCACGCGAGCGGCGACCGTGGACCCCATCGAGGCGCTTCGGTTTGAGGCGGGAGGGTGAGGCCGGTAGGCAGTAGGCAGTGGGCAGTAAGCAGTGGAGAGCGCGGCGGGGCCGGCGTCTTGTAGCGGCTGGGCTTGCCCTGCCCCGGGCACCCCGAGGGGTGCCTCTACGAATCGATGAGAGCGTCATCATGCTAACCGAAATCCTAAAGCAAGCTTACACTGCACTCAAACGCCAGCCCACACGCAGTTTCCTCACCATGCTGGGCATCGTGTGGGGGATTGCGGCAGTGGCTTTGCTGCTCGCCTACGGCCGCAGCTTGCGTTCCGTGGTAGTTGCCTCGTTCGACGCTTTCGGCAAGGGCGCGGTGATTTGCTGGCCGCAGCAGACCAGCGAGCAGGCCGGCGGCGAGCGCGCCGGCAAGCACGTGGTCTTCGAGAATGTGGACGTTGAGGACATCCGTCAGGAAGCCACCCTGGTGAAGACGGTGTGCATGGAAACCGTCCGCTGGTTGCCCATTGCTTACGGCGACCGTATGTCCAGCACCGCCATTCGCGGCGTCTGCCCCGAATATGGCGAGATGCGCAATGAAGTCCCCAGTGAGGGCCGTTGGCTGAGCCCGGAAGACGAACTCGAGCGCCGCCGAGTGGTTTTCATTGGCTATCGCCTGCGCGAAAAGCTTTTTGCCGGCCGGCCGTCGATCGGCGAAACGGTACGTATCAGCGGCATGCGCTTCACGGTGATCGGGACGATGGATCTCAAGATTCAAGACAGTAACTACTTCAGCTCCGACGACGAGTGCGCCTGGATTCCCTATTCCACCGCTGGCGATATCTGGAATACCCGCTACGCCTCGGTGCTGGTCTATGAGCCCAAAGCTCCCCAGTTCGAAAAGGCTTCCATGACGCAGGTGCGCGCTGCCATCGCCAAGCGCCAGCGCTTTTCCCGCACCGACGAGCGCGCCATCATTATGTTCGGCCGTGAGCAATTTCGCCCCATCATCGACGGCATCACCATCGGCTTTGAGGCTCTCTTTACCTTTGTGGGCGCGTTGACCCTCGGCATTGGCGGCGTTGGCCTGATGAACATCATGCTGGTGGCCGTCGACGAACGCATCCGCGAAATTGGCCTGCGACGCGCGCTGGGAGCGCGCCGGCGGCAGATCCAAGCGCAATTCATGGCGGAAGCGCTGGTGTTAACGATCGTGGGAGGCGTCTTGGGCATCCTGCTCGCGTACGGTCTGTCCGCCGCCATCGGCACCCTGCCACTCTACGGTCCGCTCTATGAAGACACCTCCGGCAAGGGCGACATCCACCTCTACATTTCCCTAAGCACCATCGGGATCTCCACCGTCATCCTCCTGATCGTCGGCCTTCTGAGCGGGTTAATGCCCGCCCTCCGCGCCTCCCACCTCCACCCCGTCGAGGCGTTGCGGTATGAATGATGAATTATGAAGTCTGAAGTGCGAATGATGAATTATGAAGAGTGCGGGGTTTATCGCTGACCCCTAACCGAACTTCGCCACTCCGCTGAGCGAAATACTTTTTTTATATGGGGTTACAATTTTATTCCGTCACTATAGGGCTGACCTCGTGCCAAGTCTTGACCGGCTTCATGACTTCCGTGGGG
>Ga0116111_1000455_pt1 | contig 33652 bp, 46 predicted proteins | sample June2015DPH_8_10_FD_89720 | JGI IMG/M metagenome (GOLD analysis project Ga0116111, IMG submission 89720) | Peatland microbial communities from SPRUCE experiment site at the Marcell Experimental Forest, Minnesota, USA - June2015DPH_8_100 | ecosystem: Environmental > Terrestrial > Soil > Wetlands... | reverse complement strand
TTTTTTTCTAATTTTTTTGTATATGGGTAGTGTGTTTAAGGGTTCACTTCGATACGGTTTCAATCCTGACACTCACCGGACGGCCCCTTATCCGGTTCTCGGTTGGCGAGATGCTCAACTTGAACAGAGACGAGTCCGAGGGCAAGTCGACTTAATCTATGATAGCGAAAAAAAAAGACGTTGTACCCCTGCGTCGCGTAGAAGCTCCACAGGACACGCCTTTAGCGGGACTGTTTAGGCGTCGCTCTCAGCATAGTAAGCATAGCTACGACTCGCACTCCAGTCTCTTGTGCACGCAGGCACTGCGCACAACCCTTGGGACGATAGGATGCGTGGCTGGCAAATTTCCGCCTGGGCTCCATTTTTTCAGGCACCGGACAGAGCTGATAGAAATGCTTACAAGAAAGGCACAGCAACATCGCGATCTGCTCCTCCTCGATTTTGCTTGAAGTTGGTTTTTCGTAAGGAAGTTGTGAAAGTAATAGGCTCACCGGCCTACAGCCCATCGTTGCAAATCATTTGCAGGGGCGACGCCTATCACGGTCTCCCTGTCCGCCGACAACCTCAACCCCGCGGTAATCAACCAGTCACGTTCACCGGCAGCCCCACGAACGGCACAACGCCCCCCTCGTCCGAGCCCGTCACCATCTCTACTACTACAACGGCGTCCGCTACGACGATGCCACCACGCGAACACCGACGCCAACGGCCAGATCACCGTCATCGCGAGCTTCGGCTCCTCTGATGAACGCCTCTGCTACGCCACCTTCGCGGCGATAACACCTATGCGGCATCGGCAAGCGGGATCTTGACGATAAATGTCCAATAGTTCATTGCGATTGGCAGTGAGCATGCGTAAAAGCCGGGGACGAGAGCCGGTCTGCGCGCGTAGTGGAGTCCCCGTCCCTCGACGCTCTCCCCAGCTGACCAGTGGCGTAGCTCGCTTACAAGCGTGAGCTGTTTGCGTGGGGGTGATTATGCTCTTGATCTGCAAAAAAACGGTCGATGGTATTGGCGCTGTGATGCCCCCTTGCCCACGCCGCCGTGAAACGCACTGAAACCTGCACCGCCATCTCATGATGATGGCCGTCGTGCCATTCGCCCATCGACCGCAGGTCTACGCTAAAGGAAAAAAGTTCGAAGCTTGCAAGCCATTCGGTAGAACGTGTGTAGCGAGCCTTTTTGTTGAGAGATAACCATTTTTCTGCTTCGTGCCTAGATTTGTATTCCCAAGCCCGCTGTGACGTAGGCAGCCTTATTGGCAACGGTCAAATTACCGGAACCGGCAAACACGAGTCCCACGAACTTGCCATCCTTGTATACCGCTGCACCGCTGTCACCTGCGGCGGCGAACTGTGCTTGGTTGTTGATAAGTATCTGATCTTGGAATACCGCATATTTCGTCTGCGTATACCAGATTTTTACCGACCCATTTGTGGCGATGACCTGACTTGCGGTCACGCCAGTAATCATCCCACTAGTGTATACGGTGTCTCCAGGGGCTACCGTACCCGTTCCGCTGATTGTGTCAAAACCGTTGTTGGCAGCGTTTAAGACCGCGTGCGGTGTATACCCTATTCCCTTCGACAGTGTGGCGTAAGCCGCATCTACACGGTTGCTAGCAAAATCATTGTTAAACACAATCGGCGTGTATCTGGTCAGAGTCCCGATTGCGTCAGCGGCTGTTCCTCCGTTGTATCCACCGGGTTGCCACGCGGCGGTATTGCTGACGAAATTGGCATTCCCATCCATGGCCAAGACGTGTGCGCAGCTCAGAACTTGCCCGCTACTCGTCACGAGTGCAATCGTGCCTGCTGCGCTTGGATTTGCCGCATTCCCGACGCTTATTCCTCCGAACACGGGCTTGTTTGTAACGCTTCTACTATAGGAGCTGGCATAGGGGACAGCACTCTGAGACGTCGGGGGCTCGGCGGTCGCTGCCGACTGTAGCGCTTCTATCCTTCCTGTCTCGGCGCATCTCACAGTGATCCCGTCAAGTACTTTCGGGATTTTGTCACAGATCTGTTTGTTTTCGACAAAGACAACGATTTCGTTACGTGCCTTATCTGATGCGATGGCTGAGACGCCTTGGATAGCTATGAGATTTGGCTCGTACTTCTCTTTGACGTCGTCGAGCGTTGGGCGTGCGGCACCTGGAGTTGTTCCCAACAGAGCAAGCAATATCCCGGCGACGCACAACACTATTATCACCCTCTTCACGCTGTTACCTCCCTCCTCGGGCTGATGCGCCGGTTGTAGATTCAGCAAGTAGGTCTGATTCACAGCCATATAAAGCTGTTTCGCTGCACGTCATTCCTTCGTGAAGCTTGGCGGCTATGGCACAACGTGCAGTTTGCCTGGCTCAAGATCAAGCTCGAAAAAACGGCCGATTGTGTGATCGTCGCGTATGTCACGAAGACAAAGGAGATAGCCTCGTTGGCGCTTGGGTTGTATGACCAAGGGGCCCTCACTTACATTGGGCTGGGCGGCACGGGCTTTAGTGAATCAACGTCCCCCAGTACTCGCGCTGCTGATGCGATCGCACCCGTATCTTCCGTACAATCTCTCGCAGTTGCTGCCGGCGCTGTTAGGGAGCCACGCATCGTGCACGCCGTCCTGAAGGTACTGATACGCTTTCCAATTACGTGAACACATTCTGAGCAGTTTTTCGGCCGCCATATTAGCATAGTCGTTCTTGTAGTCCGCGAGGTCGAGTATGAGCTCGTCGACTTCCGCGTACTCGTTGTTCACATTTGAAAATGCTTGCGAAGCCGGATAGTCATTGGCTGAGAGCGGCGCGGAAGTGGTCTTGTGACCGTCGCTAACATTCTCTAGGTTACGCTGGTGTGACACAAACTTCCTGTCACGCTTTCCCGCACAAAATTCCTGTCACGCTTTCCCACACAATCGCTGCCTCACGCGGCCTTATAAAACTACTCTCTGCAGTTTGGATCGGAGATGAACGTTATGGCAACGAACGTAACGAGCATAAAAACTGGCCCATGTCTGTACGGACTTCGCATCGGCTGCGAGAATACGACCAACGATCCGAACTGCAACAAGTGTGCAGAGCGCCTTGCTAACGCCGTGAACAGCGTGCTTCGACCGACCGCACAAAGCAGCTAAACGAAAACGTGCTGCAAAGCTCGCTACGACTTTTTTTGATTAACGGGTGCGGCGCACGTTGTGGCTAAGCTCTCTTGTGGGCCGACGAAGTCACAGCGTTTTGATGCGGTTTTAGGCCGTTTCTGCCCGTGTCCTTTCGATTGCTGATTTATGACACCACCAAAAACTGGGCGACAAACTGTGAGGGCGCGTAGGTGCTATCTCCTAGGTAGTAGATTTTCAGTGCGTGCCATCCGACGCCAACTTTGCCGTGTCGTTGGGATAGAGGTAGAGGCCTCCCGCCCCGCCCGGCAATCCTCCGGGACAACCTTGCCAATATAGGCTGTGGCTTTGTGATATCCCGTGTGCCGCCTGCCGCCTGGTTATCTATATAGTAATTCGCCAAACCGCACGGGTGTTTGCCATCTGTGCCGTTGATCACGTAGCGCACTTGCTCAGAGCCTCCTTGCTTGAGCGCCACGTGATACGTCGGATAGTCAAGCCATAACGCGGGCTGGCCCATATATCGCTCCCAAACGCTGAGGGTTGTGGCGATCCGACCCCCCCGCTCGGGTGGAGGGGGGTGAGGGCGTCACAATCAGAGATGGTGTGATCGGAATTGTTGTCGGTTGGCTGGGCGATGGCGTGGCGCTAGCGCTGGTTGAGGTTGTTTGCGTCGACGGGGTTGAACTTGCGGGGTTTGCGAAAGTGCAGCCGGCCACGATTACGATTACGAGACGCTCACGAGCACCAGCACGACGCTCATTATCGCGACTTTTCTTACCATGCGGTTGATCTCTTAGCTCGTTTGCGCTCCAAACAAGCAAAGACAGAGACCTAAAAAGCTGTGTTGCCGCTTAAGCATTTTCTTTTGATCTCGGATTGTGCGCGACGTTTGGAGATAAAGACAGGTGCGCTGCAGACCTTTTTCATATTGAGCGGAGCTACCAAATTCGGTGCGAACCGCCTATGGTCAAACCGTTTTCAGAGGGTCACGGGGGAGCTGGCAAGTATTCATATGCACCGATCCAGACGTATTGATCAGTCTGCACAATTACATTACCCGGAGCTCCTAGCGAAGCACCTGTTTCATAAATTGCATAAACGGTCGTAGCGTTCCCTTTTGCACGCTGATTCGCTTCTGGACTGAGCTTACTCGGATACGAGGTCGCTACCAACCGGTAACCAGCGTTGTTATTATTAACGTATGTTGTCGCCGCGTCGGGAGAACCGAACCGGATTAATGTGACGTTTTCACTGTAGGTGAGGTTTACCGCGCTGTTCGCAGATGACGGGTATGTCCACGCATCTTGTATATGCGCAGATGATGCATTTATCGGCGTGATAAGCCACGCGGTCAAATTATTTGGATGTTCGCCCCTCAACGTAGCGTTGTACGCCTCGATGTATTGCGCAAGCTGCGGGTCTGGCGGCGTCACTGAAGTCGTGGGTGATTTAATGCAACCGGCCACGGATAGAGATGCGACGATAAGGAGTGCGATGACCGCTGCCTCTTTTTTTGCCATCCGTTTCGCCTTCTTCACGTCCTGAGTTTTCAAAAAGAACTAATCAAATACGTTGCATGGATGAAAAGAAACTTAAGCCTTTCTGAGCTGGTGTCCAAGCACAGCAAGAAGCGGCGAGCGGCTTTCGCGACAGACTGAGGTGGTCGAATACCGATTGGGGCATTTCGGTATCTGATGAATGACCCCTCAAGACGCCGCGCCCACTAACGTGTTGCCACCGCAATTTCACACTTTTCATCAAGAAAAGAATAAAAGGAAGCTTCGCCACGGTACTTACCACACGAGGCGATACACGTGGACGGAGAGAAGTGCGCTGAGTGTGGGAATCCTACGTCACCCGCGGCAAGGTTCTGCGAGAGTTGTGGCGCTCCGCTTGTGCGCGGGGGTACGCCAAGTCCGCGAACCATACCGCCTCCGCAGCCCGCCCAAGACGCCACCCCATACAGACCACAGTTCGGCTATCCAGGCTACCGTCCGCCGAATGCCGCGACGCTTTACGAAGGCGTGGCAATTCGGTTTGTCGCGATACTCATCGACACCATTATCATCGGCGTCATCTCTAGCATTTTGACTGCGCCGCTCTTTGCGCTTTCCCTGACCCGGCTCGCTACGCGGGCGATCGTGTTCGGCCCTGGCGTAGGGCTGCGTATATTGATCATATTGGTAGTCTACTTCCTTTACTTTACACTGCTCGAGGGGCATAACGGACAGACCGTCGGCAAGATGGCGGTCAATATCAAGGTCGTAAAAGAGGCGGATGGTTCACCGATCGACTACGGAGAGGCTGCAGTGCGGACGATCCTTCGCATCATAGACGGCTTGTTTGCATACCTCATCGGGGCAATCCTCATCTGGTCATCTGATGAAAAACAACGTCTCGGCGATCGGGTCGCACGCACAGTTGTCGTGAAAGCCTGATCGGGCACAATCCCCCTTTCAGCATGCGCCTACGCGAAGATACAAGCGGTAATCTCCTTGTAGTGCAGTTCCGGTTGTGATCGGTGATCAGGATTCTGACGCGCTAGCTCGCTTTAACGGTGGACCAGTCGGCGTTCGATCAAGCAGCACTCAGGGCGAAGTTGGGGCTGTTCTGCGGGGACAAGTCACCGTCTGGGTGTCACCAGTCGCAACAAATATCCCAGAAAGACCCGCTGCGTCCGCGCAACTCGCGCAAGTACCGCTTCCGTGGAATAAAACGTCGCTTTAACGACGGCAATCTCGCTCCGGGGTGAATAGAACACGTAAATAGGGATCCCGATTGCAATCGTTATGAGTCCATAAATGACAGTTGTTATGCCGCTTTCGAAGATCAAAAGCGCTGACAAGAGTATGCCAGCGACAGGGAGAATCGGCCCGGTCATCTTTTCAATGACGGTGCGGCCCGCTCTAATCCGCCCGCGCTCTCGTAGTGCGAGAACCACTGAACTGGTGACAAGATACACGAACGCAAGGTTGAAGGTCGAAAAGAGGATGAGTTGAGTTAAGCCCGCGAACAGTGAGAGGCCCAACGCAAGAACGCCTTGGGCGATGAGACTCTTATGCGGGGTGCCGTATCGCGCGTGAATGTCGCTAAAGAAACGTGGAAAGAGACCGTCGAGTGAGATGGCATAGGACAGTCGGGATGTCGACAATGTGCCCGACTCATCGGACCCGGAAACCGATATCAGCGCGCCAACGCCGAGTATGAGGCCGCCGACCACTGCCAACGTAGGCGTGAGCGAAAACGCCACGCTGCCAGCGGTGGCAAGAGGCGCGGGATCGAACTGGAGCGACGTCCAGTTAACGACGCCGATGATGACGAAGTTCGTCAACAGGTAGAACAGCGTGACTATCGCCATTCCGACGATGATGGCCTTGGGTATGGTCCGGGTCGGATTTTCAATCTCGTTCGACGGAATAACGGCAAGTTCAAACCCGGCGTATGCCCAGAAGATCAAAACGAGCGCCTGTCCAAAGTGGTCGAAGCCGAGCGGGGCAAAGGGCACGAAGTTCGCATAGGTTGCCGCGGGATTAAATGCCATGTAGATCACCCCCGCGACGATCAACAGCAGAAGAGGGCTTAGCTTCGCAATTGTGAGAACGTCGTTGGCGCGTCCTGCCATCTTCGTCCCGCGTACATTGACGTAGGTGATCGACGCGATGAAGAGCACCTTAATAATTACGCCCTCCACAGTGGCGAGGCCGGGAAAGAAAAACGTTAAGTACCGCACGAAGGCGACGGGAAAAACGGCGAGCGCCGCCACTTCGGCGACCCAGAGCGGCCAGCCGACGATAAACCCCGCGAAATCTCCCCATACCTCCCGCGCGTACGCGTAGGCGCCGCCGACCCGTGGCACGAGCGTTGCGCATTCGGCAAAGTTGAGCGCTATGATAATGGCGATCAGTCCGGCCGCCACCCATGCGACGAGGCTCGCAGGCCCGAGATACTGGCTACCTAAGGAGGCGACGACGTAGATGTCGGCGCCGACGATTGCCCCGACGAGCAAGTTCGTGACGTCAAAGAGGCTAAGCTTTTTCAACGATGCGCTGGGCTGCATGCGATTAGTCTAACAAACGGGTGCTATCAATAGTCCGAACCACCAAGGACCACATCGGCAATGAAAGCGAGCAGATGTGTCACTCATCCTGTTAGTGATTTGCTATCGTCTATCGCCCCTAACGTTGCAGTCGCCACTTTTCAGCTCTTCAATAAATCCGCTTGCGGTCTCCATTTGCGAATCCTCCTCTGCTGTCCGTATGGGCTATCGCATATATGCCTTTCTCCTAGCTCAGGCTAAACAGCTGTAAGCCGATGGCTGCGTTGGCAACGGTCTTACTGCGCCTTATGCGTTTGGTAGGCGTCGTGGTAATCCGGTACACCTCATAACACGTGCATCGCGCTGCTTAAAGTCCCAATAGCTGACGGTGATTTGCCGTCGCCGTTCAAGTGATTGTGTCGTCTAGGAGCGTGAGTAGGTCAGTAAGCGACTCTACAGCGCGCTCGTAAATTGGCGGATCGCGATTGTCTCTGATACGACACACCGTGTGCATCCCCAATTGCGCCGCGGTCTCTAGGTTTCGCGGCTGGTCGTCCACGAAAACGCACCGGTGTGGTGCAACATTGAGTGACTGCAGAAGGATTTGATATAAGCGACGGTTAGGCTTCCTGAAGCCGTAATCACCGCTGATAACGACTGACGTGAAGAGTCGGTCGAGGGCGAAGCGCCTTCTAAGATAGGCGGACCACTCGCTCACGTCGTTCGAAAGCATGGCAAGCATGTAACGCTTCTTCAGTCGTTCAGCGACGGCAATAAAGTCAGGATCGAGCTTCAGTTGCGTGTCGAGGTATGCTCGTTCGCAGGCGGGCGCACACCCAAGTCGCGCCCAGAACTTCTGAGACGATATCCGTCCAAGACTCGCCGGTAGGTACAGCTGTCGAATCGCGTCTCCGTTCGTGCAACCGCATTCACGGGCGACAAAAGGTATAAGCAGATTGCTGACATCGTCGCCCTCCACGAAGGTGACGCCCATCGCATCGAAAACCACGACATCGATGTCTCTGAAGTGCATTGCGTGTTCAATGACATACAGGAGCGCATCTTACTTGTGTTTCATGATGCACGTCCGCTAGCAACTGACTCTCGGGCTCATTGGAGAGCGCGCAGAGCTAACAGGGCACATTGGCTAGTTGTTCCTTTGTATCACGCGGGCCTGTGTCTGCCGGTCACTTGAAGCGTCTGCGGCTCGTCCGATTTTTTCTCTGCGGGGCTGTCCTAAAGCAAGGATTTGCGCTGATGAAACGACACAGCACAGAGCTGCTGCGACAAAAAGGACCGTGTTGAGGGGCGCAGGACTGATAGTTCCTGCAATGAGGAGAGCGAGCCGCTCAGGTCTCCCAAACGTAGTGAACACAGGGCCGTTCCCGTGCGTCCGACCATAGACCCGTGCAAATAAGAGCGCGAAAGCGCCTCCAATCACGAAAAAAGCAGAAGGGGGCACATCTGCTCCTAACACGGCACCGAACACGAAGAAGAGTTCTGAGAACCGATCAGAGATCCCGTCAAAGTACAATCCGAATTCCGTTGTACGGTTTGCACCTCTCGCAACGGAGCCGTCGAGCGCGTCGCAGAAGGCAGCGATGGCGAAAAGGATGATGCCAGTGTAGAGGTGACCACAGAGCGCCGCGAGCCCGGAGGAGAACGCAAGGCACAATCCGAGCGCTGTGATCTGATTGGGGGTAACGCCTGCGCGGTCTAGCCGTGTTGCGACGTACAAAAGAATTATATCTTTGTGCGGCTTATAGCGGTAAAAAAGGCTCATGCTATCGTGCTTGTCTGTTCGCTTGCTGATCCACCACGCGTCGTCCTAGGAACATATCATTGAGTTGATTCCGCCGTCTTTACTGTCAGCACATATGGATATCACATATAAATACCTAAACCGATGTGGACTCTTTTGAAATACCCCCTATATCCTGAGACGTTTTGAGCAACTAATTGGTTTTGTTCGATGTACCACGCTGCGATATGGTGTCTGCTTACGCACTGAGTATTCTCAGATCGCCGGCGAAACGTGAACGCTATCGTGCAAAGGGATTTGCCAAAGCAGAACAGGCGTCCTGTAAGCTAGCGCGTCGTGATAGTCGTGCGCTTGAAGTCGGACAAACGCGAAGCTATAAGTTAGAACGCGACATTCGTACCCTCACTGGGGTTCTAAGATGCGAAAACATTTTTTCGTGATAATCGTGGCCTGCTGGTAACGGCCACGGTCTGCGCCGCGGGATGCGCCTCTAATGTCACTCCGAGCGCCGTTCCTTCGCCAACACGAAGCCCGACGTTCGTTCCTAAAAACATCTCCGGATACCTCAACTACACGAACCGCTCCGCCGGCATTGCGATCCAATATCCCTCGTCATGGCATCTCACAGAAGGAGGCAGGGCCGGCGCAACAGCCTTTTTTAACGTGAGCGGCGTCAACATGACATTTTCCATCGCAGTGCCAGCGAGTTTTTCAGGACAGGCCGTGACGCTCGATGGATATTCGCGGGATCTCATATCGGCACTACAGCAAAACCCGAACCTGACCAATTTCACGCTACTCAATTCGAGCAATACCACGCTCGCAGGTTACCCTGCGCAGAAACTCGTCTATACTTACGTTACCGAAGGCGCTCCGACGCAACGTATGGTCGAGCTAACGCTGGTCAACAATACCGGTTACTCAGTGTCTTACGTGGCGTCACAAGGCGTGTACCCCAGTTACGTCGGGATTGCACAGAACATGATGCAGTCGTTCAATATCACCAGCTGAACGACAACGACGTCGGTCCCTGCGTATTCGCACCGCCTCGTACTGGCGACGCGTCGCACCGATGATCCCCTCGTCGGCCGCAGCGAGGGTGCGACACGGTGTCAGTTCGATCAAGTCCCGACCAAGGCCTGAGATCGTGGGTCGGATTGCACATCCTTCCGTTCGCGCTTGCAAACATTCGTGTGCCGTCAGAACACCGGGTCGTGAGGTGCAGAGCTGCGCGTGATTCGGCCGTACTCCTTGTCCAAACTGAGTGTCACGCAGCGGTTTCTTCAAGCTATGTGCACGAGCTGGGCTAGTACTGGAGCGCGTACCAACACGCAAGCGCCGCTGCGAGCACCAAATCATCGTATTCGCCGTCGCGCCACGCTTCCTCCTGCAGGCTGCCGGAACTGATGCTTACCCTCGTAGCGAAATCCCGCAACTCATCTTTCAGCAGGTCCCATAGCGGCAGGTCTTTCGTGGCGCGGAGCCAATTTTTGCTGAACAGCAGCTTCACTGAGCGCGCGAGGTCACGCTTAGGGACGCGGTAAAAGCCGTTTTGGTACGAAACGTCGTTCCCGCCGATCACAACGGGCATCGGCGCGAGGCGCGCTGCTCGGAACGCGTCGATGGCGGAGAGGCCCGCGCCTGTGGCGTCCACGACGAGGTAGTGTGGCACCAACCGCCGTGCTCCTGCCGACCGTTTTGGGGTGAGCGCGCGGACCCGACCTATGATCGTGAGCCGGGGCGTGCCGGGGGGCAACCGCTCGATGTGGCGAACCTGCAGCTTGACCGGTTGATCGAGCGGCTCACCGCGGTCCGTGCGCAGTCCGCCGAGTGTTGCCCACGGGGCGTCGGGCGCTCCGCCGGTGAGAAGGCTCTGGCCGATCTTTTCGATCGCGACGATAGCGGAAAAGTCACTGGTTCGGCCGAGGGCACACCCTATAAACACTCCGGCTAAACTGGGCGGTGAGCGCTCACGTGGTTCGTAGCGCGCATAGCGCTTGGAGAGGTCACGGGCGTCCGAGTCGCTTATCACGATAATCGGTCGCGTGTATGTCTCTCTTTGCCCTTAGTTCTTCCCCGTTTTTCCCGTTCCGCTCCGTTCCTCGCTATCACTGTCGCTTCAAGGTGCGCTGAGCGCGTGATGGAACCGGTCGTGCAGCGAGTTTTCCACCAGCAGACGCAGTTCCGTGTGTTTCGTTTGGTTTTCGCTGCTGGCGCGCCTGACGCGCGGACGGTGCAACGACAAGGACGCGTGAAAGGGAAGCGAGCATTCAAGCTCCAGAAAACGCGATCAAATCACAAAGCTTAAGCTGATTGACGAACCAGCGGTTTTGAGGTAGGGGTAGTGCGAGCAAGCGCGTCGAACGAAGCGTATGCCGAAACGATTGACTTTGGTGCTGCGGCTGAACAGGAGCGCCTCCGTGAGCTGTTGCAGCGGGCGGTCGATGACGTCGCACGAAGATATGAACACCGGTACCTGGAGCCGAGTCTCGTTTCGTTTGTGCTCGCGCGCATAGTGCACGATGCTGATCCCACGTTCTCCGAAGCGTTCGTGCGAGCTGAGTTCCTCAAGTTAGCCCTTGAATTCACCGAACAACTAGACCGAGCGACGCGCGGCAGGTTTTCGCTGAGCCACGTGTGGAAGACGTGACCGTCTCTGCGGTAGCAGTCACCACCACGTCCGATGAGCACGCAACGGCACGCTTCTTTTTTGTCAGGCCGCAGACCGAACGCGACGTCATGCTGCCAACGGACGGATGTGTGCGTTCGGAGCCTGGCCTTGAGTTTGCTCGCGGTGGCTGCTCGCGACAGGACGTGAAAACTACGCCACAACTACACAGCTGCGCCGAGTGACGGCGATTAGCGTGCTGTTGGATACCACGTCGTCATATATAGCCCCCGCTCCAAGTCGCGCGAAGTTGTTTCCGCTATGCGAGAGTTAAAAAAGAAGCGAGCAAGTCACTGACTAGGGTGCCTTTTTCGCTTCTTCTATTGCCTTCCCAGCAATGCCGGGCGTCGCCGCTAGGGGAATGACGGGCGTGAACTCTGGGTACGTGCCAAACTTTTCCGACACAGTGAGCATGAGCTCCGTCATTTGTGCTTCATCCAGGTCGGCCACCATGAAAACACCGCGCAGACCGGCCTGTGAGTACGACGCTTCTGGCGCGAACCGATCCATGACATATTCGATGATTGGTCCAGGTCCCCCTTCTTCGAAGTCTAAGCGATTGCCCACTTCGGCAGGAATCTCGAAATATATCAAGTAACGCACGATTGATCACCTCTCTCATAATTCAACGTTCGAGAATAAGTGCTTTCACCTGGGTTTGAGCGCTTCCTAGGCGCCAAAAAGGGCCCAAATCGTTCGGTAGGTCATTCAGTAGGCAGCTCCAGCGGAGCGTTGAAGGCACGTAGGCCTGGATGGTGGCCCTGAGCTGAAAATCGCTGCCAGTTGTAACGGTGCCCGGCGACACGCATAAAATCGTTCGGCGCAAAAGCTTTTTTCGAGTACAGGTCTGCTCCCTCACCTTGTGTTGGTCTTGGTCACGCGCTTGCACAGTCGTCGATAGCAACTTCACAACAAAACTAGAGATGATTGCGATGCTGATCCAAGAGGGCAAGCGGGCTATTTCTATCAGACAATTCAAGATTGCCCAAACAAAGCACGCATGGGCATGGTACTCCGACGATGATTGAACGACGCAGCGAAAATGAAGAAACTGGTCATAGAAGGCCGGGATTTAGTAAAGCATATTAATGTACTAAAAAGAGTTTTATAGTACATTGATGTATACTCTTTAGCATACCTTGGAGCGCGATTATGGGTGAATGTTTTTGGCGACGCCGACAATCTGACCGCACGAACCCCCGTTCGTGAAGTGTGTTTTCATCGAATTCCTTACGTTTCACCCGCGTCAATTTTCTTCAAGCTGAGCGCAGGGCACGATTATGCATTCCTGCTCGAATCGCGAACCGGCCTGGGAAACACCGCTCAATACTCGTACGTCGGAGTTGATCCGACCACGGTTGTAAGCGTCAAGGATGGTGTCACCACAGTTAATCAGCATCAAAAACGCGTGCAGGACCCATTAGAAGCTGTTCAGAGCCACATCAGCTTGAAGCAGCACGCACATCATCGATATGGATTCCTCGGCGGGGCTGTCGGGTATCTCTCCTATGATGCCATCCGCTATTGGGAGCGCCTCCCGCAAACGGCCATCGATGATCTTAATTTTCCTGACCTCGAAATGGGTATCTACGACGACGGGATAGTTCTCGATCACATGCGCCGTGAGGCGTTCTACTTCCATCTCGAGGAGAACCGTTACGAAGAGCTCTCCGCCCTCTTGCGCAGGCCCTGTGAGCCGGGCGACTTTGCCATTGCGCATCCGCGTCTGAACGTCGGCAAGGCGAAGTACGCGTCGATGGTGGAGAAGGCGAAAGCGTACATCGCTGCTGGCGACATTTTTCAAGCGGTCCTTTCAAAACGCTATAGCTTCGCATTTTCCGGCGATTTGGCACCGGTGTATCTCACGCTTAGAGCGATGAACCCCTCGCCGTACATGTTCTACCTGAAGATGCAGGACCGCGCCATAATAGGGACAAGTCCCGAAACCCTCGTGAAACTCACCGATTACAGGGTCGAGAGCTTTCCCATAGCCGGCAGTCGCCCGATGACGGGAGACCCCATAAGAGACGCTGAGCTTACGGAAGAGCTTCTTAGCGACCCGAAAGAGCTAGCGGAGCATGTGATGCTCGTCGATCTGGCGCGCAACGATGTAGGCCGAGTGGCCGAGGCCGGTAGCGTGCACGTTCCTGCGTTCATGGACGTGCAGCGTTACAGCCACGTGCAACACATCGTCTCGTTGGTTGCTGGGAAATTGCGCGAAGGTGCGGACTGCTTTGACGTCCTGCGTGCGGCGTTTCCGGCGGGCACGGTGTCGGGTGCGCCTAAAGTTCGTGCTATGGAAATCATCGAAGAGCTTGAGTCCGTCCGGCGTGGACCGTATGCGGGTGCCGTCGGATATTTTTCGTACAACGGCGACATGGATTTTGCGATTACTATACGGGCGCTGTTTGCGAAAGGGGGCACGTGTCACCTGCAGACGGGAGGCGGCATCGTTGCTGACTCCGTTCCTGAGAACGAATGGGCTGAGACGGAGCTCAAGGCTCGGGCGTTAATGAAGGCGCTCGAGAACATAGGAGGCACTGTACGATGAAGGTTCTTGTCATCGATAATTACGACTCATTTGTGTACAACCTCGTTCAACACGTAGGCGAATTAGGCGCAACCCCGCTCGTTTATCGAAACGACCAGTTGACCCTCGAGGAGGCAACGGCACTCGATCCGGATCGGATCATCCTTTCGCCAGGTCCGGGCACACCGACGGAAGAGCGCTTCTTCGGCGTGTGTTCTGCTATCATAGAGCATCTGAGCCCGGCGACATCGACTCTCGGGGTGTGCCTCGGCCATCAAGGAATCGTTGCAGCCTTTGGCGGGCACATCACAGCCGCGCAGCACGTGATGCACGGCAAGGCAAGCCGCATCCGGCACTGCGGTTCAGGGCTCTATGATGGTATTGAGAATCCTTTCTTCGCGACCCGCTACCACTCCCTCGTTGCGGACCGCGCATCGCTCCCGCCGTGCCTCGAGGTAACGGCCGAGGCGTGTGACGATGGAGAGATCATGGGGGTCCGCCACGACACGTACCCGATAGAGGGAGTGCAGTTCCACCCTGAATCTATATTGACCGCAGTAGGCAAGCGCATCATCACCAATTTTCTCAATGGGGGGAGAACGTGATCAGAGACAGCATAGCGAAGGTCGTGAGCGGAGCGAACTTGACGCCTCGTGAAGCGCGCGACGCCATGCTAGAGATGCTGTCGGGCGCGGCGACAGAGGCACAGATCGGCGCGTTTCTCACCGCTCTTTCGATAAAAAGGGAAACGGTAGAGGAGCTCGTTGCCTTTGCGTCGGTCATGAACGAGTTCTGTCACATCATCCGTCCGAACGTCAAGGGGCGGATGGTCGATACGTGCGGCACAGGAGGCGACGGCTTAAAAACCTTCAATGTCAGCACCGTCGCGGCATTGGTCGCGGCAGGTGCGGGCGTCACCGTTGCAAAGCACGGAAATCGCTCCGTTACGAGCAATAGCGGCAGTGCCGATGTGCTGGAACAGCTCGGACTGAACTTGTCTCAAGAGCCATCAGAGGTCCAAAAGGCCATCGAATCAATCGGCATCGGCTTCATGTTCGCCCCTCGGTTCCATCCGGCAATGCGCGCCGTGCTGAAGACGCGACAAGAGATCGGCGTGCGGACAGTTTTTAACCTTCTCGGACCACTCGTGAATCCGGCGAACGCCCAGGCCCACCTCCTCGGCGTCGCTGAGCGGGCGTGGGTGACGCCACTCGCTACGACGTTGATGGCTCTCGGGTGCGAGGAGGCTATGGTTGTCCACGGGATCGGCGGACTTGATGAGATCTCGCTCTTTGGAAAGACGGTCGTGGCACACGTGACGGGCACGAGCCTTACCCAACACGAGCTGAGTCCAAAAGACTTTGCCCTTGAGGCGGTCAAGCCGAGCCAACTTCTCGTGACTGATCCGCGACAGAGCGCTCGTCTAACGATCACGTTGCTCAATTCGAATCCCCGCGTCCAAGAACCAAGAATGGGCATCACCCTCGCCAACGCGGCGGCTGCGATCCTCGTTGGCGGTCTAGGCGATGATCTGGAGTATTGTGTCGAACTGGCAGCCGAATCGATCGCAAGCGGTGCAGCCTATGGAAAACTCAGAGCGCTCGTCGAGCTCTCCGGCGGGAACGTTTCAATGCTCGACGAGTTGGAGAGGTCACATGCCTGATTTTTTTGATATCCTCTGTCGCACCGCTCACAAAACTGTCGCGGGAGGGTATTACTCCCGGTTCGCGGAGCGCGATAAGCCGGTTGAAACTGCCCCCACGCTTCGTTTGAGTGAGTGCATACGCAGGAGTGCGTATCTTCCGCTCATTGCTGAGGTTAAGGTGGCGTCCCCGACGATGGGAGTGGTCCACGTGGACGCGGCCGCAATTGCGAGGCACATGCAAGCAGGAGGCGCTATCGGAATTTCTGTGGTGACGGAACCCCGTTTTTTTAAGGGTTCATCTCAGTTGCTGGGCACCGTCCGACGCTGCGTATCGGTCCCGCTCGTTATGAAAGACTTCATTGTGAGCGCCTGTCAGATCGAAGCCGCGCGAGACGCCGGCGCGAGTGCTATCCTGCTGATACAAGCGCTGTTTGACCGAGGCCACTCCACACGCGGAGCTGAGGACATGATTGAATTCGCGCACGCCGTGGGGCTTGAAGTGCTCTTGGAGGCGCATACCGATTCCGAATTTGAGCGGGCATTGTCCACTGAAGCAGACCTTATCGGAATCAACAACCGGGATCTAAGGACGCTAGCCGTGGATCTTAGGACTACCAGGGATATCCTGGAAAAAGTCCCCACCGATGGGAGAGTCGTCGTAAGTGAGAGCGGCGTCGAGACCCCTGAAGAAGCCCTATTTCTCAAGCGATGTGGCGCAGACGCGTTGTTGGTCGGGTCTGCCCTCATGCGGGCTGTGGACGTGCGTCGCGCGGTCAACAGGCTGGTGAGTGCAGCATGAGGCGAGTGCGCGTCAAGGTCTGCGGCATAACGAACAGGGAGGATCTCGAAGCAGCCGTCGATGCGGGTGCAGACGCGCTCGGCCTCGTCGTGGACGTGCCTGAGTCACCGAGAAACATATCAGTGGATCGCGCACGGGACCTTGTCGAAGTGATGCCGCCCTTCGTCCAGGGCGTTCTTGTTTCGGTGTTCCACACCATCGATCAGCTCGAGACGCTGTGCTCGTGTCTTGCCCCCGATGCGGTGCAGGTGGCAGGCACGCTGTCTCGCGATGCCATTTGTGAACAGCTCCGCGGCATTCGGGTAATCCAGGCCGTGGCGGTGAATAATCAGGCGGCGGACGTTGCCCTCCCCACTGCGCACTGCGATGCGGTTATCACCGACTCGTGCGTTCCCGGCGCATACGGGGGCACGGGGAAGACTCACAATTGGAACGTCAGCCGGGCCATCAGGGAACTGATCGCGCCTACCCCCCTCATCTTAGCGGGAGGCCTGACGCCGGGCAACGTTCGCGCAGCCATCGAAACGGTGCGCCCTTATGCCGTTGACGTTTCAAGCGGCGTTGAGGTCCGCGCAGGCATCAAAGATCCCGCGAAGATTCGCGCGTTTATCCAAGCAGTGACGGAGGCATCTGATGGACTATAGTGATTATCCGGTCAACGGCAAGTACGGGCGCTTTGGGGGCAGTTTCGTCCCTGAAACGTTGGTAGCGGCGCTTTCAGAGCTCACAGAGGCCTATGCGCGTTTTCGTGGAGATCACGATTTTCAACAGCGGCTCAGCGGGTATCTCTCTACATTTGCTGGACGGCCAACCCCGCTGTACTACGCCGAAAACCTCTCCGAGAAACTCGGCGGCGCCAGGATCTACCTCAAGCGTGAGGACCTTGCTCACGGCGGCGCCCATAAGATCAACAATACGCTCGGCCAGGCACTGCTTGCGAAGCGCATGGGGAAAACGCGCGTTATCGCTGAAACAGGAGCAGGGCAGCACGGGGTAGCGACCGCTATCGCGTGTGCGGCACTGGGGCTCAAAGCTGAAGTTTACATGGGGACAGAAGATATGGAGCGTCAGAAGCTCAACGTGTTCCGGATGGAGCTGCTCAACGCAGTGGTGCGCCCGGTGGAACTAGGATCGCGGACGCTCAAGGACGCGATCAACGAAGCCCTGCGCGATTGGACAGCTAACGTGCTCACAACGCACTACTTGATCGGTTCCGTCGTAGGGCCGCACCCGTACCCAATGATCGTCAGGGACTTCCAAAGCATTATCGGGCGCGAAATACGCGATCAAATCACGCGACAGGTCGGGCGCCTCCCTGATGCGCTCGTCGCGTGCGTCGGAGGCGGCAGCAATGCGATTGGCACGTTCTATCCGTTCCTCGACGAGGACGTCGCGATGCACGGAGTCGAGGCTGGAGGAGAAGGGCTCGCGACGGCACGGCACGGGGCGTCGTTGTGCGCAGGGTCAGAGGGAGTGTTCCACGGCATGTTGACGTACCTGCTTCAAGACGCCGACGGGCAGGTTCAGCCGACGCACAGTATTTCAGCAGGCCTCGACTATCCCGGCGTCGGCCCCGAGCACGCGTTTTTGAAACACGAGAACCGAGTCATCTTTAGCGCCGTGAGCGACACGCAGGCGCTTGAGGCCTTCCTCGAGCTGTCGAGGACTGAGGGCATCCTTCCTGCTTTGGAATCGGCACACGCCGTTGCTCACGCCGTGAGGCTCGCGCCTACGCTAGATACGGACGCCGTCATCGTGGTTACGCTTTCAGGCAGGGGCGACAAGGACGTTGACGTGGTAGCGCGCCACGTGGGGGCAGACCTATGAGCGCCATCACCGCGACGTTTCGTCACTTGAAACAAAAGAGGGAGGGTGGCCTGATCGCGTACGTGATGGCAGGCGATCCTACACCGAAGCACACCTTGCAAATTGTCGATGCGTTGGTCGCCGGCGGGGCCGACATCGTTGAGCTCGGAATCCCGTTCTCCGATCCGATCGCCGATGGTCCAACGCTGCAACGCGCAGCTGAGCGGGCGCTGGAAGCAGGAACAACCCCAAGGAAGGTTTTTGACCTTGCCCGCGCGATACGGAGGGCGCACGAGGTGCCGCTGGTGGTTATGACGTACTACAACATCGTGCACCAGATGGGGGTCGAAGCGTTCTGCAGCGCGGCTGAACAAAGCGGCGTGAACGGTATCATCGCTCCGGACCTTCCTATCGAAGAAGCGTCGCCATATAAGGAGGCGGCTATGCAACACGGCATTGATACCATCTTTCTCGTCGCCCCGTCGACCTCAGCGGCGCGACTGGAAAAGCTTTTGACAGCATCGTCGGGTTTCGTGTACCTCGTTTCAGCGAACGGAATCACCGGCGCGCGGAAGATCTTGCAGGATGAGAGCATCACGAGTATACAACGAACCGCGTCACTCATTCGAGGGAGAGCACCATTAGCGGTCGGATTCGGCCTCTCGTTGCCTTCGCACGTCAGGCAGGTGATCGACAGCGGAGCGAGCGCGGCGATAGTAGGGAGCAGATTCGCGCAGATTGTCGAGCAGAACCTGGACGACGAACGCGCGATGTTGAAAGGGATCCGTGAGTGCACGCACACGCTAAAGGGCGGCACGTTGCCCAGCGGCGCGGCGGATTGAAGCATTAAGGTGCATCACATAAGGAACGGCCGTGTCTGAGCTCAGACAGGAAAGGAACCGCCCAAAAGCGCCTCGAACTGGTGACTAATCGGTTGCCGCGCAAAAGCGTGGGCTTTGGAGCCTGATTTTCGGCGGCGTTAGAAGGAGCATGATAAGGGCATCCGCCGACAAGTCTAGGGGACAGAAAGGAAGCGGCGGGCACGGTTTGACGAATAAAGACGAAACAGAAAAGGTTGCTGTAATGATTAGGGCCCCGGTAGGGGTTTTTTCTATAGCAATTTCGTTTTCACCCAAGCAAGTGCAATGGCCGTCAAAATTTTTGCGTAGGCCCGAGCTATGATAACGCAGCGTGTTTCGCCTTCGTGATCTGTTTTTTCCTTGTGTATGCCTTATCCCCTTCCATGCGCTACGTAATTTGATGATACTATGAGCAACGAAAAGAAAGAGGAGAAGAGAATCGCCATGGAAGAACGAGAAGAACGACGCAAGCATCCCTTGGAGGCAACCGTTACGCCCGAGGTGCTCGAACGGGGGCGCCACTGGATCACCGTCCGGCTGAGGAACGTATCAACGGAGCGCCTCGTCGACGTGAGCGCGACGCTGTATACCTATAACTCGCACGATCTCGACGTCTTGCCAAGCGGCTCTTTTCATTTCGTGCAAGAGTTGTCCCCTTACGACATGGCAGCGCTCAACTTCCACGTCTTTGCGAACCACACAGGATGGGTCTATTTGCACGTCACGGCGTACCGCGACGGTGCTTTCGTAAACTGGTACTCTCCCTATTATGAGGTTCGGCTCATTGAAGATCCCGCCGAGATCCAGACCTTCTTCGTGAACCGGCCCTACTGGGCGCCTGAAGAAACAATCGAGACGGAAACGGTAGTCCACGCCCTCCGCGACGTGCCGGATCTACGGCTCGAAATCGCCGCAATTCCCCCGTCGAAATCCCACACACTCATGGACGTGATCGATATCGACTTCATCGCAGAAGGCGGCACGAAGCGCTTCGTAAGCGAGCTCTACGCGAGTGAAGAAGGCATGTACCACCTCACAGCGCGCCTTTTCCACGAACAGAAGCTCATTAGCAGCAAGCTGGCATCCTGCTACGTTACGCCCCTTGAGGAGTGAATCTGCGTCTCGTCGGTGGGGGCCGCAGTTTGTGTAGGGTCGCGCCTAGCGGATGTTAGGGGGATGTTAACCCCCCCTCCTTTTTTGCGAGTAGGCCGAAAAACCCGAGAGACACGTATCCGGTGGCCCGTAGATGACCTGAAAAACAGGGGGTTATCAAAACTGCCGTAGCGTGCGCGTTGCATGCTCGCACATTGAGATAAACGCCATCTAAAACGGTCGCGCACACATCCTTCTTTTTTTCGTAGCCCGGGCCTATTACTTCAGGATGTTTAGCACAATCGTAGCACTTTAGCCGTCAATTGAGCCTTTGTCGGTGGCGCGCGTGACGTTAAGCGATGCTAGCACGGTTCAACAGATGTACTAACGGCGTGGTCAAAGCTATATCTGGGTCACTAATCAGTGCCTTAGCTCTCCTTTTCTTGATGCCTCAGCGCACGTTACAAGATGCCGGTTTTGCGGCTTTAACGCGCTGCAAAGCTATTTAAGCGTTTGAAGTGAACCTTCCACTGGTGATCATCAGTGGCTGAAGAAGAACGGATCCCGGTCGCACCAGATGCAGTTTTCTATCACGATGCGGAAACTTACACCATCGTGGTGGAACTCCCTGGCGTGCACAAGAGGGATATCGAATTTGAAGCGATGGAAAATGGGTTTTGTGTCACGGCACCCCGAGATGATATCAAGTATAGCGGCTGCTGGGTACTCCCCCACAAGACCGATCCAACAAAAGCAATGGCGACGTTCTCGAATGGACTTTTAAAGGTGACCATACCGTTAGCTGAGCGAGTTGCAGGCTTTATGGTACCCATAAAATAGACCTTCCCGTTCGCTAACGCGCTTTTGTTACCCGACGGCGTCGTCCCTGTATTAGGCCCGGACAGCTGTGTATGGCAGGCTGATCGAACGATTTTTAGGCTTCCACGAGGCATTTCCGGATACTGAATCTGAGGGAAGGACAGCGACAGCAGAACATTTCGGCTCTTCTGTTAACGGCGTTTTATGAATGGCACGATTTTTTTTGCCTGAAAGTGGCCAATCGAACTGCGACCGCTAAGCTGGGAGCGTGAGGCTCACAACGGAAGAAACAGCACAATCAAACACGCGCGAATCTTCAACAAAAAAAAGTGAGGGTGGACTCTATGGGATATGTGGATCGCGAAAGTGATCCCTCCCAATGGTGCGTTTGAGGGCCAAGGCGGATTCGCCCGATGCTTCAGAGCAGGGGTTTCTCTGCCCCGAAAGCTCTACTCCAAAAGCCACTGGAAGTTACCTTTTCCTCCACACATCCTATAGAGCGCACCTCGACTATGCGCGCCTCTTCGATTTATACCTTTCACGAGAAGTGAGCGCAATGCTGCCGACAAATTGGCAAAAAAATGCCACACTAGGCAAAAAAGCGCGGTCTGGCTTTTGATTTTTATAAAGAGGAGCGCCGGGGGTTCCTCACTGGGCGGAACGAGTCAAACCGCTCGTATGTGCTCACGCACTGCGTTCAAGAGTCGATTGGCGATTTTATAAACATCCTCTGCCTGAGCACGTGTATCACGTGTAACAGTACTGGCAGAGTACGCATCTTATGCTGTTACTGTCACCTGCTTCTCAAGTGAACAGGGCACAGCAAAAGAGCGAATGACGAGCTGAGCAGCGATCGTGTCGCTGCTGCCTGACGCCGTGTTAACAAATTTCTCCGGCGTTCTCTAGGATATGTGCTGCCCGCGCGATTCGAAGCGTGATGACTCGCATTGTTGTTGAGTCACGAGTAACGACACGAAGGACAGAGCTATATCTCACAAATGCGCACATCTTCCACAATCGAGCAGAGGTAAGACGTACCATGGCAAATCAATCACACGTCCAAATGCTCCTGCAGGGAGTATCGGTCTGGAACCAATGGAGAGCGGCGCACCCGGAGATACGGCCAGATCTCAGTGGGGCTTACCTTACCGGGGCCGACCTCACCCAGGCGGATCTTATCAAAGCTGACCTTAGAGGAGCTGACCTCGCCCAAGCTAGCCTTCACGCGGCTGACCTCACCGAGGCTGACCTCACCGAGGCTGACCTCGAAGAGGCGGACCTTACCCGAGCAACCCTTATCAAGGCGGATCTTACCGGGGCTGAAGTCAACGAGGCCGACCTTTCTCGCGCTAACCTCACCAAGGCGAACCTCACCAATGCTGCGTTGCGAGGGGCTAAACTTGTCAAAGCCGACCTCAGTGAGGCGACCTGTATCGGCGCCGACCTTGCCGGGGCCGACATGACGGAGGCGGATACGACGGGCGTGATCTTCGAGCGTCCTTGATCGGCGAGATGGAACCGGGCGAAGCGTTACGCGAGTCCCTTGAATAAGCAATTATCGATATCCGCTGCCTGAGCACGTCCATACCTATATGCAATATCGGAGAGATGTCGAACTCTCACGTTAAGAAGAGCTACTGGAGCTAAGACTCAAAGTTTCTGGCCGAGTTTATACGCTGGAACTCAAGCAGACACGTTTTTCGAGTAATCCGTCCCGCAGCTAGAAACAAAACATGTAAATAACAGCGATTACACCCTAATAGGCTCGTTTGCTTCGGTTACCCATCCGTTTTTTGCGCTATTCCACCCTAAGCCAGCATACAACGCACGTTGATGCTCCGGCATAGAGAAGCGCGGGTCCAGCTGTGGTAGCACTTCGACGCCTGCGTTTATGAGCTTGCGCAAGTGTCGCTTAATGCGATGCAACTCGGCGGCATTGTCTCGCAAGTCGGTTAGCGCCTCCTTCAAAGCATGGGTTTTGCGCGGGTGCACTATCCGCTCCTTTATCTCTCCATTCTGTCGCTCATGCCCTTTTACCTGTCCTATCGCTTCGTCGAGCGTCAAATATCGCTCGTCTACGCGTCGGTAATAGTGCGCAAAATCCCAGTCAAGCATAATAACCGTCATTTATCTACCTCGTCACTCTCGCCGATCATGCTTCTAGCAGCCTCGTCAAACGTACGTTTATGTCTCGATAATGTAGGATTAGGCCGAAGTACGAACGCGGCTTACGCTCGGCTGCGTCACCAATCGCTTCTTGATCGCGTCAAACGATCGCTCAAATAGCAAACCCTCAAGCACGATCCCAACGATTACTGCAACCTCGATCACCAACAGTTCAATCGCTGTCATTAGTTTCTACCTCCTTGAATAGCGCATTTGCGACATCCTAGCGAATGCTAGAGTCGCATTTAAACTGTAAACGTTCATTTTTACTCTAATCTCGTACTTTTTCCAAAGACAACGCACCCACTGTCACTGGCACGTAACATTTAACCTCAGCACAAGCGCGATAAGTGACGAGGATCGGATGAACGGCGGGTAAGCCCCGCACGAAAAAGAACAAGGGATAACTGTGGGCATGTCGTACTCAGCTCTGGCATGCTTTGGTTGTTAAGCTACCTACACTCCCTAAGTATATATAACTTGTCACCATATATTAACTCGTTAACATATACATCTAAGTGTCTAAACATCACTTAGTAATACAAGGCATATCATGGAGCAGTATAAGATGTTAAAAGTCCCGAAGGGAACCCACGATCGGTTCATGGTGTATATTAGTAAGCGCCATATCGCAACGGGGCATAAAATGACGGTAGCCGAGACGATAAACGAACTATTAGATATCGCTGATGGCGTGAACGGCGACCGTAAGCGCGAGTAAGTTCTTATTTTCGTATGCGCGTATAACCCGTCATTTTTACTGATTTTTTTCCCATCACTCCTGTACCCACACAAACCACAGGTTTAAGAGTGGTCGCACTACAAGCATCCGCTGCCTGAGCATCCTTACGATGCGTACCTAAAGTATTGGTCAGGTACTGTTTTTGAAATGTGACGATTAGGCAACGTCAAACTTGGGTGTTACATACCTTTATCTATAATCTCGATGCAATCAATTTCACCTGGAGCGTGCCACAGCTGAGCACGGTATGCACAAGGTTTTCAAGCGTTCATGCGTTCATTTTTCGGGGTTTCCCGCACTTTGCTCTCAGTTGAAATCGCGGTGTTGTGCCGTGCTAAGTGGCGTTGCGGACCAAAAAGAGCAATCTAAGAATAAATTTAGCAACACATCGTTAGACAGGAGGTATGATGCAACCCGAGGGAGATGTTACACTAGTTTTTGTAGAACCAGCAACGCCGGTTATTCAGGATCTTCAGTACAGGCAGCTGATACCGCAGGAGTACGATGTAAGGGGCAGGCGTGGCGACATCTTAAGAGCGATCGTCCACGGCTTAATGGGGGATAAGAAGACAAATGTCTTAGATGAACTCAAGAAAAACGGTGCCGCTTTGAAACTCCAAGAGCTCATAGACTATTTCAGCAATTTTGATGTTGAGTCGATAGACCTCAACGTGGCTGCGAATGTAGGAAGCGGCATTTTTGTGCTTACAGCAGAAGCAACTGCCGGAGTAACTGTTACTATCAAGCCTAAATCAAAACCGTAGTTGTCACAAAGCCTGAACAGTTCTGTAAGTCAAGATTGTTAGAATCTTCTGCTGAGCCTCGTCCGAAAATAGAAGCTTGAAAAGAGGCGAACTGCAAAGTTGCAGCACGCTTTATGATGAGTGCCGCTCCGATCCGCTTCTTTGGTCGCTAGAAATGTATATACCCCTTATAATGAGCCACATAATTGCGAGATGTCTAGTCAGCATTTTACCTTCTAACGAGGTTAAAAGAATGAGTAACGTTGAGGATATAACGATTAAGGGGGGATTCACCGGTCAAGAGGGGTATCCTTGGTACCTCTCTGAAGATGTGAAAAGGCCTTTCATGGAACTAAAGCTCAGTTGAACGAAGATTAATTCATTCTCTTTTTTTGATGCGCGGCCTTATGCCGTTTGAGGGCTCTTTTTTATCTGTTTTTCCAGTTTCAAGTGCGGAGATGCTTACAAGCACATCAGTCCCGAGCGTAGAGTGGAAAAATCTTCAGATTTGAAATAAGGAGATATTGAAAGCATGTGGGATGAAGAATCAGAAGAATCAATAACAGGATACTATCCGATGAGCGGATCGTATGTTGTGGAAGATCGCTATGAGTTAGTTAATGATGGGAATGCGACATTGGAGATAGTTTATGTGAACCCTGCGCTTGAGGGTATGCCTAAGTTAGATAGCGCTTCTTTTACGTTAATTAGGTCTTTTGAGCTACCGAACAGCGCACCAGAGAAAAAAATCGAGCTCAAGAATGTGTTAATCGACGGGCAATTCAGGGTAGTGCTTCCAGATACAGCTTTAAGACCAACAGGATACATCGGGAATGCAAAGCCAGACAGTGATGCAGAGGGGTACCTCTTCGCGGATAGTAGAGTTACGTTGACGGATCTGTATACCCTTCCGTTACCTACAGTCACCATCAAAGGGAAGTTCAAACATCTGGAATCAGAGAGACTCTATGAAATCACAATAGAGAGAGCATTTTTGACTCAAGACCTCCCCGGGTCGTTCTTCAGGCGGCCATTAGAAGAGGCCATCTATAGCTTCATAGGGACGGATGCAACCATTAGCCCAATGTCAGGAGGCTACCAGCAATAACGGTCACCGACCGTCGCCTCACCTTCTTAGACCAGAGCCGGCAATAAGGATTGCCTGCTGAGAGCATGCGCCCCGCAGCGTCTGACGTTCATCTTCAGTCTTGAAAGAGCTCTTTTATCTCATCCTGAACCACCAAGGTCACCGCCGCGATCCGTGCAGAAAAAATGGCCGAATTCGATGTCGCTAGTTTTGTGAAGGCCGCTCTGTAACCGAAAAAAAGTGCGGGGAAAGGTAGGGGTATAGTACGCGACCGTTTAGACGGCTTTTATCTCAAAGTGTGAGCAGTTTTGATAACTCCCTTCTTTTTCGACGTATCAAACGTGCGCAGCTATAAGCTATCACCCGCCGTTGTACCTTTGATGGAAGAAAAAACAAAAACAGACCAAGACGAGACTGGCGGCGTCGCTGTCAGTACGAATAATGTCGCCAGCATGAAAACTGAAAGCGGCAACGTAGAGCAGACGGCCAAAATGCTCAAAGATGAGATTAAATCGCTTGACGGCGGCCAACGCGCAGCAATCATGTTCGAGGCTAACTTGGAACAGGGGGAGGCAAAGCGCATCTTAGAGCTAGCGGACACGATGCACCTGCAGCTAGAGGCCACTATCGCGGAAAGCTACGCTCAGATGCGACACATAACGGGTTTGACTGCGTTAGATTAGATGAGACGCCACAGCCGGTTCGATAAATCTAAATCGGCACTTTTTTTCTTTTTTCTACCGGCCGCGCATAAGTGTTTGTGGAGAGACGTGGGCAGCTTAACGACAACGCTTAAGCTATCAGCATCGGCTTGGGAACAAAGAATCTCATCACTTCGAACTTCGCTCTTCATGATAACCGTCTTTTTAGATTTCGAGCACTGAAATCGCAAGCTTTTCTGCGTCGTGCGTGCACATCACCTGCTCCAGCACTTCTATGATCTGGCGGATGGGTGGCCCAGAAGCCTTTACCGTGTCTAGCGCCCATGTGGCCCTACTAGAATCGATGTGACATACGCAGCGAAGGTCTGGGCTAGCTGTTCCTTTAACTCAAGTGCAAACGTCCGCAGGTACGATCCAAGCCGTTCGGCTCTGCCGAGGCAGTAGCTGCACGTCGCCCCGTATATCACCACATACCTTAGTTTAGCGTGTAGCCGAGCCCGTTCTATACTCTCGATCAGTTCTGAAAATGGCACTGTGTGAAGGTAAGCGGCGAACAGGTTGTAGAGAGCCGGGTTTTTCTCGGCTACAGTGATTTTGGGCTGGGTTACTTGCACAATTGTGAAATTGTGCTGAAGGTCACAATCCCGCGGTAAGAACGTGCTGAAAGTGAAAGAAAGGAAAAAGAGAGGAAAACCGGAACGTAACCCTCACGAACCCTTTGGCGCATTCAATTCTTGTATCGGATCCTGAACCTGCGGGTAAAGGTGAAGGTGCGCCGCGTACGTCCGCTCCCAGCCGCTGCTGCCCCGGCTCCCCTGGGAACCCTCCCTCTTAGATGCCTCAATCGGCGTCACAATCGGCGTTTTTTGCTGCATATATCTTTCTCTTCGAGCGATTTTTCTTTCACCAAGGCGACGTTTCAGCCCCTAAATCTTATCTCTCGGTAAGGAAGGATTGAACGCGGGTAAATCGCATGAAAGGTAGAGAATATCATGAGGATGCCTACGTTGGTGTCGTAGGTAAAAACATCGAAACCGAAGGTGGAGATAAGTTAGGTAAAGTAACCGATGTCTTAATCACTAAGGGGACTAAAGAAGTCGTGGTGAAGGTGTCGCAAGGCGTACTGAAAAGTGACATGGTCGTTCCGTGGTCGAAAGTGCTCAAGGTGACAGAAGATACAGTAGTTGTCTCCGACCGATATTACGAAGGCGAAGCTGAAGGCGAAGTAGAACTGCAATAGCGTTCGGCGTCCTTCGCTTTCTTTTCCAAAAGCTTATATATAGTTCAACCAAATCAGCAGCGGAGGTGGATTTGGTGCGATTGTTCGGTCCGCGTTACGGTAGATTTAGAAACCTTGCCTGGCTTTTTCTGGCAGTGGCAGTAATTCTCTTCGTACTGGCTTTTCTAGGGATCGCTGGATTAAGCTTAGCAGTGCTGCTGCCCCTTATCATTCTATTCGTGATTCTGTTTGTCATAGTGCTAGTCGTTTCGCTCATCTGAAATCCAGCAACTTCGCTAGCGTCAATTGTTTGACGACCGCCCTAACACGGCGCTTCCTTTTAGTAGCGGTATAGTGTGAACTATCCGAAAGTATCTCTGTGTAGTGCCCTTACTCCTCTCCTATAAAGGATTGCCAAACACGTCGAGAAGAATGACTAGGATAGTCCCTGGAATCCCTGCTATTGTGCTTATGATTAAGGTCACGTGCTCGGGAGACCTGACCACTGAATGTTTATTCAATGCCAGCGAATCAGTATGACCAACACCGAGAACGACGGCGAAGGCGACGAATGACCGATGGTACAAACGACGGCGACGAATTGCGCGAACTAGCGACGGAAAATAAGCAGTCAAAAAGGCGATGGGTGCGGGTAGAGCGCTTAGAATTGATAGCGTTCGCGATCGTCGTCGGTATGTTGATAGTCGTCGCCCCACTACGTGTATTTATTGATCTAGCAACACCCTCTTGATCCGCGTGGTATTATTCTACTTGTCTAATCATCTTAGACGATACCCAAAAAACGCAGGACTACGAATATAACTATCAGCACGATAACAATCCATAGTAAGTCCCTGACGCCCATATACCTCATCATCTCCTTTATATGATGCTAAATACTCTCAAAAATATTAGGAATACCATCATATTAGTTTTTATTGTTGTCGTAGTAATATTCTCATCATCGTACGGGTATTTGGGCTGTTATAAAAAGGAGAAAAAACCAAATCGCTCGTGGCAAGTTTGTTGATGCGCTGAAGGCGAGCGGGAGATAGCGAGAAGAAAAGACACGGGAAGACTAGAAGAGAACGGCCAGTCAAAAACAAGAACGAGAAGCGTCGAGCAGGAATACTAAAGGGAGCCAACTTATGCAGGGGGGTTACGACGATAGTGGATATAGGAGATCTAAAAAAGAAGGGCAAAGAAGTTGTTGGTGAGGTAGAGAAGCAGAAAAAGGAGCTCGAAGGAGAAGTAATCAAGCAAAAGAAGATAGCTGAAGGAGAGGAAGAGAAGCGACGTAGGAAGGAAGAAGTCGATACGGATTAACCCATTCGTATCGTCCGAATGATTTAAAGAAGAGTAGATGACATTAGTTGATCGGCAAAACGAAGTTAAAGTGTGAGGGAAAGCGGGATCCCGACCGGTATCCCCCGACGGATTTGCTCACGCATGCGATCACCGCCGAGCGGGTAGGGTTCGACTACATTGTCGACTGTTCGCCAGCGAGTTGAAAAAATCGAAACCTTCTTTTAGATCTTGTTGTTAAATTGCTGTTATGAATCTGGGGAGAACAGTAAGGTACCTAGTAGTTAATTCGATACTTGGCCTCATCGTTCTGGCTTTGGCGAAATTCCTTGGGCTCACAGTGCCCATAAATGTCATCACTGTAATTATTTGTGCACTGGCTGGGATCCCCGGAGCTTTGCTCGTGCTACTTTTATTCGTGCTCGGCTTCACCATCCCGTAAATAAAAAGTAGATTTTAGGGGACAAAATGTCTCATCGCAAGTTGGGTATCTCTGGGTTAATCCACGCACTCTCGTCTTTCCGTTGTGTTGGTGGCTCCCCCCTCCTCATGCTGTTCACATCTCTCTTTAGCGCGTTAATCCTGCGTTTAATCGCGAAATAAAACAGCCAGCTCTTGACAAAACCGCTCCTTGTTTCGTTAACCGCTCTCAGTAATTTCGGCGCGACGTTTAGATCGTGGTCTACGCACTCGCCAAGGAGTTGCCAGTGTTCCGGCGTCATCTTCCTGATCGTAAACGTCTTCTCTTTATCTAAAACTGAGCCACGCATTGAAACGAAGTTCATAGGAAATAGAAGTGATAACGTCGAAGTCTTCTTTAACTCTTCCACCAGTTCAATGCTCTGTATCACGTCATCTGTCGTCTCGCCCGGAAGGCCATTTATCAACGTTGCCGCACAAATCCAGTTATTGTCATGAAGGATGCCGAAGGCTTGGGTAACGATCTGCTGCCACTTTTCAGCGGACGACGGCAACGCTTTGTTCTTCATGTGCATTGCGATCAGCCTTTCACTTCCGGTCTCTATGCCGGTTTGCGCACCCATCCAGTCTTGGTCAAGCACGGAGTGGCACGTGTCGCTCACCGCTTTGACAAGGCCGGGGTTGTGGTAGACGGTTGCTAGGGCTACGTGGCTTGGCGAGACCGCCTTAACTCCCTCGACGGACGCGACACGCCTGAAGAGCTCCAGAACGTGTTCTTCGTCCGGCGCCATTTCTTTGGCACCATAGCGCAGAACATCCTCAGAATGCAGGAGTATCGAACGCTGGCCTGCTTCTACATTCGTTTTTACATCTCGTTCGATATGTTCAATGGATTTATAGATGAGCCTCTGCATGGTAGGGGTACAGAAGGAGCACCCTCTTCCACATCCCCTTCCAATTTCAACCAATCCCCGAATCGTGGCACCAATGATGTTTGGTATCTCTTCTACGCTTGGCTCTCTTCCCTTGACTATTCTCGGGAGATACTCTCCTTCGAGGATCGAGTTGAACATTTGAGGGATAGTAAGTTCCCCCTCGCCAAGATGGACATAGTCAATGTTTAACTTGTCCATAATGGTCTCATCCGCCAACTGCCACGCCGCTTTTCCACCGGCAACAACTACGTTCTTTTTAATGACCGGTTTCCTCATCAGCTCAAAAAACTTGACCCTGTTGTAAGGCGGGCCTCTATCCACCAAGTCGATGATTTCAGAAGTAGGCGGATTGATACCAAGAAAATCGTGTCCGCTTATCGCTATTATCTCAGTCCTGCTGCCGACTACCTTTTCTAGGTCGTGGGGGTGAACGACTGCTATTTCATCTTGACCGAACTCTTTTACTAAGCTTGCTTCTACGATCCTCAACCCGCAGTCTGCGTACAACGCCCTCCCATTCGTTCTCGGTACTGGTGGCGACCACACGCGGAAAAAAAACCAGTCGGGAACAATCCCCTGTGGCATGCACGTCGTGAACCCTGCAAACATGTTCCCACGGTAATTGCTCATCATCGTTTCGTCGGCAGTGAGCACTATCTTTGGATTGAGGGCCTGCTTTTTTTTGAATGCAGATACGTTCATTCATCCCTCTGTGTTACAATCATGGGCATTGCAGTTTCTTTGATCAGGCAATCGACCATCCTAAGACCGTGAGAGCTCGTATTAGTTTTTTCCGCTTTGAACTTACAGTGTCGCTGCCATTCACGGCGCTTAGGGTTATCCCGATATCATACAAGATTCCCGTATGCTGGCAACGGGGGACCCTGCTGTCTGTTTTCTGCTAAGTCAATATCCTCCGTAATGCTGTTATACTCCGCACCCACGCCTAAGCGACCGCCAACACGTATACGATCACGTGCGCGGTGACGGATAACGACCGGGCTACGGCAACCCAAACAGCAACCATCAAGGTGAAGTCACAGGCATCCGTTGCTGCCGACGTCGGGTTGGTAAGCGTTGCTGTGCTCAACGGCGGTTGTGACAAGATACTCTACACTTAGGTGAGCTGGTCGCCATCAAGGTCAGCGCTCCCGCGCCCGTCAAGGGTTACGGTGCTCCTGACGATAGCCGTTTGATTCGAGGTCTACTTCGGCATTAACACGGTGTCAATGATGTGAATAACACCGTTAGTACACTCAAGGTTGGCATCTTTTACCACGGCATCGTTTATCGTGATCCCGTGCCGCAACCAATGATGTTCGTGAACCTCGAGCATACCACCTTGAACAGTCAGAAGAGTCTCCTGCTTGGCCAAATCAGCCGCAAAGTGCTTCCCGGCTACCACGTGGTACGTAAGAACGCCAGTCAGCTGTTCCTTGTTATTGAGCAAGCTGTCGAGTGTGCCAGCTGGAACTTTACTGAATGCCTCATTATCAGGAGCGAAGATCGTCAAGGGGCTCTGCCCTTTCAGCGTTTCTACCAGATCTCCTGCAATTGCTGCCTTCAAGAAAGTGGACAAGTCAGCAGCTTCCGTTACTAAGGTCGCAATATCTACATTAAACTTCAATTTAGTCACCTGCTTTACGATTCGGCTTAAAACTGTTTTTGTTTGTGCAGTTATGATAGTTTAAGTTATCGCGCTGTACGCACGAATACGATCAAAAGCCCATGATTTTTATCGCACGAGGCCAGCGAAGAGCACGGCGACGAGCGATGCAACAACGATAAAAGAGAATAGTTTTGAGAATTGCATGATTACTTCTCATAAAATTTCTGACGGCGAAGAACGTGCCAGCAGCCACGATAAAGGCTCCCGTTTTGACGCGACAGCCGAAACTGTGCTATGGTGTTCAAACTATAAGGTGGTAAAAAAAGATATGGTCGAACGATCAGACATCGGTTTGATCACTCCTCCTTGTCCCTCGCTTTCGTTACAGCCGCTTAACTGGTGCCTCCTCTTTCTTTATGGGCTTCTCTCCCTCGGGGTGCTGCGCAGCCAGTTCTTGAGGCAGTGGCACTCTCTATCTCCCTTCCTCTTCGCGGGCTCAGCGGAACATCTACTCACAGCGTGGTTGGAAAAGCGGCAATGGATATAAACACGTCAGCGCAACTCGTACGCACAACTCGTAGGAGGAGGTGATTCACTGCTCTTCATGGTCGTCGCCAAACACACCGCCGAAGACTGTCCCGGAGGACTCGTGCGACCCGACATGGATTTCATTGCCAACGTCGCCGAAAACGTGGAGCGCTCCGGCGTAACCCTCACTGAGGCGTACACTGATGCCCCGGGACACGTCTGGTTTTTGGTTGTGGATGCCAACGATAACGAAGCTTTGAACATTGCTTTGGAGCAATTTAGGCTCGTAGGCATGGTGAAGGTACACCCCGTGCTGAAGCTCTCAGATACCACCGCGTGGGCGAAGAAGATAGGCATTCAGCGTTAAGCGCTTGCAGAGAGGCCGTCACAATTTTCAGGTAGGCCCGAGCTATGATAGCGCAGCGTGTTTCGCCTTCGTGATCTGTTTTTTCCTTGCGTATGCCTTATCCCCCTCCGTGCGCTACGTAATTTGATGGTACTATGGCCGACGAAAAGAAAAAAGAGAAGAGAATCGCTATGGAAGAACGAGAAGAACGACGCAAGCATCCCTTCGAGACAATCATTACGCCCAAGGTGCTCGACCGGGGGCGCCACTGGATCACGGTTCAGCTGAAGAACGTATCAACGGAGCCCCTCGTCGACGTGAGCGCGACGCTGTATGCCTACAACACACACGATCTCGACGTCTTGCCAAGCGGCTCGTTTCATTTCGTGAAAGAGTTACTCCCTCAAGACACAGAAGTGCTCAGCTTTCACGTTTTTGCGAACCACACTGGATGGGTCTATCTGCACGTCACGGCGCACCGCTACGGTGTTTTTGTGAGCTGGTATTCTCCCCATCATGAGGTTCGACTCATTGAAGATCCCGCCGAGATCCAGACCTTCTTCGCGAATCGGCCCTACTGGGCGTATGAAGAAACAATCGAGACGGAAACGGTCGTGCACGCACACCGCGACGTGCCGAATCTACGGCTCGAAATCGCCGCAACTCCCCCGTCGAAAGCCCACACGCTTATGGACGTGATCGATATCGATTTCATCGCAGAAGGCGGCACGAAGCGATTCGTAAGCGAGCTCTACGCGAGCG